>Ga0224526_1000765_pt1 | contig 13422 bp, 8 predicted proteins | sample CBST25metaG_FD_179878 | JGI IMG/M metagenome (GOLD analysis project Ga0224526, IMG submission 179878) | Peat soil microbial communities from Stordalen Mire, Sweden - C.B.S.T-25 | ecosystem: Environmental > Terrestrial > Soil > Wetlands > Peat | place: Sweden: Norrbotten County, Stordalen Mire...
GTTACGAGCACACGATTTGCGCAGAACACCCAATTTGCCTCAGATTTGGTGCAGTTTTTGAAGTCTAAGAGCGCGAAACCACGAGCTGACTCGCTGACCTGCCGACACCTTCCTTGCGCCTTCTTTCTAGCGCAAAGGGCAACCAAGCCAGTGCGAGCCTCCCGCGAGCGTCCGCCCCACCGCAGGTGGTTTGCCGATAATTAACGTCTCTTGGCGCACAATGTTTTTGAGGTCCAGAATATGCACGCTGACAGAGCCCTGAGATCCACTCATATCCGGTTCAGGAATGGGTCCAGTCCGTACCAAAACGCCGGTACCCCCCTACCCCCCCTCGCCGTTTCGTTGATAACAAACAGCTTAGCTGAAAGGATTTTTTGCGCCCTAAGAAAACAAAGGAGTTACGAGCACACGATTTGCGCAGAACACCCAATTTGCCTCAGATTTGGTGCAGTTTTTGAAGTCTAAGAGCCCGAAACCACGAGCTGACTCGCTGACCTGCCGACCCGCTGGGTAGGAAGCGCCTATTCGTACCGCAGCGCCACAACCGGCACAACTTTCATTGCCGCCCGCGTATCATGAACAAACAGATCGATTCGAACTGACCACTGAAAACTGATCACTGGCCACTGACCACTGACCACCGCCAGGAAGGAAGATTGCCGCGCATGAAACCCGACATGAGAGTTTCTTTGGCTGGCATGGAACTGGTGAACCCGGTCATTGCCGCCAGCGGTACCTTCGGCTACGGCATCGAATTTGAAGAAATCGTTTCGCTGGAGCGCATCGGCGGATTCGTAACCAAGGGCATTTCCCTCACGCCCATGGCCGGCCATAGCGCACCCCGCATCGTCCAAACCGCGTCCGGCATGCTCAACGCCATCGGCCTCCAGAATGTAGGCGTTGAAGACTTCATTGCGCGCAAGCTTCCACCGCTCAAGCGCTACCCGCAGTGCAAGGTCATCGTCAACGTCTTCGGCTACACGGTGGGCGACTACATCGGCGTCATCGAGCGACTCAACCGGGCCGAGGGCATTGCGGCCTACGAGCTGAATGTCTCCTGCCCCAATGTCCATGCCGGCGGCATGGCTTTCGGCGCCGATCCTGGCTCCCTGGAATACCTCGTCGGTCGTGCCCGGACCGTCTCCGCGCGGCCTTTGATCGTCAAGCTCTCGCCCAATGTGACATCCATCGGAACCATGGCCAAGATCGCCGCGGACGCCGGCGCGAACGCGATCAGCCTCGTCAATACCTTCCTGGCAATGTCAATTGACACCGAGACGCGCCAGCCCCGCCTGAGCAACATTACCGGCGGCCTCTCCGGGCCAGCTATCAAGCCAATCGCCCTGCGCATGGTCTTTGAGGCTGCGCGCGCCATCAAGATTCCGATCCTGGGAATGGGCGGCATTGTCACACCGGAGGACGCAGTCGAATTCCTGTTGGCCGGCGCAACCGCTATCCAGGTAGGCACAGCAAGCTATGCCGACCCGCTAGCCGTCGAGAGGCTCGCAAAGGGACTCGATTCCTGGTGCCGCAGTCACGGGGTGGAGAAGGTATCCAGCCTTACCGGTGCGCTGGAAATCCCGCGCAACTGAGTCTGCGGAACGCTGGTGCGGCGGGATGGAAGCGGGTGTCTGGAGGTCTTTGCCGGTGGCTATCTCTTTCAGTGGATAGCCTGCTCAGTTGATCCGCACTGCAACCACGGTCATATCGTCGTACTGCTCAGCCCCGGCGGCGAAGCTGTCGACCGCGGCACAGAGCAATGCCGGCAACTTCTCGAGCGGAGCCTCGCGGTTCAAAAGCAGGACGCGCTCAATCTCCGCCTCGTCCCAGAAGTCCCCTGCCTGGTTGCGTGCCTCCACAATGCCGTCGGAGATAATCACCAGCGTATCCCCAGGCTCCAGATCGGCACTCGCCTGCTCCCAACTCATCGCCGGCAGCAGGGCCACCGGACAACCGGCTTCCGGTAACCGGTCCAGCCGCCCGTCCGAATGCAACAGCAGCGGAGGGATGTGCCCGGCGTTCACATAGGAAAACTTCCTGCGATTCATGGAGATCACTCCGCACAGCAGCGTCGAGTAGCGCTCCGGCGTCGAGGTCTCATAAAGCGTGTGATTCAGCGCGGCCAGCAACGCTGCGAGATCGTGTGCATCCCGTTTGAGCAGGCTGCGCAGCAGCGTCTGAATGCTGGCCATCATTACCGCCGCTGGAATTCCCTTTCCCGAGACGTCGCCCAGTGTCAGCGCAAATTGCCCGTCCGCCAGCGGAAGCAGGTCGTAGTAGTCCCCGCCGATGGAGCGCGCCGGCCGGCAGAATCCCACACACTCCAGCAGTTCCACACCGGTTGGCGTATTCGGCAGCATATGCGCCTGAACCTCGTATGCCAGGTCCAGCTCACGCTTGATCAGCCGTGCCACCTCCGCTTCCTGGCGAAGCCGCTCGCTGTCGATGGCGCTCGCCGCAAAGTGCGCCAGCAGCCCCAGAAGGCCAGCGTCGGTCTCGGTAAAGCCGGATGGCTTGTTCAGCAGCTGCAAGGCTCCAATTACTTTGCCGTCGGCAAGCAGAGGCACGCACAGCACCTGCTCGGTTCGGTAGCCGCTGGCAGAATCCACACTCCGCAGCAGTCGCGGTTCGGCCGCAGCATTGTTTACCAGCAGAACCTGGCTGTCGCGAATGCATGCGCCAATCAAACCCTCGCCCATGGGGATGTGGAGCGGTGCCACCCCATGCGCAACCTTGGTCCAGAGCTCGTTTTTCGCCGAGTCAATCAGCCAGAGACTGCAGCGGTCCGCGCCAATCAGATCCCGGGCAAAATCGGCGTTCAGGCGGACCAGTTCCGCAATATTCTGTTCGCGGCTGATGCGGGCCGCATGTTCAAAAATGGCGCGGATGGTCTGCTCGGCCTGACTGCTCATAACCCTTGCGTCGGAACTCATGGACTTGCCTTCCTGGATTGCAGTGTACCGGCTGGTCCCCGTGGGGATCGATATCTAAAATGGAGCGGCGAGGATTTTCTGCGCAATTCCCGAATCGCAGCATGTTCCGCAGATGCGGCGGAGTTTCAAAAAAGCAGAGAATGTTCGCTAATAGGCTCTGATCAAAACGCCGGCTCCTTCGAGGCAATCATTCTTTTCGCCTTGCAATCTGCCTTATGAACGATATGATTCTAGGGAACCGTTGCCGAAATAGGAAATTCCAATTTACGTGAATCGAGTTCGGCAAAAGACACTGATTGCAGCCGAATGCGAGCGGAAGACAACGCGGTCTGGGAGAGCTCACGTGCGCATGCGACAACCCTTGCTCCGTGCGACGGTGCTGATAAGCTTAGTCGTTGCGCTCCTCTGGCCTGCCGTGTGGAACCGCGGCCCTTTCTACTTTGTCGACACCAGAACCTATATGCGCAGCGAAGATGCCGCGCTCAATCGGTTCACACATACCAGAACCGAATGGACGGCGGAAGATAGCCAATCTGCCGAAGCTTCAGCATCGCAAGCCACCGGCAAGAGCCTTGCTAACACGGATAAAAGTCTTCATAACATTGGAGTCGCGCATACACGGAGCCTGGAAGAAATCAAGAAGAAGGGCATCATGCTTGGCCGCTCGCTTTACTACGGCCTTGTGCTCTACATCGGCGCAATCGCGGGCGGATTCTGGCTAACGATTGTTATCCAGGCCGCCGCCGTCCTGCTTGCCCTTTATCTCACGCTTCGCGCGCTCGAGATAGAAGTTTGGCCCGCTTTAGCCTGGCTCTGCGTGGCATTGTGCCTGGTCTCGGATGTTTCCTTTTTTGCAAGTTACCTCATGCCCGATCTCTTCGCCGGCATCGCCATCCTTTGCTGCGCGGTGCTGTTATCGGTCGGCCGGCGATTGAAACCAACCGAGTATGCGCTCTGGTTTCTCCTGCTGGCCTCGACCATGTTATTCCACGACACATGCTTCCTGATATCGGTCTTGCTCCTCGCGCTCTCCGTCGTCGCAAATCTGTTCCGGCGTTCATGGGCAAATGCGCGCGGTCTCTGTGTGATCCTTCTAGCGGCCCTAACTTCCTTCGCCGGCCAGTCGATAGCAACTTACGGCATCGCGCATGCGTCGGGCCAGGAGCCGCTCCGGTTTCCATTGATTGAAGCGCGCCTGATCGAGGACGGCCCCGGAACCGACTACTTGCGCGCCACATGCCCGCAGAGCCGCTTTAATCTCTGCGAGTATGTGAGCGAATTCCCCATGTCTTCGTATGATTTCCTCTTTGGAACCAAACCGGAAAAGTCGGTTTACGAGATGGCCTCCTATGACAAGCGCCGCGCCCTGAGCCAGGAGCAGTTCCGGTTCCTGCTCGCGGTGCTGCGCTACGAACCCGTCGCGGTCGTTAAGTCCAGCTTGCACAATGCCGCAGCGCAGTTCCTCGACTTCACACTGTCCAGTTTCCGATACAACGTCTCCACAAAGGACATCATGGACCGGACCTTTCCAATCAAGGCCCTCAGGCAAATCCAGGCCGGCGCGGCGTACCGCGGCTCCATGCCTGCCGTAACTCTGTCCGTACTTGTTTATCTGTTTGTGATTGGGTCCGTTCTCTATCTCGTGCTTGCCACGTTCGGACGTTTGCCGGGAAGAAGCGTGAACCAGCCCTTCAAGGCCATATTCTTTTGGATTGCCGCGGGAGTCGTGCTTAACGCCGCCATCTGCGGCGGCATCTCGGTTAACGAATCGCGTTATCAGGCCAGGGTTATTTGGCTCATTCCGCTGGCCGCTTTGCTCGTTGAGGCGAACGCCAGGTTCCGCCGGGCAGGCCGTCATGCTGGACCTGCCTGAGAAGCCTTCATTTTGAAGCGTTTGTGCGTTTTTGAAAAAGCTTCCAAGACATTCCCCCGGTCAAGATGTGCCTTTGCGGAGATTGCGCTGTGAGGGTCAAGATGGAGCACTTGGGGGCGTCCTTTCTCGCGCCGCCAGACCAGAACCCAGTGATAGGATGAGGGGATGAGTGTCAGCAAACATTGGGCAATTGTTCCTGTTTCCCACTTTGCAGTCATGTTGGCATCGCTTGTCCTCATCGCTGCCAGCCCAGTCTTTGCCGAGCAGCCTGGAGCACCCGACGGCTCTGCCCAGTTGGGCCGCGATCCCAGCCGTCCAGCCCCGGTTTGCGAGCCTTCCGTATTGGATTCACCCTACATTCCAGTTGACAGTTGGGTCTATCCCACGGTGCTACGGCTTTACTCGCTTGGCTTCGTTGACACGGTTTTCCTGAATATGCGCCCGTGGACCCGTTCCAGCGTGGAGCATATGCTCGAAGAGGCCGGCGCGCGCATCGAGGATGCGAATGCTGGACCAGCTGCGGACGAAGCGCAGGCGATCTATGAGGCCTTGATGCACGAGCTGCGCAACGACGTACAAGGCCCCTGCCTGGTGCATCAAGGTAACTCCCGCGTAGAGTCCGTCTACTCGGTTATGCGCGGCATCAGCGGCACACCCTTGACGGACAGCTACCACCTCGGCTCTACCATCGTCAATGACTATGGACGCCCGTACGAAAACGGCTTTGATAACTATTCGGGAGCGAGTGGCTACGCCTCCGCGGGCAGGTTTCTTCTTTATGTTCGCGGCGAGTTTCAGGGTGCGCCCTCGGCCGCCGGTTACTCCCCCATCCTCGCCCAGGCGATGGCCACTGTCGATGGAATGACCGAGCCCAGCCCAATCGCCGGCCAACCACCTTATACACCGGCCGCTATCCTGGACGGCCTGGCGACCATCCCGATAGGACCGGTCGCTGCCAAAACAGATGGAAGATTCCTCGAGGCTTATATCTCCACCCGCGTCCTCAAACACGAGATATCTTTCGGCAAGCAGGACGACTGGCTTGGTCCGGGCCTCGGCGGCGCCATGGCCTACTCCAACAACGCACAAAACATCTACTCATTCCGCATCAACCGCGTCGAGCCGCTCCATATTCCACTGCTTTCTCGGGCAACCGGACCGTTCCGCTACGACTTTTTGGTTGGACCGCTCCGCGGGCACACCTATATGCCGAATCCTGCATATCTTGCCAACCCTTCGACAAGTATCCCGAACGTGATCAGCGCCGGGGATCCTTGGGTACACATTGAAAAAATCAGCTTCCGTCCCACCGAGAACCTTGAATTTGGCTTTGAGCGCACCGTGATCTGGGGCGGCAGGAGACACGAACCTATCACCATCAAGAGCTTCCTCAGAAGCTTTTTCAGCACCACCGCCGGCGTTGGTTCGATTAACAAATATGGCAGTAACGATCCGGGCGCCCGTTTTGGCGCCTTCGACTTCTCTTACCGCCTCCCCTTCCTCCGAAAGTGGTTCACAGTCTATACCGACTCCGAAGTGCACGACGATGTGTCTCCCATCGATGCTCCCCGACGCGCAGCCATGCGCCCTGGCCTCTATCTCTCCCGCGTCCCCGGAATTTCGAAGCTGGACATCCGCGCCGAAGCTGCTACCACCGACCCGCCAAGTTCAACGGTGATAACCAGGGAGTACGGTCGCTTTATGTACTGGGAGAACATTCAGAGACAGGGCTATACCAACCAGGGAAATCTCTTTGGAGACTGGATTGGGCGCCAAGACAAAGGCGGTCAAGCCTGGATTACCTATCACATGACCGGCAATGAGTGGTTCCAGGTTGGCGTCCGCAATCAAAAGGCGACCAAGGATTTCATCCCCGGATCCCCCACCCAGACCAGCCCCGGCTCGACGAACCTGATCCCCGGCGGAACCACCTTGAACGAAATCAGCTTCCAGGTGGTCAAACGCATTGGCAGGGACTTCGAGATGAACGGCAAATTTGCCTATGAGCGCTGGAAGGCGCCGATTTACCTCCCGGGCCTGCAAACCGTGACAACGTCCACCGTCCAGCTGACCTGGTTTCCAAATCACAAGCTTGCCTTCTAGCCAGGAAACACCCCGTTTTCACCAAGTACTTTAAGTTCTTGAACTCGCCAGGACCAGCGCATCCTGAATTGCCGAGAAGTTGAAGGAGGTAGTCATTAGCCCCTGAGGCATTGAGGCACTTGCCTCCGATATCGAGCCAGCATGTTTGGTCCTGCCGCGGCAGGTTGCCCCGGCCCTCTTGGAACATCGACGGGATTTTACCGAGGCACATGCTAGTATTTGACTTGGCTTACATCGAGCTGGAGCGAGAAAATCGTGCCGACGGCGCATACGTCTCAGAGACCTTTCTACTCCCTGCGATTTGGTTTGTTTGTTCTTCTGCTCTTAGTCCCCTCGATGTTTTCCGTCACGAATCAGAGTCTTTGGATCGATGAGGCGCGTTCGTGTTGGTTTGCGGATCACGGCCGCATCGTCGACCTGAAAGATTATCAGTGGCTAGCGTCCGTCCCACAGATGCCACTGTTTCATCTGCTTCTGCTCGGCTGGGTGCGGATTGCCGGAGATTCGGAGCGCGCATTGCGTACCATGAATCTCCCATTCGCGGCGCTGTTTGTCGGGGCCATCGCCTTAATCTGCCGGCAGAGGGGTGGGCCGCGCTGGTGGCTTGCCGCGGTTCCCTTCTCTGTGTTTCCTATGCTGGTTTACTACGTAAATGAGTGCCGGCCCTATGCCGCAATTCTGGGCCTGAGCACAGCGGCGGTCGTGGCCTACCTTTGCTATTTGGAGTCTGAGTCGCGCAAATCCGCATTTCTATGCGGACTGTTTGCTCTGTGCGCTTTGGGAATGCACACATTGGGCGGGCTCACCACATTAGTCCTGATACTCTATAGCCTGTTTCACCGCGAAGTGCGTGCTCGGCTTGCAGCGACATGGCGCAGATGGGTGCCGTCTGTGGCCCTTGTCGCACCCGGTTACCTTGCCCTTGCCGTGTACTACGTCCGCATGTATGCCTCTGGTATCCCGCAGGCCTCGCACGCTGCGCTCACGGAAACACCGACAAACCTTCCCAGTACCTGGAAGAACTTCGGCTTCTTTTTTTATGAGTTCCTGGGCTTTGCCGGGCTTGGCCCGCCGCGTAATGAATTGCGAGTGCGGCCAACACCTGCCATGTTTATCGACTATGCGCCATTGCTGCTCGTCGGGGTAGCGGCCTGCGCCGCGCTCGTCTATCTGTATTGGAAGGGCTCTGCAGACGCCAGGGAAGCACGTGGAATGTCGCTCGCTGGGTTGATCGGGCTGCTGGCGCTTTTCATTATGGCGCGCGCCATCCACTTCGGTTTCCTCGGTCGTCACGCAATGGGGGTCGTGGGCATACTTTGCGTGGCCTTAGCACTGGTTCTTTGTGCGAAACGGCTTTCGACTCGCTCAAGAGCCGTAGCGAGTATCATTCTGGCGCTTGCTTGGGGTACATCTTCGGCTCGCTTGCTCTTTTCATACAATTACGGCAAAGACGATCCGCGAAGTGCGCTCGCCGCGGCGAAGGCGACCGGGTTGCCGATCCTGTGGGACGGAGATGTGTCAGAGGCGGCATATTACGGCGGCTTCGACGCCAATGAGCCACAGTCAATGTTCCTTCTCGCGCCGGCGAGACATCCCGCCGAGCATTGGAAGCAGCTTACACCCTTGCATGTGTCGCTGCGCTGGGATGAAGCCTCGATTGACCGCCTGACTGAAGACCTTCCTGCCGGTCGTTACGTGATGGTGAGTGGCAAAGCCGACATCTTCGACCCCGAGGGCAATTGGAAAAAAGCAATACCTTCCTGGGAGCCAGTCCTGCTCAATCGCTTCGTTGGCTACGAGGTGAGAATCATTACTCTCCCAGCACCTCGATCACCTTAGAAAGCCCTGCGCAGGTCCAACTCCACGCCGTTGTCGCGTGATCGTGGGCTTCCGTGTTTTGAATCATCAATCCATGATTTCTTTTACTAAAACATCAATTGCATCCTCGGATTCTTCTGCCGATGTCTTCTCTTCGTGGTACTCCTGGTCGGAATTGATTTGCCAGAGATTGGCCTTGTCCACAACTCCATTGAGGACATTTTCAACCGCCTGCATCGCGGTAAGCATAGAGTGGTCCTGGTTGTTGTACTTATGCATACCGTTGCGTCCAATAAGAAAAAGATTCTCATAAGCATCCGTGAAGGCTCGTAACTCAGCAAAGCGGCTATAAGTGCCAAAGTATGCAGGATAGGTTTTGGGTACGCGAACCACGTGCGAGTCGATTACATCTTTAGCAATGAGAATCCCGATTTTTTCCAACTCCATGGCGCCAAACTTCTTGAGCTCGTCGTCAGGCATTGACCAAAGGGGGTCCGTATCGTAGCAGAAGTATTCGAGGCCGATCCAAATCTTGCCTGGCTCGGTGAGGTAGGGACTCCAGTTGTTGAATATTTGGAGGCGACCAATCTGGACATCCGGTTCCTGAATATAGATCCACGTGTCTTTGAGCAGCCCTCCGTCAGCTTCAGTGACGCTGAGCTTATCGATCAAAATGCCGATGGTGATGAAGTCGCGATAGATAAGACCGTCGGAGACTTCCTTCACTGCTAAAGGGATCTCGGTGCCGGTGGAGGCCATGGCATTGATGAGGTCACGCATCGGCATGGTCGAAAAGAAGTAGTCTCCTGGGAAGTTTCTACGCTCTCCCGCATTGCTGACCGCGTCGACAGAAAGAATGCGCTTGCCTTTCGTATAAACTCGTTCCACTTTCCAACCCAGGTGGATCTCGCCTCCGCCACCAATGACTTTACCCGCAACATGCTCCCAGAGCTGGCCGGGGCCATACTTCGGATACAGAAATCGCTCGATCAGCGACGTGTCCGTCCCTTTCTGCTTGATGTCATGCTGCCTCTCCTTGCCAAACGTCTTCATTAAGAAATGCTTGACAGCTGTCGTCAGCGAGAGCCCTTTGATGCGTTGGGCGCCCCACTCGGCGGATATCTCATTGCAAGGGGTTCCCCACACCTTCTCGGTGTAGCTCTTGAAAAATGTGAGGTAGAGCTGCCTCCCAAAGCGGTTGATGAGGAAGTCTTCCAATGACTTTTCAGGCTTAATCTGCGAGAGCCTGGAACTGAAATAGCTGAAGCCTACTTTGCAGGTGCGTATCAGACCCAACTTGGTGAGAGTGTCCTTTGTCAGCGTGATGGGGTAGTCAAAGAACCGGCGCAGGAAGTAGATGCGGCTTTTTCGCGGACGAATAAGCATTACAAGGTCGTCTTCCTTCGCCGTCTTGTCCGAGGTGACGCCCATGCCGGCAATGGAACGAGACTGATTCTGGTAGCTGATCGCAGCGGCGTTGTCGGCGCCGGCTTCAGTAGGCATTTGCTCCAGCCACCATTCCATGACGCGATCGCTCTTTGAGAAGAAGCGGTGGCCTCCGATATCCATTCGATTGCCTTTGTAGCGGACAGTTCGTGAAATTCCGCCGATCTCCTGAGATGCCTCCAGGATGACCGGTTTCACATCCGACAGTTTCTGAAACTCAAGGGCAGCCGTGAGGCCGGCAGGGCCTGCGCCAATAATGACTGCGGTCTTTTGATGCAAACCCATATGCAGTCTCCAGATCGCTCAAGCATGCTTTCTTCAGGTGCAATCAGATACTTAGGGTATCAAGTCTACAAGGCTATCCGAAGCTGAACTGCGACCGGTCGAGAGTTTTCGCTTTCGCCACACTCCAATGACAAACCAAATTCCCCGACATTGACAACGATTTCACGCCCCAATGAAATGGCAATGGAGAATCTGCCCATTCAATGGTTGCTGGCGCAAAGTTTTCTGGCGGTTTGGATGATGGATGGGGTTTGCTGGAGTATGAGCGCTCGAATCCGCGATCGATTCCAGTAGATTTAACCGGACTCTGAGGTGTGTGCTTCTGCCTTGCGGCGTATTCAATTCGCCGGAAGCGTTCGGGGTTCCCATCTTGACTGGATGGCCGAGGTCATATCATCAGATCACGGCTACTGCTTGACAAAGTCGATTTCGCGAACGACTCCCGCCGCACCCCGCTCCCGCAACTGGTATTGCTCATGGATCCAGGCGTACGTCCTTTCCAATCCAGTACGAAGCGGGATGCTCGGCTCCCAACTCAGGTACTCTCTAATAAGCGTATTGTCGCTGTTCCGGCCATTCACGCCCTTGGGAGCATCCAGAACATAATTCCGCTTCAAATTGGTGCCCGCGATCTCTTCCACGATATCTACCAGTTGGTTGATGCTCACGGCCTCGCTCGATCCAAGGTTAATGGGCTCGATAATGCCGGAATCCATGATCAACTCAATGCCCTTAATACAGTCGTCGATGTACATGAAGGATCGTGACTGGTGGCCCGTTCCCCATATTTCGATTTCATGCTTGCCGGTTAACTTGGCTTCGATCACCTTGCGGCAAATAGCTGCCGGCGCCTTTTCCCTGCCACCAAACCAGGTTCCCCATGGACCATACACATTGTGGAACCGCGCCACCCGCACATACAGACCGAAATCTTCCATGTAGTGGCGACACATCCGCTCCGAAAATAGTTTTTCCCAACCATAGCCGTCTTCCGACAGAGCTGGATAAGCGTCCGCTTCCTTCAATGCCGGCGCCTTGAATCGGTCACCGTCGTCGGAGGTATGTTGGAGGTGGCCGTTATATACACAGGCCGAAGAAGAATAGAAATAGCGCTCGACGTTGTATTTCCGCGCCGCCATCAACATATGTGTGTTGATCAGCACCGAAAGCATGCAAAGAGCCTTGTGGCTCTCAATGAAACCCATACCTCCCATGTTCGCGGCCAGATTATAGATATCCGAAGCCCCTTTTGCCGCGATCTCGCAGTTCTCTTTTTCATTCAGGTCAAGAGAGAGGTTTTCGACATCGTCGAACTTCTGATACCAATGATCCAGCGGCTTAAGGTCGACAGCACGGATTTGACTGTAACCACGCTGTCTCAGCGATGCTACCAGACTTCCCCCGATGAACCCGCCTGCCCCTGTAACCACGACCAGCTTGCTTCTCATTCCATCTTCCTCTGATCCGAGTCGAAAAACGCAGCCAATGGCGTTGGAGCATTTGGACTGCGGCCCCGGCCTGTGCCTGACCGCTGGGCATGCCTGTGGTCAATGTAAATCAAGCCATGATCTCCAGCAAGGGGATCGAGATCGCGCCGCTTCCCAGAGTCGTGCTTGCAAACGCGACATTGCGGTGACAAGGTTGACAGCGCAAAGCGTCCTTTCAATGTAGATGTTGCGCCATCTTTCGCGCCGCAACACTTGACGGCGGATTCAGCCGCTGTTGTCCTTTCCAGCCAAAAACAAAAAGAGACTGTCGAGACTATATTCGTGCCGCCAAAGAGCGACCTTCAACCTGCATGAACCAATGTAACGAACTTACCCACGCTCACACAACTGTCTTGGGGCCAGACATTGGCATTTCAGATTCAAGCCCGCATTTCTTATGGGTCAAGAAAGGCAAGCAGACCGTCAAGATGACAGGACTGAGTTAACTCGGATTTCGCGACCGAGTGCTCAGCGTTACACAAAGATTATTTCTCAGGCCCAGGCAAGTCTTTTTTCAATGCTTGCCTGTGAAATTCCAGGGAAGCGAAAAGCCGCTTCAATGCGCGCCGCATCGCTTCTTCGTAATAGTGAAACACCAGGCAGGAAATGACGATCAACAGTGCCGGCGAAGAAAGCGATCCCACTACGTAAGGAACATGCAGGACTTTTTCGCACAGGAGGCGCACCCAGTTGCGTATCGGATATTGCAGCAAATAGATCGAGTAACTCGCCCCACCCAGGAAAACCAGGGGGCGCCACGACAATACCTTCGTAAATCAACTCCCTTCAGCGCCTAACTCGTAAATGAGCCCCACATACGGCAGCGTCACAAGCGAGAGCCAGCGTGCGTCCAAAGCGGAGAGCATGACTAACGCAGCCAGTAGGTAAAGACCAATTCTGAGCGAGTTACCCTTGTGCGGAGAGTCGATCAGGCGCAAGGCTATCAGGATTCCCAACAGAAACTCCGGCAGCCGCTCGAGGGGCAGCGGAATCTAATGGAGAGTGGCCGCATCGGCCGGGTCAATCTGGTTAGCGGGAATCGAAGTATGGAGCAGCGCAATCACCAGGCAAAGTAGTGCAATGCAAGCGATCTGAATGCGGCGCTGAAGTTTTGCGCAAGCCGGCAACAGCAGCGGGAAACACAAATAAAAGAATGCTTCTACTGAGAGCGTCCACGCGGGAAAGTTCCACATTTGAGCCAAGCCGTTGGCTGGATTCCAAGCCTGCGTCGCGGTCAATACAGCAATAGTGGCACTGGCCGTCATCTGCCCTCGAAACGGCCAATCGATCAGCAACGATAACAGGTACACAGGATAAACACGACAAAACCGTGCTTCCCAAAACCTCCTTCTCTCGCCTCCGAACCGAAGTTGCCCCAGATAGGAATACGAAAGAATGAAGCCCGAAAGAATAAGGAACAATGGCACACCCATGTAACCGTTGCTCAGAAACCGAGTTACAGTGGCAGGTGCTCCGG
>Ga0224526_1000767_pt1 | contig 13350 bp, 7 predicted proteins | sample CBST25metaG_FD_179878 | JGI IMG/M metagenome (GOLD analysis project Ga0224526, IMG submission 179878) | Peat soil microbial communities from Stordalen Mire, Sweden - C.B.S.T-25 | ecosystem: Environmental > Terrestrial > Soil > Wetlands > Peat | place: Sweden: Norrbotten County, Stordalen Mire...
GAGTAATCGATCCCATGTACTTATCAGTAAACATGAACCCCTGAAAAACCCCGGCTTTTGACTCAAGAACCGGCTTTTTGGGTCAGCTTGAGAGGAAAAAACGGCCTTTTACAGCGCTCCCTTGAACCATCCAGGGGAATTGCATCATCGGGCTCACATGGGGAACAGAGGATTGCGTCCTAATCGTCGTCGTCCTTGGTCTCTCTCTTGTGCCGCTGCTTGAGCATCGCAGGCACCGCCGCGTCGCCCATGGCATCCCTCCACAGAATCACATTCAGCTTCTGCGCGTCGGCGCGGTCCGCGTGGCGGAAGTCCATCTTCATGCTCTCTTTGGCGCCCACGGCCGTCTTGGCGTTCGCCGTGTAGATGAGGCCGTTGTCGCGGTTGGAGACGTCCGCCGTATAGGCCGGTTGATCGCCCGCGCCGGTAAACTCGCTCGAGATCAGCGGGCTGAATGCATCGTTGTTGTTCATCGGAGGCAGCCCGAGCAGCGACTCCATGGTCCGGACGACACTGACGGTCGAGTAGAACCGGCTGTCGATAAAAGTTGCGCCGCCGGCGCCATGCGGGGCAAACTTGCTGACGATCAGCGCCACGCTGCGGTGCGCGTCCACGTGGTCGCCGCCATCCTGCGCATCGTCTTCAAGGATGATGATCGCCGTATCGTCCCAGAAAGGCGAGTGCGAGACAGCCTCGACGAGGCGGCCCACGGCCAGGTCGTTATCGGCCACCGAGGCTCTAGGCGTGGGACTGCCCGGTCGCGTGCCGGCGGTGTGGTCGTCGCAGAGCCGCATGTTGATGAAGGACGGCATGGTGTCCTTGCCTTGTTCCTTTTCCGCAACCCACACCTTCAGGTGCCTGAGGAAGACGTCCGCTCTTATTTGGTCCGGCACCAACAGGTTGAAGTCCGGCGCCTCCTCGGCAAAGTGCCCCACCAGTTGCGGCTTGGTGGCGATATTGGTGGCGATCAGCGGAATCGGCCACGCGAACTTGTTCACGCCACCGCCCCACTCGGCGGGAATCGCCTCACCCGGCGCAATGGCCTTGCGCGCGCAGTTGCGGCCTTCGAGCATTGGGCCTTGCTGCGGGTTCGCGGTCTGCGCCTCGTTGCAAAATGTGGTGGAAATGAATTCGGCGAAGTGGTAGTAGGTCTTGCCGTGCGCAGCCAGATTGCCCCAAAGATATCCGCTGCCGGGTTCGTCCACATCGGGGATCTTCTGCAGCAGCGGATAGCCCTCGGCCACCACGCCCTCGTAGTCGTACGTCCTCTGGCCGCCGCGATAGTTCTGCTGCCAGGTCTTCTCAAGATAGTCCGAGCCGATGGCCGCGTTCGACCAGACATGGCCATCGCCCGACACCTCGCCCGAGTCGTAGAAGTTATCCAGCACACCGAACTGCAGGGCGAGCTTATGCTCATTGGGCGTGATTGTCTGGCCGTACATGGTCAGGCTCGGGTCGCCGTTGGCCACCGGCTTTCCATCTTTGCTCAGGTCGCCGAGAATCTGATCGTAGGTCCGGTTCTCCTTGATGATGTAAATGATGTGCTTGATCCGGTTTTGCGTTTCGCCGGCAAAGGCGATCTTCTCCTCCGCGGCTTTCATCCGGTTGGATTCAAGCACCACCGAGGTCCATCGCGGCAGATCCTTCTCGATCTCAGCCGCATCCAGCGTGGCCAGGGAGCCGTACAACAGCGTGGCAATGTAGGCGGTCTTCCTCAAGTTGCGGCTGTTTCCCTTGGTCGACTCGGTCGGTTCGGCCGGTCGCTGGGCCATGTTGTTCGGCCCGGTTCCCTTGCCCTTCGCCGTGGCAACATAGAGCTTTCCGCCAGACGCGGACGGAAGAAACACCATCGACATCGGCATCCACTCGGTGGGCACGAATCCGATCGGCTCCGCCATGCCGGTGCGGGCCGTCTTCGGCGTCAGCGACGTTGTGTCCAGCACAGCAACGGCATCGCTAGCCGCATTGGCTACATACAAGCGGCTGCCGTCGGCGTTGACCGCCAGCGCCTCGGGCTCCGCGCCGAAGTAGCTTTGGCCCGGCAGGCGGGTATCGAAGTACCCTTTCACTGAGAACTGTCCCGCACCCACATTCACGGCCGCAACGGCATCGCGATTGGCCAGCGCCACGTAGATCGTTTTTCCATCCGGCGAAAACTCGAACGCGCAGGGATGCGTGCCTGGAGCAACGGGGCTGGACGGCTTGAGCAATGCCAACTTTCGCCCCACCACCCGCTTGGCCAGATCGAGTTCCACAATCTCAGAAGCATTCCACAAGGCCACAAACGCGCGCTTGCCGTCCTTTGTAACCGCGAGCGCAACGGGATAGGTGGAGGGCACCGCGTCGCTCTCAGATAGATCAAACTGCTTTTCGATCGATCCAGTGGCGGCGTCGATCAGCAGCACATTGTCAGAGAGGTTTTCGGCGACCAGAAGCTTTTCCGCTCCGGCTGGACCGACGACCGCAATCGCCGCCGGGAATGGCACTCCCTTGTCGCCTTCCACTCCGCCGAGCAGCTTCGTCTTTCGTCCCGCGGCCAGGGTCTCGAGCGGCAAATGGATCAGCCGCTCCGGCGCGATCTTTCCCGCCGTGAAGCTGTAAACCACCACAGCGCTGCCGGTCTTGTCTTTCCCATCGCCCAGCGGGTCGGTACTCGAGGCCATGCTTGCGTACACGTGACTGCCGTCGCGGCTGAACGCGAGACCGGAATAGAGCGTCTGTTTGGCGAGCTTCGCTGCCGTGCGGGCATCGGGAAAATCCGCCAGCATACCCGTCTGGGTATCCAACACAGCCAGCGACTGCTCATACTGCGACTCGAAAGTCCCATACCCGGCGTTCACCGTGACCACGTAGCGCCCGTCCGGAGAGACAGCCATGGAGATCGGCAGGCTGTTCAGCCTTTGCGGATGCCCCGGAATCTCTCCGATCAACTGTTTGCTCGTGGACAAATCGACCGTCTGTGCCGCAAGCAGCTCCGGCCCGAGGACCAAGGCCGCTCCGGCAATCGCGCAAATGAACTTCATATTCATGACAAAACCATAGCAAATCTGCCGCCACTTGCGCTTTACATCGCTGTTAGATTCCGGCTCCATTCGAATTCATGGCCGGCAAGGACGTATCCACGTCGCAGACCCATTACCAAAGCGACACTATCCGTAATCAGGCGCTTCCGGCGGTTTACGCTTAGAATCTGCTCATGAACGAAGCTATTGATTCCCTTTCCCGGATGCTTTCCGACGTCATCCTGCCCAACCTCAAGTCCGTGCAGGTGAGCCAGGGCGAACAGATTGTTGCCAATGACCGGCTGGAGCTGGCCGTTGATGAGCTGCGCCTGCACATGAATTCGCAGTTCGCTCACCTCGCGGCCCTGCTCACGGCCTGCCGGGCCGAAGTCGCCGCCACGCAAGCGGTCCTTAGAGCAGTGCAGATGCAGGGTGGCTCGCGCCCAGCGGATGGCGACACGCTCATTCACTAAGGGAACACCGAATCAACTGAGGTTCCCGGGCTCCACTCATCAAGGGGGACGAGCGCGGCCTGAACCCGGCGCACTCGGTTCGCTGAGCCTGCAATAATATCTTTATATGCGCACGGTGCTCACGGCGGAGAAGCTTTGGAACGGGATCAGCTTGATCGACCATCCTGTGGTCGAGATTGAGGACGGGCGGATTGCTTCCGTCTCCAGTCGAACGGACGGCAAGTTGCCCGCCCACGCCGTCGTCCTGGACTATTCCGGCGCAACGCTGGCCGCGGCGTTTCTTGACGTGCATATCCACGGTGCAGCCGGCCACGATGTCATGGAAGCCACACCGCAAGCGCTCAACACCATCGGCCGTTTTCTGGCCTCGCACGGGACGGGAAGCTATCTGGCCACAACGGTGACTGCTCCCCTGGATGTGACCCTCCGCTCGCTTTCAGGATTGGCCAGGCTGCTGGCAAAGGCTCCGAATCCGGCTGACCTGGAAGCCACGCCCATGGGCATTCATCTGGAGGGGCCGTTTGTTTCCCACGCCAAACGCGGGGTGCATCCCCCTGAGTACCTGCTGGCGCCGGACACCGGTGTATTCGACCGGCTGTACGAGGCCGCTGAGGGTCACGTCCGGTTGATGACGCTGGCGCCTGAGCTGCCCGGCGCGGCGGAACTGGCTGCCCACGCTACCGCGCGCGGCGTCCGCGTCTCCGTGGGCCACTCGAATGCAACCGCGGCGGAAACCAGGGCCGCAATTGCCGCCGGCGCCGTGAGCGCGACGCATACATTCAACGCCATGCGCGCCCTGGACCATCACGAACCCGGCATCCTGGGCGTCGTTCTCACCTGCGATTCTCTGTTTGCCGAGCTGATCTGCGACGGCATTCACACCGATCCGGAACTGGTGAAGCTGTGGTGGAGGGCCAAGGGCCCGAAGCGAGCGATTCTGGTAACCGACGCGATGAGCGCCACGGGAATGCCCGACGGGGAGTATCAGCTGGGCGGGTTCACGGTCCAGGTAGCAGACGGGAAAGCCTCGATGGGCGGTGTTCTGGCGGGAAGCTTACTGACCCTTGACCGCGCGCTGACGAAGTTTCTTGCATTCACCGGCGCGCCGCTGGAGCAGGCGCTACAGTTGCTCACGGCCAACCCGGCTGCAATGACCGGCCTCGGCGATCGAGCCGGCTCTCTTGCCGTGGGCCAGCCAGCCAACTTTGTTGCTGTGGATGGCCAGGGTGCGCTTGTGGCTTCCGTTTTGGGGGGAAAAGAAGTTTCAGCCATGCGCTGAGCGAATTCTCATAACCAGTCCAGGGCATTTTCAGGGATCTTGTGATGCGGGCTTCATGCCAGGTCCGTGACCGGATGAAGATGTTCTATCCAATGAATGAACGTGGGCCGGGAGGCCCACGCTACAGCCGGCCAGGAGGCCGGCGCTACATTTCCAAAAGGAACATTTTCATACGGTCAAAGAACTAGCCGACACTAGCCTTAAAAACAGATACGCGGCGAGAGTGGGGCTATGACCTTACACGATCGGCGAAAATGCACTCAGGACGCCGGCGGCGTTTCCTCGGCGGGAATTCGGTAACGCATCAGCTTTGCGGGCACGCCACGCACAATGGCATTCGCGGGAACCGGACGCGTGACCACCGCACCCGCGGCGACCACCGCGCCTGTGCCGATCTTGACCCCTTCAAGGATGACTGCATTTGCGCCAATCCAGACATCTTCTCCGATGGAGATCGGAGTACTGGTTTCGCAGGGATCGCCGCTGTGAACGCCAAGCGCCGTGCCGTGATTATGGTCAACAAAACGGCAGCCGCTGGCAATGGCGCAGTAGTTCCCGATCTCGATGCGATCAGTGATATTGAATTCGCAACCTGAACCTATGAAGCAACGATCGCCGATCAGGATGCTCGGTCCAGGCTGAAAGATCCCGTCAAAGTGAAAGTACACATCGTGCTCGATGATGCATCGATTGCCGATCCGCACCTGGTGAGGCCAAGTGACATATAACGAGGAAAAGATCGTTCCTTTGCCGATCTCCATCCCTTGCAGTGACCAATATGCGGCTCGCATCGGGCGCAAAACCAACGTGCTCAAGCGATCCCGCAAGCGGAAGAATATCCTAAAACGCAGCTTCTTCCACGCGCTATCTTCCTTCGTTGCTTCATGCGCTGAGTCTGTCATTCCGTTCCTCGCTCGATAACCAACCCCGCTTGACGCTGCAATCGCCGGCACGGTTGCGTCACTCCGCCAGCCGCTTCGCCCGCCACAACGCTCCGTCCAGGGAGACTATGGCCTCCGCCCCCACTTTCATATCCGGCGCCGCGGCATGGAGGCCGGAGAAGAAGGCTCCTCGCACCAGGGTCATCTTCTCGACCACGCCGCCGGTCCAGGCCACCGGAACCTCGCCCATGATCGCGTGTTTGCCGCGCAGCTTGGAGCGCACCAGGAGCACAAACTCGACCAGGTCGGCGGCGGCCTGCTTTAAAACGCCCACCGCAACCGGGTCGCCAGCCTCGGCCAGCTCATTGATCGCCGGCGCAAGCGCGGCAAAGTCCGGTCCCGGTGTGCTGTCGCCCAGACTCACAAGGTCTTCAAGGCTCGGCGTACCCCAAATCTCGCCCACCTTTTCGAGAATCTGTGTTGGCTCTCCGCGATCATAGGCATGGAGCGCCCGGCGCACGCTGTTGACCCCAATCCAGTAGCCCGAACCCTCGTCTCCCAGGCGCGAACTGTACCCGCCCGCACACTCCCGGGTGCCGTCTGGCGCGCGGCCAATGGTGTTCGAGCCGGTTCCAGCGATCTGCAAGATTCCGGGGCCGCCCTGGAAGGCCGCATCGAGAGCGATGACCTCATCGCCAACGACTTCAGAGCGCTCGGCGCCAAAGTCCTGAAGAACCGCGGTGATCCACTCAAGCGTCCCCGGCATGCTGGCGCTGGCCACCCCGACCGAGGCCGCGCGCACGGCGGTTACGCCGGCCTGGGCGTACACATCCTTGAGCAGAGCGCGCAGATTCCGCTCGGCGGCCTCCGCGCCCACCCGCAAGCGCTTGATGGAACCGCTTTCCGCATGAGCCAGTACGCGCCCGTCCGCAATGATCGAGGCGCGAGTGCGTGTCCCTCCGCCGTCAATTCCCAAAATCGTCTGCACTTTCTTTGCTCCTTTTGACTTGCTTCCCACCCTAGCAGTCCGTGGTAAAATTCGAAAATTCTGAAAACCTTCCCTCAGGGGCTGAAGCCCATCCTTTATTTTCAGTCTTGCGGCACGACTAAAGTCGTGCCCTTTCAAAACATTACTTTTGCCACAGGCTGCTAGCCACAAAAACAAGAACGTGGCGAGGGTGGGGCACCCACTTTCCAGTCAGATTGAAGACGGTCTACTCTTCGCCCTCGGCGCCGCCGTCGCGCAACGTTCCGGCCAATACGTTCAGGCTGCCATCGGTCTTTGGAGGATTGAGTCCAAGCATGTGAGCCAGCCAGGGATACAGATTGACATTCTCAAACGGTGCAACTGTCTTGTCTGCAACAATATCAGGGCCGGCGGCAAAAAAGCTGGCCTTCATTTCAGGCAACTTGTGGGGATCGAATCCGTGCATGCCGGCGGTCGGCGGAGTATCCGGCCGGTCGGCCGGAGGAGCGTGGGCGCGGATGGCGTAGGGGCCAGTGGCTACCACCACGGGGTCGCCTTCGCGGGGATTCTGGCTGTAGTTGAGATCAGCGGGCACGTTCTTGCGGCGGTAAACGACAAACTGGGACGAGGCCTTCTTGAGCTGGTTGTAGACGCGGACGCGGTCTTCCTCGGTCTTGCCGTAAAGCAGGGGCCCGACGGCCTCAAAGCCCGTGAGATCGGCGAATTGGTCAAGGTTGATCCAGCCGCCTTGGCTCTTGACCATTCCATGATCGCTGACAATCACCAAATCAATGGGCAAGCCGGTTGCATCCAGGGCAGCTTTCAGCTTGCCGACCAGGCCATCCATTTTGAGGACGGCTGCTTTGGTTTCCGCGGCGTTGGGACCGAATTCGTGGCCTTCGTGGTCGGGCTCGGAGTAGTAAATGGTAATGAAATGCGGACGATCCGCCTGGGGAAGGTTGAGCAAGGCAACGGCGTTGTCGATCCGCGCCTGCTCGACGGCGTCTGTGGCTTCGGTTTTGGAGTCGAACTGCGCGTACCATGTGGGGCGGAAGCCGGCGATTTTGGCCTCAGAGCCGACCCAGAATAAGCTGGCCGTCCGCATCCCCTGGCTCTCGGCCAAGCTCCACAAAGGAGTGCCGTTATACCAGGTTCCGTCGTTGACTGCCTGGGTGTCCCGGATGGCATAGCGGGCCTGCTTGGTTTCGTCGTAGAAGCCGTTGGCGACCAGGCCATGGTGCTCGGGATAGAGCCCGGTGACGATGGTGAAGTGGTTGGGAAACGTGAGCGAAGGATAGCTGGGGAACATGCCCTTCGGGGCCCAGACGCCCTGTTTGCCGAGGGCCAGAAGGTGGGTGGCGCCGTAGAGTTTGGCGTAGTCCCAGCGGAACCCGTCGAGCGAGACAAGCACCACATAGTGCTGCGCTTGTGCGTTGGCGGAGTTGGGCCCGTTGTCCACATGAATGAGCGGCAGGGCCGGATTTTGACCCTTGAATGCCTCCGGCTGCTGGGCAGCCAGTACGAGCCCGAAGGCCAACGCAAGCGATGCGGAAGCCAGCCTGCTCCAATTCCGAAGTCGCATGGAGAATACCCCCGCACCAGCTTACCGCACGACAGGGATCAGGGATCAGGGGTCAGGGATCAGGGGTCGGCCGCAGCGGCGTGCTATCCCACCCTGGGTCCGTGACCGGATGAAGATGTTCTATCCAATGAACGAACGTGGGCCGGGAGGCCCACGCTACAGCCGGCCAGGAGGCCGGCGCTACATTTTTTACCGGTACATAACCAGACGGTCAGAGACCTGGTTTCCATTGAGGACGAGAAGCAATTAGTCGGGGATCTGGAGCAGCCAATAATGGAAGCCGTCTACGATGGCCATGAGTGCGGCCTGGTTCAAATCGCTGCTGACTCCGGCGGTTTTCCACGGTTCGTGACCATCGGCGTTGAAGCTTACAGTTACGCGAACGTGGGCCGCAGTGTCGTGGGCGGTCACGTCAAGAGCGGTGACGCTGAAGGTGCCCAAACGCATCTGCGCAAGAGACGGGTACCATTTCTCCAATTCGCGGCGCATGGCCTTGGTGAGCGCATCGACGGGGCCGGAGCCCTCGGCTCGCGTTGTAGCGATCGCGGAGTCGCCGATGGAAAGCAACATGGAGGCCTGCACGTATCTGTTGCCGGTTTCGTCCGATTCGTCGAGCACTCTCCAGCTTTTGACGGTGAAGCGATCGCGCAGGGTCTTGAGCACTTTCATGCAGGCGAGTTTGAACGAAACTTCACTGGAGGTGAAGCCGCCGCCTTCAATCATTGCCTGGTTGTCGTCCATGAGAACCTGAGCCTGTGCGGAATCGAGAGCAACACCGAGCGATTGAGAGAGCAGAAGGATATTGGCTTTTCCCGATTGACCGTTCACGCCGATCACCGGGCTTGCGCCGACTCTGGCGGGATCGCACCAGAGGTAAGCGCCTGGGTTCTTGCGCTCGCTGCTGCCATGCATTCCGGCCCAGGTTCCAAAAGCGCCTGGTCCAACAATCGGCGAACCGTGCGGGGGCTCAAGCGAAAAAGCCGCGTAGGCCGAATGCGCGAGGCTGGTAAGGCCCGCGAGCGATTCAGGAGAGACAAACTCAGCTTCACCCCTGAGTTGCATGCTGGCGACGACGGTGGTGAGGTTTACGTTGCCGCAGCGCTCCCCGGTTCCGAGAAGAGTGCCTTGGATTTGAACGGCGCCGGAAAGAATGGCGGCTCGGGCATTGGCAACGCCAAGACCGCGATCGGTGTGGCCATGAAATCCAAATTTGACTTTGGGGTAAGCGAGGGTCAGGCCGCCGATCAATTGACTCACTTCTTCAGGGCTGGCGCCCCCGGTGGTGTCGCAAACCACCAATCGGCTTACTTGCTGGCGGACGCATTGCTCGGTCATCTGGTGGAAGTATTCGAGGCTGCGCTTGCTGAAATCGGCGTCGCAATTCTCGCCGTTTTCACGGCGGCCACACGCGGCGTCCATGGCGTGTTCAAAGTCCACGATGACCTCAAGGCCGTTGTCCTGAAGGCACTGAACGGTTTCGCTGGCCATGAGAAGGTTTTCTTCCGGAGTGGTTTCCAGGGACTTCATGACATCGAGCAGCCTGGATTTGACGACGACGACGGCAACGGAAACACGCTGCTTGTTGGCGACGATGAATTGCACATCGGGCCATTGCTGAACGTTGGCGCCACGGCCGCGGGTCCGGCCAAACAAGGCCAGCTTCATGGGGCCTGTGTCGGCGGAATGAAGTGCGCCGGTCAAGTCCGCAATGAATTGGTTTGCGCCGGCAAAACCGATTTCAGCAAAGTGAACGCCAAAGGCGGCCATGCGCTGCAGAAGCCCGACAGCGTTGGGGACGGAGATTTCAAGGTTGGGCTGTTGCATCCCATCCCGAAGACTTGTCTCGAAGAGTTCGACTTTTCTGGTTCCAGTTTCTTTCATTTTTCCTTGACGCCGATTGCGAAGGTGCTCATCGCAGAGGATGGTTTTCGAAGCAGGGTTACGAGTTCTCATGATACCTCCATGGAGGGTTCCTGGAGGGCAAGGAGTCTTTGATCAAGGTCCAGAATCAGGGGGGTGCTTCGGCATGGACACTCCTCAGGGGCTAAACAGGCTGCGGAAAAGGGCCTGTTCTGGGTCAAAAGCGGCAAAAAGCATACCGCAGGGGCTGAAGCCCGCGTTGATTCTGCTGCCTTAGTGCCAGGGATAAATCCCTGGCCTACCGCCCGAACGAGTTTTTCCGCAGCCTGTTAAGCCCCGGAAGGACGCTCAGTGGAATCCCAGGTCTCAAAATCGAGACCCCCCTTCGACTTAGCTCAGGGCAGGCTTTCGGCAGCGCTCAGGGCAGGCTCTGGGGAACCCGGAATTCCCGCTCGGGAAAAGCGATTCGCGGTTGCGGGTGGATTGGTGATATTGTCACAATGACTCGGATTCAGCGAACGACGGGATTTTCTCTTCAACCCATCAGCCTGCCACCAACCGTTTTATGCTTCGTCCATTGGACGGCTTGCACCTTTGCATTCTTGTCGAGGCGCGGCACAAGCGTCGACGCGTTTTCCTGAGCAAACCTCGAAAGGCGAATCCCGATGACCCATTCCGACCCGGCAACCGACGCCAGTCTTGTTTTGACTCTGGAAGAGATCACGAACCTGACTCAGGAGGGCGGGAAGGCGGCCGATACCCTCATGAATGTTGTTGCATTGATCGCCATGCGGTTCAAGACCGATGTTTGCTCAGCGTATTTGCTTGAGCCGGATCGATCGAACCTGGTGTTGGCGGCGACACTTGGGCTGCACCCGCGATCGATCGGCAAATTGCGCATGCCGCTCAGCGAGGGGCTTGCCGGGTTGGTGGCGGAACAAGTGTTGCCGGTGGCCGTGGACGACGTGAAGAATCATCCGCGATTCAAGTACTTCAAAGAATCGGGGGAAGAAGAATACCGATCGTTCCTGGGCGTACCTCTGATCGACGGCGGGATCTTGCAGGGAGTTCTGGTTGTGCAGACCAAGGACGCGCGGATCTTCCGGGAGAATGAAATTCGCATGTTGGTGGAGGCGGCCAACCAGGTGGCGCCGGTGGTGAGCGAGGCTCGCACGCTGGACAGATTCATTGCTCCGGCGCAGGAACGGCTCTGGTCGCTGGCCCGCAACGTTTGGTGGAGCTGGGACCACGATTGCATCAGCTTGTTTCGCGATCTGAATCCCACGCGCTGGCGGCAACTGAACCAGAATCCAATCTCGCTGCTCAGCGAGATTCCATTGGGAGAGATCGAGCGGCGCGCTACGGAACTGGTTTTGCATAGCCGCATCAACTATGTTTACCGGCGGCAGCAGGAGTATCTAAACGCAGACCGAACCTGGGGCGCGGCGAATGCAGGCGTACTGCGGCCTCGTCCGGTGGCTTATTTTTCAGCTGAATTCGGGCTTCACGAATCGCTGCCCATTTATTCCGGCGGCCTGGGCGTGCTGGCTGGAGACCACATCAAGAGCGCATCGGACCTGGATATTCCACTGATCGGGATCGGTTTGTTTTATGGGCAAGGATACTTTCTGCAGCGGCTGGACCAGAATGGCTGGCAGCGTGAGGAGTATCTGCAAACCGACGTGAATCAACTGCCTATGCAACCGGCGATCGGGGAAAACGGCGAGCCGGTCGTGGTGGAGATTGCGACCCGCGGCGCTGCGATCCGCGCGAAGGTGTGGCGTGTGAAGGTGGGGCGCATCGACCTGCTGCTGCTCGACTCGAATGTGGCGGGGAATGCACCCGAAGATCTGGAAACGACCTCACGGCTGTATGGCGGCGACGCACGGACCAGGATTCGTCAGGAGCTGCTGCTGGGCGTGGGAGGATTCAGGGCGCTGAAGGCGATGGGCATTTCTCCTGGAGTTTTACATCTGAACGAGGGACACAGCGGCTTTGCGGTGTTCGAGGCGATTCGCAATCGGATGGTGGAAGAAGGCATCGACTTCAACACGGCGGCGAGCCAGATTCCGCGCGAAGTGCTGTTTACCACGCACACTCCCGTGCCCGCCGGTCACGACCGGTTCCACGCCGATCTGATCGAGGAGCACCTTGGGCCGCTGCGCGAACAACTGGGGATTTCACACGAGAATCTCATGGGCTTTGGCCGCGAGTATCCCACGGACAGCGGGGAGAAATTCTGCATGACGGTGCTGGGGCTCAAGCTTTCGCGGCGGGTGAATGCGGTTTCATCTCTGCATGGCGAGGTGTCCCGCGCAATGTGGAAGGGCCTGTATCCGGGCAGGCCGGAGGATGCGGTGCCGATCGGTCATATCACCAATGGGGTGCACGTGCCATCGTGGCTGGCGCCGCAGATGTGCCGGCTTTACGATCGGCACCTTGGGGTTGGCTGGCAGAGCAACAGCGGCTCGGCGAAGACGTGGGAAGAGATTGAGAATGTGGACGACGGCGAATTGTGGGAGACACATCTTAGCCTGAAGGCGCAGCTTCTGGAATTTGTGCGGCACAGGGCATGGGAACAGGCCAAACGCAGGGACGAGTCGAAGGAGACTCTGAATAAACTCTTAAAGGTGCTTTCGCCGGATGCATTGACGATCGGGTTTGCGCGGCGGTTTGCCACATACAAGCGCGCAAACCTGCTGCTGGCCGATATGCGGAGACTGGCGTCGATGGTGAACGATCCCAAGCGGCCGGTGCAATTTCTGTTTGCCGGCAAGGCTCACCCGCACGACGAGCCGGGAAAGAAAGTGCTACAGCAGATTGCCCAGATGATGCGCAATGCGGAATTCGCAAACAAGTTTGTCTTCGTCGAGGACTACGACATCAATGTGGGCAGGTACCTGGTGCAGGGCGTGGATGTGTGGCTGAACAATCCGCGGCGTCCGCTTGAAGCGTCGGGCACCAGCGGCCAAAAGGTGGTGCTCAACGGAGGCTTGAACCTTTCGGTGCTGGATGGCTGGTGGGCTGAGGCGTACGACGGGCTGAACGGCTTCGCCATTGGCGGAGGCAGAACCCACTCGAACTTCGATGTGCACGACAGCCGCGACGGCGAAGACCTGTATCGCGTGCTGCGCGACGAACTGATTCCGCTCTATTATCAGCGCGACCGGGACGGCTTGCCGCGAGGCTGGATCAAGCGCATGAAGCGGACGATTCGCACGCTGGGCTGGCGGTTCAATGCGGATCGCATGGTGATGGATTACGTTCTGAAGGGTTACATTCCGGCGGCGGGGGGCACTTCAAGCG
>Ga0224526_1000770_pt1 | contig 13299 bp, 10 predicted proteins | sample CBST25metaG_FD_179878 | JGI IMG/M metagenome (GOLD analysis project Ga0224526, IMG submission 179878) | Peat soil microbial communities from Stordalen Mire, Sweden - C.B.S.T-25 | ecosystem: Environmental > Terrestrial > Soil > Wetlands > Peat | place: Sweden: Norrbotten County, Stordalen Mire...
ATCCTGATTCTCTCGCTGACCTCTGACGTGGTTCCCAAGCCGCAGATCTACGACATGGCCGACTCGATTCTGTCGCAGAAGATCGCGCAGATTGACGGCGTGGGCCAGGTCTTCGTGGGCGGCAGCTCCAGCCCTTCGGTTCGCGTTGAGTTGAATCCGATGCAGTTGGGCGCGAACGGCATCGGCCTGGAAGCCGTGCGCACGGCGCTGGCCAACGCCAACGCCAACCGGCCCAAAGGCGCATTTCAGGACGCAGGCCATCGCTGGCAGATCAGCGATAACGATCAGATCTTCAAGGCCAGCGACTATGCGCCGATTATCGCCGGCTATAACCAGGAGACCGGCGCGCCCGTTCGTATCGAGGATCTGGGCACAGTCGTTGATAGCGTCGCCGACATTCACACCGCCGGCGTCTCGGGCATCAACACTCCCAACGGGCCGCCCGGCAAATTGAAAGACGCGATCCTGATCATCGTCTTCAAGATCCCCGGCGCCAACGTGATTTCGACCGTGGACAACGTGATGGCCCAGATGCCGCGGCTGCAAGCCGCTATCCCGCCCACCATCAAGATCGACGTGGCCGTGGACCGCACCACCACCATCCGCTCCAGCGTGCGCGACGTGGAGATTTCGCTCTGCATCAGCGTGCTGCTGGTGGTGCTGGTGGTCTTCCTTTTTCTGCGCGAGATCTGGGCCACCATCATCCCGTCGGTCGCCGTGCCGCTCTCACTGGTGGGCACCTTCGGCGTGATGTACCTGCTGGGCTACACCATCGACAACCTTTCGCTGATGGCGCTCACCATCGCCACCGGCTTTGTGGTGGACGACGCTATCGTGGTCATCGAGAACATCACCCGCTACCTCGAAATGGGGATGAAGCCCTACGAAGCGGCGATGAAGGGCTCCAGGGAGATCGGCTTCACGGTGCTCTCGATGAGTCTGTCCTTGATCGCCGTCTTCATTCCGATTCTTTTGATGGGCGGCATCGTCGGCAAGCTCTTCCGCGAGTTCGCCGTGACGTTGAGCGTGGCCATCGCCGTCTCGCTGCTGGTTTCGCTGACCACCACGCCGATGCTCTGCGCCAGGTTTCTCAAGTCGCGGGACGAGAGCCGCCACGGCCCCGTCTATCGCGCCAGCGAGCGCGCTTTCAATTGGCTGCACAACGAATACGCCGTTGGCCTGCGCTGGGTCTTGCGTCATCAGTTTCTGATTTTGTGCATAGTGATCGGCACCATCGGACTCAATGTCTACCTTTTTACGATTGTGCCGTTTGGCTTCTTTCCGCAGCAGGACACAGGCCGTTTGGGCGGCTCGACGCGCGCCTCGCAGGACATCAGCTTCGACTCCATGAAAGTGAAGCAGCAGGATCTGGCGCAGATGGTGCTCGACGATCCGGCTATCGGCTCGGTGACGGCCTTTGCCGGCGGCGGGCGCAACAGCAACAACGTGGGCTTCATGTTCATCGCGCTCAAGCCCCTCAACCAGCGCCCCGGGCGCGTCTCCGCCGACACGGTCGTCAATCGCCTGCGCGGCAAGCTCACCAGCGTTCCCGGCGCCACACTCTTCCTCCAGGTCCAGCAGGAGTTCCAGATAGGTGGACGCGGCTCCGACGCGCAGTACCAGTACACGCTCTCGGACGAGAATCTGAACGAGCTGAACACCTGGGCGCCGCAACTACAGGCCCAGATGAGAAAGATGCCCGAGCTGCGCGACGTCTCCACCGACCAGCAGAATCAGGGGCTGGCCGCCAACCTGGTCATCGACCGCGACGCCGCCTCGCGCCTCGGCATCACCGCTGCCGCCATCGACAACATCCTCTACGACGCCTTCGGCCAGCGCGAAGTCTCCACCATGTACACCGCGCTCAATCAGTATTTCGTGGTGATGGAGGTCGATCCCAAATACCAGCTCAGTCCCGACTCGCTCACCGGAATCTTCATAAAATCTTCGACCGGGTCGATGGTTCCGCTCTCCGCTATCGCCAAATTCGAGCAGCAGCGGACCGCGCTCCAGGTCAACCATCAGGGCCAGTATCCGGCCGTGACGCTGAGCTTCAATCTGGCGCCCAATTATGCCTTGGGCGATGCCGTCACCGCTCTCGAAAAAGCCCAGCGCGAGATGGGAATGCCCTCGACGATTCACCCCACCTTCCAGGGAACCGCGCAGGCCTTCCAGGATTCGAAGAACAATATGCCCTGGCTGATCCTGGCCGCTCTGACCGCGGTCTACATCGTCCTCGGCATCCTCTACGAGAGCTTCATCCATCCGCTGACGATTCTCTCCACCATTCCTCCGGCCGGCGTGGGAGCGGTGCTGGCGTTAATGCTGACCGGAACAGACCTGAGCGTCATCGCGCTGATCGGCATCATCCTGCTGATCGGCATCGTGAAAAAGAACGCCATCATGATGATCGACTTCGCCCTGCAAGCCGAGCGAGAGCAGGGATTGCCGCCGGTTGAGGCGATTTATCAGGCCTGCCTGCTGCGCTTCCGCCCCATCATGATGACGACCATGGCCGCGCTCTTCGGCGGATTGCCGCTGGCCATCGGCATGGGCGTCGGTTCCGAACTGCGCAAGCCGCTGGGCATCACCATCGTCGGCGGCCTGATCGTCTCGCAGATGCTGACGCTCTTTACCACTCCGGTCGTCTACCTCTTCTTTGACCGCCTGCAATGGCGGGTGATGAAGCTGCACAGGATTGGCACGGAGCTGGAAGAGGCGCCGGGAGACTGAAAGACAGTTTTCAGTTTTCAGTTTTCAGTTTTCAGTTATCAGTTGTCAGCCGGACGCCGCGCCTTTTATGGAAAAGGTGGAGTTTCTGAATCCCTAAAAAAATTGCGTCGTGCTGCGAATTTGAGCTATACTTTCGCTTATAATTCGCTTATCTGGAGAAGTCGCATGGAAAAACTCGATCTGAAGAAGCAATGGAAGCAGCTTTACGGGGCGAAGGTGGGCGCCATCGCCGCCGTGGATGTTCCCCCGCTCACCTATCTCATGGTGGACGGCGAGGGCGACCCCAACACGTCGCAGAGCTATTCGGAAGCGATTGAAGCGCTCTATTCGCTTTCCTACACGCTCAAGTTCACGCTCAAAAAGAGTCCGCGCGCTCTCGACTACGGCGTGATGCCGTTGGAGGGCCTGTGGTGGGCCGATGATCCGCTGGATTTTGGGTGGGCGGGACACCAGGCAGACAAATCCAAGTGGAAGTGGAACATGATGATCTTGCAGCCGGAGTTCATCGCGCAGGCTGAAGTCGATGCAGCCTTCGATCAGGTACGCAATAGGAAGAATCCCGCCGCGCTCGACCGGGTCCGCTTCGAGACGCTCACCGAGGGCGCATCCGCGCAGATTCTGTACCTGGGTCCGTTTGCGGAAGAGGGCCCGACGATCCAGCGGATGCACGATTTCATCCACGCCGCCGGCAAGGAATTGCGCGGCAAGCACCACGAGATTTATCTGAGCGATCCGCGCCGCACCGCACCGGAGAAGCTGAAAACCATCTTGCGCCAGCCGATGGGGTAAAGGCCTGATTTGACGGAAGGAGCGTTCGTGGTCTCCCACCCTAGCGACAAAAACAAGAACGTCGCGAGGGTGGGGCACCCAGCTTCATTGTCTCCCACCCTTCGAGCACAGAACGCACGAAGGATGGGGCACGGAGCATTTGCGGGAGGACAGGAAACCGCACAGAGTCGTCTATTCCCTATTCCCTATTCCCTAATTCCTGCTCTCAAGCGCCCTCGGCTCGCGGAGGCTTCTTCCAGCTCGTGACCCTCTCGATCAGCTTCACCGGGTAGTAGGCGTTGCGGGTGTACTGGCGGGCCATGCGGTTGGTACTGAAATAAGAACCGTTGAAGGCCACCGTGGTGCGCATCAGGCCGGCCCACTTCTCCGGCGCATCCAGGTAGAGCGGCACCACCGCTGTCTCCAGCTTCTTGTAAAGCGAGTCGGCCTCCTCGGCGTCGCTGGCGCCGTCTTCGATGGCCCATCCGGTGAAGCCCTCAACGCAGCCCTCGATCCACCAGCCATCCAGAATCGACAGGCTGGGGACGCCGTTGAGCGCGGCCTTCATGCCGCTGGTGCCTGAGGCTTCGTAGGGCCGGCGCGGCGTGTTCACCCACACATCCACGCCGGCGGTCATCAATGCGCCCAGATCCCAGTCGTAGTTTTCCAGATAAACGATGCGCAGCATATCGTTCGACAGCTTTGCTGCATCTTCGACGACCTGCTGGATCAGCGCCTTGCCGGGCTCGTCCTGGGGATGAGCCTTGCCGGCGTAGAGAATTTGCAGTCCGCCGGCCTTGGTGGCTATCTCCAGCAGGCGCTTGGGATCGGTAAACAATAGCGTTGCCCGCTTGTAGGTGGCGGCGCGGCGGGCAAAACCCAGCGTGAGCACCTTGGGATTGAGCGCTTGATGGGTTCGCCGGGCCACTTCGGCGAGCAATGCTTCCTTGTTCGTGGCATGAGCCGCAAGAATATCCTGCTCGGGCAGGTCGATGGCGCTGCGCAGATAAAGAGTGTCGCGCCGCCACGAGGAGATGTGCGCATCCAGCATCTGCTGGAAGGTATCGGAGACCCAGGTGGGCGCATGCACGCCGTTGGTGATCGAATCAATGGGAAACTCCGGGAACATCTCGCGGGAGATTTTTGCGTGCTGCATGGCCACACCGTTGGCATAGCGCGAGAAGCGCAGCGCCAGCAGCGTCATGTTCAGCATTCCATCGCGAAAACAGCCCAGCGTTTCCAGGCGGGACGTGCGGTCGCTGCCCAGGATGCGTATGGCCAGCTCGGTGTAGAAGCGGTCATGGCCGGCCGGAACCGGGGTGTGCGTGGTGAAGACGCATTTCTTGCGCACCTGCTCGATGTCGGTCTCCGTGGCCGCGCCCAGTGGTCCGCCGCCCAACTGGCGCTCCAGCAGGCCCAGCGTGAGCAGCGCCGCGTGACCCTCGTTCATGTGGTAGACGTTGACCCGGTAGCCGAGCGCATGGACCATGCGTACTCCGCCCATGCCCAGCACAATCTCCTGCTGCAAGCGGTAGTTGGTGTCGCCGCCATAGAGGTGATCGGTGAGGCCGCGATCCCAGCCCGAGTTGCCCTCCAGGTCGGTATCCAGCAGGTAGATCGGCACCACGTGCCCGTAGCGGCCCACCAGGTCATAGCGCCAACAGCGCACCGTCACCGTTCTGCCTTCCACGGAAACCGTAACCCGCGCCTTCTCTTCGACGCAGAAGTCGGATGGGTTCCACGGCTGTATGTCCTCGCTCTGTACGCCGGATGCGTCCAGATGCTGCTGGAAGTATCCCTTGCGATGAATCAGCGAGAAGGCCACGAGGGGAACGCCCAGGTCTGCCATGGAGCGCAGCGTATCCCCGGCAAGAACCCCCAGCCCGCCGGAGTATGTGGGCATTGCGGGGTTGATGGCGATCTCCATCGAGAAGTATGCCACCACGCCGGAGATGGGAAAGGTTTCGTAAGAAAATGGCTTGGAGGATGTTGGCTGCATCGTTGTCGTGCCTCCACGGCGCTCCCTGGCTGCAAAGCGACGTACTGAAAAAAAGAAATCTAACGCGACGGGCCTGGAATGGCTATCTCGCCCGGCCGTTATCGGGATGAACTTTATCCAATTTTAGCAAGAAACGCCACTGAGAGCCCTCAGAGGACGGCGGATTGTTCCGCGATGGGCCAATCTGGATATGGATCTCGCAGGCCGGAAGATGTGAAAGCCATCCCTACGTGGCATTCGATTGAGGTCCGAGGTTGCCCACCGTGACTTTTTATCCACCGGACCTGCGCCCCCCGGCGGCCGGCGGTTAAGGTTCCTGATATCCCACCCTTCGCAAAATACGCGAAGGATGGGGCACCCAGATTTATGGATTGTCAAACCAGGACCACCCGCCCCGCCTATCAAAATTTTTCCACAAAACGTTGAAACGATTCCGGGAGGCCAGGCACTATACCTTGTGCGGCAATTCAGGGTTCCGGCCTGACGAACGCAAGACGCGAGCAGGTTTTACAAACCAAGAGGCAGATGAATGGCTTCCCCAGACAAAACGTGCGTGGTTTCGAGCCATTCCGCAGCCTCTCGCTCGACCTCCGGTGCCAAGCGGAATCCAGAGCTGGCAGGCAGCGACCATCACGCCTTCCGGGCGGCCAGCTACAACTACTTCGAAAGGCTCGCCGACAGCACATTCAAGCCGAAGCAACTGGCTTCCGCCGAGCTGCATGAACTCTACGACGGCACCACGGTGCCGCAACATCGCTACCTGGCTTCTTTTCTGACCGCGGCCGTACCCTCGCGGGAGATAGCACTTGAACCGGCGAAATGGTTTGCCGGCATCGCGGACGTCGATTTCTCCAGCGTGGCGGAAGCCTGGCTGAACACCAAGAGCAACACCGAGTACGAACAGTTGAAGCGCATCGAGCTTGACCCGGATGCAAGCCAGTTGAGCGCCGTGCTGACGGTGAAGCAGAGCCTCGGTTATTGCGGCGGGTACATGACGGCGGGCAGCAGGGAGTTCGTTGCCTTTTGGGTTGACTGGGGTTCGGGATTCCAGTACGTGGGAACAACCTCGGCGGCGGTGCATGACTCCGGACGCCTTCCAGCGACCGGTCAGGAAACCAGCGCCGTCCTGCCGATTCATCTTGTCAATCATGCGCAGCCGCGGAGCGAGGACGCAAAGACGGTCAAGGTGAGGGCGGTGCTCAGTTGGAATTCACCGCCTTCGACGACGAATCCCAACGCTCCGGTGGTATGGGGAGAGAGGCTGGATTGCATGATCTTGATTCCTGGCGGCCAAAAGGTTGCCGTACCGGCATGGAGCAGCGCGGCGACGCACTCTCTCTGGTTCTCCATGAGCGCGCCAGCGTTCACCGCGACGCCCCATCCGGCTTGAACCGCACGCCTTCTGGATTTTACCTGCAAGCGATGAGCGAGCAGGATCGGCTGGCTTCCCCCAAAGCAGACGGAGCTCGCTTTTCGAAGCGGGTTCCGTCTGCAGCCACCAATGAAGGAGTCATTCGAAATGATCGATGTCAATTATGTCTGGAGTTTTGCTTTGTGCGTGCTTGCGGTCTGGCGGGTTGCTCATCTGCTAACCGGGGAGAACGGTCCCTGGGATCTGGTCTGGCGGCTGCGCGCCACTCTTGGCTATGGCATGCTGGGCCGCATGATGGATTGCTTCTACTGCATGAGCTCCATGATCGCGCTGCCTCCGGCGATCTGGATGAGCGGCAGCCGGATGGGATTTCTCATCCAGTGGATGGCGCTCTCGGCAGTGGCGTGCCTGCTGGAAATGGTGACGCAGAGAAAACAGATGCACATCCGCGTTAAACCCGTTTCCACATCCTTTTTGAATAAGGTCATCAACGGAGTGTAAGGCGATGAGGCAAAAAGATCTGATATCCCAGGTGAGCTTATTGGCTCCGGCAGACTTGGCGGAATTCGCGAAGGCTCCGGCATTGCCCGGCTGGCCGTCGAAGCGGGACAGCCCGGAAAGATCGCCCTGGTTGTACGTCTCCATGCCTTTGTTGTTGTGGCTGCTCTTGCTGTGAAGCGGTTGCTGAGCCGGCTCTCGCCAGGGAGCAGGTATTTCATGCAAAAGAAACCTCTGCAATGCTATACTTTGTCCACTCAACTTGGCGGAGTCAGCGTTGCAGTTTTATACATTCGACGCGAGTTACATTAGTAATCTCTGTGCGGGTGACCTTCCGACACAGGAGCATTTCTTCGGCTATTTTTCTGAACTGCTCCAGCTCAAGCTGCGCTCCCGGTTACAATCCCCTCACGCCATCGAGGATGTGCGGCAGGAGACCTTTGTGCGGGTCTTCTCGGTCTTGCGCAAGGGCGGCCTGCGCCAGCCGGAGCGCCTGGGCGCCTTTGTGAATACAGTTTGCAGCCGTGTGCTCAGCGAGCATTACCGTTCCAACAGCGGCGGCAAGTCTTTGAATGTGGAGGGCCGGCCCGAGCTGCCCGACAAGAGCGCCAGTGCCCTGGAAATCGTGGTTGCCCTGCAGGTCAAGGACAAAGTCCGCGAGATTCTGCTTGACCTGACGCCGCGCGACCGCTCCCTGCTGAAGGCCGTCTTCCTGGACGAGCGCGACCGCGACGAGGTTTGCCGGGAGTTTGGCGTGGAGCGCGACTATCTGCGGGTGCTCCTGCATCGCGCCAAGCAGGAATTTAAGACCGAATATGTAAAGCGGCTGGGAAACAAGATGCCGCTGGGCGAGAATGTTTAAACGATATGAAACGATTTGCCGGCCGCGGCCACTATCTACTATAGGACCGTAATGGGGACTGAAATGATGGATCACAGCGAAGCGATACAACAGATGGCCGCCGAGCGTTACCTCCTCAATGAGCTGACGCCCGATGCACGCGAGGCCTTCGAGGAGCACCTCTTCGATTGTCCGGAGTGCGCCCTCGATCTTCGCGCTGGAGTCGCCTTTGTGGAGGAGGCAAAAGTTCAGTTGCCCAAGCTGGCCGGCGCATTGCAGGCTCCCGTCACTTTCCGATCCCGCGCGTCCAAGGTAGAGCGGGGGTGGTGGCATTCCTGGCTTCAGCCGGCCTTTGCCGCGCCCGTCCTCGCCTCCTTGCTGCTGATTATCGGCTACCAGAATCTGGTCACCTATCCTGGACTGCGGGCGGCAGCCAACCAGCCGCGCCTGCTTCCCTGGGCGCCGCTGCGCGGGGCCACGCGGGGCGCTCAACTGGCCATCACCGCCGACCGCCAGCATGGCGTTGCGCTGCCGGTCGATCTTCCCCAGCCGCCCAGCATCGGCGCCTACTCCTCCTACTCCTTCAACCTCAATGACCCGCAAGGAAAACTTGTCTGGACGGGTGCCGTAGCCGCTCCCAGCGACGAGGCCGGCGGCGGCCAGCGGCTCTCCCTGGTGATTCCCGGCGCAATGCTCAGCAACGGCACGTATACGGTAAGGGTCACCGGCGTTACGGCGCAGGGAGAACGCATCAGGATCGACCAATATGTCTTCGATCTGCATTTAACCGATTGACACGTCCGCATCGACGACCTAGAATTCCTCCGACTGTCAAATCAAGAAAGGTAAGTATCCCAATGCCAGGAGTGAAAGAAAGAAAGCACACCTACAATGCCGAAGCATCGGTCCTCTCGGGCAAACTGCTGCTTCCGGTCGCCCAGACCATCGAACCCCAGGCCCACGCCAAGCTCGATCCGCAGGGCGGCTACTTCAACCAGCGCTTGGATGGCTACCGGCTTGAGTCGGTCATCTCATTCAGCGCCGCTTACTCCCATGTAGCCGGCAACAAAAGCAACAAGCCGGGCGAGGGCTGGAACACGCTGACCACCACAGTCGTCGAAGGGCTGAATGTGATGGAGGTGCTGACGGCCGACCGCGTCGTCGGCCAGACCATCACCCAGCACCCCCTCAAAGGCTATATGCCGTCGATCTCCTTCCTCGGCACGCGCTTCGAGAATCTGCGCATCGCCGGCGTCCCGGTCGAGCTGGAGTGGGACCAGGAGATCTTTGGCTCCACGCCGGTCAACGACGTGTCTTACGCGCTGGATCCCGGCGTGCTCAGCCGCGTCTCCCGCCAGTACGACCGCATCCTCCAGAACAAGAACCTTCCCGCCGCGCTCCAGGAACGTTACAATCGTCTTTCCTCTACTCTCGGCTCCACGGAGGCGGTCGAATGTTCACTGGTCAACCGGGTGGCTGGACTCTTCCCTGGAACCATTGCCGGGAACGTGATCACTATCCCCGGCTTTGGGACGATCACGCTGGCCAAGCTGACCGTGAAGCACGAGGATCCGATCGCGAGTGCGAAGACTCACAAGAAGACCACCTTCACGCTGACGATGATCGATCTCAAGCTGGGCTGCGTGGTAGACGGAGAGGTGATGGTCGGATCTGGTCCAACCAATGGGGGACCAGGGTAATAAAACGAACGGCCTTTTTGAATGCCCGCGGGACGATAAGTATTGAATCTGGTCCGGCGGGCATTCAGGCATGGTTAGGCAGCGCGTGGCGCTGTTTCCGGTCCCTGGCTTTTCCTTATATATGGATACTCGCGCTGTTGCTGCTGATTCCTCTTCAAGACACGCGCCCCGGCAGCGCCCAGGCCGGGTATGAACACGCCTGGATGCTATTCCGGCACGGCAGATTGTCTGATAGTCAGCAGGAAGCCGAAAAGGGTTTCGAAGAATTCCGGGTCTCCAACCCGGCATGGGCAGCCGAATTTCAATTGCTGGAAGCCGACGCAATGTTACGGCGTGGCATGTACGACGACGCTCTGCGCCTCCTCGCTGGCTACCACCCCTATTCCAACCATCCGCAAGAGGCCATCCGCAAACTTGCGATTGAGGCCTATGCTTTGACTTACCAGAAGCAGATGGTGGTGGCGGATCAAAGACTTGTGCAAGCCGAGAACATCTGCAAGAGCGCGGACTTTTCCGCCTGCGGAGAGGTACTTCGTGTGCGTGGCATTTTGGTCGGCAGGCAGGGACAACTCGAAGTTGCGCGGCAGTTTTTTCTTGAGAGTCTTCTCTTTGCCCGTGCCCATCAGGACCGCTTCTCGGAAGCAACCGCATCCTTGGGTCTCGGGTGGGTTGCGCTTCAGGCTGATCATTTCGATGAGGCAGTAGACTGGTCGAAGACCGCGCGCAAGACTGCCGAGGTGATCGGCGCGGAAGACATCGCGCAAATTGCCTCAGGAAATCTTGGATGGGCGTATTACCAGTTGGGCGATAGTGAAAGGGCGCTGGAACTGTTTCTCGAAGCAGAAAAGAGCGCCGCAAGGCTCGGAGATACTCGCTACCAATTTAGATGGACTACTACCGCCGGGAATGTTTACGAGGATTCCGGCGATCTGGCCCGCGCCTCTCGATCTTATCGCCAGGCCCTCGACCTGGCAAAACAGATCAATGGCAAAGAAGAGATAACGAACGTATTGGAAGAGCTGGCCCAGGTTTCGGTGGAGATGGGAAAGCTGGATGAGGCCAGCGCCTATCTCAACCAAGTAGCTCCCATGCAGCAACCGGGCGAGAACCAGTTGAATGCGTACGTGATGCTGACGCAGGGAGAGCTGGCTGCCGCGCGGCGCCAGGACCGGCAGGCAGAGACACTCTTGCGCGCGGTGCAAGACAACCCGGCGAATCCAACTCCCTCGCGGCTGAACGCCGGTCTTGAGTTGGCTAGGTTATTCGAGCGGCAGGATAAGAACCAGGACGCGGAGCGGACCTACAAAACCACGCTAGCGGCCTTCGAGTCGGCGCGGGCGCAACTCCGGAACGAAAACTCAAGGCTGCCCTTCGCCGCCAACGCTACAGGCATCTACGACCACTACATTCGCCTGCTGGTGGAGCAAGGGCGCGGCGAGGAGGCACTGGCCACGGCCGACCAGAGCCGCGCGCGGACGCTGGCGCAAGGGCTGGGCATAGCCGAAAGCAAAACCTCTTACCACCCCTCAGCTCTGAACCCACGCCAGATCGCCCAAAGCTCAGGCGCGACGCTGCTCTTCTACTGGCTGGGCAGCCAGCACTCCTATATGTGGGCGATCACTCCGGCGAAGATCGCGCTGTTTCCGTTGCCCGCGCAGAAAGAGATTGCGGCGCGCGTCGAGCGCTACCGCAAGGCGCTGCTGGACGCGGAAGACCCGCTGCAAACCGGCAATGAGGATGGGCAGGCGCTCTATCAGTTATTAGTCGCCCCAGCCGCGAAGCTCATCCGGCCTAACTTCCCGGTGATGATTCTGGCCGACGGGGCGCTGAATCAATTGAATTTTGAAACTCTGCTGGCGCCCGGCCCCGGAGTTAGTCCGCAAGTTACTCCGGGCGCAACTCCCGGCACTGGCGCGCATTACTGGATCGACGATCAAACGCTGCTCTCCGCGCCTTCGCTGGAGCTGCTGGCCGCGGCCCGGCCCGCAGCGGGCGGGACTCGCAAGCTGCTGCTGCTGGGCAACCCGGTGACGGCCAGCCCGGAGTATCCCAGCCTGCCTCTCTTCGGGCTTGAAATGACCCAGATCGCGAGGCACTTTGCGGAGCGCCGCGAGGCCGTATTCGCGGGCCAGCAAGCTACGCCGGCAGCCTATCTCACCAGCAATCCGGGGCAGTACGCCTATATTCATTTTGTTTCTCATGCGATTGCCAGCCGCGCGGACCCGCTGGATTCGGCCATTATCCTTTCCGGTTCCACGCTCACCGGCGGCAGAACAGGCGAGGAGTCCTACAAGCTCTACGCCCGCGAGATCATGCAGCATCCCATCGATGCCCGGCTGGTGACCATCTCTGCCTGCTATGGCAGCGGCACGCGCTCCTATGCGGGAGAAGGATTGGTGGGGCTCTCATGGGCCTTTCTTCGCGCCGGCGCGCACAACGTCATCGGCGCGCTCTGGGAGGTCAGCGACGATTCAACGCCGCAGCTGATGGACGCGCTCTATCAGGGCATTGCAGACGGCCAGAACCCGGCCTCGGCGCTGCGCCGCGCCAAACTCAACCTGCTGCATTCACCAGGCAGATTTCGCGCGCCATATTATTGGGCTCCGTTCCAGATCTATACACGGCGATAATTTGCGGACGCAGCCATACCTGACTCACGAATTCAGCCGCCAGAAGGCCGCATTCAGTACGGCGGCAAAGCTGACCCAGGCCCAATAGGGAGCCATCATCCAGGCCGCATACGGCGTCACGCGACCGAAGACCAGCGTCGTAGCTCCGATGGCAACCCACAACACTATAACTTCCGCCAGTGCGGCTCCGATGGCGTGGTAGCGGAAGAAGATCAGCGACCAGGCATAGTTCAGCGCCAGTTGCACCAGAAATAGCGCCAGCCCCCAGGTGCGCATGGGAGATGGCGCTGACTGCCAGACCTGCCACGCGGCCACGGCCATCAGCGCATAGAGCAGCGTCCAGACCGGCCCGAATATCCAGTTGGGCGGAGCAATCGACGGCCTGGCCAGTGTGCGGTACCATCCCGGAATCTCGCTCGCTGTCCAGCGCCCGCTCACGCCGGCCACCGCAAAGCAAATTCCCAGCCAGCAAATCAATGAAATCCAGCGCATTTTGGCCCGGCCTTCTTTCCGAGAATTTGATTCCGCGTCTTGAGCAAAGTCTCGGCTAAATTCCCGCTTATCTTCCATTTCCGCCTTCGCGCATCCCGCCCTCCTCGACTTGAAGCGCCCGCGGCAACTATCCTGTAGTGTTGCGGGGCACTTTCAAGCCCATGAGAAGACAGGACAATCACGACCATGAGCACACAGACAATCGCCATACACTTGCCCGACGGGGCCATTCGCGAGGTGCCCGCCGGCACAACGCCCCTTGTGAT
>Ga0224526_1000779_pt1 | contig 13198 bp, 14 predicted proteins | sample CBST25metaG_FD_179878 | JGI IMG/M metagenome (GOLD analysis project Ga0224526, IMG submission 179878) | Peat soil microbial communities from Stordalen Mire, Sweden - C.B.S.T-25 | ecosystem: Environmental > Terrestrial > Soil > Wetlands > Peat | place: Sweden: Norrbotten County, Stordalen Mire...
GGCCCTGCGCAAATACAGCGCCGCCGCTTCCCTGCCCTTGCTTGCCCATCCGCATATGCTGCGCCACGCTTGCGGCTTCGCCCTGGCCGACCAGGGCGCGGATACGAGGCTCATTCAGGACTATCTCGGACACCGGAACATTCAGCACACCGTCAAGTACACCGCGACCAACCCGGCACGGTTTGAAAAGCTCTGGCGGTGATTCCCTGCCCCCACCAAATTCTGGCCGCTATTTCTTAGTGGGGTTTACCGTTGGCGCAGTGCTTTGGGGACGCACAGTGGTCTGAGCCGGGGTAATAGGCTGCACATGGACGGGAACCATCTGAGCGGTATTCCGGCCTTTCTCAAACGTGTTCCCTACAGGAGTCATTGTCATGGGGATACGCCCTTCGTGTAATGGCGTCATTGCTACCGGACCCCGTGCATCCTGGGCCATACATACCCCAACGATGGTAGGCTTTTTGTCGTTGCTCACTTATGAACCCCCTTCGAGATGTTTTCCCAGGCGAAGACTATCGTTGCGACCAGCCCCGCAAGGAAAAGGATTGACCCCACAATCGCACAGACAGTGACAGCTATCGATGGGTTCGCTCGCTTAAATTGGCCCACTTCGCTCATCTAAATTGGCCCACCTGTACAACCCCGGATGTAAGCATTCTGGGATGGACAGGAGGCAGAAGATGGAACTATTTGAAGTGATCCGGCGGGGATACGCGGCCGGAGAGACGATTCAGGGACTTTCAACCAAGCATGGTGTGCACCGGCGGATGGTGCGGCAGGCCTTGGCCAGCGCGATCCCTCCCGACAGAAAAACAGTGGTACGGGAAGCGCCCCGGCTGGGTCCGCTCAAGCAACACATCGACCTGATGCTGGACTCGGACCTTCAAGTGCCGCGCAAGCAGCGACACACTGCTCATCGGATCTGGATGCGTTTGTGCAAGGAACATCCGAACTATCCCGTCGGCGAAGCAACGGTGCGGCGCTATGTGCGAGAGCAGAAGCGCGAGTTGGGGCTCAGCGGTCGGGATGTGTTCGTGCCGCAGAGCTACGAGTTGGGCCAGGAAGCGCAGGTGGACTGGTTCGAGGGGCTGGCCAAGTTAGGCGGCGAAGTTATCAAGTTACAGTTCTTCGCCATGCGCAGCATGGGTTCTGGCGACGCGTTTCATCGAGCCTATCCGCACGCCACGCAACAGGCGCTGCTCGAAGCGCACGAGCATGGCTTCGAGTATTTTGGCGGCGTTTTCAAGACCCTGCGTTACGACAACATGAAGTCCGTGGTGAAGAAGATTCTGCGCGGCTATCAGCGTGTAGAAACTGATCGGATTATCGCGTTCCGCTCGCACTGGGGCTATCTGAGCGAGTATTGCAACCCGGCCAGCGGCAACGAAAAAGGCGGTGTGGAAGGCGAGCTGGGATGGTTCCGCCGCAACCTGCTGGTGCCAGTGCCGGAGGCCAGCGATCTGAACGCGTTGAACGAACACATTCTGGCTGACTGTGTGGCCAACCGCAGCCGAACCATCATCGGAAGAAGCATGACGATTGGCGCGGCCAGTGAGTTGGAGCGTGCCTACTTATCGCCGATGGCGGAAGAAGGATTCCCGATTCACGAGACGCTGTATCCACTTATCGTGGACAGCAAGGGCCGCGTGAAGGTGAAGACCAACTGGTACTCAACGCCGCTCTGGCCGGGGCTTCGCGTAACAGCGACCGTCGGGCCGCTCACTGTGGAGATCATGCACGACAACAAGGTCGTGGCGCGTCATCCACGCTGCTACGGACGCAGTCATCAGATCCTCGATCTCGAACACTATCTGGATGTGCTGGAGCGCAAACCCGGTGCCATGGCCGGTTCCACGCCCTTGCTACAGTGGCGTCAAGCCGGACGCTGGCCCGCGTGCATGGACACGATTTGGCGAGAGCTTGAGCAGCGTCATGGCAAGGGGCCGGGAACGCGCGAGATGATCTCCCTGGTTCGCGCAGGGACAAGTTATGGCACGAGCGATGGATGGAACAAGCTGATCGTTGCCGTGGAAGAGGCGTTGCGACTGGGGATCAGCGATGCAGCCGCCGTGCTGCATCTGCTGCATATGCCTGACCCAGATCAACGCCAACAATACGCCGTTGCCTTGGCGGATGAGTTACAACAGTACGAACGTCCCATGCCGGTGATGGATAACTACGACTTGTTGCTGGCTAACACGACAGGAGCTATCCAATGAAAAACCAGACGCGAGCCTTGGAACAAGCCAGTATTCAGCAGTACTGCAAAGCGGCCCGACTGCCGACCGTGGCTAGCAACTTCGTATCATTGGCAGAGCAGGCGGTGAAGGAAAATCACAGCCACATCCGCTATCTCGAAGCACTGTTGGCCATCGAGTGCGAAGAGCGCGACCGGCACGCCATCGACAGTCGCATCCGCGATGCGCAACTGCCGCGCTTGAAGACGCTGGAAGAGTTCGATTTTGCACAAGCGCAGCAGATCCCCGCAGCCCGTATCCGCGAGTTAGCAGAAGGTGGTTATATCGAGCGCAAGGAACCGATTGTGTTGATCGGAGAATGCGGCACGGGGAAGACTCACTTGGCCACCGGCCTCTGTCTGGCTGCTTGCCGGCAGAAGCGGCGCGTGCGCTTCACCACGGCGGCGGCGCTGGTCAACGAGCTGGTCGAAGCCAAGCAGAACAATCAGGTGCGCAAGCTGATGACGCGCTGGCAGAAGTACGAACTGATCGCACTGGACGAGGTTGGATACGTGCCGTTGGCCGACATCGGCGCGGAGTTTCTTTTTCAGGTGATCTCGGAGCGGGCCGAGCGGGCGGCAATTATCGTCACAACCAACTTGCCGTTCTCCGAATGGACCTCAGTGTTTCCGAATCCGCGGCTTTGCAAAGCGCTGCTGGATCGGATCACGGATCGAGCCCACATCATCGAAACCGGGACCGAATCGTATCGCTTTCGACGCACACTGGAAAGGAGCAAAAAGCGTTGAACATGCCGTCCAGGGCGAGCCGTTTGACGGTCCCGGCGTCCGTTCCGTCCGCTGTCTCTGCCCTTCGGGCAGAGACAGCAGACTCCACTCCCGCCGGGACCGTCAAACCAACACCGGCAGAATGATGCACAATAACACTACCCAGGTGGGCCAAATGAGATGGTCAAAGTGGGCCAAGCCGGAGTAGCGAACCCAATCGACCACGCACTTTTCTTATTATAAAACTCTGGTCTGTTTTCGAGGTAATACTTGTGCAGGTATTTAATATGCGCCTTTTGCGCCTGTATGCTGAATTGGAAAGATGCAATTGTTACGATGATGCAGCCCGCGAAGGAAACCCACGACAGGAGCAGATAAGGGAGCCATCCAGCTTTGTCGAGCGGCACAACGTCTTTAATGAATGCCAAAGACAGTCCCAATGCGCTACTTGAGAAGGTCAAAAGGCTTTTGTCAAATTCATCGGAACTCGCCTGTTGGTCTGCCCATGCTTGGCTTACGTGTTTGTCGTGTAGGGATTCAAACCGCTCCGGGGGGAAACCCTGTTGAGCAGGTAGTGCCTCTGTTTCGCCGCTATGCTCAGGCAGCTCTGACGGAGTGTGTTCCATAATGGCTATTATTGTCCAACCCCCGCGAAAGTAAAATTGGACCTTTTGAGCGTCAGCAAAACGACCCTTTTCAGAGCCTTGATAAAGCCAGCCCCCAATAGTAAGGTGGTACGGTGAACAGGTGGTACGGTACACCATGCCACCATAACAGCCAAAGGAAAGGGATGTAAGGCGAGACGCGGCAGTATGTGGCCGACCCTTTTCAGAGCCTTGACAAAGCCAGCCCCTAATAGTAAGGTGGTACGGTGAACAGGTGGTACGGTTCACCATGCCACCATAACGGCCAAAGGAAGGGGCTTTATGTACACCGTCGCAATCATCGGCCAGAAGGGCGGGAGCGGGAAGACAACCGCCGCAATCGGCCTTGCAGTCACCGCCGCCCGCGCCGGGGAGACCGTGGCGCTAATTGACCTTGACCCACAGGCCAACGCCGCCAACTGGAAAGACCGCCGCCCGGATCAAGATAACCCCGCCGTGGTATCGGCTCAGGTTGGACGGCTCACCCAGACCTTGCAAGCCGCCGAAGCCGGGGGCGCGACCCTTGCCATTATCGACACCGCAGGGAAGAGCGACAGCGCGGCCACGGAAGCCGCCCGCCGCGCCCATCTTGTTTTCGTGGTCAGCCGTCCCCACCTTTTCGATATGGAAACCTTGCCCTCTGTGCGTGATATTTTGCGCATCGCGGGCGATCCCCCCGCCTTTGTCCTGTTCAACAACCTGCACCCGCAGGGGAGCCACATTGCGGAAGAGTTTAAGGCGTTGACGATGGGTTATTGCAGTATTCCGGCTTGCCCCGTGCATCTTTGCCAGCGCGCCGCCTACAGCAACGCGACGGGAGGCGGCAAAGCGCCGCAGGAGATAGACCCGGAAGGCAAGGCCACGGCAGAACTTGACCGCCTCTTTTCGTTCACTAAGGAGACTTTGACCAATGGCTAACGCATCATTGAAAAATCTGCAACAGGGGCTTAAAAGCGCCGCCGCGCCGGAACCGCCGAAGATCGAGGCCGCGCCGCTTGCAAACCGCCGCCCGGACAGGCAAGGCAAAACACACTTGGGCGGTTGGTTTTCGCGTACCTATTCGTCTAGCTTGCGCCTTATCCAAGCGAAGCACCCCGAAAAAGACTTGCAAAGCCTTTTCAGCGAGGCACTTAACGACCTTTTCACCAAATACAACGTACCAACGATTGAACGGTGAACCATGCCACCAATTCACCATAAACCGGAGTTTTAAGCCATGCCGCGCCTCTTTCCACTGAAGCCGAAAGGCCCACCAAAGCCGCCTAAAACCGCCCAGGCGAAGCAGGACAGCGCCACGCTTATAACGCTGTCCTGCCCGTTTCCAAGCTGCGGCCATTCGTTCACCGTAGCCGCCGCTGAGGCGAAGAAAATCAAGCTTTGCCCGAACTGCATACGGCCCTTGAAGAAGCCAGGGCGCAGCAGTAGCCGGAGCGGTGAGCTGGCCCCCGTGGGGAGCCTCATCAAGCCGAAGCTGCTCAAGCAGATCAAAGGCCCAACAGCCCTACAGCGCCGCTTAATTGACACCGCAGCCGACCAGCAAGAGCCGGAAAATCCGCTCTATATGCACACGGTTTTCTGCCAAACGTCCCTGCCATACCGCGACCCAGGCGACGACGTGAGAGAGTGGCGACGGACAAACGGCAACCTTGTTTTGAAGGTAATCGCGGGCGAGGTCGTAGACCCCAACACAGGGGAGGATGTGCCTCTAAATCTGCCGTTCGGAGCAAAGGCCCGCACAATTCTGATGCACATGAACCAGCGGGCTTTAGTGACTGGCCGCGCCGCCGTGGAGATGGAGGACAGCCTAACCCGCTTTGTGAGCCGCGTCCTACAGCTTGACCCCCACGGGCGGAATATGAGGATGGTAAAGGAGCAGCTTGCCCGCCTTGCGGCCTCCACGATGCGCCTTGCGATATTGAAAGATGGCCGTACCCTCATGGTCAATTCGCAGATCGTCACGGCCTTTGAAATCTGGTTTCCCAAGGATGACCGTCAGCGGGTTTTGTGGCCCACCATCATTCAGTTTTCCAGCGAATACTTCGAGAGCCTACAAGCCCACGCTGTACCGCTCGACGAGGCCCACATTTCCGCTCTGTGTCATAGCGCAATGGCGCTCGACATCTACGCATGGCTGGCCCAGCGGTTGCACCGGATACCGCCAGGGAAGCCCATCACAATTTCATGGATTGCCCTGCATAACCAGTTTGGGCAGGGATACAACCCCGACCGCATAGACAAATTCCGGCAGGTCTTCCGCGTGGCCTTGAAAGAGGTTTTGACGGTCTACAGGAGCGCCAGGGTTGAGGAAGGCGCACGGCAGCGGGCGCGGGTTTACTTGAGCGGTGGCCGTCCCATTGTGCGGGAGCCTGCCCTTGTAGGCTTGACGCTCCACAACAGCCCGCCGCCCGTCCGAAAGTTGCTCAAATAACCACGGCCATTCGGTAGGGAAGCGTCAAAACTGCTGTGGATTCCCCCGTGGATTGTTGCATTTATCCACGATCACTTTGGTGGATAAAAACACGATCACTTTGGTGGAGTAAGACCACGATCACTTTGGTGGAGTATCCGATAGTTAAACCTATATTTCTTTTCCGGTAGTGCTCAGCCCGAAGCTGTGGAGAACTCCGAAGCATCCCCGCTGCTTCGCTTCGCTACGCAGAAAAAGGAGCGCCCTACGGGCGGACCTGCTGCGCATACATTGGAGGGCGCTGCGCCCCTCCAAACCACCCAGCAACAAAAAGGAGCGCCCTAACGGGCGGTCAGCGAGCTTCGCTCGCATTCAGCGGGAGGGCGCTAGCGCCCCTCCCGCACCCACCCCGCGCAAGTACAAAAGCAAAAACCTGGCTGTGGATGGTGGGGTTGGTCCAGCCTTTGCACCTGAGTGTAGAGCCGTGCGAGATCGAACAGAAAATCCCCAGGACGAACCCGGAGCTATGCCGCCTGCCCCCGGCTATCCAAAATACGCCTGAGACCGTTTTGCAATAGGCCCACGGGTTATGAATCCGTCGCTCAAACCGGCCTACGGTCAATTCAGGTCCAGTGTTTTTCGCACGATGTGAACCAGGCCAATCGGGTTTTTGGTCGCCATCGAAAGTTTGGAGGAAGTGTACATCTCGAATTGCGTGATCGGCGCCCAGCGGAGTTTATGGCCGGCCGACAGCCCCAGCTCCCGGATGAACTCCCGTTGCGTCCGGCCGTTCCCGTCGCGGAAGGGATGAATTGCATTCAGCTCGGCCAGGTAGTAGGCCGCGCCATGCGCGAACTTCTCCGCGCTGCGTTCCCGCAGCCAGTTTTCCCGCGCCAGCTCGCCGAACAGTGCCGTCAGGGAGGATTCCAGCCATTGAGCCGGACAGAAGCTCACCAAGCCAAGCGACAGATCGCAGGAGCGCACACGGCCCGCCCAGGGGTAGACATCCTGAAACAGCGCATGGTGAATCGCCAGCAAGTGCGCCAGGTCAAATGTGCCGGTGACTGGACGCGAGTACAGAAAAATCAGACGCTTGAAGACCATCCGCGCCTCGTGCGCGGCCAGGGCTTCCGGTGTATGAAGATTCGCCTTGTTCTTCAAAAGGTGAGATCGAGAGTGAATGTAGGGGTCCATCAGAGCTTTTAACGCTCCCGCTCATCGAGGACGGCGATGGCCGAACACAGTTCGGCCAGGCTCAGATCCTCGCGGACATAGGCGCTGGCCAGTTTGCGGACCCCGGCCCCAGGATCGAGCGATTCGATGGCCAGAGATTGGAGTGTGTCCGCCACGGCTTCCGAACGCGCCCACGAAAGCGGCTTGCCACGCCGCTTTGCCGGGTATTGTTTGTTCGATATTGCGGAACGCTTTGCCGTCATGGATGCGCCAGGCTCTTTTCCCTATTTCTAAAGCTAAATACATCGTCAAGGAGAGTTTTTGAACTATGGCCCTCCTTAACGGGAGGTGAAAAAATGCAAATATGGCATTGGTTAGAGCTACTTCATATAGCTTTTGAACTGTGGCAATTGTTCCAGCATTGGAAGAATCGCTAAGGTTGAGCACTGGCGGGGCGGTGGGGGGGCGAAGTCCCCAAAGCCGCCTCCGGCCATCGAGCGCCTGTCTTACAAGCAGGTGCTCGAATCGTTCGGCTGAGTTCGTCTCGGAGGTATGGGGCATCGCTGGTTGCCTTTGGGATCACTCAAATGGGTCAGAAGGAACCAGAGCTGGTCATCAAATTTACCTTGCATGTAGCGATTCAGGCGCTCCATGGTCTCTTCATCCGGGCTACCATCCACCAACACCAAAACGCTTTCTACAAGACGCCGCCGCTGGTCCAGCTCCTTGGCGGTCGGCTCCGGCGGTAGACATTCCTCCTCCGGCCAATCCTTGATCCCGTTTAATTTTTCGTTCCGCTTTAGCATCCAGGAATGCAACGCGCAACCACGGAACCGGCGCGACAAGACTTCTTCCCGCAAATATTCGGCGGTGATCCTTCTGTCCTGCTGATTGTCTTCCAACACAAAATCCTCCTCACCGTTGAAAGTGCGTTGCCAATTATGGTTCGAATCTCATAATGCCGAGATTCGAACCTGTTCCAAGCATGGGGGTCGCTGCGAGGCGTAAAGGCCGCTGCGCGCCGCTTTCAGCGGTGGCCTACGGCCAGCCTTGACCCCTCTACGCTCCGAAAGCCTTGCGCCGGTGTGGAAGGAGACGGTTTCCTGCTGTGCATGGTTCCAGCTATTTGTCGTCCCGATGAGAGTCCGATTCCGGGCGCTTCACAATGAGCGAGAGTCCATATTGAGCAGTGGCAAGCTTTTCAGGAGCGTCCTTGTAGAACTCAGCCAGAAATTCTTTGAACTTTTCCGCCGACTGTGCAGACTGTTGTGATTTCCAGATGGTGGCCACGCCGACCAGAATCTTGGCATGGTCATCCTTCCGTTTCTGTTCTTTGATGCTCTGAGCAAGGAGACGGCGCTCACTGGCCTTGATTGTGGCTGTCTTGTCCGCAAGAGCTTTCTTGACGGCAGCAATATCAGCAGCTGCCTTTTCCTTGAGAGCCTGTTTCTGTGCTTCGAGTTCTTCTAGCGTTTTTGGTTTCAGCGTAGCCATGCCTGAAAGGATACACCATAATTAGCAAAAAGCAAATACCAGTGCTAAACTACAAGTGCGCGATACCTCGTTTGCTTCGCAAACGACGCGCGCCTGCGGCGGGCAGAGGCAACAGCAACGGCAAAACAAACCGCAAGTGCAATGGCAACAACAAGAACAACGGAAAGGACCATAAAAATCTATGGCCATCGTTCACGTCGCAATGAAGTCGTCCGCCAGCGCGCCGCCATCGGCGGCGCACGCGGACTATATTGCGCGCGCTGGAAAGTACGAGCAGCGCGGCGACGTGGTACACGTAGAACCCGGCAATATGCCGGAGTTCGCCAAGGCCGAACCGCGCGCTTTCTGGCAGGCCGCCGATGCGCACGAGCGCGCCAATGGACGCGCCTATACTGAGCTACAAATCGCCTTACCGCGCGAGTTGAGCGACGGGCAGCGCATCGAGTTGGCGCAGGAGGCAGCGCGGGAGTTCATGGGAGACCGCTTTGCATATATTCTGGCCGTGCATAACCCCGTAGCCAAAGACAAGATCGAGCAGCCGCACATGCACATTATGTTCTCCGAGAGGGTTGTAGACGAGCGCACGCGAACCCTGCCGGAAGATCAGTTTTTCAAGCGCAACGGAGCCAAGAAAGACCGGGAATGGAACGACCGCACGAAGCCGGAAGAAATCCGGGTGAAGTGGTGCGAGATGATGAACCGCGCGATGGAGCGTGAGGGGATCGAGGAGCGGGTAGACCCCCGCTCGTGGGCTGACCAGGGCCGGGAAGACCTTGCTGCTTTGCGCGAGGAAAAGGAGCTGCGCGGCGACGAGCCGGATGCGGTCGAGCGCCGGAAAGAGATTGCGCAGTTGCGCGAGTTGCGGAAGGAGTTGCCAGCGCCCGGACTGGCGCAGGTTGCCGACCTCCAGCAGCTCGAAGCCGAGGCTGCGGCGCAGATCGCCATGATCGAGCGGAAGCTCGAAGAAGAGACCGGAATTCTGGACAAGTTGATAGCAAAGGCCAGGGAGGCAGTTGGCCAGGTGATCGAGTGGGGTCAGAACCTTTTGGCTAGTCCCAGAGTGCCGGTATTCGCAAGGATGAGCCGCGCAATGCCGCCAGATCTGGCGCAGAGCGGACCGCCGCCACCGGCACAGACGCCGGAGGCTCCTTCCGTTGCCGACGCCGCCAAAGCGCAACCAGACCGCGGAGCGGACCGGCTGAGAGATTTTCTGGCCGGAGTGGATGACTTCCAGCTCAAGGCCGACGCGGATATTGCTCAGAAGCGGGAGGCTGAGCGTCGGGCGGCGATGGCCAGGCTCACGCATCCGGATCGGAAGGAGCTTGACCGGCAGCTTCGGGAGATTGCGCGGACCAGGGCGCGGCATCCAGACGGGCGGATTATGGCCGTCGAGGAGATCATGCAGTCCGAGATTACGGGGCGCGTTCTTGGCTATACGAGCGGCAAAGAGGAGGCGCTTTTCCAGCGGCTCGGTGGGGAACTGGTTCGTCTGGATATGCGCGGCAAGCCGCCCTTTGAGATTGGCAAGGAGATCAACTACGACCCCAGGAGCCAGAGCATCAGCCGTGGTCATGGAATGGAGCGATAGATGGACGACAACGAAGACCTCAAGGCAATCTATGCCGCCGCCCGCTCCATCCAGAGCGCGGCGGCCCAGGCCGTGGCCGAGCTGGCGCAGCTCGTGGCCGACAACCGCGCCATCCCCGGCCAGATTGCCCAGCAGGCGAGCCGAACAGCGCAGGATGTTCCCCAGTTGGTAAAGCAGTCCGCCGACCAGGCGTTGGCCCGCATCGAGGACGGAGCCGAGAAGGCAATCCGCAAAGCGGCCGTCAGCGATGTGGGAGCGAAGATAGAGGCCGCCATGACCGGCCCAATGGCGACCATCGATGAGGCTTTGCGGAAGCTGAAGGATTCCGCCGACCAGGCGGAGTATGCCGCCAGCAAGTGGCGATTCTTCGCCAGGGTGTTTCGCTGGCAGCAGCTCGCGATCGCCGTGCTCGCCGGCGTCGCGATCGGCGGCGCCGGGACGTGGTATTTCGCCTCCAGGCCGCTCAAAGAGGCCGCCGACTACATTCTGTGGCTCAAGGAAAGTCCGGCTCCGCGCAAGGATGCGGCGCAGAGCGGAGCTGATGCCCATTCCCATGCATCGCATGGTTCGAAGTCAAAAGGCAGTAAGGAGTCTCAGCCGCCAGCCGTGGACAATCAGGAGCGAGAACAGCCCTACGGGTGCACAAAAGAGACACGAACTTCCGAGATATTGATTTGTCCGCGCTATGTTCAATCAATGCCGAAATGATTTAAGGTTTCAAGCATGTTTAATCCCTTTCGAAAGCGTGATCCGGGGCCGCAAGCATCTATCCGAGAGTTGGTGCATCTTCCTTTGTCATACCCGGAGGGGACGCCTGGACAAATTTTCTTTAGTCGTAATCCAACAGAGACAATGTTGATAGTTCGCGGAGTTCGCGAGGCGGCTCAACGATTCAGAACGGAGCTACAGGGGTTTGCCATCGCTTGTGAAAATGTTGATTCTGCTGCATTCCTCAATACTCTTCCGCTGCTCCTTAGTACGCTCCGCGATAACTTAGACTATGAAGCCTATCCTGCCGTGGAACTGATAGAGCAAGCGACTGTAGTGTATGCAGATCCAAAGAATGCGAACCTTACTCTTATCGAGGTCTTGACTCTTGCCATGCAAAATCTAAATGGGGGCAAGAGGCACAGTCTGGAGGCAGATGAATTGGTTCGCGGTTTGATAAAGCCAAAAGACGCGCCTCTGCCAGTTCAATAATCTACAAAACTGAGCTGAGGGGTGGTCGGATTCAAGACCGGAGACGCACAGTATTGAGCGGCATCCGGCAAAGCTTCTGCTGTTCAAAGAGCGGTCGGGTGAGGTGAAACCATGAGGGACACGACGGAAGTGCGTGAGCAGGACTACAAAGGCTGCAAGATTCAAGTGACCGTTGTTGGCAACTCTACTCAATGGAACTGGAAGGGGCAGATTACTTTCCCAGAAGGCCGGATAGACCTCTACCTGCTTCAATATCCTCCACTGCCGAGCAGCAAAGATGCAGCCTTCAACGCCGGCTTTAAATGCGGGGAAGCTCGAATCAATAATTGGCTCTCAAACCAATGCCAAGCCTAGAGGTCGATGACCCACAACCCGCCGCTTTTTGGGTCAGCTCACGAAACGGAGAAAATCATACGCTAAGGAATCTGTCCGGATGGAGTGTACCCTAGCCAGACACAAGCTCCTGCAAGACGAGCGGTATCCCGCTAGGTTGCGCGGTTGTATTCGGATGGGCCATCCATGTAAAAGCGGCTAAGCGTATAGTCGGTTCCGATTGGAGCCCATCGGTAACAGTACCTGGTTTCGTGCTCACGGCCATGGGCGTCTTTATACTTGATACGCCCGTGGACCCAGAGAGTGTGGTTTCCGGAATACAGCACATTGGGGTTAACTGGGAGCTCCGAGGTCCATCCAGTCTCCGCCGTTGGGACAAATATCGCGCCATGATCGCCCCAGGTTCGTCCTTCTATTGCTTCATAGTCCGGCGGGGGCAATAGCAGCGACTGGTTGCCTTCAAGCACATCAATGCGTGCTCTGATCTCAATCAAGAAGGCTATCGCTTTGCCCACGTTTTTGAAATGAACAGGAACTCTGGCAACGGATACCAACAATGGATTTTCAGAAGGGGGGCTTTCGACGCGGGCAACAATCCAGGGGCGATCCAATCCCTGTTCCATAATGTCGACCTGCCTTTTAATGGCCCTGAGCGTTTTGTATAGAAACCACGCTTGCAGGCCGCCGACTATAGCCAGAAATCCACTGAAACCCCACACTCCCCAGTCGGACCAGTCTTTTGATACAGACACGGGAGGAAGTTTAGTTACGCTTACGGTCTGCCCTGTATCATTGCTGCTTTGGGTGCCACGCCAGCGCTGATCTTTTGGGCCTGCTCCAGAATCGGCATAACCAGGAATTGGCGACTCCGGAGCATTATTGCTCTTGCTTTGATCCTTAAGCGAGACTCCGCTGCTTGCCTGAACGGTGCTATTGGTAGATTGCCCCAGAACTGTCGCTGGGGTCTGTATGACGACCGACAGCACAGCAAGTATCGCCAGATGTTTCATCATAATTTAGAAATTTTACCCCTCCGATTGGAACATGGCGGATGGATTCAAGTTAGGACACCACCTCGTTACTTCTCTGTGCTTGTCGCTTGCACTCTTTGTCCCCGCTTTATCTATGCAGGTTTGGGGCACAATGGGTAAGTTTTGACCCATGACCGCCGCCCCGCGTTTTCAAGGACTTGCATGGGTCAAATGTCAGGGCCATAATTAACCCATGAAATACGGCTATGCCCGCGTATCGACCGACGACCAGAGTACAGCCTTGCAGCTCGCGGCATTGAAGCGGGCCAGGTGCAAGACAGTTTTCAAGGATGAGGGTTTGTCAGGAGCCACGACGAAGCGCCCTGCCCTGCTCCGTTGCCTCAAGGCATTGCAGGACGGCGA
>Ga0224526_1000785_pt1 | contig 13147 bp, 9 predicted proteins | sample CBST25metaG_FD_179878 | JGI IMG/M metagenome (GOLD analysis project Ga0224526, IMG submission 179878) | Peat soil microbial communities from Stordalen Mire, Sweden - C.B.S.T-25 | ecosystem: Environmental > Terrestrial > Soil > Wetlands > Peat | place: Sweden: Norrbotten County, Stordalen Mire...
GAGCAGGCATGCTCAATCCGCGAAAGATGAAAGAACTTGATTTCTCATTATACGCGGGGGAGAAGACAGGGGTCAGAGATCAGGGGGCAGGGGTCAGGCGCGCCCAGCCAGCACGACTTACAGGGCATGGAGAATCCGCGCACCAGTGGGAACAAGCAAACCGCAGGGGAAGGATTTTCCCTTATGCCCCAGTTGAAGTATGGCCGTCGTCCCTCTCAGATCCCTGATCCCTGATCCCTGAAACCTGCTCTTCTGATCCCTGTTCCCTGTTCCCTGTTCCCTGTTCCCTGCTTATCCATAAACGACCGCAATATCAGCGTTGCCGCTACCTGATCGATTACTTCCCGGTGCTCCTGCCTTGGCCGGCCGGCTTCGTACAGGATCTGGTGCGCTTCATGCGAGGTAAGCCGCTCATCCCACAGGTGAATGGGCAGGCCGGTCAGCTGGCCCAGCTCGGCCGCAAAGGCCTGCGTCTTCTCGGCCTGCGGGCTCAGCTCGCCGGAAAGGTGCAGCGGATTGCCCACCACGATCCCCGCCACGCTGAATTTGCGCGCCAGCCGTCCCAACCGGCGCAGGTCCTCGCGCCGGTTATGGTGACGCTCGATCGTCATCACCGGCTGCGCGGTCAGGCCCAGCTCGTCACTCACGGCCACGCCGATGCGGCGGTTGCCGACGTCGAGGCCAAGATAGCGTGGACGGAAAAGGGATTGCGTGTCCAGAACTTTACTCCCAACCTTGATCTTAAAGCTCTCCAAGCCGGTGTGAAAGGTCCGGGCTCATCCGATATGGCCAATTTGCGCACGGCATACCCGGTACAATCAAAGGAAGAGAATCCCCTTGGGGAATTGGCGCGTCTTAAATAGACGGAAGGATTAAAAGCATCTGAATGGTTGTCCGCAAGCGGCAGAGCCGGAAAAAGAAGAAGAGTTCTGGTGCGGCGGGATTCCTCCTGTTGATGCTACTGGGTTTAGCTCTCGCGGCGGGCGCGGCGGCTTGGATGATTCTTGCGCCGTTCGGGCCCAGCCGTGAAACGTTTGTCGAAGTCGCGCCTGGCTCAACGACCGCACGCATCGGCCGTCAGTTGGAACAGGCCGGCGTGGTTCGCAGCCGGTTTGCCTTCGATCTGTTGCGCTGGTGGAAACGGGGCACGCTGCGCGCTGGGGAATACCGCTTCGATCACCCTGCCCCGGTGAGTGAAATCTACGCCCGGATCGCACGCGGGGACGTCGATACCAGGACGGTCGTGATTCCGGAGGGCGAGAGCATTTTTGACATCGCCACCCGGCTGGAACAGGCCGGCTTAGGCCCGCGCCAGGGTTTTCTGGATGCGGCAAGGGAGCAGGCAGGGCTGGTAACCGATCTGGATCCCGGGGCAACAAGTCTGGAGGGCTACCTGTTTCCAGACACATATCATTTCGCCCGCAAGGCAACGCCGGGCCAGATTTGTGCCGCGATGGTGCGGCGCTTCCGCGCGGTGGCCGCGCAACTGGGATTGAAGGAAGACGTGCACGCAGTGGTTACGATGGCTTCATTGGTGGAACGGGAGACGGCGGTGGATGCGGAGCGGCCCCAGGTGGCCAGCGTGTTCGTCAATCGCCTCGCCAAAAAGATGCCTTTGATGACCGACCCGGCCGTGATTTATGGCCTCGAACTCGATGGCCGATGGCGGGGCACGCTCTACGCCAGCGACCTGAAGCTCGATACGCCCTACAACACCTATCTGCACCCCGGCCTGCCGCCCTCCCCGATCGCCAATCCGGGAGCCAAGGCGTTGCGCGCGGCCATGGAACCGGCGCACACGGACTATCTCTACTTCGTTGCTGCCGGAGCCAATCCGCAGGGACACTCTCTGTTTTCGAGCTCTCTGGAAGAGCACAACCACAACGTGGCCGGCTACCGGCACGCGGTGAAGAAGGCAGGTACGCGATGAATGGCCGCGCCCGCCTGCTCGCCGCCGCCGCGCTCGCGTTGCCGCTCGCGCTCAGCGGCTGCTCGCTGTTTCCCACTACGCGCAAATTGCCCGTGCCCAAACCTCCGCTGGTTACGCAGACTGTCTCGGCGGAGGACCTGGTGGCGCGCCTCAATCAACGCTGGGATACGCTGACGACCCTGACCGCAACCGTTGAGATTCAGGCCAGCGTGATGAAGTCAAAAGAAGGCCTGGCCAAGGACTACCCAACCCTGCACGGACACATTCTGATGCGCAAGCCGTCGGATCTGCGCGTGGTAGGCCAGTATATCGGCATACGCTTCTTTGACATGGCCACCGACGGCAAGAACTTTACGCTGTCCATCCCGCCGCAGAGCAAGGTGATTGAAGGCTCAAATGCGGTGAACAAGAGGTCGGCCAATCCGCTGGAAAATCTGCGGCCGGATTTCTTCTTTGACGCCATGCTGGTGCGCGGCATCCATCCGGAAGACGATTACGAGGTTACCGCCGACACCATCACCGTCGAGGACTCGGCGCGCAAGCATCTCTATTCCGTCCCCGAATACAAACTGAACATCATGCGCCGTAAGGCCAATGGGCATGAGCTCGAGCCGCAGCGCGTGATCTACTTCCATCGCGACGATCTCGAGCCGTACCAGCAGGACATCTACGACAGCGACGGCAACCTCGTGACCCAGGTGAGCTACGCCGGCTATCAGGACTTCGACGGCAGCAAGTACCCGTCTTCGGTGGTGATTACGCGACCGGTGGAAGAGATCCGCATCATTCTCTCCGTAGACAGCGTAAAAGAAAATCAGCCGCTGCCCGACAACCAGTTCGTGGTGCCCATTCCTGACGGGGCAAAAATCCAGAAGATGGAATAACTGGGCCGGGCGACCTTACTTCTTCGCTGCCGGCTCTCCGTGCATGAGTACTTCGTACCGCCGTGCGTATTCCGCCGTGTAATCGGCGACTGCACGGTCATAACTCAGGTGCGGCGTGTTGGGCTTCACGGTCCAATGCAGATCAACTTCCTTTGCATCTGGCGCAATGGCGATGGCCCCATCGGCAACCTTCACCGCTTTGCCATCGGCGGTTGCGCTCTGCACATTTACAAACCACGGAAGATGGACGACGATCTGCTTTGGAGCGGCTGTGAAGTTCGTCTTCAAATGAAGGACTGCCTCATTCGCGGCCGGCTGCTCCAGGGTGAAACCGACAGTGCCGAAGTTCGTGGGAGCCTGGCTCACCCAGATCGTCTTGCCCTTGCCGATCCACTCGGGTGAAACCACGCCGAGCAGATGCAGTTGGTCGCCGTCTTCGCGCACCAGCATCGTCCGCAACAGCGTCCTGTACTCTGCCGCAAACCAGCCATGCGGCGACAGGTTGTCCTGAAAGTTGCGATCGCCCCACGGGAGAATCGCAAACTCAAAACCGGCTTGCGTGGAACTGGTGTGCACCAGCAGCGCGTAGAACTCACGCAGAGCCTGCTGCTGGTCTTCAGGATCGCTGCGAATGGCTTCGGTCATGGTGTTCTTGATGGTCAGGTAGTGGTGCAGAAACTCGCCGTCGGCGTAGGTCATGATGCCCTCGGCGTACTTGGCCTGCGTGGCCTTGAGCGTCGCCGTCACACGCGGATCGTGCGCATCGAGGGTCGGCTCGGGAACAACGGCCAACAGGTTGCCCCAGTCGTATCCACCATTCTGCCCATCGAGCGCCGGAGGAATATAGCCCTTGTTCTCATCGGCACGCTGGGCCAGGACTTTGAAGAACGCCTGCTTGTAGTCGTCGTACTCCGTCTGCCAATTGTTTGCCAGATCCGTGTGGCCGGTCTCATTGGCCATTTGAATGGCGAGCTTGAGCCCGGAGAGCGCGAGGAAGCTATAGCCGGTCAAATGGCCGGGGACGTACTCGTTATCGCGTACGTCGCTGGCCGGCATAATGTGCAGCGGATCGGCTGCACGCGCCTGCTTGAGCCAGTCAACGGCGCGCGCAATCTGCGGGAGCGCCCACTCCGCAAACTCCTTGTCGTGGGTGATGCGATAGTGCTGCGCATAGCCCCACACGGCCTCACCCCAGCCATCGTACTGCTGTTCCTGCGAAAGAAAATTGCCGTCCTTCTTCTGCGACTTGGCAAAAAACTCCAGATCCTGCTTCGCGATATTTGGATAGCCGGTCACGTCGTAGCTGTGTGCGATGTCCGCGCCGTCGCGCAGAAAGAACATGTGATAGTGCAGCTTGTTGACCGTCTGGATGTAATCCGGGCCAATGTGATCGCGGGCCAGCAGGTCATACATCAGGCTTGCGTCAAATGTGTTCACAGCCTTCGCTTCCGGCAGGCTCACCTGCATGCCCTGCGCGAAAATCCCGTTCCAGAACTGCACGGTCTGCGCATGGGCCGCATCGAAACTCGCCTTTTCAACCTCCGCAATTGTTGCCGGATCGTCCGTGGGCACTACGGGCATCTTCAAGTCGAGGGTGCGTTCCTTCCCCAGAGTCAATAGCTCCGAATAAGTCACAATACCCACCGGCACGGTTGGATCGACAGTGAGATTCGACGGTTTGGTCACGTCCTGCGGGTAGTTGTAGTTGCCATGCAGAGTGTAGCCGCGCGACGAAAACCCTTCAGGGAAGGTGTAGAGCAAGCGCCCGTCGCGCAGGAAACGGCCACCATCGAATGAGTAAACCCAGTCCGGGTTGAATTTCTCGCCAAGCTGCCGATAATCGCCGGGGAATTTGCCCTCGCGCGGACGGTCAAAACGATTGTCGCCGTGACGTCCGCCGGTGTTGTTGGGCGCGTCGTAGCGAATGCCCGTGGCCAGAATGGCGCGCGTGGTCTGGCCGCCCACATTCTTCATCGTGATGCGAATGAAGTTGACCAGCGTACCGCTCGGCTCGCCGTTCTGGATTTCTTTGGTCGCCGCAAGCAGCGTGAATGTGTACTCCACGCCACCGCGCTCGAAGCTGTAGTGAATCACCGGCAGGCGCCCGTCTTCCAGAGTGCGCAGGCGCACGCTGGTCGGCTCCAGCTCCGGACCGGCAAAGAACATCAGTTCACCGAAGCCGGTCCGCAGATAGCCCTCGGGCGTGATCTCGGTAGCCGCCTCGGCATCCATCACGCCAATCTCGTCAGTGGGTTTGGAGTAGTAAGAGAACGGCTGGCCTGGCCGGTCAATCGACGGCGAAACCATCTGGGCTGAAAGCTTCGCGGCGGGCTCCATCACAAACGGCAGCAGGGCAAGGAGGATGAGGGTCGTGCAGATGTTTTTCATTTCAGCAGAAAGCGTAAATCATTTCGGTGGGAGGATGCGCCGACGGATCAGCGGCCGGTGGCAGGGGGAAGAGCCCCGGCGCCCTAGGGCATGCCGTGAAAGACCTGGCTCAGATCCGATCGCCCGGTGCCGGACGCGTAATAGGCAGCCCAGTAGTAGGGATGGCGGTAGCGCGGGTCGCGGATCAGGGTTTGCCGCGCCGTCGTCAAGGCCTGCGGAACCGTGAGCCCTTTGGCCAGGCCGCCATAGAAGGCGTCCATCATGGGAACGGCGGACCCTGAGTCAATCTGCCAGCGCGTGGCCACCACGTCCGGCACGCCGAGCGCGGCCAGCGTGTCCACAATGTCGCCCATGCCGTGGTTCCAGCCTTCTTCCTTTTTGCCGGTGGAGCAGGCGGAAAACACCGCCAGGCGGACGGCCCTGGGGGGATGTTTGCGAAAGACGGCGCTGTTGAGATACGGCCTGTCCGGACCGGCATCTTTAGCGCCGGTTGCAGCCTTGGCGGGAGCCAGCAGAAGCCGCGTGCCGCCGTCCTGTTGCGCCGCGTGGCCGGCAAAATGAAATGTTGTGGCCGTGGAAAGCCGCATGGCGACCTCCGGCTCGGTCGCGTCCGCGGCCAGCAACAGGTTCGGGGAGTTTCCAAACCGCGCCACGGCTTTGGCTTCGGCCAGCACCTCGGGCAGAAACGGGTTTTCGCCGCTCGCCACCGACGCGCCCACAATCAGCGGCCTGCCCGCCGGCGCTGTCGTCCTGCTCGCCGTTCCCGTCCCGCGATCCAATAGAAGCGATGGCGATTCCTCGAGATTGAACCCCAAACCGATCGGGCCGGCATCCGTTTCAACCGAGGGCCAGGGCAGATTGCCCAGCAGCGGGTCGGGTTCGAGAAGCAGCACGCCGTTTCCGCCTCCAACATCCTGCTGGTCAAGCTGCCCAAGCAGGATGCCGCCCAACTTGCGCGCAGCCCGGTCCACCGCGGCCATCGGCGTCGCCGGCGAGCTGACGGCAAACTCCAGCGGAGCCGCCGCCGCCAGCAGATCCTGCCGGCCCACCGGGACATCCTTCCACTCGACGCCCTGCGTGGTAGCCCGGTAAAGCAGCAGGCGGTCCAGCAGGACAATCTGCCCCAGTAGCCGGTTGTCGCCCAACTTTCCCAGCGCCTCCCCCAGCCGCGGCTTCAGACAGTCAAGCCCCTTCCTCGGGCAGACCGGCGCCGCTTCACCCAGAATCCGCAGCCGGTACCGCTCCCACAGCGCAAGAACGTCCTCGCCGGAGCGTCCCTGCGCCAGCCAGACCCCGGCCAGCACGGCGTAAAGCTCCCGATCCTGCTGGGCAAGCACAATGCTGTCCGCGCCGCCCGCGCCCGCCAGCCGCTCTTCATCCAGCAGCGCCTGCCGCACCGTGCGCTCAGCCGTCTCCGGATGGCCCTCGGCCAGTTCCAACTGTCCGCGCGCCACCGCATACTCGCGGCGATGATACGAGTTGTTTTCGCCATCCATATGCCGGATTGCCGAATCCAGCGTGCGGGCGGCCGCAGGCAGGTCGTGGCGCTCCAGGTAGAGCTTGGCCATGGCGTTCTCGTTCTCCGCCAGAAATCCCTGAATCGACATCTCGCCGCCGTTTGCGGCCAGCTCGGCCTGGGCTTGCTTCACCTGCTCCTGCGCCTCGTTGATCGCTCCGGCGCGAATCGCCGCCGCTGCCAGGTTGAGCCGCTCGGTGGGAATCAAGGCGCGGCTCGGCGTCAGCTCCAGCACGCCCAGCACCTCCCGCTGCGTGGCCAGCGCCACCCGCACCCAGGGCGTGGCGTGTTCCACCTCGTACAAGCCCGAAAGCGTGGCATAAAGCCGTATCGCCGGGTAGTCGCCGGAGTAGAACCGCTCCACCGTCGCCATCCCGTCCCGCCACGCGGCCTCTGCGTCGCCGGTATCCACGGCCGCCGAGCCAAGCATGATGCGCGCCCGCAGTTCAAGCAGCGCATACTTGCGCTCCTCGGCCAGCTTTTGCGCGTTCAGAAACGCAGGATTTTCTTCCTGCACACTCCCCGGACGGGGATCGCAGATGATGTCTTGAGTCAGGTCGTGAATCTGTATCCAGGCAAACTGCGGATCGCGTCCCAGCAGCGGATGCGCCGCCGCATAGCATCCGGGCATGTCCGAGCTGCGCAGCAGCGCGTACGACCGCTCCACCCGGGCGCGGTCTTCGCCAGCCGGGTTGCCCAGCGCGTGAAACAGCTTTCCCGCCAGCAGCGTCTGCTGTTGCGCCATCAGGTAGTCGCCCTTCACATCGGCGTCAATCGCCAGCGCCAGCAAGCGGATGGCCCGCATGTATTTCAGATTGGATTTAGAGGAGTTTGACGGAAGGGAATCGGGAAGAAGCAGTTGGGAGAGCCAGGGGTCTTGATGATTGCGTTCAAGCGAGTCGGCAAGAGCGTGCAGCAAAGTGCGGGCGGCCCGGCAATTTTCCGGGCAAGCCGCAGTGCATGGAGAACCGCGCGAGCAGTCTACCGGCATGGGGAATGCGGGGTTGAGCACCTTGGGCAACAGCGTGCTGGAAAGCTCCTCATCGATTGCGGCCAGCGCGGCGGGATCGGCCGCCAGGGCCAGCATCGCCTGCGGGGTGGCCAGGTGCTGCTCCATGCGGCTCTGATGGGTCTTCAACTGGTTCAGCTTTTGTTCCAGGGCCTGCAGGCGGCGGCGGCCGTCGGCCAGCCACTTCGGGTCGCGCTCAAAACGCAGATAGCGGTTCCATGTCTCCACGGCGTTCATCACCTGGCCGCGATCTTCCATGGCCACTGCCTCGTTGAACAGCACCACCGGATCGCCAGGGGCCAGTTCATCGGCGTGGCGCAGATATTCAAGGGCCGTGGTGCGATCGTTTTCGCTGCCGGTGCTTGAGCCGCGCTGAAAGTAAGCTGCCGCATCGTCGATCAGCAGGCCTGAAGTCACCGGCCCAGCCGCAATCAGGCGGTCGAGAATGTCGATGGCCGGATCGTACTTCTCTTCCAGAATGTCGGCGCGGGCTTCCAGTTGCAGCCAGTGCGGATCTTCCGGCGCGTTCTCCAACTGCCGCTCGATGCGGGCGTGGGCATCGAGCAGGCGCGCGGATTCATGCGCTGCCGCACCGCCGCGAAGATGGGTCTGCGGAGTCACATCGGCGAATCCGGCATCGGGCATGCGCAGCTCAAAGATGCGGTCGTGGGTGTAGGCCTCGGCCAACAGGCGTTCCGGCGTATTGGCGCGCTGCCACCACAAACCGGCCCCAACCGCCAGCAAAAGTGAAGCAGCCAGCCCGGCTCCTGCCCAAAGATAAAAGCGCGTCTTTCTTGAACCGGCTGAACGGTGCGGCGTACGCGCCAGTTCGACGGCCAGGTCGTGATTCCATTCAGGCGACGCCGAAGCCAACTTGCCCAACTCGGCGGTCTCTTCCGCTGTCGCGTCCGCCGTGAGCAGGCGCAGGCGTTCCGCGCAGGCGCCGCACTGCGCCGCGTGGGCCAGCAACGCCTCAATCTTCGGGTTTTCCTTCCCGTCCGCAGGGGGAGCTTCAAGGCCGAGCAGCACAAGCCACGCGCCCAACTCGGGACAATTCCCCGAGCCGGTCTTGCGCCCACCTGAGCTTGCCCCCTGCGCAGCCTCTGCGCGGGAGTATCGCCCGTCCATCAACTCATCCAGCGCACGCGCCAGCGGGGCTTGGCCCGCGGCATCGCCGGAATCGTATGGATCTTGCGGGTTGTTGTAGTCGCTCATATCCGCACTCTATTTAACGCCAATCCCAGTCACATTCCTTTCACAGACGCACGGGCCCTGTCAGCCGGTCTCAGCCCGCTCGGCTGGACTTCGGCTCCCAATCTCGGCGCGGAGCCATTTTGCCACCCGCCGCAGCGCGCTTTCCACTCCCTTGGGGGTGAGTCCCGCCGCCGACAGCCGGGCAATCTCTTCTGCCGTAAGTCCCTGCAAATAATAGAGCCAGAAGACTGACCGGTCGCGTTCGCTGATGATGTGGGGCGCCGCGCGGAGCTTTTCGTCCAACTGGGCCAGCAGCACCGAGCGGTGCATCCGCGCCGACTCATGGCTACTCGCCACCGGGAAGACCGCCGCGTCTTCCACCAGGGTCATGGTTACCACTTTGCCACCCCTCTTTTCAGAATAGAGGCGGCGGAAGTAGTCGTTGGCCACCGAGGCGGACACCAGGCGCAGCAGGCCCAGAAACGAGTCTTCCCCGCGGGGCTCAAAATCCCTGAGAATCCGCCGCTCTTGCTCGCACAATTTCAGGAAGACTTCCTGCACGATATCGTCTACCGTTGCTTGAGATGAGCCGCTCGACCACATCCGCGCGATGCGCATCACCACCAGGGACGCCAGGGGTGTGCAGCGGCGCAGGAATTCCTCCCATTCCGCGGCATCCGCGGACTGGGCACAGGCCTTGGCCAAATCGTTGACTGAGCTGCGAATTGCTTCCATCGCGTGGGAGACCAGTTTACCGCACCGCTGCCCCACTAGTTATTTGTTTCTAAATTCGAACCGAATCGTGAACCTTTGCTCACCGCGCTGCGATTCGACCGTATGCTAGTATCCCGGCAAGCGTTCACGAACCTTTTCTGAGGAGCCCTTCATGGAAACCAGCATCCGCCCGCTCACCCTGGGCGAGATCCTTGACCGCACCGCACAGCTTTACCGCACTCATTTTCTCCTTTTTGCGGGCATTTTTGCCATCTATGCCGGCATTCAGCTGGTGATGAATCTGCTGCTGGTCGGAGAAAAGGAACTGCTGGCCTTGTGGCATCTGACCGAGAAGCTGCAATGGCTCACGTGGACCACCACCGGCCTCTCCATCCTCCTTATATTTTTGCTGCTGGGCACCTCCATCGCCGCCATCAGCCGCGCCGTGGCCTGGGTTCACCTGGACCAGCCAGCCACCATCCGCGGCGCTTACATGAGCATCCTGCCGCGCATCGGCCGCTATCTCTGGCTGATGACCATCACCGCTTTCCTGGTCTGGACGCCGCTGGTGATCGTCTATGCCGGCTACTTCGGCTTCATGGCCTACCACATCAAAGGATTCGGCACGCCTGGTGGCGTTGCCAACCAGCAGGCTGCCATGTCCGATCCAAAGAACGTGTTGCTCATCGGCGCTGCATCCGTCATTTTCTTTCTTCTGCTCATGCCCGCGCTGGCCTACACCACCCTCATGGGTCTTCGCTACTCGCTGGCCGTGCCCGTCTGCGTCGTGGAAGGCCTCAAGGCACGGCCCTCCCTGCGCCGCGGCGTGGAACTGGTCAAAGGAGCGCGCGGACGCATCTTCGTTCTGGCCCTGCTGATCGGCGCCATCAAGCTGGTTCTGGTCGGCGTCACACAGATCTTTGTGTTCGTCTCCGTCTTCAAGCACCACGGCCAGGTCAGCACCGCCATCACCATCCTGTCGCAGATCGTCTCGTTCTTCACCACCACCTTCCTTGGTCCCATCTACGCCACCGGCATCACCCTCTTCTACTACGATCAGCGCGTGCGCAAGGAGGGCTTTGACATTGAATGGATGATGCAGGCCGCCGGGCTCACCGTGCCCGCGCCGCCACCGGCTGAACCGCAAGCCGAGCCCTGGCTGGCCCTCGATTCTCACTTCGAACCACCCCCTGCCGAATCGCTCACGGTTGATCCTCCGTCTCTTGCTCCGCCACATGTTGATTCTGCCTCTGAACCGCATGACCCTGGGGAGAGCGCATGAACGAACCCCTCCGCCCATCCACGCTGGGCGATATTCTGGACCGCACTGCCCATCTTTACCGCTCGCGATTTCTTGTCTATTGGGGAATTGCGGTGGTTCCCACTGCGGTCATCCTCGTGTTCGCGCTGGGCGGCTTTCTGCTGTTCGCCTGGTCCGGCGCCGGCAAAGCCTCAGACTTCGCCACCGGAATCGTGGCCGTCGTGCTGGTCGCCGTGGGGACGTTGGTGGTGCTGCCCGTCTTCCTCGGCGTCTCCGCCCTGTCGTCCGCGGCCATGAGCCACGCCGTGGCCCGCGCCAATCTTGGAGAAGCGACCACCATCCGCGACGCCTACAGAGCCGTCTGGCGGCGCGGCTGGAACTACGTGGGCCTGTACATCCTTGAGGGACTCATCGTCGGCGTCGCTCCGTTCGTGGCGTGGTTCGCGCTGGTGTTCCTTGGCGCGGGACTGGCTGCTCTCGGTCAGTCGGCCGGCCTGGGCGCTGCCGGGGGCGTGCTCTTCGGTCTGGCGGCTGTACTGATCTTCTTCGCGATCGCCGCCTATGTCCTCTATATGGTCTTGCGCCTGTCGCTGGTCTTCCCGGCCTGCGTCGTGGAGCAGATTGGCGCCGTTGCCGCCCTCAAACGCAGTTCCACGCTGACCAGGGGAACCAAGGGGCGCATCTTCCTGCTCTATCTGATCGGCGCAGTTCTCGGCTGGGTCCTCACCCTCGTTGTGACCATCCCCTTCTCCATCCTCACCGCCATGCTTCCCGGCGCAAGCAGCCCGGAGCACGCGCAAACCGCTGCCATGGTGATGCTTTTCGTCGTCTACGGCGCAGCATTTGCCATCCAGTCCTTCACCCGCCCGGTGTACGGGATCGCGCTGGTGCTCTTCTACTACGACCAGCGCATCCGCCAGGAGGGCTTCGACATTGAGTGGATGATGCTCCAGGCCGGCATGGTAGCGCCGCCTGCCGCGCCGCAGCCCGAAGCCGCGCCGTGGACTGCTGCGGTTGCTCCAGTTCATCAGCCAGCCGAGCCATCGGCGCCATCGGTCGTCACGGAAGCCACGCCCGAAGAACCCGTCCTGGGAACCAGGGAAGAAGCACCGAGCGCATTGCCGCCAGATCCAGAGCCCGGAGCGCCTGCATGACGGCACCGCTCAGGCCCATGAACCTGGGCGAGATCCTCGACCGCACTTTCCAGATTTACAGGGCGCACTTCTTCAAGTTTGCCGGAATCGCCGCGATTTCTGCGCTGGCGATGATGGTTCTGGAGACCGCAAACCAGTTCTGGTGGAAGGTTCTCCCGGAACTCTACGGCCCAACCTTTTATCTTTGGGTAGAACCGCAGAAGCTGCTCTATGAACTGGCGCTCGCACACGGCCGTGTTCTGTTCGCAGTTCTCCTGTGGCCGGCCTTCGCGTTCGCAACTTCGAACGCTATCTTCGGCCAGCGGGTCAGCCTTGCCGGCTCATTGTCAGCCTGCCCGGCAAGGAGTCGGAGCTGGATCGGCTTGGCAGCAGCGAACTGGTCGCTTCAATTCCTTTTGCCTGAAGTGGTGATTGGCGGGTCGCTGATTGGAACTGTTTTTCTGGTATTCGAGGTCCTTAAGGCGAATCCCGACGATCCGCTCAAGCTAGGGCCGCTATCCGTTCCCGTAAGCCTCGCCCTGGGCTGGATAGCGCTTCAATGGATTAGAACGATGATCTCCATGTCGGCGCCTGTCTGGGTGATCGAGGGTCTGGGCATCCGCGCCTCCATCCGTCGATCGCGAGAGCTATCGAAGGGCAGCCGTCTTCGGATCTTTGTTGCGTGTCTTGCACCTTCAACTCTCGGATGGGTCTCGACGATCACTCTTTCGCGTGCCCTTGTCTATCTCCGGTCTTCCTGTCCATTCGAGGGCCCAGTCTTCCTCTATCGGCTTCGTGTACTTGCAGTGCTCATCCCACGGCACGGATGGTGTGTCTCAACTTCTGCCGTCGAAGCCATTCGCATTCTTTCGGAAGCCGCCATTCTGACGTTGGTCGGCCCCATTTTTCCCATTGCCCTCACCCTCTTCTACTATGATCAGCGCATGCGCCTCGAAGGCTACGACATCGAGAGGATGATCCACGATGCGGGTCTCCATGCGCCTGCCCTCGCTGCGAAAGAGGAGGCGCAGCCGTGATCGCGCGCAATCTCTTCGCGTCCTCTGCTTTTGCCGCACTGCTAGCCGCGCCGGCTTGCGCGGCCGGCCCCATTCCCGCAG
>Ga0224526_1000792_pt1 | contig 13121 bp, 11 predicted proteins | sample CBST25metaG_FD_179878 | JGI IMG/M metagenome (GOLD analysis project Ga0224526, IMG submission 179878) | Peat soil microbial communities from Stordalen Mire, Sweden - C.B.S.T-25 | ecosystem: Environmental > Terrestrial > Soil > Wetlands > Peat | place: Sweden: Norrbotten County, Stordalen Mire...
GAGTATCAAGGTCGATGCGGGCGATTTCCATTACAACGGAAGCGGAAGTGAACTGAAGGCCGGCTCCAAGCGCCATCAGCACATTGTGGGCTTCAACGAGCCTCAGAATGGCAAGACTCAGTTCGCCCTGGTGACGCTGGACTTGCCCGCTGGAACCGATTCTGGTTCAGGAAAAAGTGACTAGATATCTGACAGCTTGAAGTTGTACCAACGATGGGTGCCCCTGGTCCCGATTTTGGGACCAGGGAAAGCACGAACCCAAGGTACAAAACTATGTTGTTAGAGACTTACGGCCAGGGATGCCTGGTCCGCGCTCGTCAGGCACAACAAAACCCCGTCCGCACTGGACGGGGTTCGTGTCAATCCTGAATTTCGCCCTTGAGTTTCGGTCCTGGCCCTACTAGAACCAGATCGCGGCAGACTCCGCGCCTGCCGGCTTACGCCTTGGCGATCTTGCCGCTCTTGATGCAGCTCGCGCAGACCCTGATCCGCTTCGGCTGGCCGTTCACCAGCGCCTTCACTGCCTGTAAGTTCACACTCCAGCGCCGCCGTGTAATGTTGTGGGCGTGAGAAATGTTGTTGCCGAACTGCGGACCTTTCCCGCAGATGTCGCATACCTGTGCCATGACTTTGCTCCAGACTTTGGTGTTTCGCGCCGCCTCTGCAAACCGCTCCGGCGCTTTCGCAAAAATGCGCGCCATCCAGAATTGTCGAACTGAGGCTGCCAACGGGGCATATAAAGACACACGCCACCGGCGGCTTGTCGAATCTTCATTATACCCGGAACCAGCGGCTTGGCCAACCCGCGCCCCAAAAGCGGGCAAACGGATCAACCTTGTCTCCCGATTGGTGGCGGCGCAAGTTCCTGCTTCCCTGTCCAAAAGATAATTCCCTGCGGAAACCGCAACGCCGGTTCCTTTGAATCGAGTGCAAGTGATCTTGAATCAATCGCTTAGCGATCATTGTCCGTTTTTTTGGGAGAAATGTGACCGCTGTCACGGTTTTCGAAAGCCATTTCCCCTTACATTGGGTATGTGATTATCGATATACTTTTATCGGTACTACGTACGACCAGATAGGCTGCGGCATATGCGGCTTCACACGCGAGCCTCAATCGGCTTCACCACTATTGCGGTTTCAACTGGCTACCTGCCCTTGAACAGCATGAGGACACAGGCAAGAGAGGAAAACGAGGAGATCATGACAAACTTCGAGACGTTTCTAGCAGCGAATCACGAGCAAGAAAAACCGGTCGTTACCAAGGAAGATCTGGACGCCCTTGTGGAACGCGTCAAGGCCGCTCAGCAGAAGTTTTCCACCTTCTCGCAGAAGCAGGTCGATCATATCTTCCGCTGCGCCGCTCTGGCTGCTTCTGATGCGCGTATCCCTCTGGCGAAGCTGGCGGTCGAAGAAACCGGCATGGGCGTCATTGAAGACAAGGTCATCAAGAATCACTTCGCTTCCGAATACATCTACAACAGCTACAAGGACGAGAAGACCTGCGGCATTCTGAGCGAAGACGAGGAAGCCGGCACGATTACGATTGCCGAGCCGATGGGGGTGATCTGCGGACTCATTCCGACCACCAACCCGACTTCGACGGCGATTTTCAAGGCGCTGATCAGCCTGAAGACGCGCAACGGCATCATCATCAGTCCCCACCCGCGCGCCCGCAAGTGCACCTGCCTGGCAGCTCGCCTGGTGTTGGAGGCCGCTGTGGCCGCGGGCGCCCCGGCAGACATTATCGGGTGGCTCGACGAACCGACCCTCGAGCTTTCCAACCAACTCATGCATCATCCGGCGATCCGGCTGATTCTGGCCACCGGCGGCCCGGGCATGGTGCAGGCCGCGTACTCTTCCGGCAAGCCGGCCATCGGCGTCGGCTCCGGCAATACGCCGGTGGTGATCGACGAAACAGCTGATCAGACGCGCGCCGTCGCTTCCATCCTGATGTCGAAGACCTTCGACAACGGAATGATCTGCGCCTCCGAGCAGGCAGTCGTTGCCGTGGATGAGATCTATGACTCCATCCGCGACCGCTTCAACCGCCACGGCGGCTACATCCTCAACAAGGAGGAAGCAGACGCGGTTCGCAACATCATCATTGTCGGCGGCCGTGTGAATGCGAAGATTGTGGGCCAGGCAGCGCCGAAGATTGCGGAGATGGCAGGCATCGATGTTCCGGCCACGACCAAGGTGCTCATCGGCGAAGTTACGGACGTCAGCCAGGAAGAGCCCTTCGCGAAGGAAAAGCTCTCCACCATTCTCGCCCTCTATCGCGCCAAGGACTTCAAGGATGCCGTCGTCATCGCCGGCAAGCTGGTGGCACTGGGCGGCATGGGACACACCTCCGTGCTCTATACCGATCAGGACCAGCAGAAAGAGCGCGTGAACTTCTTTGGCGAGCAGATGAAGACCTCCCGCATCCTCATCAACACGCCGTCCTCCTACGGCGGCATTGGCGATCTTTATAACTTCAGCCTGGCGCCGAGCCTGACGCTGGGTTGCGGAAGCTGGGGAGGAAATTCCGTTTCGGAGAATGTGGGGCCAAAACACTTGCTGAATAAGAAGATTGTTGCCAAGCGCGCAGAGAATATGTTGTGGCACAGACTGCCGAGCGCCATTTATTTCCGCCGCGGTTGCATACCGGAAGCGCTGAAGGAACTCAAGGGCAAAAAGCGCGCTCTGCTGGTTACCGATGACTTTCTTTTTCGCAGCGGCGCAGCGGACGATTTGATCAACACGCTCAAGAAGCTCGGCCTGGAAGTCGAGAGTTTCTTCTCGGTAAAGGCCGATCCGAACCTGACCACGGTGCGCAAATGCGTCGAAGTGGCGAATGCCTTCCAGCCGGACGTGATTGTTGCCCTGGGCGGCGGCTCGCCCATGGATGCGGCCAAGATTGCCTGGGTGATGTACGAGCACCCCGAAGTCGATTTCGAGGATCTGGCCCTGCGCTTCATGGATATTCGCAAGCGCATTTACACGTTCCCGAAGATGGGCATCAAGGCCAAGCTGGTAGCCATCCCGACCACTTCTGGCACCGGCTCCGAAGTCACGCCCTTCGCCGTGGTGACGGATGACGCAACCGGCAAGAAGTATCCGATCGCCGACTATGAACTGACGCCGAACATGGCCATCATCGATGCGAATCTCGTGATGAACCTGCCCAAGTCGCTGACCGCCTTTGGCGGCGTCGATGCGGTGGTCCATTCCCTGGAAGCATACGTTTCCGTCATGGCCAACGAGTTTTCCGACGGACAGGCCATCCAGGCTCTCAAGCTGCTCAAGAAGTACCTGCCTTCTTCCTACAAGAATGGGGCCAAGGACCCGGTGGCCCGCGAGAAGGTGCACAACGCGGCAACCCTGGCTGGCATCGCCTTCGCCAATGCCTTCCTGGGCGCTTGCCACTCCATGGCGCACAAGGTCGGCGCTGCGTACCACCTGCCTCACGGGCTGGCCAACGCGCTGCTGATCAGCAATGTGATCCGCTACAACGCCAACGATAACCCCACCAAGCAGGCGGCCTTCTCGCAGTATGACCGGCCCAAGGCCAAGTGCCGCTATGCCGAAATCGCCGATTGCCTCGGCCTGGGCGGAGCAACCAAGGATGAGAAGGTTGAGAATCTCATCGCCTGGGTAGACGGCCTGAAGAAGCAATTGGATATTCCCGCCTCCATTCAGGAAGCCGGAGTCAGCGAGGCCGATTTCCTGGCCAAGCTGGACACGGTGGCCGTCGATGCATTTGACGATCAGTGCACCGGAGCCAATCCTCGCTATCCGCTGGTCAAGGAGTTGCGCGCAATCCTGCTCGACAGCTTCTACGGCAGGCCGTTCGTGGAACTGACGGAACGCAAAGAAACTGCCGCTCATGCGGAAAAGCCTGCTCCGGCCCTCAAGGCAAAGACCGCCGATGCCAAGCTCGCCGCCAAGGTGAAAGCGAAACTCGGTGAGGCTGTTCTTTCCAGGTAGCTTTCGGCAATCAAGAAAAGGCGGGCTGACCCAGGTGGGGTTAGCCCGCCTTTTCTTTCTATAGGGAAGTTCTTATTACTGATCCAGCGCGGGTGCCCCCGGTCCCTCGCGTTTGGAGACCGGGGATACCACCGAACCTCGACCAGCGTGTCTCTGATCTCTGCCCACTGTCGAGTAACCACGACCCCCATGCGAGCGATAAGCGAGCCACAGGCCCCACCGCAGGTGGCCGGGTGCCCCGGGTCCCTCGCATTTGGGGACCCGGGAAACCACCAACCGCCATCCCGATCTGCTCCATGAGGTTAAGGTGGCGTAGCAGCGGCAGGGCGCTGGGAATACAGTGGCACACATTACCAAGTCTGAAAATCCAGACTTGGGCTATTCGCCGTTTGGATGGAGATTGACTACCTCTGAATATCGAAACATGATGGCGAAATAAAGGCGAACATCCGCAGATTGACACGGCTTAGCTATATGCGACATTTTCTTTTCATAAGACGGAGTCTTTAGTGTATCATTACGTATCGAGCCGTATTGAGACGGAAGGAGGCCGCGCCGATTCAAGTAGATGGCAAGAGGTTTTTTAGGATTGGAGAAGCCCTAGCGGCTGCGTCGCTGAGCAGGGCAACGTACTTTCGTTGGCTGAAACAGGGTAGGCTGCGGGATACGCGCTTCAAGGACCGCAACGGGAGACGCATCTTCACCGAATCTGAATTGGGAATTTTGGTTGACGAGGCAAAACGTCTTATTGAGCAGCCTCAACTTGAAATGAGCTTTAATGAGACGGAGAAGTCATGAATGTGAGGCGGAGAAGTTATGAGTGAGTTTTTCGCAAACCGATCGAACGACAGATTCTTTGCCGATTTACCAATCGGCTACGCGCGACCTTCGCGCCACAAGAGCAGGCGAGAGAACTCGCCAGCGCGGCGTTCAAAGGGAGCGCATGATCATCAATGCTCGAGCCTTTTTGCTGACGGGAAAGATACCGCTCAGCAGAGGCGTTTCACTATAGTTTCGATGTTCTCAGGCTGCGGTGGAATGGACCTTGGCTTTCATGGCGACTTCACGTTCTTGGGGCGTACGTACGAGCCGCTTCGATTTGATGTCATATGGGCTAATGAACTGAACCCGGCAGCTTGCAGAACCTACCGGAAGAATCTCGGTGTCGAGATCAAGTGCGAAGACGTTTGGTCTGCCATCGACACGATACCGCAACAGACAGACATCCTTATTGGCGGCTTCCCTTGCCAAGACGTGTCAGTCAACGGCAAGCGCCAAGGCATAAATGGAAGGCGAACAGGTCTTTACAAAGCAATGATTGAGGGAATCAAGCGGGCCAAGCCGAAAGTTTTCATCGCAGAGAATGTCAAAGGCTTGCTGATGAAGGACAATCAAAGTCGACTTATCAGGTCGTTGAGGATTGCGACGGCCTCGGATATACCGTTAAGAGCAACCTCTGCGTCGGGAATTGAGGTAAGGTCGAATGGGCGTTGATCTAATCTCTTGCGATCAGAACGGGCGTGATCTACATTACAACTGGGAAGGTTGGCGATTCCTTCAAGAGTTCGCTAGCAAGCAGGGCATCGACCCGGCTCAGATTACCGACTCGAATAACGGCGATACACTCAGCGCCGCGATCTGTGACGCCGTCGCGAACGCCATCGAGAGCCAACCATCCGAATACAACAAGTTTTTTGCAGGGCCTGCTTATGGACCTGCCCCAGCCAAGGAACACGCTCGCATTTGGCGCGAATCTTCCGGATTTGAGCAGAGATGAACTCGATACACGGTCGGGACTGAATTTTGTCAAGTATTGAGCTGAAAACCCTCGTCCAACACTGCCTTGGACAGCCTAAAGCCGTCGACTAAGGCGATGGGATTCTTCCCCAATTCATTGGCTTCCATAATAGCTGCTCTTGAAAAATGACTCGTTGTAAGGACTGCGCCCCTGGCAAAAGGCTGCATGCTACCCCGCAATTCGGCCACTTCTTTACGTCCAACAGAGTGAAGCCAGCGCTTCGCTTGTACCTGAACTAGCGTGTCCTCAAATATCCAGATGTGGGCCCCTGCTCTCGCGTTTACGTCAATTCCCCCGTCAGAGCTGAATTTTGTCACGCAAACGTCACGAAAACCGCAATGCACGAGCAGATCCCTGACAAAAAATTCGAACATCCTTGGCTCCATTGCCAACAACTTACCGCGAACTTCTTCGATCTGCCTGAGATTATCGGTCGGCGGTTGGCCAGTTTCATAAACGATTTCATCGTCGCCTGCCGTAACCGCTGCCTGTAATCTCGACGAAATAAGTATCTCGGCAGCTGCGTCCCGTTCAGCCGAAAGCGACAGCACTTCGCGCTCATCGTGAATCTTGAACTCGAAGAGCCAGACCTTTCGAACCTTGCCGTCGGCATCGAGCTGCGTATCGGGATATTGTCGAAGATACTCGAGTAGACCGAGATACCGCCACCGTTTCATCCCCACAGATCTGTCTCGGCGGCTGGCGATCAGCGAGAACCCGTGTATCGGAAAATTCAGAGTTTGTTGCTCCATGAGACGGCTATTTACGCCTCCCATCGTCTGTTGTCCAAACTTTCCCGCAGCCGTGTATGTCAAGACTGGCCCCTCGAGCCGGTCGTGGTACGGATTCTCCCAAGCACGATGTAAACTCGGGTCGGAAGTCATGATGACGGCTCTAACCACCTCTTTGTCACGAATTGAAAGCCGGATGCCGCCCGCGTTTGCTACTCCAAGGTGCTTGTAGATCTCCTCGTTTGAATAGAGTTGCCCAATAGTTAGATACTCAATCGCCATGTATTATGCGCCTCCCTCCGCGACATATGGTTATGGGGGTGCGGTGCCACATAGGGAGACAGATAAAACGCCTCACAAACTTGAGAGCAGAGAACGCCATGACAGGTGATTAGATATGTGTCGCTTGCGCGAACCTCTTTGGTCATGCGCTCAACCAAGCGGTCGAGAAGGAATTCAAATTCGTCTCGCGTCATTCTTTTTCAGACCCGTTCGTACAGTATCAATGCTGAGTGGGTTTCTCAATCGCCGAGAAACTGCGTTATCTTCGCGGAAACAGCGTCATGGTCCTTCAACTGGCACTCCCAAAGCACGAGAGCAGACCATCCAAGCCCGCGAAGCTGGCGAAGGTGTTCCGCGTCCCTCACTCGATTTCGCGCGATCTTATCCTGCCAGTAATCTAGGTGCGACTTGGGCATTCTTCCGAGCCGACACCTGTGCCCATGCCAAAAGCAGCCATGCACGAAGATCACTTTATGTCGTGGTCCAAAAACCAAATCAGGTTTGCCTGGCAAATCCTTCCTGTGAAGACGGTATCTATAGCCCAGGTTGTAAACGAGATGACGCACAGTCCATTCTGGCTTGGTGTCTTTAGATCGAACCAAGCTCATTTGCCTGCTTCGCAATTCCGGCGTCATATTGTCCACGGTTAGATGAATTCCCAAGTACCCTTGAATCAGATGTTTTCAATATTACTACTCGCGCCGGGTACCCATCCTTCGCGTCTTTTGCGTATCATTTCCCGCCTTCGTCGCACAATAATCCCAGAAGTCTTCCCGCCACATTTCAGCCGGAAGCCGCCAACACAGGCAGAAACGTCCCGTAACTCCTTATCCTGGACGATTCTGCGGGTAACTTCTTTGTTTTCACGATTTTACAGCGCAACCCTGCCCGTAAGTTCATGAAAACAAGTATTTTGTTTCCAAAATAGGGGTGGGGGGGTACCCCATGTATAAGCTATGCCGTCCCATCAAGACCAGCGGACGGCGATGCAGGTTTCCGCCTCCACCCGTGTAGCTATCTCCCAGATCGGAGCTGTGTTCCTCGGGTGGCTCCGTACCGGAATTGCGATTCCTCTTCACAGGTACTGGATGGAAGCCCGCTTCATGTATTTACTCTCCAGCAACTGCGCGATTTGTTTCACGATGTTGCGCCGGAGGTCGAGTTCGACAGGGAAGTTCGGATCCTGCTGCGCTTCATTGATGCTGGTGCCGACGGCGAACTTCACAATATCGCTGTCCAGCAGCAAGGCCGTCAGCCGCACCGCTGCATTGGGACTCATGCCTTCGGGCACAAATTCCCCTTCAAGCAGGTGAAGCACTTCGCACAGGGTCAGCGCGCCCTCCGTCACCAGTTCGAAGCCATCCATCCTGCCGTACGGCGGAATCTTCGGATCGTGTGTCTGGTCGACGTCGTCGTATACTTTGCGATTCAGCCGCTTGGCAATGATGTTGGCGGTCGTTCCGCCGCAGACGACTTTGCGCCCCGGAGTGTTCAGCGCCATCACGGCAAGGTCATAGTCGTGTTGGCGCTTGAAGGGAGGGCCGGTCAGCACCAGCAACTGCCGTGGGCTGCGAAAGTAGACCACGCCGCAGGTAATATCGTCTTTTGCGCTATTGCCGTCGATTTCTTCCGCCTTCGCGACCAGAAGGCGCGACAGCTCGCGGGCCGAAATCGATGGATTCTCGCTGATCTGTTGGCGAACAAACTTGTCAACGTTCTCCTGGCCCCATCCGGAAGGAGTCAGCGGGCTGCCCGTTCCCGCCTGCGTAATGCCATCGGAAAAGAAGATAATGCGGTCTTCCCGCTGCACGTTGAAGGTGGAGTAGTCGATGACGCGCTCCTTCCATCGCTTGGGAAGAAGCGCTGTCTTCTGCACACTTACCTCGCCCTTGGGCCGAACCAGCAGGAAGGGCGGATTGCCATGCTCAACGATCCGCGTCTCGCCCATGATGGTCATATCAACAATGGTGAAGGTCGAGTAGCTGACCTTCCGCACGCTGCATACGGGCAGCGTATCCATGATGATTTCCGCAGACCTGGAAATGTCCATGGCGCTGGCCGTGAACTTCAAGGCCATGGTCGCCGTCAGGCTCGCCAGCACGCTGGCTTTCACCCCGCTGCCCAGCCCATCGGAAAGAACCGAGACAATGCGCCCTTCCTTCTTCAGGTTCTCGGAAAGAAACACGTCTCCGGAAATGAACTCCCCGCCCTTGGCCCGCTGGCAGGAATCGACCTCGATGAAGTTCTCCGCGGGGGCGCTCACGGCTTCTCTCCTGCGTCGCTGTCCTCAACTTCTTCGGGACTGAACGAGTGCACAATGGAATTCAGAATGATCTCTGAATCGGCGGCATTTTCGCCCAGCAGAAAGGCGATCTGCTGAACTGTCTGCAGGTTCTTCTGGATGACTTCCTGCGCCCGCCCGATGATCTGCTCTTTCTGGAAAGAGGGCTGGGTGATGTCCTGAAAGATGCCGCCAATCACGGAATGGGGTTCAATCGTGAAGATGCTCGTATTCAGAATGCTCCGCTCATAGCGGATGTCGTGGCCCACAATATCCTCGCCGGAGTCGAGCACGCGGCGGAACAAATCGGAAAACGGCATCACCCCGCCCAGGGTGCTGCCCTCAAGGTTTTTCGGCTGCTCGGCCTCGGTTGAGAACAGGCGCACAAAAATCGAATTGCACTCGATGATTTTCATGTTCTCATCAACAATAACCACCGCGGACGGTATCCTCTGGAGCAGCGCGTTGGCCTTTTTCTGCGCCATCTTGCGCGTGTAGGTGGCGCACATCAGGCGCTCGGCGTTGCCGGCAATCATCGCCCGCGCAAAGTCGCGGCAGGTGTCATATCCGCAGCTCGCGCAGTTCAGTTCATCCGCGGCGGAATACTTTCCGACCGTGCGCAGCGCTTCCTGCAATTGCAGCTCGGTGTATTCCGCGGGGTTAACTGGCGCGACTGCATAGCGCTGCGCGATGTCCAGCTCAACCTTGCGCGGAAACTCGCCCGCGTGCCTGGCGTAGTGGATGATGTCATAGCGCCGGCGCGCCAGCGATCTGGCCCGCGCCGCCATCGGCCCATTGATGCAGGAGCCGGCGCACGAGGTCATCTCGAAAAAGATGTTCTGCTCAGGATTCCACTGGGAAACATCCTGCAGAGCCTTTTCAACATCCGGAAGTCCGGAGATGGACACAAACTTCAGATTGTCCATTTCGCGGCCGCCCGTAAGCCCCGGAGCCATCCCGCCCTCGATGGGGAACAACGCTCCCTCCTGCGCCTCCCGCGGCTCAAAGCGATCCTCCGGCCTATCGGCGATCTTGGCCAGATCAATCTTCTTTTCAAGCAGCCACATGTCCAGATCTTCATAGGTAAGCGCTACATCCAGAAGCTCGGGATGCTGTTCGGCCTCTTTCTTCTCCGCAACGCAAGCCCCGATGTAGACGATTGCAATGTCGTCTCCGTAACGCGCGCGCAGCATCTTGCAATGCGTCAGCACGGGCGACAGAACGCTGCAAACATGAGCCATGCATTCCGGATAATACTTGCAGATGAAATCCACCACCGCCGGACATGCGGAAGAGATCCATATCTGCTTTGGCCCCTTGCTCATCAGCGCGAGAACGCTGGCCTCCACCTGCTCGGCGCCCAGCGCGGCTTCTGATACGGCAAAGAATCCCAACTGCTTGAGCGCATGAATCAACTGTCCCGGCCGCACGCCAGCAAACTGCGCCGCGAACGAAGGATCCAGCGAGGCGATCACCGTGCGCCCGCTCTTCAGCAGGGCTTTGGCGCTGGGCAAATCGTCGCATACCTGTTTTGCCTTGCTGGGGCAGGCCAGTATGCAATTGCCGCACAGAACGCAAAGTTCAGGCACAACCTGGGCATATGCGTCTTCCACCCGGATCGCCTTTACCGGGCATTCGCGGATGCATTTGTTGCAATCCTGACATTCGACCTTGCCGGTCCTGATGAAATCAAACTGTTTCATAATCCACCCGACATGGGATGCATAACTGGTGTAGTAGCTCCCGCAGCCTTGCCGCGGTTACGTTATGGCGAAGCGTGCCGCACGATCAATGGCTTTGGGCTTCGACGCCATCCGAGCAACCTTCGCCTTCTTGAACATGAACCCCGAATCTCCTCGACAGCTTCCAGGAAAGAGAAGCCAGCGAAGAGTAGAGGTCTTCATTATGCACGAAGATGTTTTCGGGAACTTTCAGCCTCACCGGAGCGAAGTTCCAGATCGCCAGGATGCCAGCCCTTACCATTTCATCGGCCACGGCCTGCGCCGTTTCGGCAGGAGTCGTGATGATTCCCAGATGGATGCTCATCCGCTTGGCAAGATCATCCAGTTCTTCGAGAGGCAATATCGCCCTCTCGTGGATCCATTTGCCAACTTTGTTCGGATCGGTATCGAAAGCAGCCACGATCCTCATGCCAAACTTCGAGAATCGTTCGTGGCCCAGAAGCGCTGTCCCCAGGTTTCCCGCGCCCACAAGAAATGCCTCGGTCACGTTGTTCCAGCCGAGAAATGTCTCGATGGCCTGAATCAGTTCAGGCACCGAATAGCCCGTCTTCGGCTTGCCAATGATACCCGTATACTGCAGATCCTTGCGGACTTGCACCGGAACGCAATTCAGATCCGCGCCGATCATCGTACAGGAGACCTGGCGAATTCCCTTGGCCTCCAGATCCATCAAATAATGATGGTACTGGGGCAGCCGCTTCAGGCTCGCCTGTGGGATAGGTGGAGGCATCCCTTGTTTGTCCGGCAGTTCATTCGATAAATGAATATCGATTCCCACACACTTAATCTATAGCGGCCTCGTCTTGGAAAATGTGATAGCGGTCACATGGCGTCATGCATCCCTCTGCTGCCATCAAATGCTCGCGGCAGAAGGGCTCTCGCCATTCTTTCGCCCCAGCCTGCAACCGATGAACGCGTAGAACGCAACAAAGAAATAGCAGACCAGCGGGACCGCGTACGCCTTGGCGATGCTATGCGTGGACTGCGACAGAAGCCCCATGACAGGCGTCAGGACTGCCCCGCCGACGATGGCCATCACAATGAGCGATCCGGCAATTTTGGTATCCCTTCCCAATCCTTCGATCCCCAGCGCGAAAATCGTCGGATACATCACCGACATGAAGAAGCTGGTCGCGAAGATCGCCCACAGGCCGACCCATCCCGGATGCAGGATGCCCACGGCGACCAGCGCGATGTTGATCACGCTGTAGATTCCCATCAATCTGCCCGGTCTCACGTACTTCATCAGCACGGAAGAAGAGAAGCGTCCCACTCCAAAGGCGGCCAGCGTGCCGGTCAGAAAGTACCCCGCCATTTTTTCGGGCTGATGCGTCGAGTCCTGAACATACTGGATGAAATAGCTCCATGTGCCGACCTGCGCGCCCACATACATGAACTGCGCCAGAATCGCCAGCAGGAAGTGCGGATAACGCAGCAGATCGCTGTAACGGCCGTGGTTGCCCTCTGCCGTCTCCTGTTCGCCCGCAACTGCGGGAAACTTCGTCCGCCAGATAAGGAAGGCAAAAATGAATGCGACGGCTCCCAAGACCAGATACGGGTCCACAACGCGCAGCGTCTCACGGCGAAGGTACGCGTCGTAAGTATGCGCAGCCCGCATCGCCGCAACCTGGTGCTCGTTCAGTTCGATCCCGGAAAAAATGAAGACGGTCCCCACGATAACGCCGGCGATTGAGCCCAGCGGATTGAAAGCCTGAGAGAAATTCAACCGCCGCGCGCCGCTCGTTCCATCTCCCAGTTGCGCAATGAACGGATTGGCGGCGGTTTCAAGAAACGAGAGCCCGCTGGCAATGACGAACAGTGCAAACAGGAAGAAGGAATAGCGCGCCACAATGGCCGCCGGCCAGAAGAGCAGAGTCCCCGTGCCCAGTAGGCAGAGCCCGGCAACAAAGCCGAACTTGTAGCCGTATTTGCGCATCAGCAGCGCGGCCGGCGTAGCGAACAGAAAGTAGCCCATGTAGAACGCCGACTGCACCAGTCCTGCCTGAAATCGTGAAATGGCAAACGATTTCATGAATTGCCGGATCAGCACGTCGTTCAGGTTATTGGGCACGCCCCAGAGAAAAAACAGCGACGTGACCAGAACGAACGGCAAGCCCATCCCCCTTGGGACAAGCCGCCTTGAGTTATCGCCCGCTACTTCTGACGCCACTGGTGCAGGAGTCAACATGCTCCCCCTTTTCAGACCACGTAAACCAAGGTATGCGCGCCGGCCAAGCCCGCACTTGTTCTAGAGCATTCTCATGCTGGTCGTTGTAACCATAAGATAACTTCCCTGGCCTATGATGCGCATCCCGGCA
>Ga0224526_1000804_pt1 | contig 12968 bp, 9 predicted proteins | sample CBST25metaG_FD_179878 | JGI IMG/M metagenome (GOLD analysis project Ga0224526, IMG submission 179878) | Peat soil microbial communities from Stordalen Mire, Sweden - C.B.S.T-25 | ecosystem: Environmental > Terrestrial > Soil > Wetlands > Peat | place: Sweden: Norrbotten County, Stordalen Mire...
CTATAAAACATTTATGAGGGGGCGGGAAGTGCGGGCTCCCACGCCTGAGTCTCTGACCGGATCATTACGTACCTTGAGTTCGTGCTTTCCCTGGTCCCAAAAGCGGGATCTCCACCCCACGGACGAAGACCTGTCCGCGGAGACCCCGGACCAGGAGCACCCAGCGGGTTGAGTTTTGTGGTTTCCCACCCATTTCACAAAGAACGTGAAATGGATGGGGCATTCAGGACATTGTGCGATCTGCGAAAAAGCCGCAAATTTCAAAGCTGCTAATTGCCGCTTTTGCCGAGGCCGAAGATCTTCTGGATGATGTTGCGGTGGTCGCCATTTCCGCTTGCATGGCCGCAAGTCTCCGTGGGCGCGGTGCCATCGAGGAAGGCGGCGTCGTAGCTCTCCGGACAGGTGTCGTCGCTGAGCAGGTTGCTGGCCCTGTCGATGGAGACGATTTCGATGCCCTCGGGGGCGGAGAAGCCGTTCGTGTCGGAGTACTGCGGCAGTTTGACGGCGCGCTTCATGAACTCCGCCCAGATGGGCGCGGCGGCGTGGGCGCCTTCGATCTTCACGTCGGTATAGTCGTCGTTGCCCACCCAGACGATGCAGAGCAGGTTGGAAGTGTAGCCGGCGAACCATGCGTCGTGACTGGTGCCGGTTTTGCCCGCGGCGGGAGCGGAGAAGCCGCGAGCGCGGACCCCTGCGCCAGTGCCGTGGTCGATGACATTCTGGAGCAAGCTGGTAGTCAGGTAGGCTACGCGCGGGTCCAGAATCTGCTTGGAAGTGGGGGTGAAGTCGGTGATGACGTCGCCGGTAGGCGTGCGCACGCTGGCCAGCATCCAGGGGTCCAGGTGGAGGCCATTGTTGGCAAAGATGGTGTAAGCGCCGGCCATATCGAGCGGCGTGGCGTCATAAGCGCCGATGGCAACGGTGGGCGTGCCACGAGCGCTTTTGATGCCGGCGTCGCGAGCCAGCGCGGCCACGCGGTCGAAGCCGACCAGTGAGGCGAGGCTGATGGTGGCGTTGTTCAGGGATTGCTGCAGCGCATAGCGGGCCGTTACCTGCTCGTGATAAGTACCTTCAAAGTTGTGCGCCGTGTATTCCTGGGAGGTACCCTCCCCATAGGTGGTCTGTTCGTCGCTCAGCATGGTCAGAGGGGAGAAGAGCTTGCTCTGCCCCGAAAGCATGGTTCCCTCGGCGGCCGTGGAGAAGGCCGCGGCATAGACAAAGGGCTTGAAGATGGAGCCGGTGGGCCGCTTGGCCATGGCGTGATTCAACTGCGAGTTGCCATAGTTGCGCCCCCCGACCAGAGCCAGCACCTGGCCGGTGTGGGGATTGAGCGCCACCAGCGCCACCTGCGGATAGGAGTATGTTTCACCGGGCTTGCGGTGCGCGTGCAGCTTGTCCACCTGTTCGTCGATTATGTGAACGGTGGACTCGACCGCGGCTGTTGCCTCGCGCTGCAAGTCGGGATCGAGCGAGGTGTAGATGCGCAGGCCCTCGCGGTTGAAGTCGCGCTCGCCCAGCTTCTGCGTCAACTGGTCATGGACCAGGTCAACGAAATAGGGCGCCTCGCTGGCGTCCACGCTCTGCTCCCCAAGATGCAGCGGCTCGGCCTTGGCCTGCTCTGCCTGGTCCTTGGTGATGGCGCCGGTCTCGACCATCGAATCCAGCACCAGGTTGCGCCGGTCGATGGCGCGGTCGCCGTGGCGGAAAGGCGAGAAATAATTTGGACGTTGAATCATGCCAGCCAGCAGGGCGCAATCGGAGAGATCGAGCTGGCGCACATTCTTGCCGAAGTAGGACTGCGCTGCCTCGCCGAAGCCGTCGATAGAGAAGCTGCCGCGCTGGCCCAGGTTGATTTCGTTGGCGTACATCTCGAAGATCTGCTGCTTCGAGAAGCGGTGTTCGAGCTGAAAGGCTACAACGATCTGGGATATTTTGTACTGAATTGAGCGGTTGTCGGCGACGATGAGCAGCTTCGCCAGTTGCATGGTGAGGGTGGAGGCGCCGCCGCGATGCTTGCGGTCGCCGATCAGATCATGCCATGCCCAGCCGATCATGCTGAAGTAGTTGACGCCGCCGTGCTCGAAGAAGCGGCGGTCCTCGATGGCCAGCACAGCCTGAACCAGATTGCCGGGAATCTCGTTGTAGGTGAGCAGGCGGCGCTTGCTGCGGCTGGCGTCGTCGCTGAGGCCGGTAATCAGCACCGGTTCCAGCTCATAGCTGGATAACTGCTGCCCATGGTCGTCGGTGATCGACTGCACTGCGCCCGCGCTGATGCGGATGGCCGCGCCATCCTGCGCGTGGTAGGACTGCGGGCCGGGGTGAACCCGGATGGTCTGCGCGCCCTCGCTGAAGGTACCCATTTCGGAGGCCTGCGCGGCGCCATCGGGCGAATAGCCGGCCTCTCGCAGCTCGTTGGCGATCAGTTGCACGGAAAGCTTCTGGCCCGGCCGCACCTCGCGCGGCGCGGCAAAGATCTTGGCCGTGTTCGAAAAGAGGGGTGACTTCAGCCGCTCGTCCACAATGTGCTGATACTTGATGTAGTAAAAGGCAAAAACAATAAAAAACAGCAGAGCAGCCGCCGCAAAGGCAGTAAGCGCCCAGCGCAACAGCAGTGATCGCCAGGGACGCGCTCCCGTTGGTCTTGGGATCCTGATCTTCAATGCCATCGCGACTCCTTATCACAGTTGACAGCTAACAGCTAACAGTTGACAGCTAACAGTAGAGTGCTGCGTTTATGCTTCTACCGACGTGAGAAGCGCGTCTTCCTCGATCCGCTCCTTGATCAGCGCCAGCACATCAGGCAGGGCTACATCCACACTCGCGCCCGTGGCCCGGGTGGCGAGTTCCACCTTGCCCTCGGCGGCCTTCCTGCCGACGTTGATGCGGTAGGGAATCCCGACCAGGTCCGCGTCCTTGAATTTGACGCCGGCGCGCTCTTTCCGGTCATCCAGAAGCACATCAATGCCCGCGGATTCGAGCTCTTCCGCCAGATCTTCCGCGGTTTCCACGAGCAGTTGGTCGCGCATGTCGGTCACCGACACCACCACAGCAAATGGGGCGATGGAGGCAGGCAGCCAGAATCCCTTCTCGTCGTTCGACTGCTCGATGGCAGCCGTCAGAAGGCGCTCGATGCCGATGCCGTAGCTGCCCATGATGGGCGTGACTTCCTTGCCGTTCAGGTCGAGCACCCGCGCGCCCATGGCCTCGGTGTACTTGTAGCCGAGCTTGAAGATATGGGCGATTTCTACAGCCTTGCCGACCACCAGCTTGCCGGGGCAGGCTTTCTTGACGCAGGTATCGTGATGGTCGCAATTCGGCTTGACGCAGGGATTCTTCGGGCAGCCCTCGCCCTCGTTGACGGTGCGGATGTCAGCCGAGAGGGTCCAGGTGAAATCGGTGCCCGGCGTCACGTTGCGCAGGTGGTAGTCGAGCTTATTGGCTCCGGCGACCATGTTCTTGCGGCCTTCGAGGGATTTGTCGATGGCGACCGTCAGACCGTTTTCAAGAGGCTTGGCGTCGGGCTTGAGGCCCACTGGACCCAGGAAGCCGGCGGGGCCGTTGAAAAACTGCTCGAGTTCCGCGGTCTGCATCGGCCGCAGTTCGGCCGCGCCTGTCGCGCCCATCAATTTCGTTTCATTGACCTGATGGTCGCCGCGCAAAAACGCTGCAACGCCGTGCCAGGAATCGGGCTTACCAGCCGCTCCGCGCTTCAGCGCCATGTAGGCCACACACTTGATGTCGTTGGCGGGCTGCATCTTCAGAAACGCCGCGATGTCGGCAATCGCGCCCATGCCGGGCGTGGCTATCAGCTCCGGCTGGCCGTCGCCGGTTGGCTCCAGCTCCGTGACGGGATCGAGTTTCGAGGTTGCTTTTTCCGTGTTGGCCGCGTAGCCGCAAACCGGGCAGCTTGCGATCAGGTCCTCGCCCGCGTCGGTGTAGACCATGAACTCCTGGGATTGCGAGCCGCCCATCGAGCCGGAATCCGCCTCGACGGCCTCGAACTTCAGGCCGCAGCGCGCAAAAATCCGCCGGTAGGTGGCGTCATGCAGCTCGAAGCTCTTGTCCAGGCCGGCCTTGTCGATGTCGAAGGAGTAGCTGTCCTTCATGGTGAACTGGCGGGTGCGCAGCAGTCCCGATTTCGGTCTGGCTTCATCGCGGAACTTGGTCTGAATCTGGTACCAGATCTGCGGCAACTGCTTGTAGCTGCGCAGTTCGTTCTTGGCGAGGGTGGTCATGATCTCCTCGTGGGTCATGCCCAGGCAGAGATCGGCGCCCTTGCGGTCCTTCAGGCGGAACATGTTATCGCCCATACCGGTCCAGCGGCCGCTAGCCTCCCACGGCTCGCGGGGCAGCAGGGCTGGCAGGAAGAACTCCTGGCCGATTTTATCCATCTCCTCGCGAACGATGCCGATGATCTTGTTGATCGAGCGCTGGCCGAGGAAGAGGTAGCTGTAGATGCCCGCGCCGAGCTGACGAATGTAGCCCGAGCGGACGAGAAACTTGTGGCTGGCCACTTCGGCGTCTGCCGGGGCCTCGCGAAGAGTAGGAATAAAGAGTTTCGACCAGCGCTGCATGTGGATAGATACGTGCTTTCCCGCCGGCGAGCCGGCGCAGGACGATATACACCAGAAACCATTCTAAATGTTTCAGGAGTTGGATTGTGCCGGAGTGTGATTCATCGGGGGCAATCGCGTGAGCCTTCAGGGGCTTGCACTTGCATAAGGCGGGCGGCTGCGGCCACGTTCTCCAGATATAATGCGGCCATGCAGTCTTGTGTCCGCCAGATGGGTCGACCGGTATGAAAAAACCTCTGCGCCTGATGCGCTACGGGCTTCCCTACATGCTGGAATGGCTGCCAGGCGTGCTGCTGCTGGCGATGGTCGGCGTGCTGGATACCTTTCGCATCCTTTTGCTCCAACCCATCTTCGACCAGGTTCTGAGACCGGATGCGCCTGAAGGCCCCATCATCCTCGGCCTTGCCAAGAGCCCATGGCACATCGACCTGCGCCTATTGATTCCCAATTTCCTGCACATGCACAATGCCTGGACGGTGGTGGCCGTTGCTCTGATCGTTGCCACACTGACCAAGGGCCTGTGCGACTACACAGGCACGTACCTGGTCAATTACGCAGGCTTCGGCACCATCATGGATCTGCGTAACCAACTCTACGAAGCCACGCTGCGGCGTTCGGCCAGTTTTTTCCATAAGCACGCCACCGGCACGATTCTCTCCACGCTCATCAATGACGTGGATCGCGTGCAAAACGCGATCAGCTCGGTGATTGGCGATTTCCTGCAGCAGTTCTTCACTTTCGTCGTCGGCCTGATCCTCGTTATCAAGCTCGGCGGACAGCTCAGTTGGGCGCTGCTGCTGTTTGTGCCTTTGGTGGTCACCTCCTCTCGCAAGATTGGCAGTGCAGTCAGAACACGCACCCGCACGGGGCAGGACAAACTCGCGGAGATCCAGAACATTCTGCATGAGACGGTGACCGGCCACCGCATCGTCAAAGCATTCAACACCGAGCTGTGGGAGATTCTTCGCTTCAAGAATGCGGCCAAGCGCCTGTTCCGCGCCAACCTGCGCAACGTGCGCATTCAGTCCATCAGCTCGCCGTTGATGGACTCGATTGGCGCCATTGCCATCGCCATGTTTCTGTTTATCGGGCGCAATGAAATCCTGCACGGGCGCATGACATTGGGCCTGTTCGGCGCGTTCATCTTCCTGCTTTTTAATCTTTACAATCCGGTACGCAAGTTTGCATTTTTCTACAACAGCTTCCAGCAGGCCATGGGCGCATCGTCTTCGATTTTCGGCTTCATCGACACCGAAGACGACGTGAAGGAGAAGCCGCGCGCTTTTGCGCTGAAGAGCTTCAAAGACTCCGTTCAGTTTGAAAACGTGGGTTTTTCCTACTCGACCGGGGAGGGCGAGCACCAGATTCTGCACCACGTCGATCTGGAGGTTCATGCCGGCGAGATACTGGCGCTGGTTGGCCCCAGCGGGGCGGGGAAATCCACGCTGGTCAACCTGATTCCGCGCTTCTTTGACGTGAGCAGCGGCCGCATCCTCATCGACGGCCACGATCTGCGCGACGTGACGCTGGGCTCGCTGCGCCGCCAGGTTGCCCAGGTGACGCAGGAGACCATTCTCTTCAACGACACGGTGCGCAACAACATAGCTTACGGCCAGCCGGACGTTTCAATGAAAGTGGTGGAACAAGCCGCGCAGAACGCGCTGGCCCACGATTTCATCATGGACATGCCGCAAGGCTACGACACGGTGATCGGCGAAAAAGGCTTCCGGCTTTCAGGCGGCGAACGCCAGCGGCTGGCCATTGCCCGCGCCATTCTGAAGAATTCGCCGATTCTGATTCTGGACGAGGCCACTTCGGCGCTCGACTCCGAAAGCGAATCGCTGGTGCAGACCGCGCTGGCCAACCTGATGCAGGGACGCACGGCGATCGTCATCGCGCATCGCCTGGGCACCATTCGCCGCGCCAATCGCATCGCCGTTCTCGAAGACGGGCGGATTACCGCCATCGCCCCGCACGAGGAGCTGCTGACCACGTCGCCCACTTACCAGCGGCTTTATCAGTTGCAGTTCATGGATATACCGGAAGACAAGGAATAGGGAGTAAGGATCAGGAAACTGAGACTCAGAAACTGGGGGCCATATTATTTACCAAGGAAGCAATCACTCATGGCCAGATCGAAAGAAAGGTATTTGGCGCCCAAGTGACCATCAAACGCTACTATCGCCCTGAACTCGATGTACTCCGTTTCATCGCGTTCATGATCGTTTTCATTGTCCACCGGATGGACTTCATTCCCATTGACCCTGCGCAGCACTATTGGCTCTACAATATCTGTCTTCTTGGCGACTTTGGCGTGCCCGTTTTCTTTTTGCTCAGCGCCTTCCTCATCACCGAACTGCTCTTCCGCGAGAGCGATGAAAGCGGCGCAATTCGATTCAAAGCCTTCTACGCGCGCCGCATTCTGCGCATCTGGCCTTTATATTTCCTGGTCTTCTTCGGTCTGGTTCTGCTGGAGCGGTTTGTTCCCTATGTCAGCGCCAAGAATCCCCTCTCCTGGCTTGCCTTCTCCTTCTTTGCCGGTAACTGGTGGATATGTTTCCACGGTTGGATTCCCGCTTATCCCGTCGATCCCCTATGGAGCATCTCCGTCGAAGAACAGTTCTACATCGCCATCCCTCTCGTTGCGATTTTCGGCCACCGCCTGGGCGTGAAGGCGGTTTCGCTGCTGCTCATTGCCGTTTCGTATGGGGCAGTCGTTTTCTACGCCCTGCATCCCACGGTTGGCTTCAGCAGTCAATGGACGAACAGCTTTGTCCAGTTCCAGTTCTTTGCCGCCGGAACGCTGCTCTCGATTTATCTCAAAGGCCGGGTTCCGCAATGGCGTCCGGCACTGCGTCTCATCGGCTTCCTGGCTGGCCTCGGCTGCTGGCTGGTCGCGTCCATTGCCTTCGGTGTGCAGGCAGACACTCCGCACTCAACCGTTCTGCAAGCACCCGCCGGCTGGGCGCTCGTTCTGGCGGGCACCACGCTGATTTTTCTCAGCCTGCTCGGCTTCCCTTCAAAATACCTGCCGAAGCCCATCATTTACCTGGGGCGCATCTCTTACGGCCTGTATCTCTTTCATGAACTGGTGTATTTTCTCATCTTCTCGACCGGCAGCGCTTGGCTCACCAAGCTAGCCCATGCGCTGCATCTTGCCGGCTGGCGCGACGGCCTGGGAACAGCCCTTGCCTTCTGCCTCACTGTTCTTGTTGCACATACCTCGTACCAGTTATACGAAAAGCCATTTCTGCGTCTCAAGAGCCGTTTTACCGTCGTCCCCTCGCGAGACGAAAGTTGAGGAATCTGTTAGTTACAATAGGAGCTTAAGGACGAAAAATGCCGATTTATTCGATGACTGGATTTGCACGCTCGCAGGTTCGCGTAAACGATCAGCTCAGCTACACGCTCAGCATCAAGAGCGTGAATCACCGCTTCCTCGACGTGCAGTTCCGCCTGCCTTCGGGGCTGGACGCGCTGGAGATGGAACTGCGCAAGGCGCTGAAGGAAAACCTGGTGCGCGGCCACGTGGAGCTGACCCTTTCGGTTGATCGCTCAAGCCAGCAGACAGCCGGCTACAACCGGGAGTTGGTGAATGGCTATCTGGCAGCCTTTGCGGCGGCGCGCGAGGAGCATAAGCTCGAAGGCCAGCCGGACCTGAACGCCATTCTGCGGCTGCCAGGAGCGCTGCAGAACGAGAACCACTCGAACGGCGAAGAGGATCTGGCGTTGCTGACCGAAAGCGTGCAGCGCGAGATAGCGCCGCTGCTCGAACAGTTGAAGACGATGCGGGCGAGGGAGGGCGAGTCTCTGCAGGCGATTCTGGAAGGCACACTGGACCGCCTGGCTGAAGCCACCGAGGGCGTGGAAGCGATGCGCCCAGAGATCGAGCAACAATACCAGGAGCGGCTCACGCAGCGGCTCGAAGAGGCTACCGGCCCGGAGTTCAACCGCCAGCGGCTGCTTGAGGAAGTTGCCGTGCTCGTCGACCGAAGCGACATCGCCGAGGAACTGGCCCGCATGAAGACGCACATCGGCCACTTCCGCGAGTTGTTGAAGGCCGGGGGCGAAACCGGCAAGAAGCTGGACTTTCTGCTCCAGGAAATGAACCGCGAGGCCAACACGCTGCTTTCCAAGACCGGCAGCATCAGCGGCCAGGGAACGCGCATTACCGAACTGGGACTGGCGATGAAGTCGGAGATCGAAAAGGCCCGCGAACAGATTCAGAACGTGGAGTAGCAGGGCAGTGGTCAGTGAACAGTGGTCAGTGAACAGTTAAAAGTGGAATGATCCGCAATTTCTACGCGGAGTTGAGCGAACTTAAGGGCATTTTCGGAATACGCGTCGACTCTTTGAGAGGTGTGCAAGATGACTCTTTCTTGAGAAGATGAGCCACTTGCACGCGTGCTTTCGGACCGCATGGTAATTCTGGGTTTGCACTAGTTGGCTTGATCTGCTCGGGCTACCGCAAACAAAACTGACCACTGTTCACTGTCCACTGACCACTGTCCAGAGGATAATGTCATTATGGCGGGAATTCTTTTCATCATTTCGGCGCCCTCGGGCTCGGGCAAAAGCACGCTGGTGAACGAGGTGCGCAAGCAGTTGAGCGGCATCGAGTTTTCCGTTTCCTGGACTACGCGCCAGCCGCGCGGCTCGGAACAGGACGGGCGCGAATACCATTTCACCACGCGCGAGGAGTTCGAGCGGATGATCGCCGCCGGAGAGTTTCTGGAGTATGCCGAAGTCTTCGGCAAGGACCTCTACGGAACGCCGCGCGCGTCGCTTGAGCAGGCCCGCCGTGATGGCCACGATCTGGTGCTCGACATCGACGTGCAGGGAGCGGCGAAGGTGCGCGCCTCCATGCCAGAGGCGGTGAGCATCTTCGTTCTGCCGCCTAATCCCAGGGTATTGCGCACGCGCCTGCGCAATCGCAGCCGCGCCGAGGGCGTCGTCAACGAAACGGAGGTCTACCGCCGCCTCAACGAAGCCAGCAAAGAGATTGAGAATTATCACGAATACGGCTATATACTGGTCAACGACGTCCTGGACCGTGCGGTGGCGCAATTAGAAGCGGTTGTACAGGCTGAACGCTTCTATCGCAATGACGAGCCGATCGCCTTTCGCTCGCGCCGGGTGCTGGAGGTGGCGGCAGGCTGCCTGCAGGTCAATTCGCAGGAGCGGCTGAAGCCCGTGCTGGAGGCCTTTGGGATTCTCAATCCCCTCGGCCCGCGGCAATTGAGCTTTGATGTGGGCCTCGATGACGAGGACTCCGAAGAGGATGTTGACGAAAGGGAGGATTCCGGCAAGGAAGCCTCCAGTGACAACCAAGAGGACTCCGATGAAGATTGAAACCGGCTTCGACTCGAACTATCGCAAGGTTCTGGTGGCTGCCCGTCGCGCCCGCCAGTTGCAGAACGGCTCCCATGCCCTTGTCGCCACCCATTCCAATAAACCCTGCCGCATTGCCCAGGATGAGATTGAGGCCGGCAAGATCGCCTATGTCAAGGCTGATGTGCCGGTGGTCAAGCCGCCGGTGGAAGGCCCGGCGATTCCCATTCTGTTGAGTTGATTTTTCCGCTGCGTATGACTCTGTCGTGGCAAGCGCGGCGCAGCAGTGTCGTATTCATGTCTGTTGGATTTGCGGCGTGCTTTCACGCGTTCAGAACTTCAAGGGGCTTTTTTGAGGAGAAGCGATGTTTCGCAGCAAGACAAGACTGATGCTGCTGATCTTCATTGCCGCGTTTCTTATCAGGCTTCTGGCAGTGTTTGCGATTCGCGACATTCACGCGGGACCCACAAGAGCATTTGGAGCCGACGGGATCGAGTTTAACGAACTTGCTTATCAGGTTTCGGTCGGGCACGGATATGTTTTGCAGCCCGGTCATCCGACATCCTTCCGGGCTCCGGGATTTCCCCTCTTTCTGGCAGGCGTTTATTTCCTGGCTGGGCGGATTTATCCGCTGGTCTACGCGATTTTTTGCGCGCTGGGAGCAATGGCCTGCGTGCTGACTTTCCTGGTGGCGTCAGAACTGCTCGGACCGGCTCGAGGCCTCATCGCCGCGGCCTTTGCCGCCATCTATGCGAGCAGTGTTTACGACGCCACTGTCTTTGCATCCGAGAACCTGTTCGTTGTCTGCCTGGGATTATGCGTCTGGCTATTCCTGCGATATCTGAAAAACGGCTCTTTATGGGAACTGTTTTTTTCAGCGCTATCGATGGGATGGGGAATATTGACCAGGCCCTTTGCGCTGCTTCTGATTCCCTTGTTCGTTTCCGTTCTTCTATGGAGAATGTGGAAGACGAGGAAAATCCTTCTTATACAGGTTGTGCTGCTTGCCGTCACGCCCCTGGCAGTAGTAGCTCCCTGGACGATTCGGAATTACTCGGTCTTCCACCAGTTTGTTCTGGTAGCAAATAATGGCGGAAGCACGTTTTACGGTGGCAATAACGATCGCGTGCTGCGAGAGCCCGCTTACTATGGCGGCTGGATCAGCACAACAGAATTGCCCTACAGGAATATGGTTGATGCTACCCCAAACGAAGTCGCTCATGACAAGGAGGAATGGCGCCTCGGCATGCAATGGGTCAAAGAGCATTTGGGGTCGATGCCACGGTTGTGTTTCTACAAACTGGTTCGCCTGTCGCTTCCTGATATTTCATCGGCAAACCGGAAATATGTCCTGCTCCAGCTGATCGGCGCCACACCATTGATCCTTTTGGAACTGATCGGATTGTTCCGTTGCCTGCGCAGCCGGCGATACTGGACAGAAGGATGGATGATGGCGCACGGAATCATCGCGGCGACCATCATCACTGCACTTATTTTCTGGGGAAGCCCTCGTTTCAGGGATGCAAATCTGCCCTTGCTGATGGCATACGCGGCAGTTGGATTGCAGACAATACTGCCTGGCAAGCTGACCGCCGCCTGCGCCGGATGGGCTTCGAGACTGAAATCATAACTTCTTGCGGAGCCCGGTAATTCTGTTCTGAAGTAATGACGGTGTCAGCAAGGCAGGCGCATGGCCCAGTCAGATGCGCTACCGTCTGGCGGCGCGCTGGGCGCTTCCCGCTTCCGGAAGGACGCGGAAGGAGTTTTCAAGGCTGCACAGGAAGTTGAACCGGACGATATACCAGAGCGCCCAGATGCCGTCCTTCATCCCGATCTTTTTGCCCTGCTCGTATGTACGTCCGTAGTAGGAGATCGGCACTTCATAGATGGCGACGCCGAGTTTGGCGATCTTTGCCGTGACTTCGATCTCGAAGCCAAATCCGCTGCTGGTGATGATCATGTTGCGGATGATCTCGCCGCGAAAGGCTTTATAGCAGGTTTCCACATCGGTCATGTTGATGTTTGTGCAGAGGTCTGAGAGAAACGTCAGCCCCCTGTTTGCGAGGTAGTGGTAGAAGTACAAGACGCGCGACGCCTTGCGCACCAGAAAGCGCGAGCCGTAAACCACGTCGGCGTCGCCATTCACGATTGGCGCAATCACCTCGCCGATTTCCGCCGGGTTATATTCCAGATCGGCATCCTGCACGATGACGATCTGGCCAGTAGTCATCAAAAAGCCTGTCTTCAGCGCCTCGGTTTTGCCCGCGTTCGCCGCGTGGTGGGCGACTTTGACTTTCGGGTGCTCCGCGGCCAGCCGGTCGGCTATCTCATGCGTCCCATCGGTGGAACAGTCGTCGACAAGGACGATTTCGCCAGCCTCCGGAACGGCCAGAAGGCGCTTCACGATTTCGGACAACGTAGCTTCTTCGTTGTAGGCAGGGACAACGATGGAAAGCAGAGGCTGTGTTTCAGATGGAATAGACATTCTGGGGTCTGATTATAGCCACATCTGTCTGCCCGTCACAATCGAAACCGTCTACAATCAAGCCATGAGAGTCATCGTCGGAGTATCGGGCGGGATTGCCGCGTACAAGGCGGCCGAACTGGTTCGCGCGCTTCAACGGCAGGCCCTCGAAGTGCACGTGGTCATGACGGAGGCGGCCTGTAAATTTGTTCAGCCGCTGACGTTTGCCGCGCTCACGGGCCACAAGGTCGTCACGGGCCTGTGGGAAGAGACGGGAAATACATACGACGCCTCGATCGAGCACATCAGCGAGGCGCAGTGGGCCGATGCCATGGTGATCGCCCCGGCCACGGCCAACATCCTGGCCAAGTTTGCCCACGGCATTGCCGACGATTTCATCAGCACCCTCTATCTGGCTACGCAGGCGCCGGTGCTGGTGGCTCCGGCCATGAACACGAATATGTGGGAGCACCCGGCCACGCAGGCGAATCTGGAAGTCCTGCGGCAGCGCGGCGTGCACGTGATTGAACCGGACACGGGCGAACTGGCATGTGGAATGGTGGGCACCGGGCGGATGGCCGAGCCCGAAGCCATCGCT
>Ga0224526_1000818_pt1 | contig 12813 bp, 9 predicted proteins | sample CBST25metaG_FD_179878 | JGI IMG/M metagenome (GOLD analysis project Ga0224526, IMG submission 179878) | Peat soil microbial communities from Stordalen Mire, Sweden - C.B.S.T-25 | ecosystem: Environmental > Terrestrial > Soil > Wetlands > Peat | place: Sweden: Norrbotten County, Stordalen Mire...
TACCGTCTGCGAAGCGCTGGACTGCCCCGGCGCGACGATAGGAAAGACAAGCTGAGAGGGGCTGACGTTGAGTCCTGCCGGGGTCTGCCCCGTGCCGATGAGCGGCACACTAATCGCCTTTACCCCGGAGGTCGAAGAGGAAATCGCCAGCGAGGCCGTGCTTCCGCCCGCCGACGCCGGGGTGAAGATCAACTGCACCGTGCAACTGCCCGCGCCGGCCAGGGTGACGCCGCAGGTGGTTGTTCCGATCGCGAAGCTCGCCGCGGAGGCGCCCGTAATCTGGAAGCCGACATTGGCCAGCGCGGCGCCGCCCGTGTTCGTCACAGTCAGCGTCTGCGGAGAACTGGCTACTCCCACTTGCTGCTCTGTAAAGGTCAAACTCGACGGGCTCGCATTGAATGCCGGCGGAGCGATCCCTGTGCCGGCGAGGGCCACCGTCTGCGTGTGCAGCGCATCGAAGACGGCGAGCGTGCCCGTCTGACTGCCCGTCTCGGTGGGAACGTAGACCACGCTGATCGCGCAGCTTGAATTCGCTGCCAGATTGGCGGTGCATGCGTTCGTCTGCTGAAAGGCTCCGCTCGTTGAAATGGCAATGGAGGTCAGCGGCACGCCGCCGCTATTGGTCAGCGTCACGGTCTGCGCCGTGGAAAGCTGTCCTACAATCGTGCCGGCAAAGGTCAGCGAAGCGAGCGAAAGCACATCGGTGGGCGGGGCCAGTCCCGTTCCGCTCAGCGCCACCGCCTGTGTTCCCTCCGCATCGGTAAAGGTCAGCGTGCCCGCGGCCGCTCCCGCCTGAACCGGCGTGAAGGCCAGGGTAAGATTGCAGGAAGTTTCCGCCGGCACTGAACTGCCGCACGCGTTCGTAACGATCGAAAAAGCTCCCGTGATGGCGCTGGTAAAAGCGATGGCCGGCGAACCGTTGTTCGTGGCCGTGACCTGCAGGGGCGTCGAGGCCGTTCCCACCTCCCAGCCGCCAAAGCTGATGGTTGACGGAGTGAGGCTGAGCACGCCCAAGGAAGTGCCGGTTCCGCTGAGCGAAACCTGCATCTGTCCGCCAGTTACATTGGCGTAAATATTCAGCGTGCCCGTCCTCGCGCCGGTTGCGGCGGGCGTAAAGGTCACAGAAATGCTGCAAGTGGAGCCCGGATTCATGGCCACATTCTGGCAGCTATCGCTCTCGCTGAAGTCCCCGCTCACAACGATGGAAGTAACCGCCAGCGAGACGCTCCCGGTGTTCGTCAGGGTCACCGTCTGCGCGCTGCTGGCGCTTCCGTAGGTTTGGCTGGCAAAGGTCAGCGAGTCAGGCGCAGTGGTGGCCGTCGTGAGGATTTCACCCGAGGTCCACAGCGGAGCCATCCAGATGCCGCGTCCATAGGTGGCGGCAACAAGATCATGCGCGGCGGCGGATACAGGCGCGGCGCTGACTTCTACCGCCGGCGCCAGCGGCAGTCCGCTTCCAAAGGCCGACCAGCATGCGGAAGCCTGGCCGGCGCAACTGGCAATCTGCCTCGTCGAATAGACTCCGTCATCCGTGCCGACATAAACCGTGTTGGCGTCCTGCGGATCCACCACCAGGCTGTTGGCCGGCGTCGCGGGCAGATTCGACGTCAGGCTTATCCAATTCTCTCCGCCGTCGGTCGAGCGATAGACCGTCTCCACTTCATCAATCGAGTCCGAAATGCCCGCAACGGTAGCGTAGACCGTCTTCCCAGTGGTGTCATGGGTGTCAATGAAGATGCTGGACAGGTCCAGCCCGTAGTAGTTGAGCGCGCTGGCGTCGCTGCCCGACGGGGTCAAATCCCTCCACGCGGACCATGCGCTGGTGGCGGAGTTGTAGGTTGCCGTCATCACATGGCCGGGAAGCGTCGCGCCGCCATCCAATGAACTGTACATGCCCACGTAGATCACTTCTCCGCCCGAGGCGAGCGCCGTCGAAGCGGGCAGCGCCATCGCCGCCATCGAACGGATGAGAGCGTCGCCGCTGCAGTATGGATTATCGATGCCGTCGAGAATGGGGCTGATGGCATTCGCGGAACTCCAGCCCACGCCGCTGGCCGGACCGCGCCAGACCCGGCAGGTCCCAATCAGCAACTTTGAAGTGTCCAGCGGGTCCACCAGAAAGGGCGCCGGCTCGGTCATGGTCAGCCCATCGCCGCCCACATCCGCGTCGGTGACAGCGGCGTTCGAGCCAAATGAGGCCGGCGTGCAGCCGGCTGATTGCGCGCAGAGATGAATGGAGACTCCCGCCTGGTTGTTCACGTACCACCTGGAACTGTTGGTGGGGTCAATCGCCACCGGTCCGCCCTCGCCACCGAGGATCTCCGGCCAGTCCGCCGTCGTCCCGGTGGCGCCTTTGACGCCGGCCGTTCCGTTGGCCCCCAGGCCGGCCATCAGCGTGTAGGGCGTCGAGCCCACCTGAGAGATACTCTCCACCTCCGCCAGCGAGCCCAGGCTCCCGTTCAGGTTCTGAAAATGAGAGGCGTCGGTCGAAGAGCACACCGGTTCCGGGCTGGCCAGCGTGCTCTCGCTGATTCCATCCACGGAGCGCCAGAGACCACTGTCGTTACCCACAAAGATCTCCAGCGGATTGTTCCCGTTCCATTCCAGGGCGTGCTGGTACTCTCCTACTTGCGCGCTCATGCAGGTGGTCGAGTTGGTGGTGTTGCGCCACCGGCAGCCCTGCGAATAAGGGCAATTGGTCTGCCACAGGTCGTTGGCCCCGGCCAGCAGCATGGTCTCCTGCCCGGAGGGAACCGCGGCCAGAGCCAGGTTGTAGTCGCCGTTTTCGATGGTAACTGCGCCTTGCGATGTATCTGTCTCCAGCGCCGCCGTCGACCATTGCAGGGCCTGCGCGGATGTCCACAGCAACGTACTGGCGCATGCGCCGCTGCTCGCCGAACACTCGTCCTGCCACAGTCCCTGGTCCTGATTGTCGACGTCCACCGTCCAGGCGAAGGTGTCGCCAGTCTGGGGATTCACCGCCAGCGCGCCGCGAAAGATGGGGCAGCCGCGCGAGCCGGTCGCGCCTGGATTGGCCGGACACTTCGCCGTCGTCAGGATCGCGCCCGATGAAGCATACGTCCCCGGCTGATAGGTCATGCGCGTCCAGGTGATGCCGTCCGCGGATTGGTAGTAGCCGTGGTAACGCACCGCCGCTACAAACAGTTGCCGCACCGGATTCCATACCACTGAGGTGGCGGCGTTCCCATCGGGAGACGCCAGACCGTAGTTTGGCCCCTGCACTTCCTTTCCTGTGCCGTCCATGATGGTGGCCAGCGACCAGGTGGCCCCGCCGTCGGAGGAGTAGTAGAGACCCTGACAGCTTGTGCCGGGCTTGACCGCATTTACCAGACTGCCTTCATAGGCCTGAGAGACCGCGGCCACCACGCGCTGCTGGTTCACAGTGCTCCAGGCAAAGCCGGCAAAACCCTCGCCGGCAAAGCTGTAGAGCTGGTCCGCGGTTGCCGAAATCAGGCTCCAGGTAGTTCCGCCGTCGGTCGAACGCAGAATACCCGAGCCGTAGTAGGAATCGAGGGCATCGTTCGGGTCGCCTGTGCCGGCCAGGATCACTCCCGTTCCGCCCGGCTGGACAGCCAGCGCGCCAATGCTGATGGAAGCGTCAGGAACGCCGCTCAGGGCCGGCAGATCGTCCGTAAGGGCTGTAAAGCTGATATTGGCAGTGGTGGACGTGTCTGCATTCTGCGACCGCCAGACCCCGCCGCCCGTGGTTCCCACGTAGAGGGTGTTGCCGGTCGCGTCCGACGGGTCCAGCGCCAGCGCGGAGATGCGGCCAGTGACCAGGCCAAAACTCTGCGAGGTAACGGCCGTTGGCCCCAGCGGCTGCCAGGTTACCGTTCCGCTGGTGGCCTCGCTCTTCGGCCGGACCGCGCCAGCGCGCAGGCGAAGACGGCTGGCCGCCGACCGGCCCGGCGTCCATCCCCGCTGAGCCAGAAACCGCTCGGCCTGGAGCACTCGCGGTGGCGCGCTGGAACTCCGCGCAGCCGCTCGAGCCGAATTGATCTCTTGTGCATCAGGAAAAGGCGCAGCCATCCATGCCAGGGCCAGCAGAACCAGCCAGTTACCTGCCCGGAAAACGCCGCGCCCGCTCATCCGCCAGGCGCAGGCACTCTTCCCTGCCCTGTCGCCAGAGACGGATTCACCGTGAAGCCGCTGAAAAGCCCAAATGCGCACACGCATCCTGACTGCGATTCCGGGATTGGGTTCCTGCATTGCCTCTCTCTGTCTACGTCATCATCCGAGGAGGTTCGGTCAGAATCCACTGGAATCAAATGTGTGTAACACGCAGCTTCCGGGATTGGAATTGGTTCGAATTATAGCCCAGAAAAGGAACCGCTGCACCTGGGCGCTGCAACGGCTCTCCGTGCCGCAATGGCTATACCCGGAACGGCACGGTTTCTTTCCGGCTAGCCTTGCCGCGATCCCTTGCATGCAGCCTGCGCAATTCGAAAGCCCCTGCCGGGCGCCACGGAGACAACCCCATGCAGTAGAATTTTTCTCAAGCATTACCGTCAGGCGTTCTCAGCGGCAAATCACATTGCATTGCAGACTTCAGCTCCGGAGAGCAGCCATCCATCGCTCTCAAGGCTGAAAGGAAAGACCATGAAATACGCCGGATTGCTGGCCATGCCAGCCGGATTCTTTCTCTCCATCACCGCGCTCGTCCTTTTTTCCGCGCCGGCGCCGCGGTTGATTTTTGTGCTCTGCGGGCTGGCCGTCGAGGCGATGGGGCTGGCCGTTGCGGTCCGTGGACACATGGAAGAGCGCGGAGACCGCCGCTCATGACACTTGCCGCGATTCCTCCCATGAGCGACTCCGTATTTGCACTGACGCTGGCGCTTCTGCTGCTGGCGCCGCTGGCGATTGCCGGCGTGGCGCTGGTCAATACCGGCCTGGGGCGGTCGCGCTCGGCAGCCCAGTCGATACTGGGCTGCCTGGGCATCGTTGCCGTTGCGGCCGTTGTCTTTGCCATGCTGGGGGCCACATTTACCGGCAGCCCGGAGGGCGCGGGCCACAGCTTTCTGCTCTTCGGCAAAAACTGGAACTGGCTGGGCGCGGGGCCGTGGATGCTCGGCGAACTCAACTCTGACTCGCCGCGGAGCCAGCTTGCGCTGCTCTTCGAGTTTCTCTCTGTGGCGCTGACCGCGCTGATTCCCTGGGGCTCGGGCGCAGAGCGGCTCCGGCTGACTGTCGGCTGCGCCGTGGCTGCGCTGCTTTCAGCTCTGGTTTTTCCGCTCGCGGCGCACTGGATCTGGGGCGGCGGCTGGCTCGCGCAACTGGGCGTGAACTTCGGCCTGGGCGCGGGCTTTCTGGACGGCGGCGGCGCTGCTACAGTCCACATGATTGGCGGCCTAAGCGCTCTCACCGTCGTCTGGATCGCCGGACCGCGCAAAGGCAAGTTTCCCAAGGAGGGCCTGGCCACGGCCATGCCCGGCCACAACACGGTCGCCGTTCTTTTCGGCTGTTTGCTGGCCCTGGTCGGCTGGATGGCCTGGAACGTGGCCGGCGCGATTCTCTGGCTCCATGCGCCGAACTCGGCGCTGGCTGGCACGGCCGTCAACACGCTGCTTTCAGCCTCGATGGCGCTGATCGCCGCCTTCACCGTCACTCGCATCCGCTTCGGCAAGCCCGACGCCAGCATCTGCGCCAACGGCTGGCTGGCCGGACTGGTAGCGTCGAGCGCCGGCGCGGGCCTGATTTCGCCGGCCGCGGCGCTGCTGGTGGGACTGGTGGCAGGTCTGGCCACGCCGCTGCTGGTCGAACTGCTCGAACTGGCGCTTTCTATCGACGATCCCTCGGGCGCCGTCTCGGTTCATGCCGGCGGCGGACTGTGGGGCATCCTGGCCGTGGGCCTCTTCGCGCCGCCGGCCGGACAGCTTCTGGCTCAACTGGTCGGCATCGCCGCCTTGCTCGGCCTGGCGCTGCCCCTGATTTATCTGCTCTTCCGGATGCTTGACCGCGTTCTTCCCTTCGGCGCGAACGAGGAGGGCGAGCGCCTCGGCATGGACCTGCACGAGCTGGGCGGCAGCGCTTATCCGGAGTTTGTGATTCACCGCGACGAGTCGCAACGGTAAGGCAGAGAACAGAGAACAGAGATCAGGGGTTGATGATCAGGCAGGTGCACCACCCTTGATTCGCCCATAAAGAATGGGTGCCCCATCCTTGCGAGCTTTTTCTGTCGCAAGGGTGGGAGACCACAAACCTCATGCAAGCGAATAGCGAGCGATTGGCCCCACCGCAGGTGGTCACACAGCAGTGCGAACCTTTGTAGTCAGCTTGACGCCAAGGGCGTCCATCACCGCCAGCGTCGTCTTCAGCGTCGGATTTCCCTTGGCGCTGAAAGAACGATAAAGCTGCTCCCGGGAAAGCCCTGTCTGACCGGCAATCTGCGTCATTCCCTTGGCGCGGGCCACGACACCCAGAGCGTGCGCAATGTAGCCGGCGTCGTTGGTTTGAAACGCTTCCGCCATAAAAGCCGCAATCGCCTCGTCCGATCCCAGGTCTTCCGCCGGATCATAGTTGCTCAGTCTCTCATGCATGATCTTCTTGGCCATCTTCTTTGCTCCATTCCGCTGCCAGGCGCTTCGCTGTTTGGATGTCCTTCGCCTGTGTGCTCTTGTTTCCGCCGCACAGCAGGATGATGATGGTGCTGCCTCGTTGTTGGAAGTAAATGCGGAAACCTGGTCCGTAGTCGATTCGCAGTTCGCTGACGCCTTCTCCTACCGGCCTGACATCCCCCGCATTCCCATATGCCAGGCGATCCAGGCGAGAAGCAATCAGGCCGCGAATCCGCTGGTCCTTGAGCCGTGTGCGCCACTTCCGGAAGGTTTCGGTTTGTTTGAATTCCATCATTGCGGTTTCTGTAGTTTATAAACTACCATATTTGGTTGATGTGTGCTCACCGTTCTGGCGGGTGGTCCAGAACGTGACCCATCCTTGCGAGGTCTTTCTGTCGCAGGGGTGGGATACCACGAACCTCATGCGAGCGAATAGCGAGCAATTGGCCCCACCGCAGGTGGCCGCAGGTGGCTTGCAGATTATTTCGCCCCTTCGTAGCACAATGATCTCAGTCCTCTTCACGACGCTTTTCAGCCGGAAGCTGCCGGCGGAGGCTGAAACTCCACGTAACTCCTTATCCTGGACGATTTTGCGGGCAACTCCTTTGTTATGACGATTTTACAGCGCAACACTGCCTGTAAGCTCATGAAAACAAGGATTTTGCTCCCAAAATAGGGGTGGGGGGTACCCGATGTTCCAGCCAGGTTCCCTATCCTTTCGGCGGGCCCACGTCCCTATGCTGGGAGATGAATCAGATCAGGGTGCCCCAGGTCCCGATTCCGGGAGCTGGGAAGGCAGGCACAAGAGGCGGAAAGATGTAACAGCGGCTTACCACCGCGCCAGCAGCAGCATCAGAGCGAAGATCACGAGCGGCGTCAGCACCAGCACGGCGTAGAGCAGCAGTTTCTGGCGCGCGGCTCTGTTTTTGACGCCCGGCAAGGGCTGCCGTTCGCCGTCTTCCAGGCCCAGCAGCTCGGGATGCTCCAGGTCCCAGTCCATCTCGCTGGCCGTCGCGTAGCGGTGGCGCGGGTCGCGTTCGAGGGCGCGGTCCAGAACCTCCTGCAGCTCGGCCGTCACCTCAGGGTTCAGCTTGCTGGCCGGCTTCGGATTGTGCTGCAAGCGCTCGTTCATCACCGCCAGCGGATTCGGCCCGCTGAAGGGCGTTTCGCCGGTAAGCATCTCGTAAAAGATGACGCCCAGCGAATAGATGTCGCTGCGCTGATCGCCGCGGTTCCCCTTGACCTGTTCCGGAGAAATGTAATCCGGCGTGCCCAGCACCGACGACAGATTGGTAAAGGTCAGCCGCCGCGCATCCTCCTTCATGGCGATGCCAAAGTCGATCAGCTTGATCTGATCTTCCTCGTTGACCATGATGTTTTCCGGCTTCAGGTCGCGGTGGACAACGCCGTGCTTGTGCATGCAATCCAGGGCATCGCAGATGGACCGCACGATGGCTACTGTCCGCTTGACGGGCATTTGCGGCTGCTCGTTCATCAGGGTGCGCAGCAGCCGTCCCTCGACCCACTCGATGACCATGTAGTTGCGGCTGCGCTGCCCATCGGCGTAGGTCTTCACCACGCCGGGATGATCCAGTTCCTGGCCAATCGCCTCTTCGCGCCTGAAGCGCTCCACCAGAACCGGATCGGCCTCCATCTCCGGATGCGGCACCTTGATGGCCACCGTCCGTCCGTCGTTCAGGTCGGTGGCCTTGAACAGCGTACCCATCCCGCCGCGGGCAATGGTCTGCTCCAGGCGGTAGTGGTCCAGCAAATCTCCGGTCTCCAGTGTTGTGCTCATCGGCGTGGCGGCTCTTCCTCTTGATTCTTTCACGCCAACTCATAAGAAAATCATCAGGATCGGCGAATACTTCGCTGGCCGGCTGCAAGCGCTTCTCAAAAACTGCGGCCGCTTGGCTCCTGTTCGTACCCGGTGCGCGCAAATCCGTTCGTCAGCGGCGCGGCTGCCGCGGGTTTTCCGTCTCCGGTCATCAGCGGCGCCTCGGCGGCCTGCGGCGCCACTTTCAATCCCCGCTGGGCTAGCAACTCCATAGCACGCTCGATGGGAATTCTCACTTTGCCCTGGGACTGGTCTGCCCAACTGTAGTTATCGAGCAGCAGGTCCTCGCGCGCGTGCAGGTTGGCCACGTCCTGCGCGTCATCGGCCTCTGGCGGCGGCGCGGGAAAGCTCTGCGTCTGCCCGGACAGATTGTTTGCTGAAACGGAGCTGGCAGCCGGATTGTCCGGCGAAAGCGCATCCATGGTCCGCCCGTTCTGCTGGGCGGCGCGGGCGTGGATGACCTTGCCGATGCCACAGGCCAGCACCGCCGCCATCACGCAAAAAACGCTTAGCGCAACCCAGAAAACGACGCCGCCGGCGCCGGACTGTTCGCGGCTCTTTGAGGCAAGGGTCTGCTCGCGTGCGTCCTGTTCCGTTTCATGCTCCGAATCGTGAGGTTTATGCGTGAACATGCTCGGCCTCCAGAATCTCCTTGAGGTGCGGATCGTTGGTCTGCACCAGCGGCCGCTTCTTCAACTCCATGCAAAAATACGCTACCCAAAAGGCCGTCATCGCCTCCGGTACAGCGGCGTATTCCAGAATTCCCCAACTGAAGTGCAGGTTGCGCGCCGCGTCCTTGAAGTTGGGCTCGATCAGCCAGAACAAGTCGAGTGCGCGCGCGAAAACCATCAGTTGGCAAACCCGCACCAGCCGCCTCTTGTTGCGCTTCAGTTCGCGCGAGAGCAGCAGCGTGAAGGGAATCAGCCAACTGAAGATGAAGTCCAGCGCGGCGATCGCGTCCCAGTGGCCGCGGATGCGGTCCAGGTACCAGGGAATCTCGTCGGGCAGATTTCCCGACCAGATGATGAGAAACTGCGCAAAGGCCAGGTAGACGTACAGCATCACAAAAGCGAAGGCCAGCTTGCCCAGGTCGTGCTGCTCGCTCGTCCGCAGAATCGTCTTGAAAGGCTCGCCCCTGGAGAGCGAAACGGCGGCGATGATCGCCAGCGCCAGCACTCCGTAAATTTGCCCAACCAAAAACAGCAGGCCGTAGACCGACGAGTACCACGCCGGGTCGAGTGACATGACCCAGTAAATGGCCACCGCCGTCATTGTGAGGGCATAAACCACAAGGCCCGGACCGCTGATGTTCTCCATCCGCTTGATCCACGCGGGCGTGGTGGCTGCCGGCTCCGCGTCGCGTTTGAGCCCCAGAGCGTTGAGCCGCCACGTATAGAAGCTCCAGATGGCGAAGCAGAGCAGGCTGACCCCGATGAAGGCCGCCGGGTTCAGCATCGGCCGCTTGAAAGCGATTGCGTGCGCCTGGGCCTCGTTGATCCATCCCGTTTGAAGCGCCGCGCAGCCGTCGCCGACCGCGGCCCACAGGTAGAGCTTTTTGAGCGAGAGCGCCACCACAATCCAGTACGCGAAGATCAGCGGCAGCGTCCGGCTCATCGCTTCCAGAGGCCGGCGCAGCAGCAGGCCCCACTTGCCGCCCGTGCAGTACTGAAGCATCAGCAGAGCCAGCCCGCCCACCGCAAAGCCAAAGGTCAGCATCAATCCCATCAGCCATGCGCGCAGCACGTGGCCGATGGACTGATCGGCCACGGCCAGCCCAGCGGCAATCGCCGAGAAGGCCAGCCCCACAACGAGCGCGCGCCGCTGCCAGCCGTCCACAAAGGCCGGTGCGCCCAGTTCAGCGGGAAGCGTGTTGGCGTGCATCTCGTGCGTCATTCCCAATCCTTACTTCGCGGCGGCTGACGCCGCGCCGCCTGTTGTGGCCGGTTCAGCCGGGGCAGGCATTGCCCACGGCTCGGCAAAACTCTCCGGCAGATGCTTCGCTCGCGCAATCTCTTTCAGGCTGCGCAATTGAACGCCCTGGGGCACATCCTCCACTTTCGCCGCCTGGCTCAGTTGCAGCGCGCGGATGTACGCCGCCACCGCCCAGCGGTCCGCCGGAGCCAGTTGCGCCGCATAGTCCGGCATGGCGTTGTAGCCGTAAGTCATGGCGTAGAAGTAGTGCGAAATGGGCTGCGAAAGCCGCACTGAATCCTGGAAATTGGCCGCCGGCTTGTAGCCGCGCCGCACAATCTCTCCCATTCCGTTGCCCACCTGCGAGTGGCAGGGCGCACAATAAATATTGAAGCGCTCCTGCCCGCGCCGGAGCACGTCAAGCGTCAACGGAAAAGGCATCTCGTCCTTTTCTTCGCGGTAGCCGTCGGCGGCCTGCACGACACCGGTATAGAAGTAACTGTCCTCGTGCAACTGGCCGCGGGCCACGGTATTCGCCACCTGCGGACGCGCGCCGCGTTGGTCAGCAAAAACCTGCGAGCCGCGCTCTGAGCGAATCTTCGGCTGCTTCTGCATGTCCTGACGGCAACCGGTGAACAGAAGCAGCGCCGAGATGCCAACGCCAGCGGCAATGCGAAAAATGTCGGTCGAGGGTCTCAGTTTCCCACCCTTTCCGCAGAACAAAGCGGAAAGGATGGGGCACGGAGTTTGATCACTGATCACTGATCTCTGAACACTGAACACTGATCTCTGTCCCCTGATCTCTGCTCTCTGATCTCTGTCCATCAGCGCTCCACCTCCACCACTGAAACCGGCTGGAAACTCTCCAGGTATTTCTTCGTTTCCGCCAAATCGAACTTGGGGTCCAGCGCCTCCAGGCACAAGAAGAACTTGTCGGTCGTCGCGCCGTCGCAGAAGTTGGGCGCGTTGAAGAGCGGATGATAGAGCGCCGGAAACCCGTTCAGCGCCAGCATGCCAAAGGCCGCCGCCAATCCCGCAAAGAGAATCGCTCCCTCGAAGGCGGGCACAAGAAAGGCCGGCCAGGAAAACAGCGGCCGCCCGCCTACATTCACCGGATACGCCCACGCCGAAACCCACGCTTCCAGCGCGAAGACGGCCACCGCGCCCGTCACGCCTCCAATCAGCGTCAGCAACGGCAGCGAATTTCCGCGAACGCCGATGGCTTCGGCAGCCTCTTCCACCGGATAAGGCGTGTAGCAGTCCATGCGCCGCCAACCGTCCTGCCTCGCCTGCCGCGCGGCCCTCACCAGTTCGCCCGGCGTGTCGAATTCGGCCAGCAGACCGTAGATTCTTTCGCTTGATCGCATCAGTCGCCAGCCTCCTTGGCCTTCTCCGGCTCAATTCGTGCCTCCGGCAGCATGGCGCGAATCTCCGACATGGGAATCATGGGCAGGAAGCGCACAAACAAGAGGAACATCGCAATGAACAATCCCAGCGTACCCGCATAGGTCATGTAATCCCAGCGGGTCGCGCGGTACGTTCCCCACGACGAGGGCAGAAAGTCGCGATAGACGCTGGTTACCACAATGACGAAGCGCTCAAACCACATGCCCACGTTCACCTCGATGGAAATGCAAAACATGAAGGGGATCGAAGTGCGCAGCCTGCGCGACCACAAGGTCGTCAGCGGAATCGCGAGGTTGAAGATGATCAGCACCCAATAGGCCCAGCCCATCGGCCCGAAGATGCGGTTCCACATCGTAAAGGCTTCCCAGTGCGAGGCCGAGTACCAGGCCATGAAGCCTTCCATCGCGTAGCCGTAAGCCACGATCAGCCCCGACGCCAGCATCACCTTGCCCATGTTGTCGATGTGCCGCTCGGTGACCAGATCCTCCAGGTGGTAGAACTTGCGCAGCGGAATGGCCAGCGTGAGCACCGTGGCCATGCCGGAATAGATGGCTCCGGCCACAAAGTACGGCGGAAAAATCGTCGAATGCCAGCCCGGCAAAACGGCCACGGCAAAGTCGAAGCTGATAATCGTGTGCACCGAGAGCACCAGCGGCGTGGCCAGGCCCGCCAGCAGCAGCGAAGCCGTCTCGTAGCGCGACCAGTGGCGCGCCGACCCGCGCCAGCCCAGCGCGCAGAGGCCGTAAAAATACTGCGCAAACTTCGTCCGCGCGCGGTCGCGCAGCGTGCCGAAATCCGGAACCATCCCGATGTACCAGAAGACCACCGAAATGATCGCGTAAGTGGCGACCGCGAAAACGTCCCACATCAGCGGCGACCGAAACTGCGGCCAGACGCCCATCGTGCTCGGATACGGCAGCAGCCAGTAAGCCAGCCACGGACGGCCAATGTGAATCAGCGGAAACAGCGCCGCGCAGACCACGGCGAAGATGGTCATCGCTTCGGCGAAGCGGTTAATGGAGTTGCGCCAGCTTTGCTTGAAGAGCAGCAGAATCGCCGAAATCAGCGTGCCTGCGTGGCCGA
>Ga0224526_1000819_pt1 | contig 12800 bp, 9 predicted proteins | sample CBST25metaG_FD_179878 | JGI IMG/M metagenome (GOLD analysis project Ga0224526, IMG submission 179878) | Peat soil microbial communities from Stordalen Mire, Sweden - C.B.S.T-25 | ecosystem: Environmental > Terrestrial > Soil > Wetlands > Peat | place: Sweden: Norrbotten County, Stordalen Mire...
CAGTGAACAGTGATCAGTGGTCACTGTGCTGGTACATTCCAATGAAGGGCTTCCCGACGGGCGGCCATGGAGCAAAACAGGCGTTCCCAGTCTCGCCGCGAACAGAAAAAACCCGCTGCGCCGGCGCCGAAGATGCGCCGGTTCCCGTTTCTGGACTATAATTCGATAAAATTTCAATCCCAGTAACTGCGTGTTTCACGCGATGTAATCCATTGAATTTCGATCAAGTCCTCCTCGGACGATGCCGATGACAGAGAGGGGACATCGGAATCGCACTCAGGACGCGTGTGAACACTTGGGCTTTTCAGCGGACTCATAACGAACCTGCACTTGGCGGCGGGGCAGGGAAGTGCGCCTTCTTTTGCTCAACGGGCGGGTGTGGGGCGCTCTGGTCCCGGCTGAGACGGATCACCGGAAGAGTGGTGGCTCTGATAACCCTGGCGGCGTTGGTGACGGGGTTCGGCAAGGCACAAACGACAACCACGAATGCCCAAGAGGCGGCCGTGGCGGCAACGGGCGCACGGCGTGCAAATCTGCCTCCGCGAGTGGTTCAGGCGGAGCGGTTCCTGGCCAAGCGGGGCTGGACGAGGAACTCGGCGAACGGCGCGAGTCAAACCTGGGCAGGGGCCGGACATTTAGCTCGTCGCGCGCAGACGGCCTCGACCGAAGCGCGTGCTCAGGCACAGGCGGAATCGCCAGGAACCGCGATCTGGCAGCCGCTTGGCCCGACGGCGGTTCTCTCGCAGAGTTTTGGCCTGGTCACTGGGCGCATCTCCGCGTTGGCGCTGGATCCGTCGGACGCGACCGGCAACACGCTTTACGTGGGAACGACCGGCGGAGGAGTGTGGCGGTCGCAGAATGCGGACACATCGAGCGCAGCCGGCATCAGCTTTATTTCGCTGACCGACGACCTGTCGGCCCTGAGCGGCGCGGAAGACTCCTCCATCAGCACCGGCGCGCTCACCGTGCAGCCGGGCGGAACGGGAGTGATTCTGGCCGGCACGGGCGACCCTAACGACGGGCTTGACTCGTATTACGGCGCGGGAATTCTGCGCTCCTCGGACGGCGGCACAACCTGGAAGCTGATTCCCAACACTGTCGATGGTATCTACAGCTTTGCCGGGGAGGGTTTCGCCGGTTTTGCGTGGAGCACGATAAATACAAATCCCGCAGCCTGCGGGCCCAATCCCGTGCAGCCAGTCGTGGTGGCCGCAGTCTCGCAAGCCTACGAGGGCGCGCTGGTGAATGCGGTTTGGCCCGGCGCAAGCTACGAGGGGCTGTACTACTCCACGGATGGCGGCGAGAACTGGTGCCTGGCGACCATCACGGACGGCTCGGGTGCAAACGTGCAGGGACCCACCACCACTTTTGCGTTGCCGGACGGGAATGCGGCGACTTCGGTCGTGTGGAACCCGGTGCGAAAGCTGTTCATCGCGGCGGTGCGCTACCACGGCTACTATCAGTCCTCGGACGGCATCACGTGGACGCGGTTAAGCGATCAGGATCAGCCGGGCGTGGCCACGAGTACGGGCACGAGCGCAAGTCTGAGCAGCGCATGGTGCCCGACGAACACTGGCGGCACGGGATCGCAAGCCTGCCCCATCTTTCGCGGGACGCTTGCCGTGAATCCCCAGACCGGCGACACCTTTGCGTGGACGGTGGACATCAACAACAAGGATCAGGGAATCTGGCAGGATCTGTGCGCGGCGAGCAGCGGCAAATGCACCAATCAGACCATCACTTTCGCCCAGCCATGGAACACGGCGGCTCTGGAAGTTGCGTCCCCGCTCGACACAACGATTGCTAACGGCGACTACAACCTGACGCTGGCCGCGGTTCCCGCCGGGCAGGAAACGCTGCTGTTGGCCGGGGACAATGATCTGTGGGAGAGCACGTGTCCGGTGGCGCAGGGTTGCAAGTGGCGCAATACCATCAATTCCACTACCTGCATGAGCGCGAAGGTCGGCGAATACCAGCACGCTCTGGCCTGGAACGCCGCGAATCCGCTGGAGATATTTGTAGGCAACGACAGCGGGCTGTGGCGCTCGACCGATGCTATCGCAGAGAGCACGCTCGCCAACCCTGAGCCGGTGTGCTCGCCGACCGATGCGGCTCATTTTCAGAACCTGAATGGAGGCCTGGGTTCGCTGGCTGAGGTTGAAAGCATTGCCCAGTCGAGTTCAACGCCCTACCCCATGCTGGCCGGCCTGGGAGCAAATGGCACAGCAGGCGTGAGCAGTACGACGGGTGCGACGGCGGATTGGCCGGAGATTCTGGGCGGCGAAGGCGGGCCGGTGGCCATCGACCCCAACGACAGCGCCAACTGGTACGTGAACAACCAGGCGGGAGTCTCGATTTATCTGGGCACGCCGCCCACAGGGAGCACTCCCGGCACATTCAGCCCCGTACTCAATTACACAACCGATCCGGGCGCGACTACGCCAGTGGCGACCGGCGGGGTTGCGACTGCGGATGTGGTCAGGGATGGGCTGAGCATGGCGGTGGAGCCTCCTTACGCGCCCGCGGACTTCCTGGTGGACCCGCTCAACAGCGCGCAGTTGTTGATTGGAACCTGCCGGGTATGGCGCGGCCCGGCCAACGGCGTGGGCTGGAGCACGGCCAACGCCATCAGCCCCATCCTCGACGGCGTGACCGGAGAAAATGATTGTTTGGGCAATGCGCTCATTCGCACGATGGCGGCCATGGCGCTGCCTGTTTCGACGGCGTTGCCCTCGGGCGGCGAAGTGGTTTATGTGGGCATGTACGGCTCGGCGAATGGGAATAGGGCGCTTGCCGGCCACGTCCTGAGCATGACCTATAACGCGGCGACTCAGGATTGGTCCGCGCCGGTTGACCTGACAACGCTGGGCGCGGTCACCAACGATACCCATGCGATGAACTACTACGGGATGGACATCTCCAGCATCTTCATCGACTCCCACGATCCCACCGGGCAGACGGTTTACGTGACCGTCGCGGGCTTTCCGACGCCTGAAGAAAATGTGCAGTCGGTTTACGGCTCGACCAGCGGCGGCGCAAGCTGGACGGCCTTGACGGTCAACCTGCCCGCGGCCCCGGCCAACAGCGTCGTGGTGGACCCGCAGAGCGCAAGCACGGTTTACGTGGCCACCGATGCCGGAGTGTATTCGACGCTGCAGATTGGCTCCTGCACGACGGTCACTTCCGGTTGCTGGGCGCCTCTGGGAAGCGGACTGCCGAACGCGCCGGTGGTTGAGCTGAGCGCCGCGCCCGCGTCGTCGAGCGTGCATAATCTCGTCGCCGCCACTTACGGGCGCGGCATCTGGATGACTCCCCTGCTGGGAGCTGGCGGAATGGGCGCTGGTCCGGCAACCGACACGCTCTCAGCAACCACGCTGACGTTTCCTAATACAAACTCAGGACAGCTCTCGACGGCACAGACCGTGACGCTGACCAATACCGGCAGCGTGCCGCTGACTTCCATCGCCGTCTCGGTAAGCGGAGAATTTCAGCAGACGAACTACTGCACCGCGAGCCTCGCGGCCAACTCGAGTTGCACTATCAGCGTGCAATTCGCGCCAACTTCGACAGGAGTTCAGAACGGCACGCTGTCCATCTCCGACATCATGCGCACAGAGCCGCAAACCGTCACTCTGAGCGGCACAGGCGTCGCCCCGCCCGCGCTCGGCGTCGGCCCAACGAGCCTGACTTTTTCGGCGCAGGTGGGCCAGCCAAGTTCGGCGCAGACGGTTACTGTAACCAATATCGGCGGAGCGCCGCTGGCTGGTGTGGGTTTCCAGATTACAGGGACTTCGGCGAGCAGTTTTTCATATCAGTCATCGACCTGCGGCGCGACTCTAAGCAATGTGAGCGGCCAGAATAGTTGCACGGTGGAGGTGGTTTTCACGGCGGCAGCGGCGGGCGGCGCCACGGCCTCACTGGTGGTTTCTTCGTCAACTGCGGGCGTCGCGGCGGTCCCGGTTCCGCTCAGCGGCACAGGGCAAACTCCAGCGGGACTCAACGAGAACCCGGCGCAGCTTCTCTTTCCCATCGTTCTGCCGGGCGGGTCCAGCCCGTCGCAGACGGTGAGCATCACCAACACCGGCGGCTCGACGGCCAGTTCGCTCACATTAACGGCCACGCTGCCGTTCTATCTTGTCCAGAACACCTGCGGCACCAGCCTGACGGCCGGGGCAAGCTGCTCCACCGGGGTAATCTTTTCGCCCTCCCTCAACGGGCCGTATGCGGGCACGCTTACCATCGCATCCCCATCGCTCACGGCCTCGGCCAGCGTGCCGCTCAGCGGAACGGGTGGAATGCCGGGTTCCGTTCAGGCGCTGCCCGGCATCGTCAACTTTACGAGCCAATCGGGAAGCTCTGAAATCGGAGTGGGCCTCACCAGCGCTCCCGTCACAGTGACCCTCGCCAATCCCGATAGCGTCAACAGCCTGGGCAGCTTTGCTCTGGCGGTCACGGCGGGGTTTCGGCTGGTGAGCACAACCTGCTCCTCCACGCTTGCCGCCGGGGCCAGTTGCACGGCTGTGGTCGAATTCGCGCCCACCACTCCTGGGCCGCAGAGTGGGAACTTGATCGTGACGAGCAGCGCGCTGCCGACGGGTGAGTTTGTGCCCCTGTCCGGCATGGGCTTCGACTTCTCCATTACTCCTTCAGGCTCGTCCAGCCAGACCATCGCCAATGGCCAGACCGCCGACTACAAGCTGGTGATTACTCCGCTTCTGGGCTCGCAAGGCGTCTTCACATTCCAATGCGGCGGGCTGCCTCCGAATTCGGCATGCACCTTCAACCCGGCCAGTGAAGGCATCCCCGCCAACGTGAGCGGCAACGAAGTGGTGGAGATTGCCACGGGACTGACCGAGACCACTGCCCACGCCTCGCAGCCGCCATCGTGGCCGGTTGTTCCGCTGGCCTGCGGGCTGGCACTCGCGCCGTTTGCCCTCAAGCGCCGGCGCAAGTTTTTGCCGCTGGCTGTGCTGCTGGCAATTCTGGCGGGCGGTGTCACCAGTTGCACATCCTCTAACGTCATCTCCGGCGGAACGGTTCCCGGCTCCGGCTCCGGTATTACTTCTCCGGGAACTTTTCCGGTTGTGGTCACCGCGACCTCGAACGGCGTCCAGCACCAGGTCACGCTGACGCTCATCGTGGACTGACCCTATTCGAGGGCGGGCACGAGGGCGGAAGCCAAACCCATAAACGCTATACTCTATTTTCGGGACTTCACCGCGAAGGCGCGCCACCGTCCGTTCAGAGGGCCGCGAATGGGGAAGAGCAGCGAATGACAGCCAAAGTAACCGTTAAAGAAGTAGAGCGAGTGGCCGAGCTGGCCCAACTTGAACTCGGGCCAGAGGAAACTCCGGCTATGCTGCGTGATTTGAACGCCATTTTGGATTACGTGGCTGAGTTGAACGAACTGGATACGACTGGCGTGGAGCCGCTGGCCCAGGTGAGCGAATTGTCACTCGAAGGCGCGGGCCAGGGCGAGCTGCGCGCCGACACTCCCCGTCCATCGCTGGATCGTGCTGCCGTGATGCCCCAGGCTCCGGAAACAGATGGGGTCTTTTTCAAAGTGCCTAAGGTGATCGAGCGATAATCCCCGCTCGGCCGGCCTCCCTTCGTGTGGCGGAGGCGTAAAGAGGGCCAGAAAAAACCAGCAACCAAGCCAGGAAACGAGGAAGATTCACTTGTCGAGCGAAGCTAAACCAGCAGAAACTTTTGTGGAAAAGCCGAAAACTCTGGCCGAGTTGCGCGAAGGAATTGCCTCTGGCCGCACCAAGGCCGTCGATCTGGCCGCCAGCTACTACGACCGCATTGCGCAGAAAAATCCGCGCCTGAATGCCTACCTGAGCCTCACCAAGGAGCGCGCGCTGGCGCAGGCCGACCGTGTGGATACGCTTGTCTCAAAAGGAGAGCCGCTGGGAGTTTTAGCCGGCATTCCGGTGGGCATCAAAGACGTGCTGGTGATGAAGGGCGCTCCGGCCACGGCGGGGTCAAAGATTCTTGAAGGCTATCGCCCTCCCTACGACGCCACCGTGGTTTCGCGGCTCGAAGCGGCGGGCGCGGTGCTGCTGGGCAAGCTGAACTGCGACGAGTTCGCCATGGGTTCGTCCAACGAAAATTCAGCCTACGGACCGGTGCGCAATCCGGTAGACACCGAGCGAGTTCCGGGCGGATCGAGCGGCGGCGCGGCGGCGGCTGTGGCGGCCAATCTGGCCGTGGCCACTCTTGGCTCAGATACCGGCGGCTCCATTCGCCAGCCGGCGAGCTTTTGCGGGGTGGTGGGCGTGCTGCCCACCTATGGCCGCGTCTCGCGCTACGGACTGATTGCCTTTGCCTCTTCGCTGGACCGCGTGGGACCGTTTGCCTCGAATGTTCGCGATGCCGCCACAATGCTGGGCGTCATTGCCGGCCACGATTCCAAGGACGCCACAAGCTCTGAGGCTTCGGTGCCAGACTTTGCCGCCGAGAGCGACAAGCCAGCCGAGGGGCTGCGCATCGGCATTCCGGCAGAGTACTTCGGCGAAGGGCTTGACCCGGAAGTGGGCGCGGCTATCGAACGCGGCATTGCCGCGTTGAAGGCTGCCGGCTGCACTGTGAAACCGGTCTCGCTGCCGCATACCCGCTACGCCGTTCCAACTTACTATCTGATTGCCACGGCCGAGGCCAGCGCCAACCTGGCCCGCTTTGACGGCGTGCGCTACGGCTATCGTTCGCCCGCGCCGGAGAACCTGACCGCCATGTACCGGCACTCCCGTGACGAAGGTTTTGGGGCTGAGGTTAAGCGCCGCATCCTGCTGGGAACCTATGCGCTGAGCGCGGGCTATTACGACGCTTATTATCTGAAAGCCCAACAGGTGCGGCGTTTGCTGGCCGAGGAGTTCCTGCGCGCCTTCGCCGAGGTGGACGCAATCGTAACGCCCACCGCGCCCACGCCGGCCTTCAAACTGGGCGAGAAGACCGGCGACCCGCTGGCCATGTATCTGGCCGACATTTTCACTGTGACAGCCAGTCTTGCGGGCATCTGCGGCGTCACGGTGCCTTGCGGCACGACCGAGGCCGGACTGCCGGTAGGCATGCAGGTGCTTGCCAGCCACATGAACGAGAGCGCGGCCTTCCGCGTGGCGCGAGCCGTGGAGGCAGAGGGACTCTAGGAGCATTCGCAGATTGTGAAGAAATTGCGATAGGGGAGATCATGAGTGATTCGAGGTTTCAACTCAGTAGGGTTAATGGCGCGCCTGTCACCACTTTCGACTTGCTCGCGGATGTTCAGCGCGTCTCCGAATCTGCAGGGACTAAATTTGTTTCTCAGGCCCTGTATTTGGAAACTGGAAAATATAACCCAGGCACGTTAAGGCGCCGCTTTGGCACATGGAACAAGGCTCTTATTGCAGCCGGACTAGACATTTCAAATGAAATTAATTACTCAGATGAGCGCCTATTCGAGAACATAATGAACCTCTGGGAGCATTATGGACGACAGCCACGAATGGCAGAATTGGCAGGTCCACCCTCGTCGATTTCTGGAGGTCCTTATAAGCGACGGTTCAGCACTTGGATGGAAGCATTGGAGCATTTTGTTGAGTTCGCAAATTCTAAGGATAAAATCACTCCGAGTCCACTTGAGGCAGCCAGTGGGCATCGTACAGGTCGCGATCCTTCCTTGAGGCTTCGATTCCGCATTCTGAAAAGAGATAACTTTTCGTGTCGAGCCTGCGGAGCAAGCCCGGCATTAACGCCGTGTCTCGAACTGCACGTTGATCACATAATCGCTTGGAGTGTTGGCGGCGAGACTGTAGAAGAGAATCTCCAAACGCTCTGCGCGAGATGTAACCTCGGCAAGAGCAATGTGCTTTAGTTCTTGAATCGGCTTTAGGAGCAAGTTGAATGAGCAAGACTGCACGATTTTGGGTTGTAATTCTGGCGGCGTTGCTGGCCGTTCCCATGACAGTTTCAGCCGCACCGCGCAAGACGCATAGCGTGGTTCTCGGAGCCGTCAAAAAGGTGACCTACTCGCGCACCGGCGACCCGGCTGGCGCGGCTCCGGCCGAGAACGAGCTGAAGGTCCGCGCCTTGCTGGTGGACGGCGTTCTAAAGGAGTGGACCACCGGCGACGCTCACGATGTGACCGACCGAAGTTTTGTGGTGCGGCGCGTGCTCCGGCTCAACGATGCCTTGCCCGCCGATAAAACCAGCGAGAAGCCCGCCCCGGCAGCCAGCCGCTGGGTTTGGCAGCGCGGCCCGTGGCTGCTGGTGGACCGCGTTACCGGCCACGTCATTGCCCTGAAACTGCCCGATTACGACCCTGGAGTGAGCCAGGTGAGCTGGTTCCGCGACTACGGCGCCTATTGCGGCTTGACCCCCAGCGGCAAGAGCCTTTATGCCGTGGTAGCGCAAGTGGCGGCGCGCAAGGCTGTGCTGGCAAAAAAGCTGTCCGCCTTCAACCCGGAGAGCCGTCCCGACCCCGCCTGCGGCCCCGCAGAATGGCAACGCGAGCCTCTGCGCATCACATTCCACCCGACCGGCAAGGAGCCGGCGAGCTTCGATATCGTTCCCGGCTCGGCTGTGCTGGTGGAGGACGCGAGCGACGAGCCGGAGACTCCCGCGGCCACTCCGGAAGTGAAACAAAAATAGTGGACTGAATGGGGTGCAGCGAGAGTGACGGCTCAGATGGCTTTGGAAAACAGCCTCTGAACCGTACTCCCCACACCGGAGTGAATTCGTCTTTGATGCTTTCTCTGCTTGAGCATTTCTCGCTGCAACTGCCACAGCGCCCAGAACAGAAAAGCCTCGGCCAACGTGAACGGAATCAACAACAGGTAGCGTAGATCGAACTCAGGCATGACGGGGATTCCTCTCTCTGCTTCACGGCCGCCAGATGAGCGATCGCAGAGCCAGGCTGCTGCGGCCAGCAGGCCTACCTACCAGCAGAAACCCGCCGCACTAAGAGAGGCATATTCAGTCCGTAAAGGATTTGTAAGGCCTGGAATTCTCCCGCTTGGTTACTGGCAATCTCCGGCGCGGAGACTGGCTGGATGCGGTTCGCCTTGACACAGCCCCGGCTCCGCGTATCTTATCTATCAAGGCACTCTTTTGGAATCCGATCGGAATGGGCGTAAGGGAATTGGCGCGCCTCATGATTTGGGCTTCCACAGGAGCGCTGTGTCGAAGAGGAAGCAGACGGCAGTTGGGTCACAGGCGATACACGATTGCAGGAGAGAAATTCAGTCTCCGGCGAGTGGTAACCGTGCCCTCACTTCGCGCGTTTGGGCTTGAAACCACCCGTGGCCCGAACCAGTCTGGATCGTTCCCGGAGACAAACTTTTTCGCGGGCTTCCGGCAGATGGCTGGGTGTGCCTGTGCCCTGAAGGGCATCGCGGTTTTGTGCGGTCCAAGGGCTGGCAAGAATGGGATTGGGGATGAGCGTGGCAACGAGTTTTGCTTTGTTGATGTTCCTGCAGGCTGCCGGCGGCGGAGGTGGCTTTGCGATGCTTCCTATCCTGCTGATCATTCCGGTCCTGTACCTGGTGATGATCCGTCCGCAGCAGAAGCGGCAAAAGCAGTGGCAGCAGATGCTGGCCAGCATCAAAACAGGCGACCGGATTACAACAGCGGGCGGCGTTCGCGGCGTCATCGTTTCCATCAAAGACGATGGAATCGTGATTCGCGTGGCGCCGGACGGCGTCAAGCTGGAAGTGGCAAAAAACGCCATTGCCTCGGTGACTACGGATAGTGGACAGTGAACAGTGAACAGTGAACAATGTTCACTGCATCGAAATAGAGAAACGGGACGATGAAGAAGAATCTCAACAGTAAAATTGCCCTGATTGTTGCTGTCCTGGCGATTTGTGTCTATGGCATCTTCGGCGTGCCTTCGGGCGTCACCGGCAAGGACCTGGGCGATGCCATGACCAAGCGCATTCACCTGGGCCTGGATCTGCGCGGCGGAGCTCACCTCATCTTGCAGGTCGAGGTGCTCGAGGCCGTCAACGCGGAAACCGACAACACGGTGGCGCTTCTCAAGGAGAATCTGAAGACCGCCAACCTGAGCTATTCGCAGGTCTACAAGCCGGATCCGGCCAAGCCGACGCTCATCAAGATCGAGGGAACGGCGCCGTCCAGCGTGAGCGATGTGCGTTCGCTGCTTGAATCCAAGGACGGCAACGAATACGACGTGGCCAGCGGCGACACCGATTCGAGCTTCACGCTTGTGATGAAGCCCATGATCCTGACGGCGCTCGAAAAGAAGACCGATCAGCAGGCTATCGAGGCCATCCGCGACCGTGTGGATGCGCTGGGCGTCAGCGAGCCGCAGATTCAGGAGTACGGCCTGGGCGACAACCAGATTCTGGTGGACTTGCCGGGCGTGGAGAACGAGAGCCAGATCGAGTCCATCATTCAGGGAACCAATCGCCTGGAGATTCACGCCGTAGTCGGCGGTCCCTATAAGGACGAACAGGAAGCGGCAGCCAGCCTGGGCGGCAGCGTCCCGGCAGACCAGATGCTGAAGAGCTTCTCCGGTGTGGTCGAGGGCGGTTCCTCCGTGCAGAGCGTCTATGTGTTGCAGCGCGCCTCGGTAGTGGCCGGCAACGACTTCCGCTCCGCAGATCCGAGCGTCAATTCGAATACCGGCCAGAGAGAAGTCCAGTTCACCCTGACCAATGAAGCCGGCGACAAGTTTTACGACTACACCAGCAAGAACGTGGGCCGCAGCATGGCGGTGGTCATGAACGACCATATCCGCGAGGTGGCCACCATCCAGAGCGCGATTCGCGACCGAGGCGAAATCACCGGCAGCTTCACGTCGGATGAAGTTGCGTCTCTCTCCAAACTCTTGCGCACGGGCGCATTGCCGGCATCGTTGCAGCAATTGGAGAAGCGTTTTGTGGGCGCATCTCTGGGCGCGGACTCCATTCGGCAGGGCATCACTGCGGCTATCGTGGGCGTGCTGGTGGTCATGGTCTTCATGCTCGTCTATTACCGCGGCTCGGGCATCAACGCCGACGTAGCGCTGATTCTGAACCTGGTGATTCTGCTGGGCTTTATGGGCGCATTCTCGGCCACATTGACCTTGCCTGGCATTGCCGGAGTCATTCTGACCATCGGCATGGGCGTGGATTCCAACGTCCTGATCTTCGAGCGCATCCGTGAAGAGGTGCGGGCCGGCAAGGCGCCGTCCGCGGCCGTCGATCAGGGCTTTGCTCATGCCTGGGTCACCATCGTCGACACCCACGTAACAACCATCGTCTCGGCGGCCATTCTGTTCTTGTTTGGCACCGGCCCGGTCAAGGGCTTTGCAACCACCCTGACCGTCGGTCTTCTGGCCAACCTGTTTACGGCGGTCTTCGTCTCACGAGTCATTTTCGATGCCCATCTGAACAAGCTGAAGCCGGGCGAGAGGGTGTCCATCTAGTTTTTTGGTGTGGCGGCTGCCCGAGAGGCAGCGAAAAACATAAGAATGCCGGAGCCCGTGCGGGTTCCGGCCCCCAGGAAGGGGAGAGAATCAGTGGAATTCTTTCGCAGCGTAAGCGTGGATTGGCTTGGCAAGAAGTGGTACTTCCTCGCCTTTTCTTTAGTCTTCAGCGTGGCCGGCATCATCTCCATGGGCATGCATTGGACGCGTATTGGCAGCCTGGTGCCCCTGGGCGTGGACTTCAAGGGTGGCACGCAGGTGCAGGCGCAGTTCAGCCGGACTCCGGATATCAACAGTATCCGTCGGGCCATGGATCAGGCGGGCGTCAAGGATGCGACCATTCAGACCATCAAGGCCGTCGATGACCCCAGCGGGAACGAGGTGCTCATCAGCCTGCCGGAACAGCACGACGAGAGTTCGCTCGACGCCGGCCGCCAGCAGATTGTCACGGCGCTACAGGAGCACTACAGTGATAACTCCTTCACCGTGCGCAATGTGCAGGTGGTGGGGCCAACGGTTGGTAAACAACTGGAAAAGCAAGCGTTATTGGCTACGCTCTACTCCATGCTGGGTATGCTGGTCTATCTCTGGTTCCGTTTCCAGTTGATCTACGGCGTGGCGGCGGTAGTGGCTTGTTTCCACGACACGCTCATCACCGTGGGCGCCTTCGCCCTCACCAATCAGGAGATAAGCCTGACGGTCATTGCGGCCATCCTGACACTGGTCGGTTACTCGATGAACGACACCATCGTGGTCTTCGACCGCATCCGTGAGAATCTGCGGCTCAGCCGGCGCGAGTCCCTGCCAGAAGTGGTCAATCGCAGCATCAATCAGACCCTGAGCCGGACCGTGCTGACTTCAGGACTCACCTTCCTGACCGTTCTGTCGCTGTATGTTTTCGGCGGCCAGGTGTTGCGCGGATTCTCTTTTGCGCTGGTTATCGGTATTCTTATTGGGACGTATTCATCGATTGCCGTGGCCGCGCCGATGCTGGTGGCATGGCAGGAATGGCGCGCCAGGCAGGGCAACGAAGCCGCCCTTCCGGCTGCCAAGCGCCCCAAGGCGTAAGACCGCGTTTTTACCGATTTTTTCGTACGTTTTTTGAGACCCTGCGTAGTTCTGCTCAAGGAGAACAGCGCTTTTGTGGTAAGGTTTTGATGCCGGGAACATTTTGGCTATCCCCGGTGTCTAAATAAATGTAAGCAAACACCCGATTCGAGGCTGGCCATGTTTGAAGATTCCACGTTTGAATCCGGAGGCAGGATCAAGAGCAAAAGCGGACCCTGGATGCTTTTAACGAGCATCATTGAGGTTTCTATTTTGGTTCTGATGATCCTTATTCCGCTGATCTATCCCGAGGCGCTGCCCAAGGCTGCTATGCAGATGGCCTTGGTCG
>Ga0224526_1000842_pt1 | contig 12594 bp, 5 predicted proteins | sample CBST25metaG_FD_179878 | JGI IMG/M metagenome (GOLD analysis project Ga0224526, IMG submission 179878) | Peat soil microbial communities from Stordalen Mire, Sweden - C.B.S.T-25 | ecosystem: Environmental > Terrestrial > Soil > Wetlands > Peat | place: Sweden: Norrbotten County, Stordalen Mire...
CCGGCCCAGAACGATTCTGCGGATCGCCGTTGCAATACTCATTTTGGCAACGCCGCTCGGCGTATTCATATGCTCCCAGAGCAGTTGGTGGCTGGCGCCCATTGGCCTTCTCTGCATGGCTGTTGGCTATCTCTACACCGGCGGTCCCTACCCGATTGCAGCCACTCCATTCGGCGAAATCTTCTCCGGCGGCTTCATGGGCAGCGGCATCATTCTTTTGTCCTGCTTCATTCAGCAAAATTTTGTGAATTGGTTTGATGTGCTGGTCTCCATCCCCTCTGCGATTCTGATTGGCGCGATTCTGACCGCAAACAACATTCGCGATTTGCAAGGCGACAGAGACCATGGCCGGCGCACGCTGGCCATACTGCTCGGCCATGAAACAGCAGTGCGGTTTCTGGCTTGCAGTCTGCTCGCGGCGAACCTCTGGATCGTTGCTCTCGTCGCTGCGCGAGCGCTGTCGCCGTGGACGCTTCTGGTGCTCGGCAGCCTCTGGCCCTCCCTTGCCGCGATTCGGATTCTGCGCGCTGGCGGCTCTCCGGCCCGGATGATGCTGGGCATGAAACGCGTCGCCCAGACAAACACAATCTTCGGAATCCTCCTCCTGATTGCCTTGCTGATGAATCTCCATCTCTAGGCCTCAGACCGCTTGAAGTTTTACAAACGATGGGTGCCCCAGGTCCCGATTTTGGGACCTGGGAAAGCACGAACTCAAGGTGCAAAATTATGCGGTCAGAGCTTCCCTGGTGATCCGCACAGCCTCCTCGCCGACCCGCAGCCGCAGACAATCTGTACGACTGAGCTGGGACCAAAAAACGGGCATTCCGGAACCTGCTTTGGAATCAGACAAATCACCGCCCCTCCCGTCGAGCCAAAAACAACTGTTGACGCCGCGTGAATCAGGGGGTAGATTGTCCTCGTAAGGGGAAGGAGACCTGTCCAAAAGATGCAGACATACTCTTCGAGCAATACATCACCTGAGGTGACTGAAACCTAGGGCAACGCCCTCCGGACCCCAAGGTGGCCCCAGCGAAGAACATTGACCCGCATGGGACGCCATCGCATTCTTTCACGTAGTGATGTTTCCCTCGGCCCGCGGTGCAGGGTGGCGATTTTTCCAATGAGCGATGATTCTATCGCCGAAGGAGCCCGTTGAACGGGTAGCGCCAGCCAGTGATCGCGGCTTGGGAGCATGAGTGAAAATGCTCGGGCAATCGTGGCAGCGCGAAGGCCTTGGTTAACAATTCATACTTCATCACGACGGCCTGGGCAATGCGCTCAGGCCGTTGTCGTATCTATTGATCTGGCCCTTGTGAATTGCAACACTGTTTGGGTGCCCACATCTGGCGCAGCATCATCGCGCCAGATGTGGGAAACATCGAAACTCCACGCGCTGGGTGCCCCACCCTCGCGACGCCTTTGTTTTTGTCGCTAGGGTGGGATAGCACGATGCCGGGTGACCCCGATCTCGATGATTTTTCTACACCACAGAGGGTGCCCCCGGTCCCTCGCTTTTGGGGACCGGGGATATGAAAGTCGCCGTGTGCCGGGTGCCCCATCCTTGACACGGTTTCATCGTGTCAAGGGTGGGAGACCACGAATCCATATCCCCCCCGTTTGCTGAGCTGATGACTCCCTGCTTCTCCCACACCGCCGTACTCAGCAACCCTCCAGACGTATAATCATCCTCTTGCATTCGCAACCTTTCAGCGAATGGCGTGTTCTAGCTTATAGCCAACCTTGGTGATCTCTTCATCGAATATGTAGATGGAGCCACATGAACGGTAACCGCGCAATTCAAAAGCATTGGATCTTTTTCGTTACATCCTTCGGCGGCGCACTGCTATGAAGGTCGCAAGAAGCCTCGACTGGAAAATGGGCCGTGAGCGCGCACTCCTGGTCTGCCTCGGACTTGCCCTATCGCTCTTTGGCGCTAGGCCTCTCCGTGCGCAAGCTCCAGAGACCGATCTCATCTTCCATGTGCAAACGACTTTGGCGCTTGTCGATGGCATGGCCGAACAAGAGAACAGGGAAACCCACAACACCGGTCTGCTGACCACTCTCCAGAAGACCGACTTTCGACTCTTCGACAATGGGCGCGAAGTGGCCATCCAAGCTTTCGACGTAGGCGTTGAACACACAACTCGCCCAATCGCACTCTGGCTGATTGTCCAGTGCAACATGGGGTTCCCTTCCGATTGGGGGTCTACGTTTATGAGGGGGCAAACGCAGAATCTCAAGCCTGCCTTGCAGCATCTAGACAAGGCCGATCTCATTGGAGTGGCGCATTGGTGTGACGATGGTCAGGCAAAGGCCGACGTCACCCCTGGAACAGATGTAAATGCCGCATTGAAAGGCGTAGATGCAGCCCTCGGTGCGGAAGCATCTTTTGGAAGCAACAGAGCCGGCGAATTGGCGATGCAGCGCATGATTCACCTCATTGTTGAGAAGACGAAAGAATTGACACCTGCACGCTTGCCTGTCCTCCTATTCTTGTACGGAGATCACGGTGCTACGGATCCCGGGGAAGCAGCGTCGATCGTAGTGGACTTACTACAGACATCCGGCGTAGTATTCGGCCTGAATAATGGGACTTTCTATCAGGACCCTTTGGAATCGATAAGGGGTGGAAAAACATGGGGTCTCGTGCATTACTACAGTCAAAGAACCGGTGGTCAATGCTATTCAACCTGGCGACCCGAGTTGTTCGCGCAGGCGCTCGACTACATCGTTACCCAGCTTCATCTCCGTTATACGCTCAGCTTTCAGCCATCTAAGCTGGATGGCAGGACGCATGAACTCCGGGTGGAGTTGACCAGGGACGCGCAGAAGCGGTTTCCCAAAACCACGCTGCGCTTTCGCCGTGAATACATCCCGATGAAGCCGGCTCAGTGAGCGCCAGTAGCGCCTTTCGATTTATCTAAAGGTAATTGCGACGCGGCGAGTCCCGGCTCTTTAGGATTCTTGACCAGCTTCGGCCTCGCAACCGCCGCATCCACGATTCCCTTGCCTTCCAGGACGTTGTAGTATTTGTCGGCATCCAGATTCTTCAGCTCTTCCGTCAGCCCGGATGGCCAATGGATCGTCAGTTTGTCGATCTTGGTGGCGCTGCCCAGACCGAAGTGCACACGGAGGTCGTCCTGAGAGAGATAGCCCCCGCCGCCGCTGTGAATCTCCGCGCTTTGCGTCATGCCTCCGGCCACCAGCGTCAGCCGGGCATTCAGCGCCAGGCGGTTGCTCTTGGTGCCGTCCAGTTCAAAGCTCACAAAGTGCCGTCCGGGAATGCCGTGATTGCGCAGGATCATCGGGCTTCCGTCCAGGTCTTCGATGACGACATCCATATTGCCGTCATTGAAGAGATCCCCCACCACCAGGCCGCGCGAGACTCGCTTTTCCATCAAGGCTTTTCCGGCCTGGTCGCTGGCGTCGCAGAATGTGCCGTCTTTCTGGTTGAGTTCAAGCAGGCTCGGCTGGCGGTATCCGGCGCCGGAGGGCAAGGCATCCACCTGCGGATAGACGTGGCCGGCGCCTAATATAAGATCCAGCCAGCCGTCGTTTTCCAGGTCAACGAAAGCGGTTCCCCATTTGACCAGGGGCAGCGACGGCAGCGCCACCCCCGACGCAAAAGAATCTTCCTTGAAGTTCCAGTCGCCATCGTTGCGATAGAGAAGAACATTTTCGTCTGTGAAATTGGTGACAAAGATCGACTGGCGGCCGGTGTGATTGTAATCGCCAAGCGCGATTCCCATCGACGCCTGTTCCGAGCCGTCTTCACTCACCGCGGTTCCGGATTGAAGACCTATATCTTCGAACTTCCCATTGCCCAGGTTCTTGTAAAGATATTTCGGGGTAGAGTCGTTTGTAACATAGATATCCGGGCGGCCGGTGTTATTGAAGTCTACCCACACCACGCCCAGTCCATAATAGCCGTCCGGGTCATCGACGCCAGCGGCTTTCGAAACATCGGTAAAAGTGCCGTCGCCATTGTTGTGGAAGAGCGAGTCCCCCGCCCCGCGCAGTCCTCGCGGACCGCACTGCACGTCGATGCCGCGGTATTTGCAGAAGGAAGCACTTCCAAAACCGGGCATGTCATTGAGATGGAAATCAACATAGTTGACCACCATCAAATCGACGAATCCATCCAGATCGTAGTCGCCGAACGAAGCCCCTGCCGACCAGCGGCCATCGGCGACGTGTGCCTTTGCCGTAACATCGGTAAAGGTGCCATCTCCGTTATTGTGGTAGAGAACATTGCCGCCAAAGCACGTGAGGTAAAGATCGGGCCAGCCGTCGTTGTTGTAGTCTCCCACGGCCCCCCCCATCCCAAAGCAGGGGGTAGTCAGACCAGCCTTTACAGTGACCTCGGTAAACGTCCCATTGTGGTTGTTATGGTAAAGGGCTCCCTGGCTCTTCGCTCCTTTGAGGGCCTGATCAATTGTAGGAGAATTTGTAAAATAGATGTCCGGCCAGCCATCACGGTCATAATCGATCAGGATCACTCCGCCGCTCATGGATTCCGGAATGTATTTCTTGTCGGGGGCAGTGTCATGTTTGAAGGTAATGCCGGCCTTGGCGGTCACGTCTTCCAGTTGTGGCACCGCCCGGCCGCTGCATTTGGTCATCTTCGCGCCAGGCGGCGGGGGAGTAGTCGCATTATGCCCCGACCCCATCTGCGCAGCCGCGACATTCAGAGCGCAGCACAAGACAGCCAGGGATCGCAGCAGGTTGACGTGAAAGTGGCGAGTGAACAAACGGATCGTTTCCTTCCTTATTGCATTTGCTTCAGCTTATCCGCCATGCGTTCGCGGGATTTGGCTTTCAGCCCTTTGTAAATCTCGAGTTCGCGATCCGCTTCTGCTGTCCGGCCCAGTTTGCGATAAGCGGCCTGAAGCTGATAGTGCATGAAATCCACATCGGGGCTCAGGCGCGCTGCAACTTCAAGATGCCCGAGCGCGTCCTCCAGTTGACCGCGATCAAGCAGGATCTTCCCCAATTCATACTGGGCATTGGGATAGTCGGGATACGCGGCAACCACCTGCTGAAAGAGTCTCAGGGCATCATCGATTCTCGACTCCTGCAAGTATACAAAGCCCAGATGATACTGTGCAATTTGGTCATTCGCGTCAAGGCTCAACTCGGCCTGAAATTCCTTTTCGGCCTCCGGCCAATGCGCCCAGTGAATATCGGCCATTCCCCTGTAAAAGTGCGCCTTCAGCAGCGTGGGATCGGACGCAAGCGCTCGTTCCAGAGTTGCGTTCGCCCGCGCATAGTCGCCGATAACCGTCCATAACTGCCCGATAAGTACGAGAATATCGTTCGAGCGCGGTTCGGCCTCGAATGCCGTCAATACCTCCGTGGCCTTGTTCACATCGTCTGTGTGAGCCAGAGAGGCTGCCCAGGCATAGCCCGTCTCGCCGTCCTGCATGCCGCGGGTCCCCAGGGGCTCAAACGTCTGGGCCGCCTCCGCAAACTTGTCCGTGGCAAAATAGGAGACGCCAAGCATCGCGCGAATTCCCGTCGAGTTGGCGTCAAGCGGCAAGGCCATCGAAAGTGCGCGGACTGCCTCCCCGTAATCCTTGGCCCGGAAGGCGCACAGGCCGAGGTTCTTCTCAATGCCGGGAAGTGTCCTGTCCCACCGCTCCGCCTGCTGATAGTTGTCCAGAGCCAAAGCATATTGCCCTCCGACTGCCTGCGAGGTGGCCAGGTCGTTGAATGCCAGCGCAAGCACCGATCGGAGCGTCTTCTCCCGCGCTTTCGCCGCGGCAGACTGTTCGGGAGTCAAATTGCTGTGCGCCATCGGATCGCTTACCGCAGGCGCCGATTGCTTCTCCTGCTTGGGGCTCAGCGGCATCACGGCGGCAGCCGCCCCCACTCCCCCCGAAAGCATCATGGCGGAGACAGTCTGCTGGGTCTCCACCATCGTTTTATTCTGCAGTACTCGCGCCTTGGCGGCAAAAACTTCGCTCTCCTTCTGGCGCCCGCTCGCAAACAGGATTCGAGCCAGGTCCACATAGGCCCGGCGTATCTGATAGTTGGCGCGGCCCTCATCGCTCCCCGTCATCTCGACCGCCTTGCGCATCATCTTCTCAGCAATGTCCATCTTCTCCTGGGAAAACGCGTTCAAGCCCAAATAGAGGTATGGATCAGGCAAAGAGGGGGAGATTTTGGAAGCTGCCAGCAGGTACTTGTTCGACTCTTCATACTTACGTTCCCCAGAGGTAATAAACCCAAGCATGTAATTGGCCAGATAGTCGTCCGGGAAGTACTCGGCTTCCGTCCTGAGCGCCGCTTCAGCGCCCGGCGTGGGATTCCACTCGTTGAGAACAAGCTGGGCGAGACCAAGAAAATAATGCGCGTGCGGGGTGCGCGGATCGATCGCAATGGCGCGCTCAAACTCGCTGACGGCCGACTTCATATCGCCGCCATCGCGGTACGCACGGCCGAAAAGCACATGCAGCGAACCGCTGTCTCCCGCAATCTTCTTCATCTGCTCGAATACCGCCTCCGCCCGAGCCTTGTCTTCCGGCTTCCTCGTTTGCAGCAGGCATTCCAGCAATGGGTACAGGTTTTCGACCGTGGGATCGGCCTCTGCGACCTTCGAGAAGGGCTCGATAGCCGCGGCAAATTCCCCTTTCTGGTCGAAGGCGCTGGCCAGAGTCTTCTCCGCCCGGAGATTCCCTGGATCCGCCGCGAGAGCTTTCTGCGCAAACTCGATAGCCTGGTCGAAATCGCCTGTCTGGATTTCTGCAAAGCCCATGGCGGCGTACGTGCCCGGAGAATCTTCATACTGGAGCGAGCTGCGGTAGAGTTCGATCGCTTGGGTATCGTCCGAGTCAAGCACCTTCAGCTCGGCGATCTCGCGAAGAGCAGCGGCGATAACCAGGTAATTCGCTCTCGCCACAACCACTGAGTTGCCGGAATTGCGCGCAGCCGCAGCTGCCGCGATGCGCTCTCCAAGTTCATCATGCGCGGGCTGTGTCTTGTGAGCCTGTGTGGGATGGCGCGGCGCAGCCTGGGCGGACGCGCCTAAAGGCGTGAGCAATGCAAACATCACAACCGCGCACCCTGCGGAGCCCTGCAAACACATCGAACGGCGCATTACTCGATTCACGAATTGGAAGAGATTGAGATTCATCTGGAAACGCTATATCGATTCTACCGTAAAAACAAACTGCGGAGCCTGTACCAGCGCTCCGCAGTCTGATTCTTGCTTGTTGCGTTAAGTTGCGTTGTTGTTGAAGTTCGTCGTTAGAACGAGAACTTCAGGCTGTACTGGACTTCGCGGAAGCCCTTGCCGGATTGCAGCGCCTGAACCGATCCAAAGCCAGTTACTGCGGCGTTGCTGCTGATGACGTTGTTTGTCGCACTGCACTGTGCAGTGGTCGAAACGCCGGACACCGTGATAGCAGGACCGCAAGTAACGCTGGCAGGAGCCCAGCCGGTTGCTTCCAAGCCGCCCGAGTTGAAGTTCGGGTGGTTGAGAAGGTCAAAGAAGTCCATTGCAAACTTCACACGGTACTTCTCTCTGATCTCCCAGTTCTTGGCGATCTGAGCATCCCAGTCGGTTGTCGGAGCGCCGTAGCAATAACCGCGGCGTTCGATCTTCGCTGGTACCGTGCCCAGAGCATAGCCAACCAAAGTAAATGCGCTGGTGCTCAGGATCTGATTTTCCTTCTGACCCGCATTGCAGCCAGCGCCGGTGGTCAGCGGACGGTTGTTGCCGTTATAGCCGGTACCAATCAATTGGCTGAGCGACTGAGTATTGGTGATGTTCTCTGCTGCGCCAGTGGTGTTAGTTGTGCCATTGGCGCATACTGCACCCGCGGCGCACACACTGGTGACAACTGTGTTGGAATAGCCGCCGTTGGAAAAGACTGTCAGAGAGCTGGCATGAGCAGCCTGGAAGATGCTGTTCAACTGCCATCCGCCAATAACGTCCTTGACGGCCCAATTGTGGTTGGCAAGCTTCGGCAGATAGTAAACCTCGTTCATCACCAGGATGTCCGGGCGGTTGATGTTGGTATTTCCCTTATCCAGCGTGGAATTACCGTTAACCGTGAGTGCTTCCTGATTGGCTGTACCCGAGGAGTTGTCCAGTTCCACGTTGCCAATCGAGTGAGACCAGGTGTAAGAAGCCTGGAACGTCGATGCGCCAACCTGAGACCGGAACAGTGTCTGCAGTGAATGATAGGTGGAATGGCCAGTCCGGTCGAAGCCCTGGATTTGACCAAAGTTGAACGCCGGGCGATAAGGATTGGTGCCAGTGCCACTCGAGCTAAGCACAGCATCCATCCAGTTCGCTTGCGGAACCGGGTTGAAGGCCTTCATCGAGGTAAAGTGAATGCCCGTGTTGCCAACATAGCCAACTTCCAGGGTGGTGTTCTTCGCCAATTCCTGTTCGACGGTTACGTTCCACTGCCAGGAATTCGGCGTAAGTCCCGACGAGGTCTTGGCGTAGTTCGGCGATAGTGAAGCACCAGCCCCACCGACAGCTACATTACTATCGATCGAGCGGTTTTCGCTAGCGCTAAGCGAGAAAGGCGTGCCCTTGGCCATGCCTTCGTCGATGCCGACGATTTCACGTTGATAGAACTGGCCGCCGCCGATGCGCATCGCGGTCTTGCCATTGCCGAAGATATCCCACGAAATACCAACACGCGGTGCGATATCGTGCATGTTCTGCTTCATGAGTGAGCGGCTGATGCCGGGTGTTCCGCTCGACAGTGTCAGAGGCACGCCAATGCTCGCCATGAGCTTGTTGGCATCTGCGCAGGGAGTGGTTCCCGGAACGGTGATGATGCCGTTGCAGGAATCGCCTGGGGTGGAAATGGCCTGTGCAGCCGTCCACTTTGTCGGATCCCAGTTTGTCCAGTGATTGTCATTCCCGAAGGGTTCGCGGTAGAAGGACCAGCGGAAGCCGTAATCAACAGACACGTTCCTGCGGACCTTCCAGCTGTCTGCCAGGTAGAATTCAACGTCATGCCACTTGACATAAGCTGTGGCATCGATGCTGTTTTCACTGACGTTTGCAAATACCTGGTTCGGGAGGCCTGTGAGTGCAGAACCGGCGTTGCCGCCGTTGACCAGGAGGTTCGCCAACACGTTGTTCGTGTTGACGCAAGCAGGATTGGCTTGCCCCGAAGTCGGGATGATGTTGTTCCCATTAGCATCCTTGCTGCAGAAAACGGACGTGGGCAGGCCCGGACGATCCGCGCCGTTGCCGCCATCTTCAACCTTGATGTTGTTGCTGTAGAAAGCTCCGGCTTTGAACATATGATTGCCCTTGAGCTTCGACAGGTTGTCCTGAATGGTGTACAGATCCTCGTGATTCTTGTAGGGGGCAATGTTCCACATGGATGCTTCGCCCTGGGAAGAACCGTAAGGATTCAGTCCGCCCCATCCGCCAAAGAACTCGCCCGCCTGCTTGATGCTGGTCGGGAAGAGGGGAGGATAGGCCGCCTGGATTTCACCAACAATCGCTTGTCTGCTGCCGGCGAGACCGGTGATGATGGCGTTGTAGCCATAGCCGAACTCGACGTCGTTGACCATGCTGTTGCTGATCGTGGAACTCACCTTGGCCAAAACGCTCTTGGAAGGCTGGCTCCATGTCGATCCAACGGTCGGATACTCGGAATCGCCCCAGAAGTTCGAGCCGTTGTTCGGGAAGGGGTTGTTCCATGAATCCTGGGTCCAGCGGAAGGTGGCGCGATTCGACTTGTTGATGTCGAAGTCAGGCCTTACGTTCCACTCAGACCATTGCAGCGGATTGTTAACGGGAGAAGACCAGTTGTAACCGTCCGCGGCCACCTTGGTCTGGTCGGAATTGAAGTTGGCAGACGGATAGAACTGCGCGATCAAAGCGCCGCCTGCGTCAGGGCTGGCCAGTTTCTGGTTCGTGCCTTCATAGGTCGGCAACCCAGGGTTTACAGTGGTGGTGCCATTCGTGGTCGTGCTTGTGCCCGGAATCGCAGCGCCGCATTGGTCGAGACCATTCGTTGCGTTCGCCGTGCCGGCCCCATAGGCGCTGAAATCGCCCTTGGACTCGGCATCCGTGGGAACGCAGGTACCGAACGAACCACCGTCGATATCCCTGTTCCACTCCTGGTTCCACCAGATGAACAGCTTGTCCTTCTTGATCGGACCGCTGACATTGTAGCCCCAGTCATTCTTGCGCAGCTCGGCTTTGCCGGTCTTGTTGTTGTTCGAGACCCAGTCGTTCGCATCGAGCTTGTCATTGCGGCCTGAATAGAAGAAGCCGCCATGGAACTGGTTCTGTCCGGACTTCGTGGTGATGCTGATGATGCCACCGGAAGCTTGGCCATACTCAGCACCGTAGGAGTTACGGATCATTTTGAACTCGGCGATGGTGTCAACCGCCGGATAAACAAGAATCGTACGGCCCGATCCCATGTCGTTGTTGTTCACGCCGTCGACCAGGAACAGGTTGTTGGTGTAGGGGTTGCCGTTAACGGAGAAGTTCACGCCGCCTTCCAGGCCCTTGCCGACGCCATCGAAACTAGCGGCAGCCGAAACGCCTGGAGAAAGCTGTGTCAATCCGATAAAGTTTTCGCCGTTGAGCGGGAGCTCACGGATCTGAGCGCCGGTAACAACTTCGCCAGCAGAGGCCGAGGTCGTTTCCACCTGGACTTCATCTGCCTGCACGGTCACTTTTTCACTGACCGCGCCCAGTTGAAGGATGGCATTTACCGACGTGTTTGTGGAAACGTGGACTTCAGCGCCCTTGGAGACAAATTCCTTGAATCCAGGAGCGGTAATGTGAACTTCATAGGTCCCGACTGCCAACTGGGCGAGGGCAAAAGAGCCCAAACCCGAGGTGGTTGTAGAGGACTTGACGTTCGTTGCGGTAGCGATGGCGACGACCTTTGCACCCGGAATTGCGGCGCCGGTCGAATCCGTCACGTTACCAACGATTGAGCCGTAATAGGCTTGCGCATGCAGGGAAGCGGGAATCGCCCCCACCATGATGATCATCGCGAATAGAGCGAGCATCCCAAACCACCGGGACACTGAGCAGCTTCTTCCGATTTCACTTCGCATCATTTGGTCTCCTGACAACTGTTTTCGTCTATCTTCCTAGTGGCGTTGTACTGTCCCCACTAGGAAAATCGGTCAAAACTGGCACAAATTACACAGCCTTGAGACAAGACGCATAGCTCCGAACAGCAAACTACGCCTCCACCTAAAGGTTGAGAATTCGTGCTTTTCGACTCGCCAAATATTGTGAGCGTAGGCATACTCGACTGTCAACACAATAATTCCCTTGCGGATTTTGTCACTTCGCCATCCAAATATGAACCAGGAATGAGGCGCTGATGCACGGCACCGGAGCGCCCTCATTGCCGGCTCAGGAATAGCCTGTCTGTCTAAGCAAGTTGCTGATTGCAAATAATATATGCATACCGTTCCGCGGACGGCCACTCCTCCGTCCGGCGCTTCCGCGGAGCTTGGATTTCTATCGGCTTTGGCCGCCCGCTGTCCGCCCCGTCAAAGCTTCAGATTTGGCACACCGGATTCGCTCTTTCTTTGCCTTATTGCCGCAATCCAGCAACATCCAGCAGCCCCTTCCATGGCGAGGAAACTGTGGATAACATGGTCGAAACCGCAGCTTTCAGCGAAGAGTCGTGATGAGTGTCACAATTATGGCGCCAATCAGGCAAACTTAAGTACTGTATTGCTATTGCTGCAGGGCCTCTCCCGCGCAGCAAGCCGGCTCGCCTACTTCCACTTGCCCGTGCCTTCTACGATGGTGATGTAGCGGTTCAGGGGCAAATCCGTAAAGCGCTCCACGGCGCCGCTCGGCAAGGGCCACTTGATTTCCAGCGAGTCAATCTTGGGCCGCTGGCCGATGCCCAAGACGATGCGAGGGTCATGCGAAGAGAGGAAGCTCCCTCCGCCAACCTTCATCCTGGAGCGCTTCAGATCCCCGGCCTGGTAGCTCACCCGCGCTCCAACAGCGTCGGAATTGCTCTTGCGCCCAATCAACTTCACGCCCAGCCAGTTGTTCAGCTTGCCGACGTTGTTGCGCAGCAGCAGCGGAGCTTCATCGTTGTTGCTGATCAGCACGCTGACTCCCCCGTCGTTCATGAAGTCGCCGATGGCGAGGCCGCGTGCGGGAAACTTCCTGGCAAAGGTCGGCCCGCTCGCCGCGCTCACATCCCGGAATCCTTTTCCCTCATGGTGAAAGAGCAGCAGCGGCTGCCTCCACTGGATCGAAGAGGAGGCCGAATCCAGCAGATCGTCGGGAAAGCCGCTGGCCGCGATCAGGTCGAGGTTGCCGTCATTGTCGTAGTCGAAGAACTTCAGCCCCCAGCCGCTCATCCAGCGGGTCGACATCCCGATCCCCAGCGGCGTCGCCACATCGTCGAAGGTCCCGTCGCCGTTGTTTTGATAGAGCGAGAAAAACTCCTCGTCGATATTGGCCAGAAAAATGTCCATCAGGCCGTCTTCGTTGAAATCGGCTGAATCCAGCCCCATCCCCGAGCGGGCGCGGCCATCCGCGCTGTAGGCCACCTCAGCCGCCAGGCCGACCTCATCGAAGGTGCCCCCGCGATTCATATAGAGAAAGTTCGGCAC
>Ga0224526_1000874_pt1 | contig 12312 bp, 15 predicted proteins | sample CBST25metaG_FD_179878 | JGI IMG/M metagenome (GOLD analysis project Ga0224526, IMG submission 179878) | Peat soil microbial communities from Stordalen Mire, Sweden - C.B.S.T-25 | ecosystem: Environmental > Terrestrial > Soil > Wetlands > Peat | place: Sweden: Norrbotten County, Stordalen Mire...
GAGCTTCTCGGCGGCCTCGGAGTGGGCGGAATTGTCCAGCAGAATGGCTCCGAGGATGGTCTTCTCGGCGTCCACATTCGCCGGCAAACCGGCGTCGAAAGCCAAATTGGGGATGGTGGCCATATCAATTTCTGCGGCACTTCTCTAAATCTTCGGTGCCGCTCTCCTTTGGAAGAGTTTGTGGTTGGATCGCGAACTCAGCGTCTCGATGTGGGCGGACTCATCCGGAAATCAACCCCTGTGATCCGCACGCACTGGCACATATCTACCAGACGCGAGACCATACGATCGCCAATTCGATCTCCAAGCGTCTCCCCTCGAGTAGCCCTCTCAATTGCAGAAAGACTGCCTTTGCCGACTAGCTCCACAGGGTAATTTGTTGTGATGATCGTTGTGTAGCGGTTATTGTACCGGCTATTGAGCACCACCGAAACGGTATCCCAAACCCATTCGCTCGGCCGGATTGCTCCGAGGTCGTCGATGACCAGCACTTGGGCATTGATGACCGGATCGAGTATCTGTGTTTCGGTTGCATTTGACTGTTGATTGTAGGAGTTCTGTATGTTCCGGAGCAGATCCCGGTAATCGCAGAAGAGGCCCTGCGCGCCGCGTTCTACGATGACCCCCCGAAGCGCGGCCACGGCCAGGTGAGTTTTGCCGCTGCCAATTGTTCCGCCAAGCAACAAGCCACGCGTTTCCAGCGGATATTCCTCGACGAAACGGTGGGAGGTGAGCAGAGCGTCCTGCAAAGAACGATCTGCTCCAGGGTAGGTCGCATCAAAACTGCGAAAGTCGCAGTGCTCGTAAAGCGGTGGAATATTCGCGCGCCGCACCATAAGGGCTGCGCTATGGTCCCTTTGGCAGTGACAGGGCTTTGAGGCGCTGCTCCCGTCAGGGAGAGTAGATCGGACAAACCCCACCCCGCCGCAGTCGCCGCATTCTAGTTGAACAGATCGAATTGAGCGTGTGTCTTGCACCAGTCCTCGCATGTGGGCAGCGCCAAATCTGCTTCAATCTCTTTTCGCAGAATTTGCAGTGCTACTTTGTCTTGGAACTCTGGAGGTGTTTGAGAAATGATCTCGTGATTCTTTCGGCTTTCATTCCTGAGCGCTTTGAGCTTGTTTTGAAGCGTTGCTCCGGGGAATTCGTGTAAAAGCGCAGAATCAATCTGGTCATTTTTCCACTTTAAGAAGTCCATCTCCTGTTGCCTGCGCAATTGTTCTTCTGCGTGGCGTTGATGTTTTTCCGCTTCTGCCGCGGCGGCCTTGCGAGTACTCACGAAGTCGTCTGGTACTGTGAAGTTCTTGTGCAATAGATGGACAAACAGTCCTCCAGGCGTGTGGCTTTTACCTCGAATGTGGGCCTCGCGAACATATTCGGACAAATCAATTAAATCGTTGGGGTCGTAGATATTCGCATAGTCTCTCGCTGTGCTCTTTGGCCCAACACCGATCGCAAGCATGGCGTCAATCGCCTGTTGCTGCTCATTTGTTATGGGGAAATCCTCCAGGCGCGCCACATCGGTATCAGAAGGAAGTGCTAGGTGGGTGGACGATCCAAGAGGAAATTGGCGGGCCGCTATACGTAAGAAGCTAAGGATGGCCGAGCCAGGAGCCAGTAGAATGTTGTACCCCACCCCGGAAGCCCGTTCCTGAACATCCCACCGAGACAAGTATCCCACCGCCATGAGTTCACGCATGGCCGGCGTAAGAGCTTGCCTGATCTGTGATGGGGTCGACTTCATTTTGAGGTCTAACAGAGAGCACAAGCGCGAGTAGTCCTTGACAATCGGATGACCGTTATTTGAACGAAACCAGCTGAGTAGATGGTGAAAAAGCGCTTTCCCAGTAGGCCGGTTCAGGCGTTTGTATGTCAGGAAATCTTCGAGTAGCACATAGTTTGAGTTGAGGTTCTCTAATACCCAGTCTTCGACGACTATCTCGTAGTTTTCGGAACGTATATTTCCGTTAGTCTCGCCGGTCCGTTTGAAAGACCGGAACACCCCCATGGAACTGTTGGCATACTTCTTAGAAGCTGCCCAATAAATAAGAAAATCCCCGTTGATCTGAGTTGCTTGTAGCCGCTTCGCCCAAATATTGATAGAGTCGTAGTTTTCCCCGGAGTCGCTCATCCCAAGTTCCCGGAGCATCCGCGCGCCTGGGAAAACGATTGGATTCTCGATACGCCCGAAGCTGTTGCGCTGTTCGGATGCTATTTTTGAGAAAGCAATAAACTTGTCTTGATCTGCGGTTGTGGGGAGGCCGTAGATATCAGGTGTAACGAATTCAGCGGTGAGCTCTACTGCCTTGCCATCTCTCGATACAACAAGCTTCACCTGCCTGCGGGCCTCGGCTTTCTTGGTGTAGGAGGTGGCGCCGAAGAAGCCGATATAAAAGAGGTTCTTTTCGACTCGGACGATATCCAAGTCAGAAAGCTCGATAAGTTCCGTTGAAGTTGGCGGATCAATTGGCTTTCGATTTGAACTCAACGCGTCTCTCCTCAATTGTTGTAAATACTATTACACCTATTCCTACAACATGCTCTTCTTCCCATAAAGCGCAAAGGTTTGATAAACAAGAGGTTACATACCAAAAATTTATATGCTACTGCGGAGATCTTCACTGCTACTGCGGAGATATTCACTGCTACTGCGGAGATCTCCCGCCCCGCCCCCGCGAATTTATATGCTACTGCGGAGGTTCCCGCTGCCGCGGCCATAAATTTATATGCTACTGCGGAGGTGTGATGATGTACGGTATGTGGCTCATTATCAAACAGATAGGAGTATCTGAGGTCGATTGTGCGCCATTGCCGCCCTCAAAAACTCTGCGGATCGCAGGCAAACCAGCGATGCACAAAGGTTAGCTAAAGGCAATCATTCCAGGAAATAATTCGCTGCTCTGAACTGGTCTACTCGTCCGGCGAGGATCTACGATAGCGCAAGGTAGAGGAGGTGGTGTCGTTCCGGCCTATAAATCTCATTGCTAACACATTGATTAGCGGTAAGATAGCCGAGATTCTTCACTGCTACTACGGAGATCGAGAAGACTCTTCACCTCACCAGCGGCACCGAGACCCATTATCTGTAAGGTATAGAAAGAAAATGACTTGACCATATCGCTTACATGCTACTGCGGAGAATGCAATCTGCAACGCCCAGCCTTCCGCAGTAGCATATAAGGCCATCGTCCAACATATTGAAAATAAACGCCTTGACCATATCGCTTACATGCTACTGCGGAGAATGCCATCTGCAGCACCCGGTCCTTCCGCAGTAGCATATAAGGCCGTCATCCAACATATTGAAAATAAACGCCTTGACCATATCGCTTACATGCTACTGCGGAGAATGCCATCTGCAGCGCCCAGTCCTTCCGCAGTAGCATATAAGGCCGTCGTCCAACATATTGAAAATAAACGCCTTGACCATATCGCTTACATGCTACTGCGGAGAATGCCGCCCTCGGCGCCAGTTCCCTCCGCAGCAGCAGTGAAATATTTCCTATCAATCGGAAAATCAGAGAGATACGTCTGCACTTCTCTTTTCAGGGTTCACTTGTGCGGCATCACACTATATTCCACATTGAGATATTCCGGCAAGGGGCTGTAATTTTTCGGGCACCTGTCGGACCGCCAGGCCCGCCATATCTTCTTAAACAAGAGCGGTCTCAGGTACGCCGGCGCGCAAATTTCGCCGTGTCTACTCGGGGACAGCGGCAGGTGCAAAGCCGACATTCTCTACTTCCCTTTCGCTCGTTGCACGTACTCGCGAAGGAGCGATTCCAGGAGGTCCGCAAAGGACCGATCTTCAACAACGAGAAGCATGCGCATTTCCCGGTGGAGATCCTTGGGAATGTCTGCGTTGATTTGGATTGTCGGCCCAGTGAGCGTCCTGCGCTTCCTGGAGGGCGTCGATGTGGCAGCCGGGCGCGGGCTGATAGCGATCGGCATCGGGGCAGGCGGCGGAGCTGCCACCGGCCGCGACTGGATCACGGGCGCCGGTTCAGGTAAAGTTGGTTGAACGACCGCAACATCCTTCGATTCATCTTCTTGGGGAGGTTCGGTCATTTGGGCCTTGAGCGATCCAAGGATGCTGAAATTGCTTTTTGCCATGGCTAAGCCAGCGCCTCCTGCTGTGGAATGGGTTGCGATGTTGAGGATTGAATCCCCTGTTCTTTGAGGCCGAGGATCGCTTCGATTTCCTCCCCGACGGCCGCGTAGTCAAGCCATCCAAGGCAGGCCCGCGGGTCATCGCGCACCTGGTCGACCGTGGTGCCAGCAAACGACGCCCGTTTGAACGCCTTGAGCGAACGAATCGCGGTGTTGAAGAGAGGCATTTGCAGATCGAGCAGAAATGCCCGGCACTGGGGCCCGTCCTGCTGAGGCAGAGGGGGAATGCTCGTGAGCAGAATTCGGTATTTGGCCGAATTCAGCTCCCTGAATTTCTGGCGAAGGTGGGTAAGACTGCCGAGTGCCTGGGCCTCAGCGAAACACGGAACGATGACGAGATCGGAGAATTCGACCATTTCGCGCAGGTCGTCCTCTTCTGGGCGGCCTTGGGTGTCGATGATGATGATCTCGTGGTTTCCGCTCTCTCGCGCGAGCTGACGGTCACTGATCACCTTGAAAGGCAGAGACACTCCCCTTTGAGACCACTCAATTACAGAGCGATTCGGATCTCCATCGACGAGGAGTGTTGAGCCACGCTGGCTGAAATATTGTGCCAGGTGGATAGCAGTAGTCGATTTCCCAACTCCGCCTTTGAGGCTGGTAACGGTCAGGATCGTCTTGGACATAAGGTCTCCTCTGGGTGATTTGAAATATAGCGCACTAGCAGTACAGAAGTCAAGCGGACTAGAAAACCGTGTGGCTAGTAAAGAGGTGTGCTATTGCACTAGCAAAACTGAATGCTAGAAATGGTAGAAGGGCACCGGAACTCCGAGGACGCCTTCGCATTACAGTTAAAGGAATGAATAACTTAGGATCCAGCGGAGCCGGAGAGCACAAATAGAGGAAAGCTAGTGCTCTAGTATTACAGAGCACTAGAACACTATTACACTAGAAAAGTAGCGCACTATAGCACTAGAACACGGCTCGGGGCACGGCTCTTTTCCTCGGTGTTTCTCTCCGCCCATCCGGTTTCGCTCGGGCGCGCCAATCACTAGCGCACAAGCGCACTAGCAGATCAGATCGCCATTAATACGCACTCGCACAGCATATTGCGCTAGGGAACTATATCACTAGCGTACTAGCCATGCATCTCTGTCGAGAAGCGGTTCCACCGACACGCGAAACACTAGCGGGCAAGCGCACTAGCGGAAGCGCGGAGACGCAAACGCCCAGATGTCCGGCTCCCAGCGTGTTGAGATAGTGATCGGTACTACTAGCGCACTAGCAGTACATATTTATCGACGGGAAAGCCGCAGAGGTTCTAAGCACTAGCAGGCAAGCGGACTAGCGGAACAAATTGGCACGCTTAACCTAACTTATCCGTTCCTCGTCGAGTTGCGATAACAACCTGTGCCACTAGCGCACTAGCAGTATATATTTCCGCTAGGAATTCGGCACAGAGATCGATTCGTACTCCAACGCGCTAACTTGAATGTTTGCAGGGACTTCCCGAATCAATTTCACGCGAATAGTGGCGAAGTCTTCCTCTTGATGGAGTAGGAGAACGCCTTCCCGAGCAAGTTCCAGCAGAACCAGCAGCAGGCTAGCCCGCGCGCGTATTGAGGGTTGCTCACTGAACCATCTGGCCGTTGAGACCGCGGTGCGAGGCTGGAGAGTGGCGAACTTGGTTCCCAACTCCACCATAATGTCCTGGATCGTGACCTCGTGGCGGAGTGTGCTTTCAAAAGACTGTGCGGCGCGGGCGGCCGCGACGGCTTGCATGGTGGCCGCGAGCACTTCCTGGACAGTGGGTCTGTCATCACTCACTGGCTCGGGCTCGGCCTCGTCTATGCCCGCGGCGGCCGGCGCGTTTCCCTTACGCGGTCCCTTATTTCGGCCCCGCAAGTACGTGGTAGCGGCTTCGAGAGTTGCGTGGTCAAGGACGGCACGGCGCAGTTCTTCTCGTGGGGAGGGCCCTTCCGAACGCCCTGAAGGCAGCAAACTGCGCGACTTGAGCAGGACCAGCCAGGAAGCGACCTCCATGAATTCGCCGCCCAGGTCGGTATCGAGATCGCGGGCCCTTCTCACATAGGCCAGGAACTGGCTTGTGATTTCGAGAACAGGAAGATCGTCAATCGAATATTTGTTGTACCGGATCAACGAGAGGAGCAGGTCGAAGGGACCGCTGTACCGTGGCAGGGAAATGGCAAGTTGAGTGGTTCTTTCGTCGGCCATCGCGGCTCCTTGGGGGCTATTCCGGGTTTGGCTCGGGGGGCGGTTCGACTTCGATTTCGTTGGCAAAGGCGGCGAAATTGCCTGTGGCGGACTGCGCCAGGCCCATGATTCGGCCCAGCAGGTCATCGGCTGAAGTGAAGGAAATGAGCAGTTCTCCCGGGGCGGCAAGTCGAATGCCGGTCGGGAGGACGGAGTTGGGCTTGCGTGGGGGAGGGTGTGTAACGCGCCGCGGGCGCGCCGCCAGGAAGGCGTCGAGTTTGACGACGACTCGCGTCTTGCGCTCACACTCGACGGAGCATTGCTCGGAGCTGGCCATCAGGTCCAGCCAGGCGAGAAGGTCTTCGCGGTTGACGACGGCGGCGCCGCCGATCTGGTAGCTTCCCATCCCGCGCATGATGTTGTTGGCCTGGCGCGCCTTGACGCCGAAGATCCGCTCGACAGCCGGCCGGTCAAAGAACGGCGAGGACAGAGCCTCCACGGTATGCCGGATTCGCTTCATATCAGCGTGCCATCGGGGTTTAGCAGGCATAAAGCGAGAATAGCACATATACACGTGATTGCGCGGTCACGCAAAATAAATCTCTAAAACCGGGCCTGATAATATACAGTTATCAGGCCCGCTCGCGTATACTGCAAAAAACAGGCATTTTCGATTCATTTTTGGAGGTAGAGCCCAAGATGATAATCAGCGACCCCTTACCGCCAGAATCCAAGGCTGAGATCCTGGCGCCGCTGGCCAGCGGCACGGCTCTTGCCCGGCAGGCCCCCAACAGCCTTTCGGGCTCGCGGCTCCCAGACCTTCCCCCGGACGATCCGTTGTACGAAACCGTCCAGGCCGCCGAGGAGTACATCTTGGCGGCGAAGGCTCAGGCCACCCGCCGCGCCTACGCGTCCGACTGGCGGCACTTCATGCTGTGGTGTGCTGTCAATGATCTTGCGGCACTACCGGCCACACCCTCCACGGTCGCTCTCTACCTGACCTCGCTTGCCAAACCTCCGGCGGGCGAGAAGCCACGCAAAGCGGCCACCATCACCCGGCGCTTGACCGCGATCAATGCTGCGCACAAGGAGGAGGGGCTTGATTCTCCGGCGACAATGAATCATCGCGTGGTCGCTGACACCCTGCACGGCATCCGCCGGACGCTTGGGACAGCGCAGACCAGGAAGAAGCCGCTGACCCACGACCGCATCGTCAAGCTCCTGAACTCTCTGGAGGGACCGATCCCTGCGGCGCGCGACAAGGCACTGCTTTTGGTCGGCTTCGCCGGCGGCCTGCGCCGCTCAGAACTGGCGAACATACAAGTCGAGGATCTGCAATGGCATCGCAATGGCGTCACCATCCACCTCCGCAAATCAAAGACCGACCAAGAGGGGAAGGGAAGGGAAGTGTCCATTTCGCTCGGAGTCCACGATCAGACCTGTCCGGTCATGGCACTCGAAAATTGGATGAAGATCGGCTGCATAAAGTCGGGCCCGGTCTTTCGCCAGGTAGGCCAGCACGGCAACGTCGGCAAGGATCTGGACAAAGACGGCATCGGGCGGATTGTGAAGCGGTTGGTCCGGCGCGCGAAGCTGTCTGCCCCTGAATCCTATGGGGGGCACTCCCTGCGGGCCGGCTTCGTCACGGAGGCCAGCGAGAATGGGGCCACCGATAAGCAGATCATGAAACAGACCGGCCACAAGTCGGTTGCTATGGTCCATCGCTATATGCGCGAAGACGAGAAAGATCGTCAGGCGGCCGCAAGCAAGTTGGGGCTCTGAGGAGGAATTTATGGAAGAGATATGGCAACTGAAGCCGAAGATTGAGGCGCTTCTGATCGCCTCAAACCGGCCCGTGAGCATTTCGGCCCTGGCTCAGTGCCTAGGCGTGGAAAAGGAAGATGTGGACGCGGCGCTCCAGGAGTTCGAGGCCGACCTGCTGAGTGCCGACCGGGGAATTCGGCTGCACCGCCGGGCGGAAACCGTTCGCATTGAAATAAAGCCTCAATACACTGACCTGCTCGGGCTGCTGCTGCCGGAACGCAAGGCCAAGCCGATCAGCGCACAGGCACTCGAAACCTTGGCAATCGTGGCGCTGAAGCAGCCTATAACGACCGGCGACATCAATTCGATTCGCGATACCGAGAGCGCGGGAACCATTCAGACGCTGCGCTCTCGGAAGCTGATCGCTCGCGCCGCCCGGCTGGGCCCACGCAGGGAGAGGTTCTGGCACACCACCCCGATTTTCCTCGAAACCTTCGGACTGGCGTCGCTCGACGAGTTGTACAAAGACGGCCGCATGGATGAGGTTTTCCCTTCTGTGTACAGCGCGGAAGTGGACACCGAAGACGGTGAAGAATTGGAGAAACATCGGTAGACGGCCGAAGGCGGCGCCTCGCCAGGGTATTCTGCTGTCACGTCCGCCGTAACAGTTACGCCATACACGTCCGCGTCCTCGGAAACACGGGGGCAGCTCACGAAACGGAGAAAATGCTCGATCCGGAGGGCAATATCACCCCCAAAGACACGACAGCGGCGCGGCATAAAGGCGGTCGCCAAAGGGGACGCTCTTTTCGCCGTCGTAGAGCACGACGCCCAATTTGAAGTCATTGCCACAGGCCTCCGCCAACTTCCGAAGTCCCTTGAAGTCTCCAGTGTTCACGGTTGCGCTTGCTTTGGCCTCGATGCCCACTAAAGCTCCGACTCTATCCTCGACCACTATATCCACCTCGTTCTGATCCTTATCCCGGTAGTGATAAAGGGCGCAGGTGGTTTCCATCCAGGAAGTCTGCTTCAAGACCTCCGAGAAGACGAACGTTTCCAGCAGTCCCCCAAAGATGCCTCGATCCCTTTCAATGCGTTCCGCAGTGGCTCCCACAAGGGTGGCGAGCAGGCCGGAATCCAGGAAGTGTAGTTTTGGCGTCTTCACCATGCGTTTCAACGGATTCCGGTACCACGGTTCCACGCGGCAGACAAGAAACAACTGCTCCAGAATGGCGATGTATTTTCTGGTCGTTTTGTCGTCAAAACCAATCTGGCCGCCCACCTGGCTGAAATTGATAAGCTGCCCGGAGTGTTGAGCAAGCACCTGGAGCAGCCTCGGCATTTGATCCAGTTTTTCGATATCGGCAATATCGCGCACGTCTCTCTGCACAATGGCACGGATGTAGTCTCGCGCCCATGCCCGGCGCCTCTCCGGTTGTTCTCGCCGCAACATCTCGGGATAGCCACCAGTCAATACGGCTTCCACGAGAGCCTCGCCGATCAGAGATTTACCGGATTTGCCGAGCTTCCCCTGAAACGCTGTTTTCAGAAACATGGGCTTGCCGCCGTGTATTTCGGCTTGCGAGAGAGGGAACAGATTGACGATCTCCATGCGACCCGCCAAACTCTCGGAAACCTTCGGCACGGTCAGAATATTGGCTGATCCAGTCAAGAGAAACCGGCCCGCTCGGCGATCCTCATCCACAGACCGCTTGATGGCCCGGAGAAGATCGGGCGCTCGCTGAATTTCGTCAATCGTGGACTTTTCGAGCCCGCGTACCAACCCGGCCGGGTCGCTGCGCGCCGCAGCCAGAACGGTATCGTCGTCCAAGGTGAGAAACTCACGATTGCCTGAGACCAGTTTCTGGACCAGAGTAGTCTTGCCGCACTGGCGGGGACCAGTTACGAGAACAACCGGCGTATCCCCAAGCGCAGTTGCGATGAGTTCAGATGCAAACCGTTGATATAGTGCACTTCGTTTATCGTCCATTTCGGATACAATCCCCGTCCGGTTCGGATTACAAACCCGTCTATTTCGGAGTTTACCACCGTCCAGTTCGGATTAAAAGCCACTTTCTCTTTGATTCTAGGGGGTTGTGGCACTCAAAACCCCACTATATGTCGAAAGAAAATAAGGTTTCATCCTCATGCGCATTTGTTGGCATTTTGGCAACGTCTGGTCCGGCCGTGGCTCCTCCAGGATGATTTCATTTTTCATGTCGTCTAAACCAGCTCTGAAAATAATAGAGTTAGCAGGTATTGAGGATGACACTTTGTAATCCGTCAACAGCCGGCGCGCGGGGAGGGAATTGACGACTTGCGACGATTCAGGAACTACTTGAACCCCGGGCTTTGGGGCGTTTACAGATACTAATCCGACTGAGTCCATAGCTCGCGGCTTGCCGGCGAGCACGAGTGCCTCCTCGGCAAGGTTCGCGCCACTTGCGGCATGCGTGCAAGCGCAGAACTGCAAGTGGCGTAACGCACTATGTTGAATGGGCGAGCCAGACCTCGCCGGCCAGAAGGCCGGCCGAGACGCCGACAAATGCTCCGGCGATTACATCGCTGACGAAATGCCAGTTACCCGCGATCAGCAGTACCGCCGCAATGAGCAGCAGCGCAGAAAGCGGCAAGATACTGGTTCGATAAAGCCGCATGAAAACACCGGCGAAGGAGCCGGCGAGAACCATGTGGCCTGAGGGAAAGCTGCTGTTGGAAGAGCCGCTTAGGAGATTGAAGGCATGTTGGGTTCCGTGCAACACGGCCGCAGGATTTGGTACCCCGAAATAGAGCTTCAGCATGTTGTCGTTGATTGCATAAGCACAGATGGAGGTCAGACACGCGAGCGCGGTAGCCTCACGAAATGGCGATAGATGGCCGCGCGTTATCCGAATGATAACCAGCGCCAGCGCAACTGCCGCTTCGACACCGAGAAGAACGACACTTGCGAATCCCGTTGCCAGGCTTTCAGCCGGCGCCAAAATCCCTTCGAAGCGATGGGCTATCGGTACGTCGAAGTACACGAACGCCACCGCCACGACGAGCGTGCACATCAGAAGTGACAGTAGCCACATGAGGAGAGGAGAGCGTAGAGCTTTTCCTTCCAACGCGCTTCCGCTGGGCTGCTGAGAACTACCGGCACCTTGAAGCAATACAATCTCTCCTTAGAGGCCGCCCTCGGCGGCACCTTACTAACTTTTCTTGGCTCTGTCCTGCTGAATACAAGGCCCGTATACGCGCCGTCGTACAGGTTTAATGATACTTGCGGAGGGTGCCCTTCACCAAAGATCACCATCTGCGGCGCGGGCAGTATTCGGATATCGCCGTACGTGGAGATCGTGCGGGCGAAGATAACTGGGCGAAATCGGTCCTGGACAGCAGCGAGTATCGAACAGGTTCTCCCTGGGATTCGTCCTGATATGTCGCCTTCCCGCAAGTTTTCCTTGGTCACAGCACCGGTCCGGGCGATAGACAGCAACTCGTCCCCGACGCCATTCGGGGGTCGACCGGCTGCCATGGCCGCACTTGTGGCGTTTCCTGTTTTGCTCCATATGCTCTGGCCGAGGGAGTCGCCGCCAAACACAAAGGCCCTGAGGTCGATAGCCTCGGGGCCTTTGTGTGTGTGGGTGAGAGCGGGTTACTCTGCTGCGGGGACGACCAAAGCGGCTTTAGCCGCCTTAGCTGCCTTGTTCTTTTCTCGCTTAACCTTGGCCCAGCGCTTTTGCTGAGCAGCGGCAATCTTGGCTCGGCCCTCATCGCTCATGCTGCCCTTAGCTGCCTTTTTTGCTGGCGCCTTTGTTACCTTGGCTGTCTTAGCTGCGGTTGCCTTAGCCTTCGGTGCAACAGCCTCACCTTTCAAACACAAGGCACGTGCCTTCTGCAAGGCGTTGATGCCGCGATCGATTTCAGCCAGTAGCTGTTTCGTGCTCATTCAAAATCCTCCATGATAAGTCTACACGAGGTGCAAATATGGTTAGGTTCGGCAAGGGGCAGCCGATTTGTTCGTGGCGATAACGTCAACTATCGCCAATCCGTGCTTCCACGCCGCCCGCCCTTGAAGCACGGTTGGGATCTTGCGTATTGCAACAATCCCTCCTGGAGACCCCGGCGACGTCGGCGTCGACCACACTCGACAAAATGGTTTATTTTGTCGAGTGTTGAACTGGACTGCGGTGTCAGGTTCGGCGGCTTTCATGGGCGGGAAGGGAAGCGAACAGGTCCTGC
>Ga0224526_1000878_pt1 | contig 12230 bp, 12 predicted proteins | sample CBST25metaG_FD_179878 | JGI IMG/M metagenome (GOLD analysis project Ga0224526, IMG submission 179878) | Peat soil microbial communities from Stordalen Mire, Sweden - C.B.S.T-25 | ecosystem: Environmental > Terrestrial > Soil > Wetlands > Peat | place: Sweden: Norrbotten County, Stordalen Mire...
AGCGGCGCGCATCGCTGCGCTCGGCCTCCGTCAAGCTGTTCTTGCCCATATTGCTGCCCCCTTGCGCGTACTCGCTGACGTGCGGCGCCACTTCCCGATCCCGCAAGGCCTCGATAAACTTCTCTTCCTGATACAACGTGTCGGCGCCGAGCGTGATCTCCAGTTCCAGATCGCGTTCTTGCTTCGGCGCAACCGTGCGGTCCAGCATCGCCAGCGCCGAGGTGCGCTCGGCCGCATTGCCCGCCTCGCTGGCTTCGGCGGCAACCGCCAGCCCGTTACGGTTTTCCATCAACGTGTGCCCCATAGAGGCGGGCACCGACTTGTCGCTCTTGGACTTTTTGTACAGCCGCGCCTCAGCATCGGTGGTCGATTCCACCTTGTCGCGCAACAGCAGCGCGCCTTTGCTGCCCGAACCGGAGCCGGGCGCGGGTGGATCGCTCTTCTCCTTAAAACTGCGCGCCGCCGCCCATGCCTGAATCAGCGTGCCATCCACCGTGAAATGTTCCTCACTCAACAACGCGTGCGCGCGCGCCTCGACCAGCACGGATTCCAATAACTTCTGACTTACCGCGCCTGCGATCAGACGTTCGCGGTTCTTGGTGAACACCGTCACGTCCCACACCGCATCGTCCATCTCCAAACCCACAAACCAGCGGAACAGAAGGTTGTAGTTCATCTGCTCCATCAACTGCCGTTCGCTGCGGATGGAATAAAGAATCATCAGCAGCGTGGCCCGCAAGAGACGCTCCGGGGCGATCGAGGGACGGCCGGTGTCGGAGTACAACTTCTCCAACTCGGCATCCATGCGAGCCAGCGCATGGTCAACCAGCGTGCGAATCTGCCGCGCCGGATGGTCCATCGGAATCCGCTGCGCCAAGGTTAAATAGCTGAACATCGCTTCCTGCTTCTGATCGTTTCCACGCATGGTTCTTTGATAAATCAAATCCTGACAAAAATCAGTGACCGCCATCAGGCCAGAAGTTTTTCCGCAGACTGTGAAGTCGTGCCCTGACACTTCTGGACTCTTTATCGAGTTTTTGCGTAGCCTGTGAAGTCGTGCCGTGACGCTTCTTGCAGCCAGGAATGTTTTTCGCAACCTGTCAAGAAAGGCCTATGGATCGCTCGCTGAGCGCATTGGGCGGCAACTGACCTTTCCTACTATCTTGACCGACAAGAGTCAATAGACTCCCAGGTCTCAAAATCGAGACCTGGGCTACCCGCCGGTCGTACATTCCCTTGGTATGCGATGACACGTTTCCAGGGCGGTGAGCGCGGATGCACCGGCCAGCAGTTCGAGAATGCCACGCCTGGAAATTGTTATCACTTGACTGCCGGGACCGCCTTCTTGTGCTCCACGAAGATGTGTGCTTGATGACAGCTCACACACGTCTTGCCTTTCATGAATGGATCAGACTTCAGTTGTGCCACCTGATCGCTGTGACAGGTGTCGCATGCGCTTAACCCCGGCCTGCCCGCGAAGTCCGGTGCTGTTGTCTCGCCATGGCACACGGTGCATTCGACACCGTTGGAGGCATGCGGGCTGGCTTTCCATTGGTCATACAACGCCTTGTGGCAACTGGAACAGGTATCTCCGGCTGGAAGCAGCCGATGGTGAATATGCGTGGCTTGATCCTGCTGAGCAATGGCAGGTTGGACGGCAATAGCCAAAACGAGAAAAACGAACAGGGTGAGACCGAACATGCGCGCACTGAAACTATTCACGGACAGACCTCCTGAATACGGTCAAGTATCGAACCGGCGATGGCTGCAATCTGTGATACACATCACATCTCACCGGTCAACGGAATTAGATCTGCGCACTGGCTGCGAGGCCTTTTGCCAAAGGAATGTTCACAAACCTCGCTTGATTCCGCTGTCTGTCGCTGCGGTCGTGCAGATTCATGCGCTATGGTGCGCCCTTTCGCTACCGCCTCGGGTGAGGCGTTGCTGTCACCAGAGTCGGCCAACCGCACAACTGGCAGCGGACCGAGCCGTTGAGGAACCCTGTCCGACCCGTTCTACCCTGCGGGCGAACACCCAAAGCCCCAATCGAGCAAATGTGTTGCGATTCTTGGCGAGTCACGCTTTAGGAACATGTGATTTCAGCCCGGACGTTGCTCGCTTTATGCAAAATCGCCAAGTATCAAATCCACGACCAAACGCCCACGGTATTCCGAATCAACGCCACCAGTCGGAGCGGATTTCTTCACCGTGGATCACTTCGGATGGAAGACCGGGTGTTGGGGACCAGAGCTTCAGATCCTTGACGGCAAATACACTTTCAATTGGCTTCGTCCATGGGTGGAGCGCGAGGTCAAACAATCCCCAGTGAATGGGCATGAGCAGGCCGTGGCCGCCAAGGGCTCGAAAGCTGCGGACAACTCCTTCTGGGCCCATGTGAATGTCCGCCCAAAGAGGGTCTGAAGCGCCGATCTCAAGCATGGTGAGATCAAACGGTCCAAACTGCCTGCCAATTTCGACGAAGCCATCCCACTCTCCCGAGTCGGCGCCGTAATAGACGCGATGTTTAGGGCTGACGAAAGCGAAGGAAGCCCACAGAGTCTCGAATCGATTGAAGAGACTGCGGCCAGAGAAATGGCGGGCTGGCAAGGCGGTGATCGTCACTGAGCGAACGTTTACATCCTCGGTCCAGTTCAGGGTGGTGCAGCGCGTGGCATCGACGCCGAGAGTATGCAGAATCTTCTCAACGCCGAGCGGCGTGATCCAGCGGGCGTAGCGAAGCTGCGGCATTGTTGCAAGCCTGCGGATGGTGCCTGTGCCCAGATGATCATAATGATCGTGCGAAATCACAACGGCATCGATGGCCGGCAAATCCTGAAGTGCGAGCGGCGCGGGGAAGAAACGCTTGGGTCCGGCCCATTGCGTGGGGGCCGCGCGTTCATCCCAGACAGGATCGATGAGTAGACGTATCCCGTCGATCTCAACCAGCGAGGTGGAGTGGCCCATCCAGGTAACGCGCAGGCCTGAACGGGGACTCGTCGCAAAGATCCGAGGGTCGGTATGAAAGGGGCCAAGAGAATGTCTTGGTGATCGTGCCGCGGCTCCCAAGAAGAAACGAGGACCGATCTTGAACATCAGCGAAAGCCCACCGACTTTCGCTGGTACGGGATTCAAAAACTTTTTACCATCCCGTTTCGCAGGCATCAGGGTCATGCCTATTGGATGGTTTATCTTGCGCATGGATTCCTTAAAACGTAAGCAGTCATGAGAAGGTGCAGCCGCTCTATTCCTCCGGCAGCAGCGGAGAAAGTGGGCAGACTTCGATCCGTTCGCGCGAGGCGCCCATCGCGATATACAAACCTGAACCAACGATCAGAACTCCCCCCAGAAGCATCGAGATTGTCGGAATTTCGTGCCAAATAAGATATGCGATCAAAGCGCCGGTGAGAAGCTGCGTGTAGTGATATTGAGAGACGCTGGCTGCAGAGGAATGCTTCAAGGCTATATAGAAGCAGCCGCTTCCCAAAGCGCAGAAAAATCCTGTCGCGCCGAGCGCAGCGGTGAGCCGCGCGGTCAGAGGTTCGGCGTGGCCAATCATGCGCCCGAAGCCGTATGCGGCCATCACGATTCCAGAAAAGAAGACGAAGCTCTCTGACTTTTCCGTCTGCGTGATGACGCGCGACCAGACCATGTTGGCCGAAAAGCAGGCGACGCAGACCATGCAGGCGGCAATGCCGATCCAGTCTCCCTGGCGTGCGTATCCAAAGGGATCGACGGCGACAACGACTCCGGCAAAGCCGACCAGAATAGCCAGCGACTTGCGCCAGTCCAACCGCTCCTGCAAAAATAAAGCCGCCAGGATTGCAGTGACCATCGGAGCCATGAAGACAAGAATGTAAAACAACGTCAATGGCAGATGACGCAGGGCAACGACCACGCACAGGTTGTTGGCCAGATCGAGGCAGGAGCGAAAAACCTGGCGCTTTGGCTGCTTGGGCCAAAGAGACTTTACCTGTTTGCGCCACCAACCATGCAACAGCAGAAACGCCACAACGAAGAGGCCAAGAAATGCAACTACCTCATACGCCGGAAGCCGCGAGCTTCCGATCATTTTGATGATGCTGTCGGCCAGCACCCAACAGGTGAAACCAGCCAAAGCAAAACCAATTGCTTCGAATTCGGAATAAGAGGTCTTCATTGTTTAAAGCAGAGCGTTATGGCCACTTTAACAGAAGGACGCACCGCTCCAGGAATCCTCGCTGGCCTGAGGAGAATTGGAAAAACAACTCAATCCGCGTCATCCTCATCGAATTCGCCGTCTTCCGTCTGGCTTGCAGAATAAGCTGCGCGCTACGCTGGACTCTTGTTGACAACAACGTCTATAAAATATGGCTACTGATGTGTGAATCGTTACTGTTATACGGCTACGAAGAGGTTTTCGGCGAATGGCCATTCACCGTCCACCCATTGCGCAACGCACTCGAAACCGGTGCGCCAAGCCATTTCTGAGAGTTCGTTCCTCCTGTATTTATGACAACTCTCAGTCCAAATGGTCTCATCGCATTGCAGCGTGAAACGGGTTCCGTCAATGGTGATAATCTGGGTTTCCATGGAGCGGAGATGCATCTCGACTCGACGCTCGCGGGCGTTGTAAAGGGCAACGTGCTGAAATTGGGATAATTCGAAGTCTCCACCAAGCTCACGGTTAATGCGGGCCAGCAGGTTGCGATTGAAGGCCCCGGTTACACCGAGAGCGTCATCGTAGGCGGGAATGAGTTGAGTCAATGGCTTCTCAAGATCCGTGCCGAGCAACAGCATGTCGCCAGGCTCAATCGCGTGGCGAATCTTGCGCAGGAGCTCCTCGGCCGGCCCACGATCGAAGTTGCCGATCGAACTGCCCAGAAACAGCACCACAACGGCATCGCCGAGTTTGCGGCGAGCCACCGCCTTGCTCAAGCCATCAAGATACTCTGTCTCAAATCCAAGAATGCTGACGTGCGCCAAATCATCGAGTTCACGCTCGCAACGCACAAGTGCCTCGGATGATATTTCAATCGGGCAGTAAGTCATCGACTTATAATGCGCCAGCGCTTCCAGTATCTGGCGCGTCTTTCGGCCGCTCCCGCTTCCAAGTTCAACCACCATGCCATGCGCCATGAGATGTTCGGCGATGTCGTCTGAATGCTCGCGCAGAATTCTCTCCTCAGCGCGCGTCAGCCCGTACTCAGGAAGCCGAGTGATCGCTTCAAACAATGCGCAACCGACGTCATCATAAAGATACTTTGACAGCAACTCCTTCTGCCCCGTCTGCCCCAGCCCATTGCGCACGTCCACGGCGAAAGAGTTGACGGTCTGTGTCTCCTCACTAAAAATCAGCATTCCGGCTCCATTCAGCATTCCACGCAACGGAAAGAGGCGTAAACAAACGGATAATGCGGCTGGAACCAGTTACGGAAGGAACGCCGCAACATCGACGCAGCAGTCCGCGGCGAAGCGCCTTTGACCACGAAATGTTTTCCATCAAAAAAGTCCGCCGAGTAACCGCGGTAAAAGGGAAAGGGCTCAAAGCCTGGGTAGGGAGCGAAGGGAGTAGAGGTCCATTCCCAGCCGTTGCCGACGGCGTCCTCCAACCCGAAGGCGCTCTGCCCATCGGGATAGCTGCCCACCGCGACCGGGTCCCACCGCTCGAAGTTAAAGTTGCCTCGCCCCGCATCAGGAGGCGCGTTGCCCCACGGATACGCGCGCTCCGTGCCTTGCTCGGTCCCGTAAGCGGCGCGATGAAATTGAGCTTCAGTGGGCAAGGCCATGCCGGCAAAACGCGCATAGGCCGCGGCTTCCGCGTGGCTGACGTAGACCGGCCAGTCGAGCGGCAATGGCAGCTCTTCAAACATCGCCCGATAGAACCACTGCTCCTGACGCCGGAACCACAGACGCGGATGGGCGGTTTTTTGATCGTGGATCCAAGCCCAGTCCGCAGTGCTCCAGAGATGGCGATCATCGTATCCGCCTTCGCGCACAAATTGGAGAAACTCTCCGTTCGTGACCTTATATGCGCCAATCGCGAAGGCCAGCACTGCGACGGAATGCTCTTCAAACTCGTTGTCCCAGCCAAAGATATCCCTGCCGCGCGGAATTCCCAGCGTGGCAAATCCTGCCGGGATCTCGATCATCCGGGCGTCGATGGGCGGCGTGGGTCGATGAAAAACTACATTGCGATAACTGTGCGGCACAATCTTCCGATCTGGAGTCAGTTGGTGCAGCATATACGCCAGGGTCTCCGCATGCATTAATCGATGTTCGATCGCGACGTTGAGAATCACTTCTTCGGGATATTGCCAAGGTCTCGCCGAAATCTGCGAGGGTCTCGCGAGAATGTCGTCGAGTCCTTCCCGGACACGCAGGTTATAAGCGTTGATTTCTGAGAGCCGAGGCCAGTCGGATGGGCTGTCCTGCGGCAGGCCGGTCTCCACCGGATCGATGCCAAAAGCGAAGAGGCGATCAAGTTCCTTGTGTGCGGCGCCGAGGCCGAGCGCGTGACTTGCGATCAGATTCCAGTCGAATGCTTCGAGGTGGCCGATGTAAAAAATGATTCGGTGCCGTTCGGGAATGGGCCTGTCGTAGAGCGCGTCCTCGCGCACAACTCGAAATAACTCGTCCGTGACCGACCGCGATTCGGCCAGGCGCAGCAATAGCTGGTTCTGAATCTCTGGCTGGCTCACCGTCGCATTCATCGTGCGCACCGTCCTTTTCGATTTCAACCGACTACGGCTTTTACGAAAACGGTTCAATCATGACTTCGTCAATGAAACACCATCCCCAATCCTCGCCCGGTTCAAGTGATCGCATGATGGGGTGCTTTGTCTTTCCGAAGTGCTTGGTGGCGTGCTTGTTCTTCGACGAATCGCAGCAGCCGACGTGGCCGCAGATCTCGCAAAGGCGCAGATGGACCCACGAATCACCCATCTGCAAGCACTCCTCGCACCCATCGGTCTTAGGGGATGGGTTTTGTATCTGGTTCAAGTGTGAGCAAGTTTCCTGCATCGTCTCCCTCCATTGTTCCGGCAGTTGGATTTTTCGGCTGAGTTAAAGGCAAGTAAACCTGGAAGCGAGTGTCGCCTGGGTGCGAAGAGACTCGTATCTCGCCATGATGATTTCGGATGATGCGGCCCACCGTATCGAGTCCGAGCCCCGTTCCTTCGCCAACTCCTTTGGTGGTGAAAAATGGCTCGAAGATATGGGGCAGAACAGCGGGCGGAATTCCGGGTCCGTTGTCGCCAATCTCGACCAGTACGCGGTCGAGTTCCCGCGCGGTACGCACCCGCAATTCGCCCTTCCCATGCATGGCCTCGATGGCGTTGGCCATCAGGTTGGTCCAAATCTGATTGAGCTCGCCGCCGAAGGCGCAGATGCGCGGCAAGCTTTCGTCATATTCGCGAAGCACGGTGATACCGGACTTGAATTTATGGTTCAGAATCGTAAGTGTATTTTCGAGTCCCTGATGAAGGTCGACTTCCTTCATCGCAGCCTGATCCATATACGAGTACTCTTTGATTGCCTGGACTAGGTAGGATATCCGTCTGGTACTAATATCAATCTCGTCGATCAGCTTGGCGATAGTGAGCAGCGAAGCAATGCGGATCAGGGCATCGGACAATACCTCGTCGCCAACATCACCCGCAAGGCATTCCAGCTTGGGAATCTCGACGCTGGCGTCGGCGATGGCCGGAGCAATCTTCCACGCATCCGGCACACGGCGCGCTTCAAGCCATGCGGTGATGCGCTCTTCGCTGTCGCTCTGGGCCAGGGGATCAGCGGAAGTGCTGGGCGCGTGCTGAGCCTCCCGCTCGAAGCGGGTAATCTTCTCTCGCTGCTCAATGGATAGGGCGTGGCGCGCCAGCCGGATACTTGCCTCGCGCACGGTCTCAAGCGCCTCGCGAAGGTTTGCTGTTGCGCGCTGGGCGGCGGCGGCGGGGTTGTTCAGTTCATGCGCCAAACCCGCAGAGAGCTTGCCAAGCGCCACCAACTTGTCGCGCTGCGTTTCAATCCGCGTGGTCTCACGAATGCGATCAGCCATGAGGGAAACCAGCCGCTGGCCAAGCAAGGGCATACGCCGGAGCATCTCAGGGAGGAGGCTTCTGTGGAGGTGTGCGACACGAGTAAAAACCACGGCGCGCGTCGTGCCGCCGTAGTGCGTCAGCCGCGAGTACGGCAGAAGGCCAGTAACTTGCCCCGCAAGCCCTCTGAAGATGATCTCATTCGTTCCTCCCCGTTGTATCTGAATCTCTCCCTCAAAAATCACGATGAGATTGTCCAGAGGTTCGCCTTCCCGGCCCATGATCTCTCCCGGCTGGAAATGCACTTCCTGTAAATGTTCCGCCAGCCAGTCGAGCTGGTCGAGAGGCAAATCCGCGAAGATCTCGATCTTGCGCAGATCGTTGACCAGGTCTCTGCTTTTAGCGCTCGTAAGGTTCTGCGCCACGTTACACCTCGCTGAGATATTGATGAGTGAACTGCACGGCAATCGAGCCTTCGCCCACTCCCGAAGCAACCCGTTTCACAGAACCGTGGCGAACGTCTCCCGCCGCAAAGACGCCGGGGACGTTGGTCTCCACCCAATACGGATTACGTTCCAACTGCCATCCTTTAGGCATTTTTCCATCGCGCAGCAAGTCGGCTCCAGTCAAAATGAATCCGCGTTCATCCCGCTCCACCACGCCGGAGAGCCAATCCGTGTTGGGTTCCGCGCCGATGAAAATCGACAGCAGGTTTGTGGGTACGGTCGAGGTATCGCCGGTCTCCGCGCAGTGAATGGAAACAGCTTCGAGGTGCGTATCTCCGTGAACTTCCGTGACCTGGCAGTGGGTTTCTACCTTGATGTTGGGAGTCTTCTTGATCTGGTCGATCAGGTATTGCGACATGGTTGCGGAAAGGGATGGGCCACGGACCAGCATCACCACTTGCCGGGCGTATTTTGAAAAGTACATGGCGGCCTGACCGGCAGAGTTTGCGCCTCCAACGATGTAAACATCCTCGCCTTTGCACTCTTGCGCCTCGGTCATCGCCGAGCCATAATAGACGCCGCACCCTTGCAGCCGATCTGCGCCAGGCACGTTCAGCTTACGGTAAGAAACACCTGTTGCGATCAGCAGCGCCTTGCATCCAATATCGGATCCCGTCGCAAGCTTGACGGTCTTCGAGGTGCCCTCCACAATGAGACCGGTCATCCGCTGCGGACTCAAAATCTCCACTCCGAAGCGCCGCGCCTGAGCCACGGCGCGCCGTGCCAGATCGCCACCGCTCAATCCAGAGGGAAAGCCGAGATAGTTCTCGATGCGGGAACTCATGCCAGCCTGACCACCTGGAGCTTCCATCTCGATCAGAACCGTGCTGAGGCCCTCCGACGCGCCATACACGGCTGCCGCCAGGCCCGCGGGTCCGCCGCCGGCGATCACCAAATCGTAAAACGCTACCTCCGGCCGAATGCGTAGCCCAAGCCTTTCGGCCAATTCACCCACGCTCGGGTCGGCCAGCGATGTGCCATCGGGAAAGAGCACCTTAGGGAGGCTGGCGGCTTCGGCTCCGGCCGCTTCCACCAGGCGGCGCACCTCGGCCACCTGCCCCGCCGTCTCCACATCGATCCATTGGTAAGGCGTCTGATTACGGGTAAGAAAATCTCGAATCGCATACGAATGAGGAGACCAGCGCGTTCCGAGTACGCGAACCCCCTCGAAGGGTGGTCGATACGAACCCAACCAATCATCCAAAAGATCATCCAGCACCGGGTAGAGGTGTTCCTCTGGAGGGTCCCACGGTTTCAGCAAGTAGTGATGAATGCTGGCGTCGTTGATGGCGCGAATCGCCGCGTCGGTGTCGGCGTAGGCGGTGAGCAACACACGTTTGGCGTTGGGGAAGATCTCCATCGCCTGGCCAAGGAATTCCACGCCAGTCATCTGCGGCATCCGCTGATCGACCAGAAGCAACGCCACGGAATCACCGCGCCGCTTGAGTCCGCGCAGCGCCTCCAGTGCCGTTGCGCCGGAGTCCGCACGCAGCACGCGGTAGTGCTCCGCATAGCGGCGTCGCAGGTCACGCTCGACAGCGCGCAAGACTTCAGGGTCGTCATCCACCGTCAGCAGAACGGGTTTCGCCATTTATTTTCCTTTGTTCGGGGTTACAAAGGCGTAGTACGGGAACCGATCTTTTACTCCCTTGACTTTGACCATTACTTGGATGAATCTCCGGCCTGATCGGTTTCAGATCTATTGTTCTGACTAACCCCTGGCTGGCCCAAACGGCCTCGGCAATTGCCGGAGTTGCAATGAAGGCGTGAGAACGAGTTGAGAATAGCGGACATTAGCAACACGTTTCACTGCCATTTCGGCTAGGATATACTTGCCGGTCAGAAAGCCACCTGCCAGCGAGTAATAAGGAATCACGCCAATCTGATACTTCTCCACCACGGGCAGCAACTCCGTCTCGAAGGCGGCGCGCTCCATCAAATTGTAGTGCGGCTGCAGCGAGATATAGCTTGCCAACCCATGCTTGCGGCTGGTCTCCAGAGCCTCGGCCAGCCGCGCTGCGCTGTAATTGGATGCGCCAATAAAGCGAACCTTCCCCTGCTTCACCAGCGCGTCGAAGGCCGCGAGTGTTTCTTCCAGCGGGGTCTCCGGATTGTCCTTGTGCGCCTAGTAGAGGTCGATATAGTCGGTCTGCAATCGCTGCAGAGAATCCTCCACCGCCTGCCGAATGTAGGCCGCCTTCAGGCCATTCTTGCCCTCGCCCATCTCCAGGCCGACTTTGGTTGCCAGGATCACCTCTTTGCGCTTGCCCGACTTCGCAAACCACTTGCCGATAATCGTCTCCGACTCGCCTCCCTTGTTGCCCGCGGCCCAGCTCGAATACACATCCGCGGTATCGACGAAGTTCAGCCTGGCGTTCAGCGCCGCATCGAGCAGGCGAAATGCCTCCGCCTCAGGCACCGTCCACCCAAAGACGTTCCCACCCAGACAAATTGCCGGCACTTCGGGGCCGGCCGATCCCAGCTTCCGCTTTTCATCAGGATTCTCCTCTCACCATCCGATGCGCCACCGCGCTAAAGGTCTCACAGAAGCAGTAGATGAGAAATACGTCAGAGCGGAGAGTGTTCGCCTAGCAATTCTTGATTCCGCTGGATTCTCCTCGGGTCGGGTTAATGAGTCCATTGGGCTGTTATCGCGAATCGAGCATCGCCCGAACTAGACAGCTCTAATCGGTGCCTGTGGTAGCCTCAGCGTGCGCTCTGGGAGCATTTCTTCTCAATTGTGCTCGAGTTGGAACAGTTTTATGCCACAATTGAGTGGAACGGGCGCATCGCTCAAAGAGTATCTGCTGAAGGAATTCGATCAACTCATGCAAAAGCGCGGCTAGCCGCTCTGAAGTATTTCCCAAACAATTGACTGGCAGCGAGAAGCGAAGACGGCGGCAATAGTAAAAACCCAAGTGCCTCCTGGAGAAACGATGCGCGCTCCCGAATCTGAAGAAGAACACATCGCCGAGAGGTCCGGGCAAGGCCGAGCACGAGAGGACTTGGAGAGAACCCTGGCCGAGGCGAGGTCGTCGGAGGCATGGCTTCGCAAGATTATCGATACGATTCCCACGCAGGCTTACTGCAATCTACCCGACGGCACAAACGAGTTTTCGAACAAACGTTGGCAGGACTATACGGGCCTGACCTCTGAAGAGTCGAGCGGATGGGGATGGCAAGCTGCGTTTCATCCTGAAGACTTGCCGAAGACCATGGATATATGGAGGGCGCTCCTGGCCACGGGCGAACCCGGTGATCATCAGGCGCGTCTTCGCCGCCATGATGGAGTGTATCGTTGGTTTTTTTTCGTTGCGAGCCGCTGTGGGATGAGACGGGCAAGATCGTCAGGTGGTACGGAATCGCCACCGACATCCACGATCTGAAGCAAACCGAAGAGAAGCTGCGAGACGAGGAGCGTGAGCTTCGTCAAATTACCGACGCAATTGCGCAGACCCTTGGTGTGCTGGACCCGAGCGGCGCGGTGCTTTACGCCAACCAAGCGACGCTCGACTATACCGGCCTGACCGCCGAAGACCTGCTTTCACCCAATTTTCGGGAACGAATCTTCCACCCCGACGACTTAGGGAACCCCTGCGCAGGTGCGTGATTTTGCATCGACAACGCGAGCGCAGTTGATTTTTTGATTCTGAATAGGTTTTCTGTCGGAAAAGACGGGTTGCTGCTGATCTTTTTCGCCTCTGTGAGG
>Ga0224526_1000883_pt1 | contig 12181 bp, 13 predicted proteins | sample CBST25metaG_FD_179878 | JGI IMG/M metagenome (GOLD analysis project Ga0224526, IMG submission 179878) | Peat soil microbial communities from Stordalen Mire, Sweden - C.B.S.T-25 | ecosystem: Environmental > Terrestrial > Soil > Wetlands > Peat | place: Sweden: Norrbotten County, Stordalen Mire...
GCATCGTCCTTATGTTCCACTCCTGCGTTGCTCTTCCGATCTCTTGAACCAGGGTTAATTGCCAGTGCCGGAGAGTGGCTAGCGCCTCAGCAGTCGAGTGTGAGGATGGAGCGCTGAAGTGATTCGTGCAGAACAGCCGCAAGCCGCCAGGCGCGCCCAGACTCCAGTCCGTGGTGATCAGAACGGGTTGGCCTGGCGCAATATCGAAGCGGCGCAGCGACAACTTCAAACGCAAAACCGAGAGGCTGTCGATCGCCATGCCATTGGCTAAAGACGTACCGATCTCTCCGGCCAATAGCGCGCCAATCGCATCCCTCACTTCCTCGCCCAGCGGTGCGGCCCATTTGACGTTAGTCAGAATTTTGACGGATCCATCTCCCTGGCGTGCCACCCATTCAAGGCGATCGGATTCGGCGGGTACATCGACTGGCAGGAGTTCAATCGCATAGTGCGTCGGCTGCGTCATGGCTGGCGGCAGGGATGTGGGTAGCAAGCTGTAGTAATGGATGGGCTCCGAGGCGCAAGCGGTCAGTAGCAGCACAAATAGACCCATAACGCGCATGGGTTTCATGGCGTGTTCTCCGGTGTGTTTGCATCTGTTTTTCGGCCACGGATCAATGCCTCGGGGTGTGCGTCGAGCAGGTCGGTCAAGCTGCGCAGTGATCTCGCACTGCGTTGCAGCTCAAGCAGGGTCTGATTCAGGTTCTGCTGCAATGGCGCGTCCGGATCCAGCGTGCTGCCCACATTCTTGAGCACTCGCTGGGCCTGACCCAGGGTGTTGAGCGTGGACGGTAGTACGGCATGATTCATTTGCCCCAGTGTCTGGTGCAGTGCGATCAGATTCTGGTCCAGGTGATTGCCGATGGCGTCGAAGGGAACCTTGTTCAGCTTGCTGACGATGCCTGCCATCTGATCCTGTAGCTGGTCAAAACCGCCTGTGACGGTAGGAAGAACCAGTGGACGGCTGGTTGGATCAAAAATCGCCTTAGGAACACGTGGAAAAAAATCGAGTGCGATATAGATCTGGCCAGTCAATAGGTTGCCGTTACGTGCCTGCGCGCGTAAGCCCTGCGTCACCATGCGGCTAAGAAAAGCCGCCACCATGGTCTCCGAGCCGGGCTCGGCGGGCGAATCGCGGGAGATGCGCAGAGGGAAGACCCGTGCGTCCACAATCACCGGGTAGTGATGTGAATGCAGGTCAATCTCGACATGTACCGACTGTACCGTACCAATATTGATGCCGCGAAACTCCACGGGTGCGTTGACGGCCAGGCCGCGCAAGGCCTGATCAAACTTCAGGCGTATGCGCATCGGCTCGCCGTCTGGCGGCGCCAATGCGGCCTGGCGATCGGCGGCCAGATCGTAGCGGGCAAGCGCCTGAACCGCCGGCCCGCAATCCTCCGCCGCATCAAAGGCTATGCCTCCCGCCAGCATCGTGGCGACTGATTGGGTCTGTAGCTGCAGTCCCTCCGCATTTAACGACAGGTTCACGCCGCTGGCGTTCCAGAAACGCGTGCAGCTGGAAACCAGAGAGTGGTACGGCGCATTCATGAAGATCTGTAGTTTGACTCCGTGGCCGTCGGTGTCGAGTTGATAAGAGGCGAGTTGGCCGACCTGGAGATTGCGGTAGTAGACCGGAGAGCCAACGTCGAGCGAGCCCAGCGCCGGCGCATGCAAGGTGAAGCCCTTGCCGGGGGTGCCATTGATCACGGTCGGTGGCGTTTCCATTCCGGTGAATTGCGACTGTGTTTCTGGGGAGCGGCCGCTGTCGACGCCTATGTAGGCTCCCGAAAACAAGGTGTCGATTCCGGAAACGCCGCCCATACCGATGCGCGGGCGCACCACCCAGTAACGGCTGTCTGTGCGGGCGAATTTCGTGGCGTTATTATTTAGATCAATGGTGACTAGAACCTTGGATAGATCAGGGCTGAGCTCGATGCGCTTGACCATGCCCACTACCACGTCCTTGTATTTGACCGGGGTCTTGCCCGCTTCAAGCCCGGTGGCACTCTGAAAACTGACTGTGATTTCAGGGCCGGCGGACAGCCAGACGTTGACCAACATTGCCAGTCCGATGATTAGCGCCAGCAGAGGCACAATCCATATTGCCGAAGGAAGGCGGCGGGAATTGATCAGCGCATTGCCGGGAGCGGGCGCTGGTGCGTGATGAGAAGTTTCAATCATGTTTGGGATCATCCCAGATTAGCCGGGGGTCAAAACTCGATGCGGAAAGCATGGTCAGTATCACGACCACCCCAAAAAAAACGATGCCGGACCGGGGCTCGACGCTGCCGAGCAGATTGAACCGCACGAGTGCGCAAACCAATCCGACCACTAAGACGTCGAGCATCGACCAATAACCGATAAACTCAATCGCGCGGTACAACTGGGTGCGTTGACGCCGGCCGATCTGATGCCCTCGATGTACACACCACAAGAGCCAGCCCAAGGTCAGAAACTTGGCGCAGGGAATTGCGACACTGGCCAGGAAGATCACCAGCGCGATCCCGAATTCTCCAGCATGCCAAAAGGCCAGTACGCCGCCAATGATGGTGTTTTCGCTGGCCTGGCCAAACTGGCTGGAGCGCATGACGGGTAACAGATTGGCGGGCAGATAGAGCATTACTGCAGCGCACAGCAACGCCAGTGTCCGGCTCATGCTGGCTGGTTTACGGTAATGCAGGCGTGCGCCGCAGCGGGGGCAGCGGATGGCTGGCGCGTCACAGACCAGCTTACAGCCGTGGCAGGCCACCAGCCCCAGTTCTTGCGCTGTCGCTGGCAGTGGTTGGCTCAAGGTAGTTGCTCCCACAGGGAGCAAATGTTTTGCGAGCATGCTAGACCATTGAGTGGATTCAGGACTGCCAGCGCCCACAGCCCGACGCCGGGATGAACAACCAGATACCCGGACAGTTTGATCATGGCGATCAGCACACTCAGCAAGCAGACTTCAATCAGGTTCCAAGGTTGTAGCCCCCCGATGACCCGCATCAAAGGCGCAAACCCAGGCGCGGAGACACCCTTCAGGGCGAATGCCAGTACCCAGCATTGCAGCAGGCTTTGAATCAGAGGCACGAAAAGGATCAGCATCACCGGCAGGGTCATCGGCGCACAGACTCCTTGTGCGAACACCATGGCCGCTTGCCATAACGTCGCGTTGCTCTGGTGTCCCATTACGTCGACAAAAATGACCGGGTTAGCCATGGCGAGCACAAAAACGATGGCGGTCGCCATGCTCAGGGCCAGTGCCTGCTCGCACTTGAATGCACAGGAGCAAGGTAACTTCAGTCCGCATGCCGTACAGTGCGCGCTTTGTTGCCGACCAAGCGCGGGCCGTTGATAGACCCGGTCGCAATGTTCGCAGATGATTAAATGTGGATAGATTCTCAAGTCAGCCTCCTCCGACTGACCATTCCAATCAGAAATGGGTGTTCATTCTTTCGAGGTTACATGTTAGACTGAACCGTACAGTTCATGCAAGAGAAATGCCTTGAGGAGGGCGCTTATGGCTGCACGGAAAAGTGTTTCTTCACCCGCTACTTCGCGCAGACCGCAGCAACCGCGCGGCCACGCCAGGATGGATGTCATTCTGGATGCAACGGAGGGATTGATTGCTGAGTCGGGAGCAGAAGGTGTCACCATGCGCCGGGTGGCGCATGCGGCCAAGAGTGCGGTGGGCTCGCTGTATCATTTCTTCCCGAGCCGGGACAGCCTGCTGCATGCCGTGGCGAACCGGCATGCGCTAGGGGTAAGCGAGATCACTACCCGTTTGCGCGCGCTCGCGCCCGTTGAGTGGCAGTGCATGAGCACGCAACAAGTGGCGGACCGTCTTATCTGTGAATATGCCGCTTATGGCCGCAGGCATCCGGATTTCCTTCTGACTCGGTTGTATCTTCCCGTTCCACACCTCGATGCAGAATTTCTCGCATTATTGCAGCAGATACTGGATGCGCGGTTGCCGAAAGCGAGTAAAGAAACACAACTGCGCCTTGCGGATATCATTTATGGAATATTGATGGGTGGGGTCAATGTGGCCAGCCAGGGCGGCCAGGCTAAAATCGAGTGTTTCCTTGACGAGATTCCCCTCGTACTGGGGGCCTATCTGGTCAGTCTGGAGAACCGGACCTGGTGTTCAAACCTGGATAAGACGCGGCCTGAAGCGAGATTACGCTAGCACTTCAGACCTGCCGCGAGTCATGTGTTGACACCTGACGCTGCCTGTCTTCAAAGGCAGCTTCCCATGTCGGTGCGCTCGGAACCAGCGGATGCAATCAACGGGGAATGACTTCCGGCGCGTAGGCCCGGAGAAATACATCAATGGCACGATCCGCTGACAAGGTGGCTTCGGCGAGGCTGGGCGACGGTACCGCCTGAAGTAGCAGCGGCTCTACGATTTCCGCCTCCAACAGGCCACGCAGGTATTCGGCTGCCAGTACTGGGTCGCCACTGCGCAGTTTGCCGGCTTCCATCCATGCTGAAAGAAAAACCACTATTTGGTCACGGATGGCTCTGATCTTGTCGAGGAACAGCTCGCCTACGCCCAGGCGTGATGATTCGGAGATGACCAGACGACGTGCAGAGATCATGTCGTCTGAGCTAATGAAGAGCAAAAAACCCACTCCGAAGTGGCGCAAGGCCTCGTCAACATCTCGCTGGCCGATATCGAGTCGGGCAAGTGCGCCGGTGAAAGAGTGTTCAATGGCCGATGCCACGCAGGCCACAAACAATTCTTCTTTTGAAGTGAAATGACTATATAGAGTGGCTTTAGACCCACCGACCTGAGTGGTAATTTCTGACATCGATGTCTGCTCGAAGCCTTTTTCCCTGAATAGGCGATAGGCCGTCGCCAGTATTGCTTGCCGTTTGGCATCACCTTTTTTCATTTTCCCGTTCCCATGTGTAAAAAAACATCATACTGAACTGTACGGTTCAATTTTACTTGACACTACAGGGATGTCAATCCTATAAATAGTACCGTACAGTTCAGTTTGGAGTAGATCGCATGGAAGCCTCACGTTTTCCCCCCGGACACAATGGCCGGTGTTTGCTGCGCACCTTGCTGGCGGGGGGCCTGCTCGCGCTGGGCGGCTGTGCCCAGATTCCCAAATTTGGGGAACTGCCCAATGTCAAACCGCTAGCACAGTACGCCAGCGATCAGTCCTTCAACGTCCCTGCCGCCGTTTGGCCTGGCGACGGCTGGTGGCGCGCTTTCGGCGATATACAGCTCAATGCGCTGATTGAAGAAGCGCTGAATGGATCGCCGACGTTGCATATGGCGCAGGCTCGTTTCGACCAGGCGGGCGCCATGGTTGTGAGCGCGCATGCACCACTGATGCCTCAGGTGTCGGGCAGTGCCGAATTTGATCAAGAAAAGCAAAGCTACAACTATCTAATGCCGCAAGGACAATTTCCGGGAGCCGTGCCGCGCGGCTGGCACGACTATGGTGTGGCAGCGCTGAGTATGTCGTGGGAACTTGATTTCTGGGGCAAGAACCGCTCGGCGCTGGCCGCCGCTATCTCAGAACAACAAGCTGACAGTGTAGAGATCGCTGAAACCCGCTTGCTGCTGTCGACTTCAATCGCATCGACCTACGCCGAACTATCCCATCTCTACAGCGTGCGCGACTTGGATGCAGAACAGCTGCAACTGAGTGCCAAAACGGTGGCGCTGATTCATCAGCGCTATCAATGTGGGCAGGAAAACATGGTACGAGTCATGCAGACCGAGGCGCGGCTATCCGAAGTACAAGCCAGTTTGCATGTCACCGACGAGCGCATCGCGTTACAGAAGAACGCGCTCGCTGCTTTGCTCGGGGCCGGACCTGATCGCGGGCGGACCATCGTCCGCCCTTCCGCGCGCATCGCCGTTTCCGCTGGACTGCCTCCGAGCCTGGCCTCGGATCTGCTTGGCCGCCGGCCCGACGTCGTGGCTGCTCTCTTGCGCACCGAAGTTGCTGCCAGTCGTATCGATCAGGCTAAAGCCGGGTTCTACCCAAGCATCAATTTGCTCGGGATGTTTGGTGCGCAGTCACTAGGCATCAACAACCTGAGTAAGTCGGGCTCGGAGATCGGCGATGTCGGTGTGGGGATTTCTTTACCCATCTTCAATACCAGGCAGCTTCAGGGGCAACTGCTTGGCAGGCGCGCCGAGTATGGGATGGCCGTTGCCGACTACGACGCCACTGTCACTAACGCGTTGCGCGAAGTGGCCGATGCGGCAACCAGCCGCCAAGCCTTGGGCGGTGAACTGGCCGCCACCCGCACTGCCTCCGCCGATGCTCAAAAAGGATATGACATCGTTGAACTGCGCTATCGCAATAAATTGGCCAGCCAGCTCGAGGTGCTCTCTGCGCAAGACCAACTGGTGTTCGCCAAGCGCACCCAAGCTGACGTGGAAGCCCGCGCCATGGTGCTCGACGTCGCGCTGGTCCGCGCGCTTGGCGGTGGTTTCCAAAGTCCAGAATGGCGTGAGCAGCGCCAGCAAATGGTTAAATTTCAAAATTCCCTGGAGAATATTCGATGAGCCAGCCTACAGAAACGCTGACTACTGATGTGTCAGAACCCAAAAACAGCAATAAGCGGAAACGGCTTTTTGTCATGCTCGCGCTGGCTATAGTGGTGGCGGGCGGTGGTTACTGCGCGTATTGGAAACTGATCGGCAGCCGCTATGTGTCGACCGATAATGCGTACACCGCAACCGAGGTTGCATCGGTCACCTCGCAGGTTGCGGGTCAGGTCGCGCATGTGAAAGTGGAAAATAGCCAGCAGGTGAAGCAAGGCGATGTCCTGGTGGTGCTAGACGATACCGATGCCAGGCTGGCCATGCTCCAGGCGCAAGCTGACCTGGCGCGGGCGCGGGCCCAGGAGGCCGGTGCTAAGTCTAGTCTGGATGCCGCCAAAGTCGATTTACAGCGCAGACAGGCCTTGGCCGGAACCGGCGCGGTCTCCGGCGATGACCTCACTCATATTCAGAATGCAGCAAGCAATGCTCAAGCCAGTCTGGATGCCGCGACCGCGGGTATCTCATTGGCCCAGGTGCGGTTCGATCAAGCGAAAATCGACTTGGCCCGCACGGTGATTCGCTCGCCTGTGAGCGGAGTAGTGGCGCAGCGTGAGGTTCAGTTGGGACAGCGTGTGGTGCCTTCTATCCCCTTGCTGTCTGTGGTTCCCGTGCAGGACATGTATGTCGACGCCAACTTTAAGGAGGTTCAGCTCGAAGGCGTTCATCCGGGTCAGCATGTCAAACTGATTACCGACCTTTACGGCAGCGACGTCGTTTTCCATGGCGTCGTCGGCGGATTTGATGGCGGCACCGGGGCGGCATTCGCGGTTATTCCGGCACAGAACGCCACTGGCAACTGGATCAAGGTGGTGCAGCGCCTGCCGGTTCGAATCAATCTTGATCCCGCCGAGTTGGTGGCCCATCCGCTACGTGTCGGTCTGTCCATGACTGCGACCATCGACCTGCAGAGCAAGTCCTGACCGGGAGAAATACATGGAAACCCTTTCTACTGAGGCCGAACACGATGCGCCGCACGGGCTGCGCGGCGCTATGTTGTGGTTGGGCGGTATTGTGCTGGCCATGGCCAACTTTGTCGCCGTGCTCAACATGACCATCGCTAATGTGACTGTGCCGAATATGGCGGGTGCGCTTGGCGCTGGATCCAGTCAGGGGACGTGGGTGATTACCTCGTACGCGGTGGCGGAAGCCATTACAGTTCCCCTGACCGGTTGGTTGAGCGCTCGTTTCGGCGCGGTCAGGGTGTTTTGCCTTTCGGTGGCGATGTTCGGCGTATTTTCGCTGCTGTGTGGCTGTTCTACATCGCTTGGCATGCTGATCGGCTTTCGGGTACTGCAAGGCATGGCAGGCGGTCCGCTACTGGCGCTCTCGCAAACGCTGCTGCTGCGTATTTTTCCCAAGGAACAGTCGATGCAGGCCATGGGACTGTGGGCCATGACCACACTGCTGGCTCCGGTTGTAGGGCCGGTGCTCGGCGGCTGGCTGTGCGACAACTATAGCTGGCCGTATGTGTTCTTCATCAATGTGCCGATGGCCTTTCTGTTTAGTGCAATCGCATGGAAACTGCTGAACAGCTATGAAGATCCCACTGTGAAGTCGCCCATCGACAAGATCGGGATGGTGCTGCTGGTCATCTGGGTCGCTTCGCTGCAGATTATGTTGGATGAGGGTAAGGACCTGGACTGGTTCTCGTCGCTTGAGATCCGCATCTTGGCCGTGGCCGCGGTGATTGGCTTCCTGGCCTTCCTGATCTGGGAGTTGACCGAGAAAAATCCGATCGTGAATTTACGCGTGTTTCGCCATCGGGGCTTCTCCTCCTGCATGTTGGTGCTCGCCTTGGCGTTTGGCGCGTTTTTCGGACTTAATGTTCTCACCCCGCTTTGGCTGCAGTACAACATGGGCTATACCACGACCTGGGCCGGTCTGGTGGTGGCCTGGGGCGGCGTGCTATCGGTGATTTTCTCTCCAATTGCAGCCAATCTGGCGAATCGGGTCGATGCACGCTACCTGATCTTTATCGGCACCTTCTGGCTGGCCGGAGACACGTTCTGGCGATCAATCGCCACTTCGAACATGGACTACTGGTCGATCTGCATCCCTCTGTTTTTTATGGGTGTGGGTATGCCCATGTATTACGTGCCGCTGACCGGTCTGGCGATGGGGTCCGTGGATGAGACTGAGACCGCGTCCGCTGCCGGCTTGATGAATTTCGTCCGGACGATCTCCGGCGCCTTCGCCACTTCGTTGGTCACCACCTCCTGGCAGGATCGCAGCTATATCGCCCATGCGGAGCTGACCAATGTGGTTGACCCCAAGGGGCAGGCCGTGATGTTACTCAAACAGGGCGGTGTGCTTACCCAGGCGGGACGTGAACTGTTGAATATGGCGGTGACCGGCCAAAGTCTGATTTTGGCGACCAACGGATTGATGGTGGTACTCGGTATCGTCTTTCTGATTGCTTCGGTCGCCATTACCCTGGCGCCCAAAGCGATGCGCTCGGTTGACCCGTCTTCGGTGGGACACTGATGCGCGGGATGGGGCGCATCGATAATTTAACAATTTGATATAAGATTTATATACGGTAGAGGGGCCATAGGCTCATGAACACATCCGGTATTACGGCCTTATCCGCCATGATGGGGTCGCTGGTCGGCGGAACTGCTTCCGTCGCAACGACTTGGTTTTCCGAAAAATCCAAGACTCAGCGGGAATGGGCGCATGCGGAAATGGCTAAACGCGAAGAGGTGTATGGAGCGTTTATTTCCGAGTGCTCCAAACTCGCGCTTGATTCCCTGGAAAAAAACCTGGCGGCCAGCAGCGGGATGGTGACCGTCTATGCATTGGTCAGCCGCATCAGATTGACCTCCTCCCCGCAAGTGATTGAAGCGGCGATTCTGGCCGTGACTCAGATCGTGGAGCAGTATTTCGAACCCAATCTGTCGCTTGAGGGCATCCGCCTACGCATGGCGGTGCATAGCCGAGACGATCCGCTAAAAAAATTCAGCGAAGCTTGCCGGTTGGAGTTGCAGCAATTACAAAGATCCCGGTAGATTCCTTCCGCTTGTGGATGCTGCGCATTGCCGATGAGCGCCGGATGCCCTTCGATGTGGAGGCTGCCAGCGCGACTACGCGCAAGGCCATTGCCGGGCTAGAAGCCGGGAAAGGCAAGCGGTTCGGCAGTGTTGATGATCTGATGGCAGACCTGCATGCGGACGATGGACCGCGCATCCGCCTTCAATCGCGATGACAGGCGCGAGGCAAAGGCCCCGCCCTGGCCACGCTCGATAACGATTTGAAACCCGTGCTCGTGGTGCTGGCGACCGCCCCACCGCTGGACGCCAAATACCGCGACCACGGCCTGAGTGGCGATAGCGCAGGCTATCGGAAATGCCACGTCAAGCCCGACCTGCAGCGGATCTGCCGCAAGGCGGATGCCGACACTCTCAGACTCGCGCTGTTTTCTGTTTTCTGTTTTCTGTTTTCTGTTTTCTGTTTTATGAGGCGACCCCATACAACATCACTATGGGTGTATCTTCGAATTCATGAGTATCCAACAACGAGAATGGAGCACAAGTCATGGCGCTATTGAAAAGCCGCTTCGCAACGACCGACAAGGCGCTCACCGATATCCAGGATGCCCGCAAGGCCGCCGACAAGGAGCGCCGCCAGCAATACAAGCAGAGCAAGGCAGATAAAGAGCGCATGGTCATCCTCGTCGGTGAGGCGGTATTGCGACGTGTGGAATGTGGCGAATGGGATGAAGCCGAGTTTCGGCAGATGATGGACGACGCGTTGGGCCGTCCAGTTGACCGGGCTCTGTTTGATCTGGACTGATCAAGTCGCACAAACACAGGCAAGGACATGGCTCGGCGGCATTCAACAGGGTGAAGGAGCCGCCACCCGAGTGCGCGCTGACGTTGGACGGCGAATAAAGAGTCTAGCAGAGTCCTGGTGTAGCCATTGCGGCTTAGAATGTAGCTAATACGGCTGCAATAACGAATGACTGATGACTCGGCAAGCGCATTTTGCCGCGCAAAGCAGGCCCATGGCACGGTTAGTCCGCAGGTCGTCGGGTGAGACGTGTCGGAATACGGAGCGTAAAATGAAAAAAGCCCTGAATCATCAGGGCTTTTGAATTCTTTGGTGGCGAATCCCCGACTCGAACGGGGGACCTGCAGATTATGATTTCAAGGTAGAAATACAACAAATCAAAAGGTTATCGTGTTTTCTGTTCCGCAAAAAAGGCCGAACTCATGCGGCTACAACCCAGTAACGGCGCGGGGCGTAGAAATTTTGCGGAACAGCGACCTGTGAATTTTATTTGCTGTTCAACCGGAGAGTCAGTCTGCTGGGACTGAACGCTTCCTGAAGGCGGGATGTCGACTCAAGCTTACGTTGGCCAAATATAGAAGATCCGAGCTATCCAAAGCGACCATCAGGCTGGAATTTGGCGTGGGTCATGGTCTTTAAGCCAATCTTGCAAGGCCACATCCATGCGTGACTGCCAGCCAGGACCCGTCGCGCGAAAGCGGGCAATCACGTCAGGCGAATAGCGAACTGTCACTTGCAGCTTGTTGACGTCTCTTCTGGGGCGGCCGCGCGGTTTGATTGCCTCTCGCAAGGCGCTCAGATCTGGCGCATCTTCACCGCTAATGTCCGGCTCGATATCCTGTAGCGCCTCTCGCTTGACGCGTTCCAAATCGCTTAGCGATTCGCCGCGCTCACGCATGGCTTGTAGTGCCTCAGTCGTTTTCGTGGTTGGCAAGCCAGTCATGGTACAAGCTCCTTTCATCTGAATGGGCTCGGCGCAAGCTGATGCAGCGCACCTTTTCTGCTTGGGGAAGGTAGATCAACGTCAGTACCGTCAATATTTCATAAGCATAAGCAAACGCCTGGATGCGACACTCGCCGTTGCGCTTACTGATGACTTCCAGTTTGATCGGACAGTCATACACCAAAGGGGCATCAACAAAGTCCAACCCGTGCTTGGTAATGTTGGCCAGGCGCTTAGCCTCATCCCATTCATAGACCATGCTTTATTGTAGCTACAAAATTACGTTTAGCATCCACACTGATCGTAAAATCATTGAGTCATTATCCTGTACAGAAGTTTTACAGCGAGGCTCTCTGAACGGCAGGCGACTCATCTCTGATGATTTGTTTGCGTCAATGTTCCCCGGGAGCGCGCTTTCTGGAGACGATGACCATACTCCGACGACTTATGAAACAACCCGACGAACGCTTTATTGGCCGAGTTTAGGCTTAATGAATTTCAAACGGTTTAGTCACCGTGCCTTGATGAAATACCATCTGCCATCGGTCATTCTGCAGCCGCCAGATAGAACTTCTTAAGGCCCGTCACAACTGCGTCACAGGATGCGAGGTCAGCCGATAAGCCTGCTTCCGGAGTCATGCGTTACGAACGCCTTGAAGTTGTCAGCAGTCAAGGGAAGGTCAACTGACGACTGGTGTGTTTTTAGCAAATTGTTAACGAGTGTGCTGGAACTGTTTACAAGGTGTGATAAATATGAGAGTCATAGCAGCTATTCCAATGAATATGTTGTATGGATACATTGCCGAGCAAGGCGAAGGGGCTAGCGATGGCTGGTTTACTTGCATGCGTGAAGATATGGCGGGTATAGTTATTCTGCCTTTTTGCGATTC
>Ga0224526_1000886_pt1 | contig 12154 bp, 13 predicted proteins | sample CBST25metaG_FD_179878 | JGI IMG/M metagenome (GOLD analysis project Ga0224526, IMG submission 179878) | Peat soil microbial communities from Stordalen Mire, Sweden - C.B.S.T-25 | ecosystem: Environmental > Terrestrial > Soil > Wetlands > Peat | place: Sweden: Norrbotten County, Stordalen Mire...
GGTTGAAGAGCTTGGCCTGGACCAGGCGAAGCCTTTTGGAAGGCGCGGAGATATGTTCGGCATTACCTTCATTCACTCAGAGCCAAGTTTCGGCGCCAAACATCACGAGAGCGTAATGGAGACTTTTTACCGGCTTCGCTTGACGAAGAGTGTTGACGTTGGCCCGGATCTCGAAGTATCAAACCATCCCACCTATGCAAGCAAAGCTTATACGACCGCACTGCTGGGCCTGAGAATGCGGATCATGTTCTGAGGCGCAACACGACGGGAGCAGGGCAGAATCTTCAATTCGACTCATAGGCATACGGCGATAGTGACCAAAACTGAACAGATAGACGGGCCAACTCGTGGAATGCTGGGCGTATCTGAGGGTGCAAGCGCGCTCAGAGCGGAGTGAATATTCTCCGCACAACAGAGCCTTCAGAGGAGCGAAGGCATGTTCGAGAAGAGGAGCTTTCATGACCACGACGAAAAAATGCGAACATCCGGCTTGCAACTGTGTAGTACCGAATGGGAAGAACTACTGCAGCGAGGCATGTGCCGATAAGAAGAAGACTCCCGAACTGACCTGCCAATGCAAGCATCCGGAATGCATCGGGGATATTGGCCTCAAGATGTAGTGAGCCTGACTCACGGCGCAACTGTGAGTCTCGAATCCCGGGCCAGTCGTGATGCAGAACTACGGTTTTGCAGTGGAGAATGTCTGCAAAGAAGCTCACGCTGTGCTCGACCAGCTTAAGGAGAAAGCGTCATGCGTGTAGGAATTGCATCGGACCATGGAGGCTTCGCTCTGAAAGAGCAGATCGCGAATTTGCTGCGCGGCGCTGCCCATGAGGTCGTAGACTTCGGCGCGGTGCAACCGAACCCCGGAGACGATTATCCGGATTACGTGATCCCGCTGGCTAGGGCCGTAGCCGCTGGTACAGTTGATCGCGGAATCGCTCTCTGCGGCAGCGGCGTGGGCGCATCCATCTGTGCCAACAAAGTTACCGGCGTACGCGCCGGACTCATTCACGACGTCTTCTCCGCTCATCAGGGCGTCGAGGATGACGACATGAACCTCTTCTCACTCGGGGGACAGGTTATCGGGTCCGCCTTGGCCTGGGAATTGATAGAGACGTTTCTAAAGGCCCGCTTCAGCGGCGCGATTCGTCACCAGCGCAGGGTTGAGAAAGTGATGGCATTGGAAATGCATCCCATTGAGCATTGAAGAGTTCTTGAGGAGAAAATGAAATGAATCGAACCACGAAGAAACTGCACGAAATAGGCCAGAGCCTCTGGCTCGATAACATTACCCGCGGTCTGCTGGCCAGCGGTACACTTGAACGCTACATTCATGAGCTGTCGATCACGGGTCTTACTTCGAATCCGACGATCTTCGATCATGCGATCAAGAACAGTCACGACTATGACGGCGCCATCAGCCAGAAAATAAAAGAGGGCAAATCGGGCGAGGCGCTCTTCTTCGAATTGGCAATTGAGGATCTGCGGCAGGCCGCCGATCTCTTCCTCCCAACTCACGACCGGACAGACGGTGTGGACGGCTGGGTATCGCTAGAGGTCTCTCCCCTGTTGGCCCGAGATACGGCGGCCACTCTGGCCGCGGCCAAGGCTCTCCACGCCCGCGCGGAAAGGCCCAATCTCTTCATCAAGATCCCCGGAACCAGCGAGGGTCTTCCAGCCATTGAGGAGGCAATCTTCGCGGGGGTGCCCGTCAACGTGACCCTGCTGTTCTCCGGCGAGCAATATGTCGCGGCTGCCGAGGCATATCTGCGCGGCATCGAGCGACGCATCGCAGCAGGGCTGAATCCCGATGTCGGCTCTGTGGCGTCACTCTTCGTCAGCCGATGGGACGTGGCAGTAGCAAAAACGGCGCCGGAGGCCTTGCACAACAAGCTTGGCATCGCCATCGCCGAAGATGCCTATGAGAAGTATCGCGCGCTGCTTGACTCGCCCCGATCGCAGCGCATTTTGAATGCCGGCGCTCATCCGCAACGCCTTCTTTGGGCCAGCACCGGAACCAAGGATCCCAACGCGTCCGACATCTTGTACGTCGAGGCCCTTGCGTTGCCCTTCACCGTGAACACGATGCCCGAAGCCACGCTAAAGGCCCTCACCGCCCATGAAGAATTCGGCGAAGCTTTACCTTCAAACCCAGGGGAGAAATTGGCACAATTCGCCAAGGCCGGTATTGACACAGAGGCCGTGGCTGCCCAACTCCTCGAAGAAGGGGTCGCTTCGTTCGCCAAGTCCTGGAAGGATTTGCTGGATTGCATAGCGTCCAAGAGCCAAGTGCTCAAGGCCGCCTGAATACGAACTGGGACCACGCTCTGCTCTGTGTACGCAATTGCTCAGCACCACGGCCTTCAATCCTGAAACACTTGTCGGACAAGTGGCCTCCAGTTCGGCGACGGCTTGTGATGCGGGCCGGCAAGGGATGCCTGTTGGCTTGTCGGGGACAATGTGTTGCGGCCGCATTGGCGCTTCGGGAGCAAGGGCCCAAGCTGTGTCAGGTCAACCTTGGAAAAGGAGACGTCATGTTAGTCAAAGCAAAGTCACTGAAAGGTTATTCGCTCAAGGGCCTCGATGGGGACATCGGGTCGGCCCGTGAGTTCTTCTTCGACGACCGGTTTTGGGCAATTCGTTACCTCGTCGCAAATACAGCAACCTGGCTTAGCGGCAGAAAGGTATTGATCTCACCTTACTCACTGGACGGTGTCAATATTGCTGAAGAGAGGGTGCTTGTTCTATTAAACAGGAAGCAAATCGAGGAGAGTCCCTCCATTGACACGGACGAGCCAGTGTCACGTCAATATGAGACCTCTTACAACGGATACTATGACCTTCCGAACTATTGGGGTGGGCCATACATGTGGGGAAGCTATGCGCATCTTAAGCTCGATCGCACCAGACATATCCGGCCCGTCTCGGAAACAATCGAATGGGACCCCCATCTGCGTAGCACCGACGAGGTAACGGGCTACCATTTCGTCGCGCCTGACGGCGAGATCGGCCATGTCGATGACTTCATCATCGATGACGAGACGTGGGCGATTCGTTACCTTGTTGTGGCGACAAAAAACTGGTGGCCTGGGAAAAAAGTTCTCATTTCACCAAAGTGGATCGAGAGCGTGAGTTGGGACGCCAGGGAAGTTGTGATCGGACTGACTCGCGAGACCATCAAGGCCGCACCGGAATACACTGACGAGTCTTTGCTCACACGGGATTACGAAACGGGCTTGTATGGGCACTACAATCGCGAAGGATATTGGGTTGACGAACTCTCGGCCGTTTGAATGCAGTTCAACAAGCTATGAGAGCTGCTCCTCTTTATGCGGATCTCTTACTTCCAGTGAGCACATGGGGCTCGGCAGGGTGATTCATGGTCAATGTAGTCGAAACGTCCACCCTTACCCTGATAAGTCCCTCACCTCGCCTGTTTCCGCTTAGCGCCGCCTATGCCTCCCTCGTCATCGACAACACACCCATGTTCGTTTCTCGCAGAGCGCCTGGGGATGCGAAGCATTCTTCATGTAGATTACGGTTCCACCCGCACTGAACTCACTTCAACCGGATTGCAGTCGAACGACCCAACCTAGCCGTGTTACCAGCTCGAAAAGGAGATTCAGAAATGTCGACCGAAACACTCACGACCGAGGATTTACTCCACGAAACGCCGGAAGCAATCGCCAACGAGGAGTCGGTGCACGGAGATACGACTCTCACTCCGGACCTCCTTCGCCGCATGAACGCGTACTGGCGCGCGGCAAATTACGTGTCGGTCGGTCAGATTTATCTCTATGAAAACCCTCTGCTGAAGGAACCGCTGAAGCTCGAACATGTGAAGCCATTGGTGGTTTCGCATTGGGGGACAACGCCAGGGCAGAACTTCATCTATGTGCATCTCAACCGGATCATCAAAAAGTACGACTTGAATATGTTTTATATTGCCGGACCAGGACACGGAGGCCCCGCGATTGTGGGCAACGTGTACCTGGAGGGCACCTGGAGTGAGGTGTATCCGAATGTCACCCAGGATGAAGCCGGTTTGAAGAAGCTGTTCAAACAGTTTTCGTTTCCTGGCGGCATCTCAAGTCATGTGGCGCCAACGACGCCCGGATCGATCCACGAGGGCGGGGAGTTGGGTTACTCGCTCAGCCATGCATTCGGCGCTGCGTTCGACAATCCGGACCTGATTGTCGCTTGCGTGATTGGCGACGGCGAGTCAGAGACGGCGTCGTTGGCGACCTCGTGGCAGTCCAATAAGTTTCTCGACGCCCGCACCGATGGAGCGGTGCTGCCGATCCTGCACCTCAATGGCTACAAGATCAGCAACCCGACCGTGCTGGCTCGGATTGAGCATGAGGAACTGGAGCAGTTCCTGAGAGGCTGCGGCTGGACCCCCTACTTCGTGGAAGGTGACGAGCCCGAGAAGATGCACGAACTGATGGCCGCTACCGTCGACAAGGCCATCGAGGAAATCCATCGCATCCAAGACAATGCTCGCAACAACAAGGACAACACTCGGCCGCGCTGGCCAATGATCGTACTTAAATCGCCTAAAGGCTGGACTGGGCCGAAGGTCGTCGACGGTCTGCAGATTGAGGGAACATTTCGAGCTCATCAGGTACCGCTGCTAGTCGATCCTCAGCATCCCGATCATGTAAAGCTTCTGGAAGACTGGATGAAGAGTTACAAGGCCGAAGAACTCTTCGACGAGAATGGCCGACTGATTGCAGAACTGGAAGAATTGGCGCCCAAGGGCAACCGCCGCATGGGAGCCAACCCTCATGCCAATGGCGGCATCCTGCTGCACGATCTTGTGATGCCCGATTTCCACGTCCACGCCGTAAAGGTGACATCTCCTGGCTCAGTAGAGGTTGAGGACACGCTGGTGCTGGGTTCGTTCCTGCGAGATGTCGCCAAGCTGAATCAGGACAAACGAAACTTTCGCGTGTTCGGTCCCGATGAGACGGTCTCGAATCTTCTGCAGGCCGTATTTGAGGTCACCAACCGTCAATGGGATGCGCGCAAGTACGGCAATGACGTGTTCCTTGCGCCCGAAGGGCGCGTGTTGGACTCGATGCTGAGCGAGAACCAGTGCGAGGGTTGGCTGGAGGGGTATCTTCTCACTGGCAGGCATGGACTCTTCAATAGTTATGAAGCCTTCATTCGCATCATCGACTCCATGTTCAGCCAACATGCGAAATGGCTGAAGGTCTGCAATGAGCTGCCCTGGAGACGCGATATCTCGTCTCTGAACTTCCTCCTGGCCTCGCATGTGTGGCAGCAGGATCACAACGGCTTCACCCATCAGGACCCAGGATTTCTTGACCACGTCATCAACAAGACAGCCGATTTCGTGCGCTGTTACCTTCCCGCGGACGCCAACTGCCTGCTGTCTGTCTTCGATCACTGCCTGCGCAGCCGGAATTACGTCAACGTGGTGGTTGCAGGAAAGCACGCGCTTCCCCAATGGCTAACCATGGATGAGGCGGTCGTGCATTGCACCGAGGGCATCGGCATCTGGCAATGGGCCAGCAACGATCAGCAGAGCGAGCCCGACGTGGTGATGGCCTGCTGTGGAGACACGCCCACTCTGGAGATTATTGCTGCCGTCTCCATCCTTCGCGAACATCTGCCCGAACTGAAGATCCGTGTCATCAATGTAGTCGATCTGATGAAGCTACAGCCCAGCACGGAACATCCTCATGGACTGACCGAACAGCAGTACGACTCCCTCTTCACCAAGGACAAGCACATCATCTTTGGCTTCCATGGATACCCGGGGCTGGTCCATCGCTTGACCTACCGCCGCACCAACCGCAATCTGCATGTGCGTGGTTACAAGGAGAAAGGCACAATCACGACACCATTCGACATGCGCGTGCAGAACGATCTCGACCGCTTCCACCTGGTAATGGACGTCGTCGATCGTGTACCGAATCTCGGCTCCAAGGGCGACTACCTGAAACAGCAGATGCAGGACAAACTCATCGAGCACAAACACTACATCGATGCCCATGGCGAGGATATGCCCGAGATCCGGAACTGGAAATGGAATAAGGGCAACACACAAAAGGGACACTAAATCGGGTTCTCGGAGTTGAAAGATGCCAATACAAATCTATGAAGAAGACGGCGGACAGTCAGTCGCCGTGGGGGTCTCTACCATCGCGCCAAATGCGACCGGGCGGCTCACCGCGGCGAATATGACGCGGCCGTAGAGGCGGATCGCCGTGAAAGTGCAGCAAATCAAACGATATCTAACATCTACGCAAGGAGCGCGGTATGAAGACGCATACCAGTCAGAAATTCGTCGTCGGAAATTGGAAGATGCACACCACTTCATCTGAAGCGGAGCACTTGGCAAAAGGCATTATTGAGGGCTTCGACCGCTCCGAGCATGTCACCGTTATCCTCTGCCCGCCATTCCCTTATCTCGCGCTTGTCGGCGACATGCTCAAGGGTACCCAGATCGCGCTCGGCGCTCAAAACATGTATCCCGACAAGGAAGGAGCCTTCACCGGCGAGGTGAGCCCGACCATGTTGCTCGATCTTGGCTGCAAGTACGTCATCCTCGGACACAGTGAGCGCAGGCACAAACTGGGCGAGTCCGATGCGTTCATCAACCAAAAGGTAGAGTGCGCACTGTCCGCAGGACTGAATGCGATTCTCTGCGTCGGGGAGACGCTGGAGCAACGCAATGCGAAGCAGACCGAGGCGGTGCTCGACAGTCAACTTTCGCAGGGATTGGCGAACGTTCCGCCAGAATTTTTCTCCCGGCTGAGTGTCGCCTATGAACCAGTCTGGGCGATCGGCAATTCTCTGCACCATGAGAATCCACAACAGGCGCAGGATGCGCTTTTGCTGATTCGCAAGAAGCTCAGTCAAATCTGTGGAGATTTACGGGCCCAGCAGATGATTGTTCAATACGGTGGTAGCGTAGAACCTGAAAATGCAACTGCGTACCTTGGTCAGCATGACATAGATGGAGTCCTCATCGGGGGTGCTAGCCTAAAAGCCGACAAGTTCCTCGCCATCGTCCATGCCGCAATTGCTGAAAACGAAGCAGAGATGCAGCCGGTTTGAATTGAGCCAGGAGTTCGAGATTCTCTCCGTGCGCCCGATTGGGCTTCGTTCAAGGACCCCAATGTGCAGACAGGCCGCAAAGGTGCTTTACTGCGTTGTATCTAGCATGGCCTGGGATAAGTTAGTCACGTCTCTTCACCCTCAACTGAGTGGGGGTGTTCATAGGCTCACTCGGTGAGTCTGCTGTGACCAGGCCGGGCCGTCCGTCAAAGGGCACTACCATCCGCGAGGCGAACGGCACACCAGCGAAGGCGATCTCAATCAGTTGTGCAATTGGGAACAACATTGCAAGTCGACAATGCACAAACTGGATTCTGTGTTGCGTCGCGGCATGAAGTTATCCAGTTCTTACCGCTCTTGTCAAAAGCGCTCAATCAGCAAAAAGCAAGTGACATTCAGGAGGCAACATTATGAAGGCTAGGACACAGCAACTCGACGCGCTATCGGAGACGTCTGAAGAGCATGAAAATGGAGCTGACGTTCCCAATATCTTGGAAGAAGACGAGATCAAGGAAATCTACCTGGACAGGGGAGCAGAGGACCACCTCGACGAATCACAGGATGAAGCCGCTGAAGAAGATGAGTTGGAAGAGGAAGATGAAGTAGGTCGGGCCGCACAATGAGATCGGAGTTAGACTCCTTCATCCTATCGGTGAGCAAGCCTAAAACAGGAAGGACGGGAGAAGTCACGATGACAAAACTTACGTATGTGGAGCGGAAGGAACTGCCCAAAAGGGAGTTTGTCTTTCCGAAGACGCGGCGCTACCCGATTGAGGATGCTGCGCACGCGCGGGATGCGCTGGCCCGGTCCAGCGGAAAGCCGGAACACGCGACGGTGGCGGCGGCGGTCAAACGGAAGTATCCAGAGATCGATGTAGAGAAATAGGAAGTGGACGGCTGCGGAGACGGGGGCCGGACATTGTGGTTCGTGTCCTGTTCCAGACGACCGGAATACCATGGGGATGGCGTTATGGACAGGGCTTTTCTATCACGAACCTGCCTTTCTATCGCCTTTCTATCCGTTATATAGCGACCGCGAGCCTCCAATTCATCACTCGGGGTGTGATGAATTGGAGGCTCGCATGCTCTATCTGCCAACAGAGGAAGAATTACGAGAAGAGCTTGCGCCAGGACATGAACGACGCGAAGTGGCACCACGTGCCCGCTTGGCGAGAGCCAAACCTCAGGCACTCCGCCAATTTCATCGCGATTTGCAGGACACAGTGTGTTTTGGCCACGCTCGATTTGACACAACCTCAGCCATAGTCGAATAATTATTAGACTATGGCTGAGGTTCAGAACGCCTATCTGCATTGTCGTGAAATACTGCTCGAACGGCTCGGCGAAGCCGCGCCCGGCCGCATCCAACTTCTCACCGGTCCCCGGCAGGTGGGTAAGACTACGCTGCTTTTGGACATTGCCGCAAAGTTCGGCGACAAGGCCATCTACGCCGCCGGCGACGATCCTGACGCTGCACTGCCTGGTTTTTGGGAGCGTCGTTGGGCCGAGGCCGAAACGCGCGCCAAGCAGGGGACAGCGGTTCTGTTGCTGGACGAGGTGCATCATCTGTCCGATTGGGCAGGACGGCTCAAGGGGCACTGGGATCGCGCCCGCCGTCGCCGTCTCCCAATTCATGTGGTAGCTACAGGGTCTTCAGCCCTTCGCGTCGCGCAAGCCTCACGGGAGAGCCTGGCTGGACGCTTCGAGCGTTTGACGTTGAGTCACTGGCCCGCCGCTTCGCTGGCAACTGCTTTTCATCTCTCTCCGCATGAAGCCGCCATCAATCTCGTTCTCTTTGGCTCCTATCCTGGCGCAGTGGAATTTCAAAAGTCTCCCGAACGATGGCGTGCGTATGTGCGCGATGCCATTATCGAGCCAGCCATCGGCCGCGACGTGCTGGCGCAAGGCACAGTGCGGCGTCCCGCTCTGCTCCGCCAAGTTTTTGCTATTGCCGTCGGCTCACCCGCGCAAATCGTCTCCTTGCAAAAGCTGCAAGGCCAACTTCAGGACAGCGGAGCCATCGAAACAGTCGCCAATTACCTAGCCTTGCTCGGAGACGCCTACTTGATCGCGCCGCTGGAGAAGTATTCGACGCAGGTTCTCAGACGCCGTGCATCTCCGCCGAAACTCATAACGCTCAACAACGCTCTCTTGTCGGCCATGCACCCCGATGGCGCTCCTGACCAGGGTCGTGAGCCGGGACGTTTCGGCTTCTGGGTTGAAAACGCTTGCCTGGCCTTTGCGATCAACCAAGGCCAGCAGGTAACGTACTGGCGCGAGGAACCGCTGGAGATCGATGCCGTCATGGATGGGAGTTGGGGGAAGTGGGCCGTGGAGGTCAAGACCGGGAGATTCGATGTCCTGGCGCTTTGCGGCGTGCTTGAGTTTTGTCGGCGCAATCCGGCGTTTACGCCTCTGGTCATCTGCGCGCCCGGCGATGAAGAGATTGCCCGGCGCCACGGCGTTGCAAGCGTCAGTTGGGAAGACTTCCTGATCTCCGGCCCGCCACAAGGTTAACCATTGCCTACGGCAAGGACGTCGTTACTCGACTGCCATCCGAAGTTCAACTTCGCGTGGGTTCGCGCGCGCCATCACGGTTCGTGCGAAAGAAGCAAAGATGCGCCACCCGACGACAGACAATGAAGCGGCCCGATTGGCGAGAAACAGATCAGAAGACCGTATCTGGCAAATGCCTTCAAAGGAGATTACATTGCCCACGACATCTTCGCTGTCGTCCGGCAACGCGGGCAGATACATGGAATCGCGCCGGCTGAATTTCAGCAGTGTGCCCAACTTCTCCTTGGCTCGTTCCTCGTCCTTCCGAATCGGAAGAATGCGGAGCAGCGACGCATGAGCCGTCCGCCCAGGCACAAGATCGCAGGACGAATTGAGCACCGCGAATTTGGGCATTCCCGCGATGCGTTCCCCATAAAAATATGCCGCTTCAGTTTGAACGATGTCACCCTGAAGAACGGAGAACTGGTCGTCTGGGGTGTCAAACCCGAGAGCCAAAGTTTCGGCGTGATCAATTGGCTCGCGAACGATCGCGTTCACCGCGTTCCAGACTTCCAGCCGCCCTTTCGTGCCCGCCAGTCCATTGGAAAAAGCCTGAACTGCCTGAATCGCCTCCTCGCTATGCGAGATCGACCGCGACTGCCGTTCAAGCTCTCCAAGTGACGATGCCATATTTAGAACCTGGGCCTCGGGATTGCAGCATTCTCCAGATTGAATCCATCCGCAGCCTGTGCATCAATTTCTTCCTGGGTCAGTTGAAACGCATCGTGCCCGTCGCGCGTCGGCAAAACGGGAGACCCGGCAAACAGGGCGGCCGAATGAATCAGAAGCTCGACATGTTCCTGGTCGGGATGCTTGGCGACAACTTTGGCAGCTTGGATAATGACGTTCAGCCCCTGCTGAAGCCGATGCACATCCGTAGCCAGTCCGACCAGATGCTGAAAATCGGCATCGCGCAGGATACGGTACGTGACACCCTTGCCGACAAGCGTACCTACGCCATGCTCGGAGATCTCCTCCAGCGTGGAATTTCCCCCTTTGCGGAACTTCTCAAACGAACTCCAAACCGGTCCCGGAACAAGGGCCAGGGCGGAAGGGCGAGCAAGCGTGGTGGACATATTGAAACCTCCACGAAAAGAATAGCACAAAACCAACGATATTCCAACGTAATCGTTGTAATATCGTTGTGCAGGATTGGTGTAACGATCATAAGAGATCAGAATCTCAAAGGCAATCTTTGGCAAATCTTTCGTGTAGCCGACATTGCTGGCAACCGTCCTCCAACCCCATTTCAACCCCAAATACCAATACCGCGAACGTATTTACAGCTACTTAGCACTCTTTGAAACAACCAACCGCGATCTCTAACTCGTTGAAACTACACTAGTTGCATCACTCATAACCCAAAGGTCGCTGGTTCAAATCCAGCCCCCGCAACCAATCAAATCAATAGCTTGCAGGATTTGAGCGCTGAAAACGCAGGTCCAATAAAGGTCCATTAAGAACTGCGCTTGTCCGAAGAGCTGAAAAAAGGCTGCCGCGAGCAGCCTTTTTTCAGCTCTTAAGTTGCTTCACGCCACGATTAATGCTTCGAATGCGCGCCTCTACTTCAACTCGACATCGGCCCCTTTTCCGTCGTCCATGATAGTGAATGCTGCGCGCCGCGGCTCCATGGCGATAAGCGCTGGAATCTTGCTCCCATTCACAACGACCCCGCCTTGTTTGGGAGTGAAGCCGTAAATTTCGGCATGGATTTCTTTCCACCAGGCAGGATAGGAGCCTTCATGCGGGCCGATTGTCAGGCGCAATCCCTCGGTAGTTCTCTGACAACTGAATTTCATTCGGAGATACGCGCCATGTTGAAATGCATAAGTCTTGCCGTCATCCTGATAAAGCTCGCTTGCGCACTTATCTCCGAGATACACGCGTAGGGTTAACGGGCCTTGCGGAGTCTCATTCGTGCTTTGAACCACGGGCGCGATGGGCAAGATTGAACCGGCGCGAACGAAGACCGGAAGCTGAGACAGTTCCGGAGTAACGCGGATAGAGAACTTCCCGTCCCTGTCTGGAACAGCCGGGGAATCGGAGATGGCTGGGGCCCGGGAAACGGGCAAAACAAGTTTCTCTCCCGTCCAGTAGTTATACCAATCGGGCGATGGGAACTCGATTTCATAGGTATCCAATTCATCTGGGTATGGTTGGGGAGCGATGAGCAAGTCTGCGCCGAGAAGAAACTCGCTCGACGCATTAACATCTATGTCGATCGGATGGCCATCTGAAGCAGCATCCGGGAACTCCAAAAACAGCGGCCGCAGGATAGGAAGTCCATCGCGCGAGGCCTCCTCGGCCAGGGTGTAGAGATAAGGCATTAACTGGTAGCGAGCTTCGATAAAATGCCGCCGGATTGCTTCCTGTTCCTGCCCCCCCACCCATGGTTCCTGATCGCCAGTTCCTTTCTCGGTATGGTCGCGATCTATGGGCTGGAACGTGCCAAGTTCAATCCATTTTGTTAATAACTCAGGTGTCGGAGTTCCGGCATATCCGCCCA
>Ga0224526_1000889_pt1 | contig 12140 bp, 10 predicted proteins | sample CBST25metaG_FD_179878 | JGI IMG/M metagenome (GOLD analysis project Ga0224526, IMG submission 179878) | Peat soil microbial communities from Stordalen Mire, Sweden - C.B.S.T-25 | ecosystem: Environmental > Terrestrial > Soil > Wetlands > Peat | place: Sweden: Norrbotten County, Stordalen Mire...
CAAGCGCATCTCCGTATCGATCTGGAAGATGGCGACCGGCGTCCCCGGCTGCAGGTGCTTGAGGGCATCGATGAGCTGGGTACGCAATTCCATTTGCGCCTGAAGCCGGGTATCGAGCGCATCGAGCAGGATTACCGTCAAGGCATTCGAGTTTTGCACCGGCGTGAAGTTTGTAAAGGTGTTGGGCGGCAGGGCAGGTGCGGCTTTGAGGCGGGCCAGATCCTCCGCGCTCATTGGATGATGTTCCTCAAGGTGAGTCAGGCGCTGCGGGCCGCCCTCCTCGGTCACACTGAAGTCGGAGGCCGTTAGTCCGGGGACAGCGTTGCCGGAGCGGTCAGTCACTACAACATCGAGCAGGACCTCTCGTGTGGTGATCGAAAGCGTCGATGCCTGCTGGCTACGATCCTGTAACGTTGGCGTGCTTTGCTGCGCCGGCATTTCCATCGTCATGCAAAGCGAGCAGAGGGCCAACCCGAAGCAGCAAAGGGCGCTGCTCGATCTGTTTCCAAGCCTGCAACTGGCTAGCAGCATGTAGAACCTCCGGAACGCCCCAAGTATTGCACACTGTATTGGACTCGCGATTTTCGCCGCAGTTACGCCATAAGCGCCCGATTCGCCAATGGCCGGGTGTTTGGCGCCTGGCCGGTCATCCTAGCCACTTCGGACCGGAACAACCTGTTGAGAAAACGCAACGAGGGAACACCACTAGAACAGAGCGAGCCGATTGCCGATATAGGGTACCTGACTCTCGCAGGCAAATCGTGCCGCGCGCAGACGGGTACTTTGAACTCCAGAAAGTGATTGCCGATATGCAGGGGAAGAGGATGCTACATAGCATTTCACAGCGCTTCACTCTGATGCTGGTACTTTGTCCTTGCCTCGCCTTTTCGCCGGCTCTTTATCCGTCTGCGTCCAGGCGTCCATTGCGCACCGTGCAAGAGATTCACGGGCTAAGCAACGTCGAGGCCAAGCAGGCATTTCCGGTTGAGTTGGAAGGCGCCGTGACGTACTCCGATCCGGAGTGGGGCCTGTTGTTTATTCAGGATCGGACCGGCTCAATCTACATCAACGTCCACGGCTCCAGCACCGTATATCCCCTTGGCGCCCGGATTCGCATCAAGGCGGTCACGGGAGCGGGAGATGTTGGCCCGATCGTCTCCCAGGCAAAGATCCTGGTCCTGGGGGGGAGCGCGCCCCCTACTCCGTATCAGAAGAGTGTTGCGGAATTAGACGCCGGCGTTGCGGACAGCAGTTGGGTGGTAACCGAGGGCGTTCTTCACCCCTGCGACGAGAACTGGACCCGTGTCTGTTTCCGCATCTTCGACGGAAAGACGCTGGCGTGGCTGATTGTTCCGCGGAAGGACAGTCCCGCGGCGCAACGCCTGATAGGCGCTACGGTGCGGGTCAGAGGCGTGAGCGGCATTCATCTCGATGGAGGGGGCAAGCGGGTAGCGGCGCAGCTCTTTGTAAACAGCCTGGACGATATCAAGGTGGAGGAGCCTTCCGTCACGGATTCATTCTCGACAGCGCCCTTGCCGATCGGCAGTCTGCGCGCCTCGGAAGCGGACCGGCGATTTGTCCGCCAGGTCCATGTCCGCGGCACAGTAACCTGGGCGTCTCCCGGCCAGTTCTTTGTGCAGGACGCCACGGGAGCGCTGTTCGCTGCGACCGGAAAGACGATTGCCGTGGATGTTGGTACCACGGTGGACGTCGTTGGGTTCCCGAGCCGGGGAGATTTCGGTCTTTCGCTGTCAGATGCCTTGGTACACGAGGCTTCAGGCCAATCGAGTGCAAAAGATGCCGTTCCTCTTCAATTGACCGCAGCCGAGGTGTTCCAGCGCTCGCTGAACGGAAGGCGGGTGCGATTGAAGGCGCGCCTCATCAATCAGAACGTCAACGCTACGGGCTACGTCTACCAGCTTGAAGACGGAGAGCAGCGCTTCAGCGCCACCTTGTTGCGCAACGATTCCACGCGCGAGATTGTGAGCCTCTCGCGCAACTCCGTGCTCGAGGTAACCGGTGTCGCTGTAATTCGCAATGGGACGCAGGAATTGCCCGAGTCCCTGGTGGTTCTCATTGCTTCGCCGGCAGATATCGTCGTCCTTGAAGGCAATAGCTGGCTGAATTTATGGCGCGTACTGAGTATCTTGGGTGTCATGGGCCTGTGCGTGGCCGCGGCGCTCATTTGGATCGCACGTTTGAAGCGAACCGTACGCAAGCAAACAGGGATCATTCAATCGCAGCTTGAGAACGAACTCAAATTGGAGACCAAGTACCGGCGGCTTTTTGAGCGCAACCTGGCGGCGGTCTTCAGTTGGCGGCCCGACGGCGCCATCGTCGACTGCAATCTTGCGTTTGCCAGGATGCTCGGGTTCGAGGCGCGCGAACAAGTGATCGGACGCTCCTATTGGGATTTCCAGGTTGACCCCATGCACCGTGAGGAATTGTGCGGTGCTCTTCCACAGGTTGAATTCCGCAACGGCGAAGCGCAGTTGCGCCGCTCTGACGGCTCCCCAGTTCATTTGCTAAAGAACATCGCGCAGGTGCACGTTGGCGAGGAAATAATATACGAGTCGACCGCCATCGATGTGACCCGGCTGCGTGAGAATGAGGCGGAGTTGAAGAGAGCAAAGGATGCGGCGGTGTACGAGTCGCTCAACGATCCTTTGACGGGGCTGCCGAATCGCAGACTCCTGCTGGACAGGCTCTCCTTCCTCTTAGCCAAGGCAAAAAGAAATTGTGGCATCATGGCGCTGCTCTACATCGATCTGGATGGATTCAAGCTCGTCAACGACAGTCTCGGACATCCCGTCGGAGACGAACTTCTGGTGCAGATATCCGCCAGCTTACGATCGCGCGTTCGCGAATCTGATGTTCTGGCGCGCGTGGGCGGGGATGAGTTCATTGTCATTCTTGACGATTTGCCGGCCAACAAACAGGCGTCAATCGTGGCCAGAGACTTGCTCGATGCGATCTCAGTTCCATTTCGTGTGAAGGGACACGATCTTTCCATCGGCGCGAGCATTGGCATCAGCATGTTTCCCGATAACGGAGTTGAGCCCGAGGAGCTGATACGAGAGGCAGATAGTGCCATGTATGCTGCCAAACGCGAGGGCAAGAACCGCATCGTGCACTTTACTTCTCAAATCGGTTTCCTCGTGAATGAGCGGCTGAACCTGGAGAACCAGTTGCGAGGAGCCATCGCGCGTAATGAGATTTCAGTCCACTATCAGCCGGAATTCGAACTGGCCACTGGCCGCCTCGTTCGTTTCGAAGCGCTGGCCCGATGGTTTCATCCAACCCTTGGACAGATCCCGCCAATCAAATTCATTCCCATCGCGGAAGAGAGCGGATTGATTGCATCGCTGGGTGCTTACATCATGAAGCAGGCATGCAAAGAAGCGGTCCGCTGGCAGAGCGCAGCGCCCTACCCTGTTCAAGTAGCCGTGAACGTCTCCTCTATTCAATTTCGGAGCGAGGGGTTCTTGGAGGAGGTCACTTCAATTCTGGAGCAGACCGGCCTCCGGCCTGAGCTTCTTCAAGTCGAACTTACCGAGTCAGTGATGGCCGACGGATCGCGGAACGTGGCTCAGACCATGGAGCGTTTTCTGGGATTGGGTATCACCATGGCCATCGACGATTTCGGCACCGGGTATTCCAACCTGAACTACCTGCCATCGTTGCCTTTCCATGCCCTCAAGATAGACAAGTCGTTTGTGAGGAACCTCGGCTCTCAGCCGGAGAGCGAATCCATGATTCGCACACTGGTCGCATTGGCCCACAATATCGGGATGCGGGTGATCGTCGAAGGCGTCGAGAAGCCCGACCAATTGGAACTCATCAGGGTCCTTGGAGCTAACGAAGTCCAGGGATATTTAATGGGCCGTCCCATCCCCAATCCGATTGAGTTTCTCTTCAGCCGGATCGAGGATGGCGAGTTGGATGTAAAGACAGGCCTTCCCGAGTCTCTTCTTGCCGGGTGATCTGATCGACGACACCTTGGAGTTCGTCGAACACCACAAAGACAAGAGGAATTACGTTTCAAAGGCCGCGATAGTCCGGAAGGCTCTTGGAGACAGAGCGGCATCGGAGCTAACGCCCCAGGAGCTTGAGCGTTGGCTTCGAGACCACTGCAAGACGGCCGGAACGGCCAAAAGGTACAAAACCTTCATCTCGCTCTGCAACCGCGACGGGAACCGCAATGGCAAGGTGACGTTCAATCCCGCTCGTATGGTGCGTCACCCAAAAAGAAAGCGCCGGACGTTTGCGCTTGCCTGTCAGTCGTCCACCGGCTTCGCCGACCCACAGGGGATGAAACTGTGCCCCATCCATCGGACGTCTTTGTTTTTGTCCGATGGGTGGGAGTCCGTAGAACCCCATGTCGACGTCTTGTTTTGTTCAACTTACGACCTTGTTTCTTATCAGTGAACTGGTGGCATTGAAGTGGGAGGACATCATTGGTGTACTGCTCCTCAGTCAGGCTCAGGAATACCCCGCCTCTGCCAATCTCGATCGTCTGGTTCAGCGCCTGCCGGCTCTCCAGGTTGGACAGACCGCCGCCCCGCTCTAGTTCTTTGGCCGTATGAAAATGTTCCTTTTGGAAATGTAGCGCCGGCCTCCTGGCCGGCTGTAGCGTGGGCCTCCCGGCCCACGTTCGTTCATTGGATAGAACATCTTCATCCGGTCACGGACCTAGCGCCAGAGTGCGGACAGACCGCGAAGAATCCTGCCGGACGTGCCGGAGAAAGCGTGTTCCACGGCCATCTTTGTAGCCAACAGTTGCACGCCGGTGGAGTAGGTTGGGTAGGGATGGATGGTCGCGGCCAGGTCGGCCAGCTTTAGCTTATTGCGCATGGCAATTGCGATCTCTGTGATGGTTTCTCCCGCTCTTTCGCCCACGATGCTCGCGCCAAGAATGAGGCCATTGCTGCGTGCAATGATCTTGATGAGTCCAAGCCGGTCATCCTCGTTCACGGCACGGTCTACCTTGCTGATGTCGAATGACTTTATGAGCAGATCATGACTCTTGAACATCGTGCGTGCCTTGCCTTCAGTCACGCCGATCTGGGCAATTTCGGGAGAAGTGAATGTGATGTGGGGCATTGCCGCCGTTGTGCCCGCATTGTTTCCCGGCAGCAGAGCATTGCGAACCGCCTGAAATCCTTGCCACCCTGCAAGGTGCGAGAACTGCTGGCCGCCGATCACATCTCCCGCGGCGTAAATATGTCCGGCAGTAGTCTGGAGAAACTTGTTCACTTCGATGCCGCGCTCCGAGTAGTGCACATTTGCCGCTTCCAAGCCAAGGTTTCGAACCAAGGGCGCACGCCCAGTTGCAATGAATAGAAGGTCGCCGGTCGCCTTGCCCGCCAGCGTTTCGACAGTGATGGCTTCGCCTTCATGACACACGATCTTTGCTTTCGCTGCGATGCGCTCGATTCCTGCTTGCGCAAAGATATGGCTCAACAAATCCTGAACCTCTGGCTCCTCAGCCGGCAGCAGGCGCTCAGCAATCACGGTCACTTCAGAACCAAGCCTTCGGTAGGCCTGCGCGATTTCACACCCGATGGGACCGCCTCCAACAACGAGCAGGTGTCGCGGCAGGCGGTCATTTTCAAAGATCTGTTGATACGTGGAATAGGTAACATCCGAAAGCCCGGTGATTGCAGGAATGCGTGGCTCGGCTCCGCTATTGATCAGTATCTTCTTCGCGCGAATCCGCTCGGTTCCCACTTGAAGCGTATGTGGATCGAGAAACCGTGCAGCGCCCATCAGGACATCCATGCCCTTCCTCCGCAGGGCCTCCGGCATGGTGGGTTCATAGATTTGCTGGATGGTGGCGCGAAGATAGGCTCGCACCTCGGTCATGTCCGTTGTCGGTGCGCTGACGCCGATTCCATAGCGGGCAGCGGTTCGCGCATGGTGAGCCACGCTCGCCACTTTGATGAGTGACTTGCTCGGCACACAGCCGCTCCACGTGCAATCTCCGCCGATGGGCCCTTTGTCGATTAGCGCCGTTCGCGCCCCAAGCTGAACGGCAAAGTCCGCGGCAATCAGTCCCGAGGCTCCAGCCCCAAGTATCGCAATGTCGTAGTCAGGCGTGCTCATAATTTTCCTCATTCGGTTGAATTGTAAGGTCCGTTGCATTGTGGAGCAGGAACAACGCGCAAATGGCCAGCGCAACTGTGCCCAGCAGCAGGCCATCGACGGAGAGCATCTTTCCGAGCAGGCCGGCCAACAACGAACCGCCTATGGCGCCCACGCTGAGCAAGACAGAGTAGATGCCCATGGCTGCGCCCTTTCCCGTGCCGGAGCCAAGAGACTGCGCGAGCCATGCCAGGGCAGCCGGGGTAAAGCCGCTCTCCACCATGATCAGCAATGCCGTTGCCGCAGTGATGGACCAGCGAACCGGGGCCGCAGCGTGGGCTGAATGGTTGATCGCGAATAGCCCCAGACAGACGAATGGCATGACCGTCAAGGAAAGCCGCATCGCGGAGCGGATGCGCATCCGTGGAAGCACAAAACTCCAGCCAAACACGCCTGTTCCAAAGACAACTGCGTAACCGAGCAGAAGCCAGCCCACTTGGACTGGGCTGTCCGCGAAGATTCCATCCAGATATTGCACGCCGCCTGGCTTCTTGGTCAGCAGAAACGGGAGCGTAGGACCGAGCCAAAGCCCTACTACGGCATTTACGCAAAGCCACACCGGAGCCAGAGATCGGACCGAAGGGTCTTTCAAAGCGCGAAGCAGGCCCTGCCAGGCGGCGTGGGAGCCGTGCGATCTGCTGCCCTTTGCGCCGAAGAACAGCAGCGCGGCGCACACCATGTATGCGAGAGCCACAAGGCTGAATGCGTGCGCATGGAACAGTTTCCAGAACTGGCTCCCCATCAGCCCGCCCAGGGCAAGTCCTGCCAGCAGCGAGAGTTCAAAGAAGCTCATCACCCGTGCCCGCAATGCGGAATCATGGGTGGTCGCCTCGGCAAGATACGCCAACAGAGGAGGAGTCACGGCCGCCACGCCAATCCCTTCCAAAGCCCTGCTCAGAAAGAACACTTCGACATGGGAGCTGAGGGCAAAGAGCTGAACGGCAAGTGCGCCGGCCAGCGCTCCGCTCACCATCAACCAGCGAGGTGAGACTGCATCGGAGGCCATTCCCATTGGAATGGAGACGATTAACTCGGCGCCGAAGGAAACCGCGCCCAGTAATCCACGCAGTCCGGCGTCCACGGGAAAGCCCTGTCCGCTTAGGTTGGCCAGGTAAATGCCGATGAGCACGCCGCTGGCGCTACTGGCGATGCGAAGAAGCGCGTGAGCCAGAATTGTGATTGCCAAGCCGTAAGGTCGGTTCGAATTCATCGGGGCTTTGTCCCTGCGGCATGGCGCGAAGTGAGCGCTTTGGCCAGTTAGTCAGACTCAGAGTTTGCAAGCATCGAATCAACGAAGCTGTGCAGCCGGTCCCCAAATCCATCGGGAACCTCGAAGACCTGCTCATCTCCGGTGATGACAAGCATTTTTCGGGTACTGTCGTAGACCGCATTGCAGCGCCGGCACCCAAACATTTCGGGAATCAACCAATGATAACGATTCGCGGGAGTCCAAAACGTTACAACGCACACGAAACCTCGCCAGATTCTCCTCCGTTGGGAGCCTTGTAACGTTTCTCCGCCTCGGAAATCGTTCAAGAGCAGGAGGAATCGAATGAACGGAATGTCAGGGAAATTGATTTTAGGCGGCGTAGCAGGTACAGCCGCGATGACCATGATGATGGAAGTTGTCTTCATGCCGATGCTTAGGGCGGCCGTATTCGGAATCAATGGCCCTGGAATGATTGGTGCGGTTGCCGCCTTGATGGCGCACCTAGGTCTCTGACCGTCTGGTTATGTACCAGTAAAAAGTGTAGCGCCGGCCTCCTGGCCGGCTGTAGCGTGGGCCTCCCGGCCCACGCTCGCACCGCTCATAGCACCATTTCATCCGGTCGGAGACCTAGTCTACAAAGGGCTATTGGGCATGATCGCTGCGGGAGAGGCAATCCCGGAGCTGCCCAAGCTGGCAACGGTTTAGCCATCGCCTCGTGGCCTCCATTCGGCAAACCGCACAGTTCAATTGGACGCTCAATGCGCGACTGCCCGATACTGGTTGCCTGAGAAGAATGATTGGACGCGGGTTGCTGGGATTGAATCAAGCGAGTCCAGTCGCGCAATGAGCGAGTCCAGTCGCGCAATGAGTCTGAAGGGACAAGGATGCCTTTGAAATCCGCAATCGACGTGAATGGCGCATCAGCGTCCCCGCGATCCGTAAAGAAGGACGCAGACTACGTCTTCTATGAACTCACCCGCAGTATCTGTCCGCAGTGCCGGAAAGTAATCGACGCAAAGATTCTACTGCGCGACAACAAAGTCTACATGGCCAAGCGCTGCCCCGACTGTGGTCCCTTTGAAGCGCTTGTTTACGGGGACGCGCAAACCTATACGAACTTCAGCAAGTTCAACAAGCCGGGCACGATTCCGCTTGCCTACGGTACTGAGATCAAAGACGGCTGCCCCCATGACTGCGGTTTGTGTCCGGACCATCAGCAGCACGCTTGCCTGGGCATTATTGAAGTCAACAGCGCCTGCAACATGAATTGTCCGCTCTGCTTTGCCGACGCGCGGCCGGGCTTCAGCTTGACTTTGGAAGAAGTGGAAGCGATGCTGGATGACTTTGTCCGCACCGAGGGGAACCCGGAAGTTGTACAGTTCTCCGGCGGCGAACCCACCATTCATCCGCAAATCATCGACTTTGTGAAGGCAGCCCGTGTCCGTGGCATCCCGTTTGTCATGGTTAACACAAACGGCAAGCGCATCGCACACGATGACCGCTTCCTTGAACAGCTTGCTGAGGTTCGCCCTTCGATTTACTTCCAATTCGACGGCTTCGACCGCGAGACCTATCGCATCATTCGCGGCGAGCCGGACATTCTTGAGGAAAAACTGCTTGCACTGGATCGGTTGGCGTCCATTGGCCTGAATGTGACGATCGTCCCCGCCATCGAACGTGGCGTGAATGACCGCGAGGTTGGCAAGATCATTGAATTGGCTATCAAGCATCCGGCCATTCGCGGCATCAACTTTCAGCCGGCATTCCATGCCGGCCGCCACATGCATCACGACCCGATGCAACGCATGACAATTCCGGATATCGTCCGACTCATCGAGCAGCAGACGGCAGGCAAGTTTGTTGCGAGCGACTTCATTCCCGTTCCATGCTGCTTTCCGTCGTGCAACTCCGTCACCTACGCATTCATCGACGGCGACAAAGTCACGCCGCTCTCGCGCATTGTCAACGTCTACGATTACCTCGACTACATCACAAATCGCGTGATGCCGGATTTTAGCCTGGAGATCAAGAAGGCGCTTGAAGGTCTGTGGTCCTCTTCGTCAGTCTCTGGGTCGCAGAAATCGGCGGAGCAGTTTGCCATCTCATGTCAGGCCTGCGGACTGCCTGAAAGCCTGACGATCGGCGATATTGCAAAGAACATGCTCATGATCATGTTGCAGGACTTCATGGATCCCTGGACCTTCAACCAGAAGAACCTGATGAAATGCTGCAAGGAGTTTCTGCTCCCCGGCGGCAAGCAGATCCCCTTTTGCTCCTACAACTCGGTCGGCTATCGCGAACAGGCGCGTGCTCAATTGGATGCGATGGAGCCGAGGCGTAAACAGGCACGCCGCGAAGGTGTGCCCTATCGCCCAGAGCCGATTGTCTTTGACCTTCACGCAGGCACGGACCGCATGGAAGTGGGGTCGCTTCTGCAGATCGATGATGTCAAGTCACTCTAGAGGTGTCCATGGAAGAGCAAAGCGTCAAGCAGTGTTGCGCCACGTTCTACGGCAGTGACTTCGCGCGCATGCTGTTGGGTGACAGCTTTCATCCCGGCGGGACCAGGCTCACCGGACGGCTTGGTGAACTGCTTGCCCTCAGTCCTGAATCGCATGTGCTCGATGTCGCCTCGGGGCGCGGAACCAGCGCACTCCACATTGCAGAAACCTTCGGATGCCGAGTGACTGGCATTGACCTGAGCGAAGAGAATGTAAGCCTTGCCTCTGCGGATGCGTCCCAGCGGGGAGTGATCGGGCAAGTCGCGTTTCAGCTTGGAGATGCTGAGCGTCTCCCGTTTGAGAACGACTCATTTGATGCAATCCTTTGCGAGTGCGCCTTCTGTACCTTCCCCAGCAAGTCGGTTGCGGCGAGTGAGTTCTATCGCGTGCTGAAGCCTGGTGGACAACTAGGGCTGAGCGATCTGACGCGAAGTGAAGCTGAAATTCCAGGCCTCGAAGGTTTGTTGTCGTGGATTGCCTGTATCGGGGATGCGCTGCCAGAAGAGCGGTATGTTGCGACTCTGCAGCGAGCAGGTTTTCACATCTCGCGAACCGAAGATCATAGCCATGCGTTGGTTGAAATGGTGCGGCAGATCCAGGCGAAGCTGCTCGGAGCAGAGATCATGGCAGGGCTCAAAAAGATCGATCTTCCCGGCGTTGACTTCGCCACCGGAAGGCAGTTTGCCCAGGCAGCCCTCCAGGCAACAAGCAGCGGTGTTCTTGGATACATTGTTATCGCAGCAACAAAGCCGTAATCGGCATCCCTGTCGGCGCTCCTTCGGTCCGAATCCGTGCACGCCAATGGAGGGATGATTCTCCATCTGAGGAATGAAGGGTAGGCGCGTGTTTGACGCAACCTCGGCCGCCAAATGGAAGCTTATACAGAACGGGTAAATACCGATGTCGCCCCCCCCCGGAATTGTCGATTCGCGCTAAATCGCCAATGCGCGTTTCCAAGTTTGACCACCTGGAAACGTGCATTGGCCTGATATCGTCGACTGACCATCGAACTAGGTCTCTGACCGTCTGGTTATGTACCAGTAAAAAGTGTAGCGCCGTCTCCTGACCGGCTGTAGCGCGGGCTTCCCAGCCCGCGCTCGCACCCCTCATTGCACCATTTCATCTGGTCAGAGACCTAGGGACCGTAGCCACCTATTCGGCCGTGTTTGGTATTTACTGGATGGTAACTTCCGGCTTGCCGGTGACACGCCCGGAACCTCCGACTTCCTGACGCCATAAGATCAGTAGAATCAATGCATAGGGTCTATCATGGGCCCCTGTCCTTTTTGGTATGAAGCTTGCCTTTTGTGGAAAACATGCACGTAGGGGCACAGAAAGGCACCGAAATACAAATCCAACTGACCCAAAAACCGACACCGAAAGGGCCAAACCGGTTCACGCCGGTTAGGAGAACTTGCAGCAAAATATATTCTCGCCGGAGGGGATTGGTCAGCACTTTCTTTTTGCTGAAAATACGAATAAAATGTATCTGTGCGTATCGTTGCGCATCTCTTGTGGGTGAGGTACAAAAATGCAGGTCATTAGCGCCTCCGATCTGGCACGCAACACGAGCGCCATCCTGGAACGCATTCTCACTGGCGAAACGGTCACCGTGATGCGGAATCGCACTGAAATAGCACATATTGTTCCCGCTAAGCGAACCATGACCGCTGCGCAAGCCATCGCTGGCCTGGAAGGAAAGTTAACCCCCGCCCAGGGCGATTCCTGGCTCAAGGACAGCCGTGGGGACTTCGATGAGGAGGTAATGAATCCGTGGGGATGATCTTCGACACTTCGATCTGGGTAGGCTTGGCCAGCGGGCAAATGCCCAGTCAAGCCGTCCTCAGGGCTGCCGGAGACGAGCAGGTCTACATTTCAGCCATTTCGCTCGGAGAGCTGAGCTTTGGTGTCGAATCGTGCAGCGATCCAGCGACACGGATGCTACGCATCCGATCCTTGCGCAGCCTGCAACAGCGGCCCGTTCTCGATGTATCCTCCCTTACGGCCTCCGCCTTCGGCATCCTCGCCGCCTTCATGAAACAGTCGGGCCGGTCGCCGAGAACGCGGGTCAACGATATCTGGATAGCTGCTCAGGCAATGGAAAATGACTATGCTCTGTTAACCGCTAACCTCAAGGATTTTGAGGGCCTCCCTGGTTTACGAGTATCTTGTCCGTGAATACCGGGACCATTGCATAGAGCAGACGTTCGCGGGAGGCTCGCACCGGCGTACTGCCATCCCCGGTCCCCAAAAGCGAGGGACCGGGGGCACCCTCAGCTTAATGT
>Ga0224526_1000892_pt1 | contig 12108 bp, 9 predicted proteins | sample CBST25metaG_FD_179878 | JGI IMG/M metagenome (GOLD analysis project Ga0224526, IMG submission 179878) | Peat soil microbial communities from Stordalen Mire, Sweden - C.B.S.T-25 | ecosystem: Environmental > Terrestrial > Soil > Wetlands > Peat | place: Sweden: Norrbotten County, Stordalen Mire...
CCGCCCACAGGATCACCTCCCCGGTGAAATGCCGCCCCTTGAAGTCCGCCACTCCTGCGCCCTCGCCCGCTTCCTCGGGGCCGATCATACCCACGCCGGATCCCATCGCCAACTTTGCAACAGAACCACATATGGTGCCGCCCGAGAATCCCTCCACAACGGATCGGTTTCTAGGAATCGCAGCAGTAGTCTCTTCGCACGCGCGTGAAATTCGTAGGTGCGGTCGCCGCAGCGGTTACGTTGCTACGGGCGCTGCTGCTACAGGCGTTCTTCACGGTGCGCTCGGAACGGCAGCTGATGGAGCAGCTCACCTATAATATGATGTTCCGCTGGTTCGTGGGCCTGTCGATGGACGCGCCGGTGTGGGACGTGACGGTGTTCACCAAGAACCGTGACCGGCTGCTAGAAGGCGACATCGCCCGTGGCTTCCTTCAGGCGCTGCTGGCGGACCCGCGCGTCAAGCCGTTGCTGTCGGACGACCACTTTTCGGTGGACGGCACGTTGATCGAGGCGTGGGCGTCGATCAAGAGCTTCCGTCCGAAGGACGGCAGCGGCGAGCCGCCGGCCGATGGGCGCAACGGCGAGCGTGACTTCCATGGCGAGAAGCGGACCAACGAGACGCATGCCTCGACCACCGATCCTGATGCCCGGCTCTATAAGAAAGCACAGGGCCAGGCGGCGAAGCTGTGCCACATGGGGCACGTGGTCATGGAGAACCGAAGCGGCCTGGTGGTGGATGCCAGCATCACGCTCGCCACCGGCACGGCCGAACGCGAGGCGGCCGAGGCGATGATCGGGGAGATGCCGGCCGGTCATCGTATTACGGTCGGTGCGGATAAGGCCTACGACACGGCCGATTTTGTCGCCGGGATGCGGCGGCTCGATGCGACGCCGCATGTCACGCAGAACACCAAGCGCCGGCGCTCGGCCATTGACGGCCGCACCACACGCCACGCCGGCTACAAAGCGAGCCAGCGCATTCGCAAGCGGATCGAAGAGGTGTTCGGCTGGATGAAGACGGTGGGTGGGCAGCGCAAGACGCGCTACCGCGGCACGCCGCGGGTCAACTGGTTGTTCACGCTGTCGGCGGCGGCCTACAACCTCATCCGCATGCCCAGGCTGCTGGGTGCTGCAGCGTAGCGACACCCGGACTCCGTCCGAAACCTGCCCTGTGCCGCAATCTTCGCCGGACAGGACAGCGGAAAACCCCAAATTCGCCTCCTCCAAGGCCATCCCAGGCATCAGAACCCAGGGGACTGGCCGACCTCTCCCTGTTTTTCCGCAGCCTGCTAAACGGAACCTCATTGATACGTGTTCAGCCGAATACCCTTGCAGTAGATGCCAAGATTTCTATCGTCGGCGTTCCACCTCATGGTTGCGGGATTGTGGCACTCAGCCCATACGGTAACCGTATCTCCTAAGTAATCTGAAATCTCTATCTCAACCTCGACGCCGGGCTGTACTGTTAACATTTGCGCATTCCCCCCACTCGTGACGACGACCTGAGTGGACACGGGTTTATGGTTGACGACGACGAGGTTAAACCCCCTGAGACGACGGTTGGGAATCTGAAAACGCGACATCGTCGAAGTCCAACGTCCCAACTCGCGCGGGTTAAGCCCTTGGTCCGCGAACGTTTGGTTAAGGCGCCAAGGCTGGCAGAGGTCGACGAAGGGCACGAAGCCACCCTCGTAGCTCGAGAGCTTGGTGGCCTTCAGCATGGTCATCAGAGGAGAATGCGTCGCCTGCCACCGGCGCACGCCAAATCCACGAGCAAAAAGCGCCTTCAAAAAAAACTCTTCATTGAAAGCAAGCTCCAGCCAACCAAACCTGTGGGTACAATAGACGGCTTGCCCATGACCTGGGTTCGCGGTGACCGGGCACACGCGGAGGGGGTCGGCGTCGGGAAAGGCGCGGAATTCCTAGGTTTCGGCCGCGGCCGGCGGTCGAAACGGCCGAAAAACCTAGACACACGCGGGCCTCAGGAACCCCTTGTAAATCGCTGCATACACACCTAGTGTCTAGGCATGTATCTGCGCGTCACCGAGCGGCGCAACCGCGACGGCTCCACAGTCGCCTACTACGCCCTCGCCGAAAACGTCTGGAACGCCAAGGCCAAGCGCTCCGAAGCGCGGGTGGTGCACAGCTTCGGCCGCGCCGACCAGCTCGACCGCGCCGCTCTGCAGCGCCTGGTCGCCAGCATCCAGCGCGTCATCGACGCCGATGACGCCGCCGCCCTGCCGATCCGCGGCAAGACCGTCATCCCGGAGATCGAGATCGACGCCGTCTTCGACCTCGGCATCGTGCTGGTCGCCCGCGCCCTCTGGGAGGAGCTCGGCATCGGTGAGGCCATCCGCACCCGCATGGACCGTGCGGAACTGACCGCGCCGCATGAGCTGGCGCTGTTCGCCATGGCGGCGCAGCGCCTCGACGATCCCGGCTCGAAGCTCGGTTGCGCCACGCGCTGGCTGCCTGACATCGCCTGGCTGCCGGAAGCGGGCAAGCTCGCGGTCGACCAGCTCTATCGCGCGCTCGACTTCTTGGCAGTCTGGTCCGACGAGATCGAGCGCGACGTGTTCCTGCGCAGCGCCGACCTGCTGCGCCTCGACGTCGACCTTATCTTCTATGACACCACCACAGCGTATTTCGAGATCGACGAACCCGACGAGCACTGCGAGCAGTGGGGCGGCAAGCTGTTCTCGCCATTGCGGCAGCGCGGCCATAGTAAGGAAGGCCGCGACGCGAACCCGCAGGTCGTCATCGCCATGGCGGTCACGCGCGACGGCATGCCGGTGCGCTCGTGGGTGCTGCCGGGCAACACCGCCGATGTCGCCACCGTCGCCCGCATCAAGCAGGATCTGCACGCTTGGCAGCTCGGCCGCTGCCTGTTCGTTGGCGACGCCGGCATGTATTCGGCCGACAACCTCGCCGAGCTGAGCCGCGGCCTCGGCCGCTACGTGCTGGCGGTGCCGATGCGTCGCGTCAAGGACGTGGAGGCCGAGGTGCTGACCCGTCCGGGCCGATATCGCAAGGTCGCCGACAACCTGGAGGTCAAGGAGGTCTGGGTCGGCGACGGCGAGCGGCGCAAACGCTATGTGCTGTGCTTCAATCCCGCCGAGGCCGAGCGCCAGCGACAGCACCGGATCGAGGTGTTGACCGAGCTTGCCGCCGAACTCAACTTGCTCGACGAACGTGACGAGGACCATCCCAAGGCCGCCTGCGCGCTGATGGCCTCGCGGCGCTGGGGGCGCTATCTCAGCCCAGACTGGCGTGGCCGGCCAAAGCTCGATGCGGCCAAGGTGAAAGCGGCGGAGAAGTTCGACGGCAAGTGGGTGGTGATCAGCAACGACGACACGCTGACCGCCGAGGATGTGGCACTTGCCTACAAAGGCGGAATGATCATTGAGTCCTGCTTCCGCAGAATGAAACAGACCGGGCTGGAAGTGCGGCCGATGTTCCATTGGGCGCTGCGGCGGATAGAGGCGCACGTGAAGCTTTGCGTGCTGGCCCTGCAGGTGCAGCGTACCGCCGAGATCCGCACTGGCCTGCCGTGGGCGCGCATCGCCCACCTGCTGGGGACGCTGAAGGCGGTGCGCTACGTGGCCGAGAGCCGGACCATTGTTCAGCGCACGAAAATCGCCGGCGAACTGACCGATCTGCTGAAAAAGCTTGGGATTCCAATACCGAAGCAGCTGCTGGCGGTCACCGAGGCGGCCGAGCCCCCCGCCGCGACATAGACACACGCCCAGAATCCGTTCTCTGTAAGTCCCTGCTACTGCTTATGGATTCCAGCCGTGTGTCTCGTGACCGCGAACCCAGGCATGAAGGTTGATGCCCCAGGGCCATGGGTAATCACGGTAGACAGACTCCCCAATAAAATAAATCCTCGTCGTATTTTTGGAGGTCTGATAGGCAAGCTTATCGAGCAATGCCATGGATCATCGCAATGATGGAAGCAGGCGTTGAATAATATTGCATCCCAATGCTCTTCATCGGCACGAGAAAAGCACCGGCTATTTAAAAAGTCTTCCCGCTCTATATCTATGCGAACATTCTCTTGTGCAGCTCTTCGCCGGACAAGCTCAACAAATCGTGCCTCCAGGTCACAAGCCCCCACGGCATAGCCGCTTTTCGCCATCGTGAGGGCGAGGTTCCCCCATCCTGCTCCCATTTCGAATACGCGGGAACCCTTAGGCATGTCGAAGTTGCTCACGGCGAAACCGAGTGTGCTCAGATGATCGCCGATTACGTCGCGATCAGACGTGCTGAAAGGAGATGGAAGCTTAAATGCGGCGTCGATATCAAACGGTATCTCCTCGTTATCAAGAGCGTATGAGCGCCCGGCTATTGCGCGATAGATGTCAAGTTGCCGAGCGCGGTACTCGTGAGAGCAAGGGTCGGATGGATCGATTACAAAATCAGCATAGTTTAGGCTTAAGTCGCCGAAACCACCATGGAGGGCGGCCTGATTTCCTTGAGAACGCTCCTCAAGTTTTCTGACCAGGAATGCAAGCTCGTCGTAGCTGAACACAATACCTCCTGTGTCAAAGACCTCCACCCGCGCCTTAGATGCCCGGCGCCTGCCAAACAAGGCCGCCGTCGCGCAACGTGAGAGCCTGAAATGTCGGCACCTTCTTCTCGGGATCGAATACACAAGGCTGCTCTCGCAGCAGACGCCAGCAGCGATTGTAAAGAAACTCCAAGAGGTCTCCCTCAATCTTCCGGCTGTGGGTGCCGATAAACATGACGGATACTTTCGATTCCAGAGCCTCGATGGACTTCGGAATCACCTCGGCTTCCGCGCCCTGGATGTCGACGTGGAGAAAGTCCACTCGGTCGAAGCGTTCGAGAACGCCAGGGAGGCCGAGCGCCCTGATGGGACTCGCATGGAGCACATAACCCCGATAATCGCTGCCTTCCTCTGCCATTATAGATACGGTACGGCCGGAATCGGACTCGCTCGCCTCTGGCCAGTAAAGTGTCGTGTTCTCCCACCAGATAGCCGCCTGTTCCAGTTCATGGGTAACGACCCCGGACATGCCTTTATCTGGGGCGTCGGAAGGGACAAGACCGTTTAGCGCGAGATGCTGTCGAAGTTGCGCAAATCGCCCGACATCGGCTTCGAACGCGCCTATAGTGACGCTCTTGAAACCGGCGCGAAGAGCGCATGTGGCGGACAGGGCCGTCCACGGTCCCCATCCCGCCCCAATCTCAAGGCTGCAGAACCGGCCTCGCCCTTTCGCTCGTTCAAGGGCGAGGCCGAGAGCTGCGTACTCGATACCTTCCGCCAGAAACGTATCATCTGGGAAAGGGGGACGATCAATGACCTGACCAGAGCGGGAATCGATCCAGGGCGCGTAGCGAGAGGCGATTTTGATGCCGAACCAATCGACTATTCCTCTTTCCGATTGTAAAGGAGCGTGGTCGCCAACGAGGGCTTCCATCCTGTTCGCATCTTCGATTGTATAACCGCGAAATATTTCGGCACGAATGGGGGGGGGGAGTTGTTGCATGGCGTGAGCTTTTCGATGAGTGGGACGAGACATGGCGTCGAAATCGATCGGAGTCAGTATAAGATCAAAAGGAGTACCGAGTGTGTGTGATTTCAATTTTTCTGGCAACGCGATATAGCTCAGGTCTTGAACGGTCGCCATGAACTTCTCGACCGTCACCCCGCTTACGCGCTCGAGAAATGCCGGAAATATCTCGCAAGCAATGAGAGGGAGGTGCTTGGAGAGAATATCCCGAGCGCCTGCTAGGACCAAGCCTTCGGCACCCTCGACGTCCATCTTGATGAGGGTCGGCGGCTCGAGGCCGAGTGAATCGAGCGCCACAACCTCAACCTCGGCAATTACGACCTCTCCGTCACGCGGCGTGCCTAGATAACTGTGCCCCGGGTTGCGCTCGTCTGGCACCGCGATGATTGGGCTGTGCCCCGCCGCCGCACCGACGGCGACCTCGTGTACCGTGACGTTGGGCTCGAGCTCGTTGAGGGCGACGCTTGCGCGAAGACGGGCAGCAAGGTCGGGGCGCGGCTCGAAGGCGTGCACATGGCCGCGTGGACCTACGGCAAGGGCGGCGTGGAGCGTGTGCCAGCCGAGATTGGCACCCACGTCATAGAAAACGTCTCCCGGGCGCAGTGTCTCGGCGATGAAACAGGTAATATGTGGCTCGAAGCGATCAAACAGCATGCCGGCCGAGACGTAATGGTCGGCGAGATCGATCCACGCCAAGAGGCGGCCGCCCGCGATCGGGGCAATCACCCAGCGGCTTTGCTCAGTGCGATTCAGCTTGCTCTGAAATTCGGCACTCGCCATGAAATGCCGGCGCAGTGCGTTGCGGTCCGGCAGCTTCAGATGCGCGTCTATGGCGGCCTCTGACTCCGGCTCGCGTCCGAGTAAAAAGCGGTAGGCCCAGAGGACCTCCTCGTTCGTGACTGCTTCGGCCGCTGTGTCGGTGCCTTCCAACAGTGGATTCCTTTGATTTTCCTGCGAACGTCAATACGATGATAAGCTAGGCTGTAACCCGATTGCCTCGAGGATCGCAAGCCGTCCGCGTAAGTCGTTGTCCTCAGTTACGGCTAGCCAAATCAGACCAAGGCCGATCTTGCGCTGGTCGCGCTCGCTGGTAACCTCCGAAAGGCTCGGGATCTGGTCGACTCCGAAAAGGAACTCGAGCCGGGAGCCGGGATCGATGTCGCCGATGTCCAACTTGAGGTGCCGATCCTGCTTGGCCTGGATCGAGAACTGACGGTCGGCGTAGGTGCCAAGCCGCGAGATCGTCAGCGTGAGGTCCTTCACGGGGTTCCCGCGTACATGGACATAGAGCGCGGCATCCTTGAGAGTTCGGTCCGCAACGAACCCGATGTTAGATTCGGTCGCGCTCATCCACGTGCCCCAGTCCTCGCAAGCGTACCAGCCAGACCCCATGCGGCAGTGCTCTGCGCTGATCTTCCCCGAGGCGGCACTCACGTGGCTGTATTGTTTAAAAAGCCAAATGCGACCCGTTACAATGCTCGGCACCCCGGAGACTGGCTCCAAGCCCCGGTTACGAAGGCGCTCAACGCTATCAGCGACTTCCTGGGCGAGTGCGGTCCAAGAGCGTGGCTTAAATCGGCTTGCGATGTCGGCCTCGCGCGACGTGCGATAGGAAGGATCCTCCAGTAGTCTCGCAACCGCGGCGTGGGCGTGGCGGGCAGAACCCGATTCGAAATAGTCTGCAAACTCGCCACCGGCTTCCGTTAGCGATGAGTTATCTGCCACCACGGGTAGTTTGCCGTAGCAGAGGGACTCGGTGACAGGCAGACCCCATCCTTCGTAGTGGCTGGGATAAAACGTGAAGAGGGCGCGCCGGTAGAGCTGTGCGAGCGCTGCGTCGCCTACGTTGGAGACGAAGCGCACACGCTTGGCGAGCGCCTTGCGCGAAACGAAGTACTCCATGGTCAGGTCAAAGCGCCAGCCCTTCTTGCCAACGCACATAAGGTAAGGGCATTTATCACCGTGCTCGCCGAGCAGCCGGTCCCAAACTTGCAGCGCTAGTATGTGGTTCTTGCGCGCCTCGAGCGTACTGACCATGAGCACATAGGGCACGTCCTTCGGTATACGCTCCCGGGCGAAAATGGCCTCGGCGTCGCCGGCATCCGCGCCAACTTCGCCGAGTTGGCCATTGTTGCACGTGTCACCGTCGAGCCGGACAACCGTCGGCGCAGCAATCGTGTAGCTGAACTCCTTCGCTGTCTCGACAAGATCGTGTGCCGTAGACTGAGAGTTTACAAGGAAGCCATCAGAATGGGCAAATACGCCAGCCAGCCAAGCGCGAAACTGCTCCGTAAGATTTTTGTCACAATACTCAGGCGTGATCAGTGGTATGCAGTCGTGGATGAACGGCAGATAGAAAATGCCGCACTTTGCCTTCAAGTCACGAATCCGCATGAAGTAGTCTGGGATCCACCAGGACGTTCCAAAATTGACAATGGTGTCACCGCCTACAAACCGAAAGACGTGAGCCGAGGTGCCGCAGATTTGGCTCCTAATTGCCTCCCAGGCACGTTCAGAAACACTCGTAATCCGCAGCGCTGAGTTAACAAGCCGCCGGAAATCATTTGGTACGATCTCGCGCCACGTACTCATCGGTATGTCAAAAAAGACAATCACCGGTACATCTGACGTCTCTATCGCTATGTAACTTGTAACAATATTGATTTGAACGCGCTGAATGCCGGTGGGCAGACGATTCTCCAAGAAAAACTCAACAAGATCGCTGCAATCAAATACCACACGCGGCTTCTGCGCAGTTGAAGTGGCGGCAATATGGTCGGATTGCAGACAGCGTTCCCCGTCGATCTCGTTTATGGCAGAAAATTCTTTGGCCGCATGTATATTGGACGAATCCAGAGTTAGCGCCATTGCGTAGGCCGATCGCGCGTCATCAAGCTTGCCAAGAAGTTTCAGCGCATGGCCAAGCTGTAAGTGAGTATCCGAGACATTGGGAGCAAGCGCGACCGATTTTCGATAAGCGGCTTCTGCAGCACCGATTTGGCCGGACTCCTTAAGAGCATGTCCGTATTGGACCCAGATTGTTGGATCCTCCGGCACAAGCTCGAGTGCGCCCTTATAAAGCCTGCTGGCTTTGTGCCAATCATTTGTGTCGCGCGCACTGTCCGCATCGGCAACGAGGCGCTGAGGCCCGACTAAGCGGTTGGAGCTAATGTCGAACATCACTGCGAACTCCTTTCTTGCCAAAAAACGTGCCCATCCTCAGATTCTGTAGCTTCAGCGCCACAACCGCGTCCGGTACATGGCCCGTACGCAACATCACGTGCGCCAGTGCCTCGATGACTTCGGCTGCTGGAGACGCCGGCATCCATCCAGACATGACCGTCCCACCTATCTCATTGTCTACGCGAATATAAATGGATTTCATCGAATGGTCCATAGCCTACGTTGAGACCGTCTAAAACCTGGGGGGTACCCGGGCTGCCTGCGGGATGCCGAACCGTTGAGCAACACGCCGATCGCCCACTCAACCAGCCCATGGTACCCCCCAGGTTTTAGACGATCTCCGGACAATATCGTCGATATGCTCCAGATAGATTTGCGCGGTCTTGGTCCAACTGAATTGCGCCCGCTGCTCTCGGGCAGCAGCCGCCAGTCGGTCCCTCAGACCCGGCTCCGCAAACATGCGCTGAAAGGCGAGGGCGATTTGGTCGGTGTCGTCCGGCGGGACTAGTAACGCGGCCGGACCCGCCACCTCCGGCATACTTGAAACATTGGAAGTGACGACGGGAACGCCGCAGGCCAGCGCCTCCAGGACCGGCAGGCCGAATCCCTCATAGGTTGACAGGTAGGCGGTAAAATGTGCGCAGTTGTAGATGTGAACGAGATCGGCGATGGGCACGAAGTCAAGATAAAGGATGTCCTTACGCACCGGCGATGCGTCGATGGCAGCAAACACTTTCTCGAAGTCCCATCCCCGCTTGCCGATCAAAGCCAGCCTCGGCTCGACCTTCGGCTCCTGAGCGCGCAGCCGGTTGAAGGCCTCGATCACGCGCAGATGCCCTTTGCGCGGCTCGATCGTCCCGACGGAGGCGATGTAGGGTTGCCGGCCCAGCCCATATCGCTCAAGCACCTCGGCGGACGCTTCCCGCCCGTCAAGCACCCGAAACGCTGCATCGCAGTCGATGGGCGCAGCAACAACCCGGTCAGGGTGGAAATCTAGTCGGCCGATCAGGTCACGTCGCGTTGCCTCGGAAATGCAGAAGACCCTCTCGCAGCGCCTGAACACACTCAGAACATTCTGGAAGTGTGTCACGGCGTCCGCGCCAAAATATTCCGGATGGATCACCGGAATGATGTCATAGGCCGTGGCGATGTTGATTGCTCCGGACACGATCCTTGGCGCAAAATGGTGGGAGTGGAAAATGTCAAACCCTCGCAATACCCGCTCGGCACAAATATCTTCCAAACGTGCCGCCAGTTCGCTAAGAGCAACATAGAAGGTCCGTGCCGTGTCCAGGAAGACTTCATCGGTCAGGAAATAACACGGTAACTGCGCACCCAGATTAACGGTAATGGTCAGTGGACTTCCGAGGCTGGCGAATGCGGCGCGGGGCAACACCGCGGCCCCGTCGGTCCACCGGAACTTGTCCTCGTCACCATGAAAGCCGGCGCTCATCAGCCTTCCGTCGTGATGGTCGACGCTGACCGATCCCAGTGGCCCCCGAAAATGCAGGCCCCGAACCCCGATTCCCAGACGGCGCTCGTCGCTGCTGGTGGCAATAATGTCGCAGGGACGTGCCGCGCGCGAGGCGAGAACAATGCTGCGGCAGCGGCGATCGACCACGAAAGTCACCGCAGTGCTTGACCGACCTGCCGGCGCTACCCGGTGGACGTCATCAATCACGAGATACGGCGCCGGGTCGTCGGCGGTCGGGAGCGTTTGACCCAATCTTTTCGGATTGGGGAAATCGATGAGCCGCGTCGAGTACCAATCGACATTGGGTTGAGATAAAAGTGCCGGCGGCCCGGTGAAATCCTGCGACGGAGAAAGAATAGTAAACTGGTCCTCTGGCCGCTGCCGCGCCATCTCAGCCAGAATTTGAACGGTAACGTTACAAATACCAGCCTGCAGGTTTTGTGTCAGAGCTGCACCGTCTATGCCAATTTTCATGTTCAGCACTTCTTGATAAGTTCAACCAAATGGCCGTGCCAGCGTGCGGCCATGAGCCCTGGCAGGAAATCCATGACCCGGCGGTACTGGCCGGCGATCAATCGCCGGCCAACGTCCGGTCGCCGCATCAGATAGGCCAGGAGAGCCGCCACCGTGGACATGTCTTTCGTGTCGAAAATGACACCAGCCTCCCCCATGGTTTCCGGCACCGTCTGCGGCTCGTAGCGCACCACGAACAGCCCGGCGGGATCGGCCCGATCGTCGAGCAATCCGCCGGCGTGCCCGAGCGCCTCCTCCAGCGTCAGCCCGATTGTCTCGAAGGGCGCCACGCCACTGCGTCCGGTGGCCCCCATCGCGGTGAAGGTCAGCGGGTCGTGCACCAGCGTCACCACATCGCCCGGCTGGGAAGAAGACGTCCTCCTCGGGCTTGTCGAGCACGACCTGCAACGGCACGCGCTGGGTGCGCCCGTCGCGCGCGAGCACCACAACGATGTCCTGCACCGCGTTGTGCAGGCCGCCCGCGCTCGCCACCGCATCAAGCAGCCGGTCGCCCTGAACCGACAGCGGCACCCGCGCGCCAGGCCCGCCGTCGCCCACCAGCGTCACGACATTGCTGACATTGCGGGTCACGCTGACCAGCGCCTGCGGGTCGATCGCCTTGTCGGTCAGCCGCGCGACAATCGCCCGCTCCACCTCGGGCGGGGTGCGGCCGGCCACCTGGACGCGGCCGGCGAATGGCACGGTAATGGCGCCATCGCGCGCCACCGTCTGTTCGGGGATCACCGCGCTGCGTGACCCGGCGCTTTCACGGTCGACGACCGGGCTCGAGAACAGGCCGCCCGGTCCCGCCTCCCAAACGGTGATCTGTACGCTGTCGCCGATGCCGATGCGCTGCTCGCCGGGCGGACGGTAATCGCCGAAGCTGTCGTTCAATGAGGGCGGGCGGATTCCGGCGAGGACCGCCACCACCGGCGCGTCGAGCTCGACCACGGCGACACCTTGGTGCTCCGCGCCCATGTCCAGCATATCTCCACGATAAGGGCCCGAGCGAGGCAGTGTCGAACAGCCGGACAGCTCGGCTAGGGACGCCAGCAATTTGGAAATTTTTACCAATTATCCCGGTCCCCGGCTGGGTCAGCACCAGCACACGCGAAAAATGGAGCCGAGCCATAGCATGCTGCATATAGGGTCGGAAGGCCCATGCGCGCGAAAATGCACGGTAACGAATTATGGATTTTTGCGTCGGCTTCGCCTGGGTTCGCGGTCACCGGGCACACGCGGAGGGGGTCGGCGTCGGGAAAGGCGCGGAATTCCGGTTCTGTTGCAAAGTTGGCGATGGGATCCGGCGTGGGTATGATCGGCCCCGAGGAAGCGGGCGAGGGCGCAGGAGTGGCGGACTTCAAGGGGCGGCATTTCACCGGGGAGGTGATCCTGTGGGCG
>Ga0224526_1000893_pt1 | contig 12104 bp, 10 predicted proteins | sample CBST25metaG_FD_179878 | JGI IMG/M metagenome (GOLD analysis project Ga0224526, IMG submission 179878) | Peat soil microbial communities from Stordalen Mire, Sweden - C.B.S.T-25 | ecosystem: Environmental > Terrestrial > Soil > Wetlands > Peat | place: Sweden: Norrbotten County, Stordalen Mire...
TGTGGCCGACGAGTTTACCGTGGCCAATATCCGGCTGGCTTTGGCGGGGATTGCCGCCACGGTGAAAGCCCAGCCGGAGCCGCAACGTGTGCTGCCACCCCGTGTGTCACCACCCCAGGAAGCAAAGACCGCTTCCTGGGAACCCCGGGTGTTGGTGGGACGCGATCCGCGTTTCCTGGGGGAGAGCTTTGTGGACCTGGCGGCGCGCGTGCTGGCCGCGGCCGGGGTCACGCCGATTGTGATTCCAGAGCCCGCGCCCACGCCGGCCATCGCCTACGCGGTGCGGGAGATGAAGACCTCCGGGGCTATCAACTTTACCGCATCGCACAATCCGCCGGAGTACAACGGCATCAAGTTCTCAACCTCCGACGGCGCTCCGGCTCTGCCCGAAGTCACGCGGCAGATTGAGGCCGCGGTTGCGGAGATTTCCGCCGCAGGCGGAGCCGTTGCCGAACTCAATCCTCCCGCGGGATTCGAGACCGCCGATGTAAAGCCGGCGTTCATCGAGCGGTTGTCCGAACTGGTGAACTTGAAGATCATCGCGAAATCGGGCATCAAGGTGGTCTGCGACCCGTTCTGGGGCGCGGGGCGCGGTTACAGTTCGGAGATTCTGCGCGCGGCCGGGGTGGGGGTCGAAACCGTGCACGACTACCGCGACGTGCTCTTCGGCGGCCATGCGCCTGAGCCGGACGACCACCTGCTGGGCGACGCCAGGGCCAAAATGAAGCAGAGCGGCGCGGTTCTCTGCATTGCCACCGATGGCGACGCCGACCGCTTTGGGATTCTCGACGCGGACGGAACCTTCATCCAGCCGAATTACATCCTCGCGCTGCTGTTCGACTACCTGGTGGAGACGCGCGGCTGGCGGAACGGCGTGGCCAAGAGCGTGGCCACGACCAACCTGATCAACGCTCTGGCTGAGCGCCACAAGGTCGAGCTCTACGAGACGCCGGTGGGCTTCAAGTATATCGGCGAACTGATGATTGCCGATAAGATCGCCATTGGCGGCGAGGAGTCGGCGGGGCTGACCATTCGCGGCCACGTGCCGGAAAAAGACGGTGTGCTGGCTGGCTTGCTGGTGGCCGAGATGGTGGCCAGCCGCGGCAAGACTCTGGGAGTTCAATTAAGGGAATTATTTGGCAAGGTTGGTTCCTTTTATCCGGTTCGAGCGAACTTTCGCTTGACCTCCGAGGGGATGGCCGCGTTCACTGAGAAGTTGAAGGCCGATCCCGCGGAGTTGAGCGGGCGCAAGGTGACGGGCGTGGTGAGGACCGACGGGCTGAAGCTGATTTTCGCCGACGGCTCCTGGGTTTGCTATCGTCTCTCTGGAACCGAGCCGGTGGTGCGGGCCTATACGGAAGCGCGCAGCGAGCAGGATCGGGAGAAACTCAACGCGGCGGCCAGGAGTTTTGTGTTGCAGTGAGCAGCGGCATCAGGCCGTTCGCTCGGCAAATCAAGATGCTCCTGACGGCTGAAGGGCAAGATCGAGGCGGCAGGTTGGGCGAGAGAGAAAAAGTCGAAAAATCCGCAAAAGGCGCGATTCCCGGACCCATGCCCAAGCGGGCGCTGGACTGGACTTTGCGGATGTGGCGGGTGGCGGCGACCGGGTTGGTCGTGTTGCTGGCGTCAATGCTGAGCTGGCATGTGGTGAATGGCAAGAACGGGCTGAACGTGTGGCAGCAGAAGCAGGTTGAAGACCGGCAGCTGCGCAGGGAGATTGACGACCTCAATCAGGAAAATGCACGTCTGCGCGACCGCATCGAGCGGCTCAAGTCCAACCCGGACGCCATCGGGCAAGTGGCGCATGAGGAGTTGCATTACGCCAAGCCCAATGAGGTGATCATCACCCTGCCGCCGGACCCTCCGCAGCAATCGCAGCCGGCTGGGACGGGTAAATAAGACGGGTTATAAGTTTATAAGTTCATGGCTGCCAGCAAAAGCCGAAAGCTGTTCTTCAATCTTTGCCTCCTGCCTTCAAAAATCCACGTGGGCTCGCACCGCTCCCACCCAGACCGGGCCGCGGTCGCGGTTATAGCCGGGGTTCGCGATGTGCTGCACATCGCCGGCGTAGAACAGCCCCCGCCAGGCGTGCCAGTTATAGTAACTCTCGACGATATCTTCGCGTCCGTAGTTGAGCTTGCCGTCGCCCAGCAGAAACCCGAGGCCGCCCAATTCCAGATACCGCTGGTGATCGCGCTTGATGGCGTTCGTGACCACGGCCAGACCGATCTTGTCCGCCGGGCGATGCCAGCGCGCACCGGAGTAATCGCCGCCCGCCTCGACGGTCTGGTCCACCTCGGTGTAGGCGAAGGACTCGTGCTGGCCTTCGTTCCAGCCGAAGCGGCCGAAGAGGCGCAGATTCTCCGTCAGCTCCTGTTCGGCGTTGTAGCCGAGGCCGTACTTGAGCGCGCCAAAGTGCTCGTGGAGTAGGATGTTCGGCGCTTGAAGATTCCCGTCGGCTCCGGACAGGAACGCGTCCACAGCTTCGCGGTAGGTGCCCATGTGGGCTCGGTTGGCGTAGAAGAGCACGCGCTCGGTCCCCTTGCGCCGGGGCACGAAGCCGTGGCGCAACTCGAACTCTCCGTTCTGGGCGTGGGCGCGGCTGAAGGCCCAGTCCATGTCGAGACCGTTGGCCACGGTGGGCATGGCGAAGAAACCGTAGCGCAGGCTCCACGACCGGTCGTCGTACTCGGCCATGCCGCCCACCGTATAGCCGCGCGTGTCGGCTGCGTAGTCCCATGCGCCGTTGTTGTCCACCGTCCAGTTCATGAATTGCAAGTGGCTGTCGGAGCCGGGGCCGTTGGCGTCGAAAAAGTCGGGTAGCGTCAGTTTGCCGATGCGCAACTCGACACGGCGAACCGGCACGCGCGGAGCTACGGCAAAAAATCCCGGCTCTTGGGCGACGGTCTCCCGCGTCAGGCCGAAGACCTGATGAATCTCGTAGCGGGCCAGATAGGGCGCGGTGCTCAGAGTGGGGTTGCGCACCACATCCAGATTCGTGAAACCGGCGAGGCCGAGCGCCTGGCTGAGGCCACGCCCGCCAGAGCTTTCTAAATCCAGGATCAGGTCGGTCGAGTAGCGGACGGAGCGCGTGGGCCGAAGCGCAGTGTAGAGCGTGCCCAGCAGGGAAGTCTTGTACTCGGCCGCGCTGCGAAAGCTATTGGTTCCCTCGTACGGCGAATGGAAGGGCAGATCGCCCTGGAAGATGATGTTCGCCTGCCCGGAGAGCCAGTAAAGGTCGTTGCCGTGCGCGGGGAACATGGTGACCACGGGCGCGAGCTGCGTCTTGCGCATGGGCGCATCTTGCGCCTTTTGCCGCAGGCCAAGGCTGATGCCGCCGGGCTGGCCTCCGGCGCCGTTTTGCGGCGAGCCGGCGATGGGCTGCTCGGAAGCTGCCTGCGCGAGCTGACTCTGCGGCTGCGGCGCGGCGAGCAGCGCTTCAGCCGCCTGGCCGCGCGCGGTGGGGGCGGCGAGCGCCAGAATCAAGACTGCCGCCAGCCTGGCGAAGTTGCGCCGGCGGCCGAAAAAAGCCGGGTGAGCGCTTCTGGCGGAGGGCGCCGGAGAGCCTTGCGCGCAGCTCACAGGGCCATCTGAATTGGAGATAGAATGAAGACGCTCATGAGTAAGACTTTCAGAATGTAGAATCAGGAATGCAGCCCGTTGTTCGATGCCGAACCGGGTATAGGGATTGCACAAAGGAGACGCTCGATGTCCAGCCGTGATCGGGAAAAGATGAAATTGATGCAACGATTGCGCAAGTTGCGCGGGCAGTTGGATGCAGTGGAGCGGTCGCTGGGAGTCGATGAGGACTGCGGAGACCAGCTGATGTTGCTGGCCGCGGTGCGCGGGGGCGTAAACGGACTGATGGGCGAGGTGCTGGAGGATCATATCCGCTTTCATCTTACCGACGGATCCAAGGAACGGATTGCTCCCGAACTGGCCGAAGATTTGATCGACCTGGTGCGCGCGTATCTGAAGTAGCGACATTTTTGATTGCGGCTCCGGCGGCAGGACTCTTGTTGATGATATCGGCTCAGACGCGCGCCAATGGTGAAGACTTGGTTGATTTATGCCTCAGCGATGCGGTTCCGGCAGCGCAACGCCGCCGGAGCGGAAATCGAGCGCTGTGAACCCCGGCGCACTGCTGGCGGGAAGACTTCGTTTACCGCATTGAATGTACGACGCCGGCCAGATCCAGCACGTGATAGACCAGCAGGACGCTCATCACCATCAGATAGCCGCGCAGCACCTTCAGCGACAGGCGAACGGCGGGCGTCATGGCAATCCGGCCCAGCCCTTCGGTGGAGCATTTCTCCTCGGGCGCATCGCTGAGCGGATGGATGACGCGGAAGCATTGGGGATCGAATGAAGTCTGCATGGTTGCCATGAATCACCTCGCGTTTTCAGTTAAAAAGATGGGGAAGCATGACCTGCGCGGCTAACAGCAGCGACAGGGCAAAGAGAACCACGATGATGGTCCAGTTGATGGCGTTGTTCCAGGGCCGGTTGACCCAACGCTCGCCGAGCAGTTCGCGGTCGTTGAGCAGCAGTTGTAGAAAGATGATGGCCGAGGGCAGGATCAATCCCGCGAAGACCTGCACGCTGAGGATGACCAACTGCAGAGGAACGCGGGGGATGAGCACGACGGTGGCGGCCAGGCCAACGCAGGCCATGTAAGTCGCGTAGAACCCTGGCGCCTCCCACAGTTTCTTGTGGAGTGAATGTGTCCATCCCTTCACTTCGCCGTAGGCCCATGCGCTGGCTAGGGAAATCGCGGTCGAGCCCAGCACGGCGGCGTTGACCATGAGCAGCAGAACGCTGTTGCGGACGAAATGGCCGGCGATGGGGCCGAGCGCCAGCGCCAACTGCGCGGGATCCTCGAATGGAATGTGGTGCTGGAAGCCGAAGTTGCCCACCAGCATCATGGCTCCGGCCACGGCCACTGTGAAGATTGCGCCGATGAGCGTATCCAGACGCGCCCACTTCAGATCGGCAAAGCGCAGACGCTTCTCCGCCACGCAACTCTGCTGAAAGAAGAGCTGCCAGGGCGCGATGGTGGTGCCCACAATGGCCAGGATCAGGAAGATCAGGCTGCCGGTCACGCCGCCTTCCGGAATCGTGGGCAGCACCGTGCTCCTGGCCACTTCAGCCCAGCCAGGATGCGACCTATAGGCCAATCCAAACCAGGTCAGGTCCATCAGGCAAAGCGCGATGACGATGCGCTCCCAGCGCAGATAGCTTCCCGTCAGAACCAGGAGCGTAAGTCCGAGCGCCGATACCGGAACCGAAATCCAGGGGCCGACGCCCATTGCGCTCAGCGCCAGCGAGATGGCGGCAAACTCGGTAATCAACGTGAGAAAGTTGACCACCATCAGATCGATGAGCGAAAAATGTCCCCACCACTTGCCAAAACGCTCATAGATCATCGCCGCGTGGCCTTTGCCGGTGGCGATGCCCAGCCGGGCCACCATCTCCTGCACGAAGTAGCAGATGGGCAGCAGCACAATCAGGGTCCACAGCAGATGCAGCCCGTATTGGCCGCCCGCCTGCATGTAGGTGGAGACCGCTCCCGCATCGTTGTCGGCCTCCATCACGATCAGCCCAGGGCCGAAGACCATGAGGAAGGTGAGCAGATGCTTTTTCCATAAACTGCGCACCACGACGCCCTGGGCAGGCGTCGCGCCGGCTTCTTGCGTAAGTTCGGCTACGCGCACAGGCGCACCCCCAGGGGCTCATCTTTGGAGGATGCGGCGAAGAGAGGTTGCGCGGTTTCCGATTCAGCCCAAACGCAGGCCAGCGGCTTCTTCGCATCGCCCGTTGGAAGCCAGGAGCAGATGAGACGAGGGGTCTTCCGAATCAATTGCAGCTTGTTGTACATGGTTCCTCCTCGCGCAGTCCAGGCTCCTGCGCCCGCCGCGGACGCGCAAAGACGCGGTTCCGCAACGGTTTGGGAAATGGACTGTTGGATCGGGAGGGTGAGTCAGGCTTACGACACCAGCGGCTCACACGCTCAATTCACTTGTTGTATCCCGTGAAGAGCGGTGAGGAAACTGTCTCTGAGCAGACTAGAGGCGGTTTCCTGAGCGCTCATCGCGGCACAGGGCAGAACTCCACGTACTCGGAGGTTCTTTTGCGGATTCAATGCTCATGGAGTGTCTTGTTTCTCCTGCGAGGACATACATCCCCGTAACACCTTTCTACCATACCCCAGATGGGTATTGTCAACCCGGAAAGACGCACAGTGCGGGAAAACGGATCGCATTCTGAATTCTCCGCTGGGATTGTTCGCTGGCCGTTCTGGAGGCGGACATGATCGAAGGCGCGAAGCTGCTCGGCTGGGAGGGCCGGATCGGCGAGCTTAAACCCGGCTATGAGGCCGACATCGTCGCTGTTCCCGGCAACCCGCTCGACGACATTACTGCCGTCGAGCGGGTGAGCTTTGTGATGAAGGGCGGTGTGGTTGTGCGGCCGTAGACTTTGCCGCCAGCTCGTCCTGGGGTGAGCCGGCGGTTGAACGACCGCTCACTCCTGAGGGGGAGCGCCGGCGTTTGCGGATGCGGCTGCCTTTTTAGCCCGCTTGGCCAGCAGCTTTTCAAGCGTCTTCGTGTAGCGCTCCGGCTTGACCTTCTTGATCGACTCCTTGACCGCCTTGCGGTAGCCGGCCAGGTAAATCGAATAAATAAACGCAAGCGAGCACCCGATTCCCCACAGGAATCCGACACAAAGTCCGGTCACAGCTGCCCGTCCAAAACCATCCATCGAGGCTGCTTCCTTTCAACTTTCTCTTATACCGCAACGGTAAAGCTGTCCTCGGTTCGCGTAACCGCGTGGTAGAGCGTATCGCGCTCGACCGGCACACGTCCTGCCTCGGTGATCAGGCGGCAAAGTTCCTTGCGGGTCATGCCCTGCGGCGTGGTGGCGCCGGCATCGTGATAAATCTTCTCCTCGACGACGGTGCCGTCCATGTCGTCGGCGCCGAAGCGCAGCGCGATCTGCGCAATCTTCGCGGTGAGCATCTGCCAGTAAGCCTTGATGTGCGGGAAATTGTCCAGCAGCAGGCGGCTGACGGCGATCTGGCGAATGTCGGTGAGGCCGGTGGTCACCGGCAGGTGGTCGAGGGCTGTGTTCTCCGGGTGAAAAGCCAGTCCGATAAAGGCCTGGAAGCCGCCGGTCTCGTCCTGCAGGGCGCGCAGCTTCAGCAGGTGGTCCACGCGGTCTTCGTCGTTCTCGATGTGCCCGTAGAGCATGGTCGCGTTGGACTTGAAGCCCAGCTTGTGGGCCAGCCGCGCGGTATCGAGCCACTCCTGGCCGTCGATCTTGTGGTCGCAGATGAGGGAGCGGACGCGCGCTGCGAAGATCTCCGCGCCGCCGCCGGGCATCGAATCCACGCCCGCCGCACGCATCCTGAGGAGCGTCTCCTCGATTCCGATCTTGGCCCGTCGCGCCAGATAGGCCACCTCGACCATGGTGAAGGCCTTGATGTGCACCTTGGGAAAGCGCTGCTTGAGGCCGGTGACCAGATCGAGAAAGTATTCGAGCGGCAGGTCGGGGTGCAGGCCGCCAACAATGTGAAATTCGGTGACCGCCTCGGAGTAGCCGGAGGCTGCCGTCTCCCAGGCTTCTTCGAGGGTCATCGTGTAGCCGGCCGGGTCGCCCTTCTTGCGTCCGAAGGCGCACAGCCGGCAGGCCGCCACGCAGACATTGGTGGGGTTGATGTGGCGATTGACGTTGAAGTAGGTCACGTCGCCGTGCATCCGCTCGCGCACATGGTTGGCCAGCCAGCCCACCCCCAGCACGTCCGGCGATCCATAGAGCACCAGGCCGTCGTTGAAGTCGAGCCGCTGGCCGCTGAGAACCTTGGCGGCAATCGGCTCAAGCCGTGAATCGTGACTTTGAAAAGCTGCTGGTGGGCGGGAAGCCGGGGTCTCGGTCTGCATGGTTCCATGATACAGAATGGAAGCCTTCTCTGGCTGGAAACTCTTCACAGCCGGGCCTTCGGCAACCCCGGAATTCCCGGCGGGCAAACTCCTCCTGGCAGGGCAAAACAAAGGCTTTCGGCACTACGACTCAGCCCGCGGTCAAATTATTTTTGTCCGGTTTTGGCCGGTCGCGGTTCGACCAGCACGCCGTCATCGAGCGAGGCCGCCAGCAGCCGTCCGTTCGCCGCGCGCGCCAGGTTGATGCGATAACCGGTTTGCGCCCACGTCCAGGCCAGCGAATTGGGATCGACGATGAAGATCTGCTCGCTTGACCGCGAAGTGGCGAGAACCCGGTCGAGGTGCGCATCGTAGTACAGGCCGTCCACATTGTGCAGCGGAAGCCGTTTGACCCACATCCAGGTCTTTCCCTGATCGCGCGTAAAGAAGACGCCCTCGTTGGCGCCCATCCACAGCGTTCCATTGGCAGAGAAAGCGATGCAATGAATACGCGTGATCATTGCCGGAATTTCAAGCGGCATCCAGTTCTGGCCGGCGTCGGTCGACAGCACCACTCCATCCGGCCGGACGGCGCCCAGACTCGATCCGTGCGCGGCGACGGAAAAATAGTCCACCGAGCTCATCACCGGGCCGCCCTGCCAACTAACGCCCTGGTCCTGGCTGGTAAACAGACCGCCTACGGTCGATGCCAGCCAGGCGTCCGAAGAGAGGCCGAGGGCATAGACCCGCCCGGTGAGCGTGCGCTCCTCGTCCTTCACCTTCTTCTCGACATCAACCCGGACTCCGTAGTGTGTCTCGATGGCCGTCTTGAGCAGGGTGTTCTCGATCGTGTTGCGCGGGCTCCAGTTCGGAACGGGCAAGCCGGTTGCGCTCGCGGGCGGTGCCGGCGCATTTTTTTCTGCGGAATGGCGATGCCGCGGAGTCTGACGGGGCGCATCCGGGGGCGCACTTTGAGGCTCATTTTGGGGCGCGTCTTGGAGTGCGTCCTGAGGATCGGTGCGGTTTCCTTCGTCCAACGCAAAGATGCCGTCATTCGTCCCGGCCAGAATCGTTCCCTCGGGCGATTCGGCCAGGGCAAAGACATCGCGCCCGTCGAGGCCGCTGGAAATCTGCTCCCAATGAGCTCCCTCGTCGGTGGAAACAAAGACCCCGCCCCATTGCTTGTCGTTCACCACCCCGGCGAAGATTCGCGCGGGAGCTCCCGCGGGCTGATTCATGCTGCTGGCCACGAGCGCCTCGACCTTGCGCGCGGAGAAGCCATCATTGGCAGGTACAAAGCTTGCTCCCGCGTCGTTGCTCAACAGAACGCCCCCGCGGTCGGTGGCCAGCAGCACATGGTCCGGGTTCCCGGGATCGACAAAGACATCGTTGACGATCACATCCTGCGCGGTCATGAGCTTGAAACTCTTGCCGCCGTCGGTGGTTTTGTAAAGCCCTTGGGTGGTTCCGGCATAAACTACTGCGCGATTCGCCGGGTCCTGCATCAGTACCCGCGTCCGGCGCGCGGTGGAGGGAATGCCCTCTACCTTTTTGAACAGCTCACCCGCGTTCCGGCTTTTGTAAATGCCGCTGCAGGCGCTGGCGTAGACGACCTCCGGCCGCTCCGGATCGATGATGATCGAGAAGACGTCCGAGTCGTCGATGACGCCCCGCTTGATATTGCTCCAGCTCTTGCCGCCGTTGGCGGTCTTCCAGGGCAGATGCCAGGTGCCGGCATAGACCACATTCGGGTCCACGGGGTCGATCGCCAGCGACTCCACATTGTGGATTTCGTGGCTGCCGGGCGGGCTGATCAGCTTCCATGAGCCGCCGGCATCGCGGCTGCGGAAGACCCCTTCCAGGGTTCCCGCATACAGGACGCTGGGATTCGAGGGCGCCTGCGCAAAAGCGCGAATCGACTGGCCTCGCAGCCCCTCGGCAACACTCCAGGTCCGGCCCCCGTCGTGGCTTATCCAGAGCCCGCCCCCAGGCTCGCCCAGCCTCCACGCGGCCACATAGAGAGTGGCGGGATTCGCCGGGTCCACGACGATGTGGTCCAGAATCAGGTCATCGAAGTCGTCCAGCTTTGAAAGCGGATGCCAGGACGCGCCTCCATCCAGCGACTGATAGAGCCAGCTGTTGGTGGAGCCCAGATAAAGGTGGCTGGGCTGGCCGGGAACCGCCGCGAAGGCGCGCGCATCTCCACCATCGGGGCCAACCGCGCTCCAGGGCGCCTGCGCCGCAAATCCGGGAAGGGCGAAGGAACAGAGGATCAGGAGTGAAATCTGCGCGAATCGTCTGGAACAAAGGGGAAAATCAAGGCAACTCCGCAAACGCATCATGAAATATACAGCTCCCTGGGGCAAAATCTGCCGATGTGAGGCATAAAAACAAGAGGCTGGCCGTCTCGGCGGCCTACCTTCATGATTGCACAAGAAAATCCTCGGCCGGATAAGCCTCCGGCCCCCGAAGACAGGTTTCTGGGGGCCGGAGCACTGGTTCTTGCCACGTAATCTGCGCGCGGCTATTGAGGCGGCTTGACGGATTTGGTTTCAGGAGCCGATTCCATCGGCGCAATGTGTTTCTTGCTCCTATGCGCCTTGTGCGGGTGTTTCCGGTGCGGGTGGCGCATACCCAGCGGCTTGCGCGCCTGCGGCTTTACCGCGGTCTCATTCACCGGGGTTGCTCCGGCCACATCGGACGAGAAGCTGGCGCCCGCGGGCACCAGGTAGTCTTGCGCGCGCTGGCCGCTCGATGAGTTGGTCGCCACGCTGATGCGCGCAGCGTCGATGCCCTTTTCCCTCACCAGATATTCTTTGGCGTTGACGGCGCGCTCGGCGGCAAAGTCCTGAACCTTGACGTGCCGGTTGCGCCTGGCCAGACTCTCCTCCCGCGCGGTCCGCGCACTCTCCCGGGCGTCCTCGCTGCCCACCACCACGACGGTCGAGTCCGGCTGCTTTTGCAGGCCCAGCGCAATCTCATCCAGGCAGGCCTTGGCTTCATTGTCCACGCGAGTCGGACGCATCTTGTCCTTGCCGAAGCTGAGCGAGCAAAGCGCCTCGGTGTGCGAAACCGGCGGGACGTAGGGAGGCGCGATGGTGACGCTGGTCTCCGAGGTGGCCGTCTGGCCTCCGTCGTCGGTGACCGTGCAGACGATCGCCACCGGGCCCGACGGCGCGCCCGCGGAATCGAACTCCGCCGTGGCGTCGTTGCCACTGATGGCGCCGGAGGCAGACAAGTAGCTGTAAGTCAGCGGGCGATTCTGCGGGCTGACGCCAGCCGCGGTAATGGTGCTGGGGGCGCCGGGCTGGATGGTGCCGGGGGCGGCATAGCAACTGACGGTCGGCGGTTCAAAGCGCCTCACCGTAAAGCTGGTCGAGCAGTCGGCTGTCTCCCCCGGCTTCAGGCCCTCTTTGCCGGTCTTGCCCTCCCGCACCTGGCCGTTCACCGTATAAGTTCCGGGGGCCAGCTTGGCCGTGTCCACCGTGGCCGTTGTTCCGCTTCCCGTCACGCCTGGGCCGGACCAGAAATAAGCCGCATTCAGCCTGTGATTCAGGTTGCTTGCCGTTGCGGTCACCGTGACCGGCTCGCCGGGGAAGACCGAGGCCGGGCTCTGAGAACAATCCAGCGCCGGCGGGGGATGAGAGCCCGGATAGATGTGATACACGATGCCTCCCGCGAAACGGGGTCCGTTGGCGTTGACGACGCCGCCGGCGAACCAATCCATGTGATCGGAGGCCAGATACGGAGAGCCGTAATTCACGTGCACATACTCGTAGTCGGCCTCGGTGCGCAGCGCCCAGTGATGGCTCAATTCGTAGTCGATGCCGCCGCCCAGGGTAAAGGTTTCGCCGGGCGTGTAACTCTGGGAATTGGGGCCCTCCATGACGGCTCCGCCCACCAGGCCATGCACCCAGGGCGTCCACCGTCCGTCCCTCCAGCGGTAGAAGGGACCGGTCTGCATGGTGAACAGGCCGCTGTTGCTCGCGCCGTGATTGACACCTTTCGAGTCGTAAATGGCGTCGTAGACAAAAAGGTCATGCTGGCCGGAGCTGAATTCCAGCCCTAGGTGTGTGTCGGGCATAGCGTTTTGCCGAGGCCGATTCAGCGGTTTGCAGGGCTGGTGTTCGATCTGGGGCGCGTAGGCAGTAATCTTGTTGGTAGCTTTTAGCAAGCTTTCCGCGCTGT
>Ga0224526_1000895_pt1 | contig 12094 bp, 10 predicted proteins | sample CBST25metaG_FD_179878 | JGI IMG/M metagenome (GOLD analysis project Ga0224526, IMG submission 179878) | Peat soil microbial communities from Stordalen Mire, Sweden - C.B.S.T-25 | ecosystem: Environmental > Terrestrial > Soil > Wetlands > Peat | place: Sweden: Norrbotten County, Stordalen Mire...
AATCTGCCGCTTCTCGGCAACCGACCGAAATCTGCGAGGGCGACGTTCTGTTCCTTCCGCCTGTACCATGACACTATCGTCAGCCTTACAACCAAGCCAACGCCAGAGGGGAAAACAGAACGCTTACCAAAAACCAATCATTTTCGATGTTTCTGACGTTGTTGTGGGAGCACAAAAGATTCCGACACTCTACCTAATCGCGGAGGGAAAGTGGTCAGATGCAGGGGAGCATGTTGCGGCTAATTCTACTTGGATTACCTGCTATAAGAGTCTGGGTTTCTGCGATGTAGCCAACGCAAATTGGAACGGAACAGGAGCCTCTGTTAGTACTACTGATTTTGATATTCTCCGTTGGGATAGCAATGAGATTATCGCGGTGGATAGTTCACCAGTTTGTCTTGTGAACACTCTGCGAGTTGACTTCGTTACAAAGAGAATCACTCTAAGCTCATCTGATAAGGGTGTAACCAAAGGACCATCAGCACCGTTTTGTAAATTGTTTGACAAAGTTACTACGGCCGTCTTATGGGGATTGGAAGATACTGTCAAGGACGAAATCAACAGGGCAAAATCCAAGCAACAGAACCATTGAGGCGATCCTTCGCGTTTGGGTGTACACCCCAGATTGCGCAGCGGCAGGAGCAGAACTTCGATATTGGCTTGGGCCTCTAAGGGAGCAAGCCGCCGTCCCCTGCGACCCCGGCACCCCGCCCGCGTTTCGTTGGCCGAGCAACCAGCGGGGGAATAGAGCAACCGGCTTAGAAGGTAGGAGCTCTTAATGGCGCTGACTCCTCAATGAATCTCAAGCTCGTTTTCCTCATACCTCTCAACCCGACCGCAACTTGGAGATGAGCACTTCAACATCAAATATCGCCCACCACCTGGGATGGGCGTTGTGGGTGTGGGGCCGCTTGCAAAGATATTTCTCTGTCGGCATGACTTGCATAAAACGTTGGTTCCTGTTCCGTAATTCACAATTTCTTCAACCATCATAAGCTCCGTTCCTTGTTGCGTCTTCATTTTGTTTGCGCCTTCACAGCGTGATCTTCAAACCACTTTCGCGCTCGCTCTTGAGTTTGCATTTACATTTAGTCCCCCCTGAGGAACCGCCACCTGAAGGCAACGATGTCCGTATTCGCGAGCGCTATCAATTTGGCGCGCAACTCTGTTTCCTTCAACCACAACCCCGTTTTGCTGTAATGGAGGTTTTGGGGTGTCGTAGCGTGTGACTCCGTGTCGTAGTAGATCATCTTCTTCATGTCCAACCACTGCTCGTCTGCCCCCGACTCCCGTAGCTGCTTGGCGATGAAAATACGGTCTTCAAACGCACGCGCAAGCTTTTGAATTGCGCGATCGAGAAGTTGAGTGTTCTTCGGGAGCTCAAGGCCGGGCCTCTCCTTTTCCACAACCGTGATGGCATCATACAAAAGGTCGACTAGCTCGCGGTATTCTGCCTTCTTCTGGTCGAGTCGCCACCTGTAATGCTCGTTGGCGCGGGACAGCATTTGCCCTAGGAATACACCAACGAGGCCGACGATTAAACTTACAACGCTGAAACTGGCTTCCATGAGGTACATGCAGGCATCCTTTCCGACAGGATGGAGTATAGGATCGGCTGGTGGCCACCGCAAGATTTGGCCATAACACCAATGAGGGCGTCCCCGATCTCTCGCGAGGGACCGGAGCCGGCGGGTGGCACACCCTAAGTTTTTGAAATCTTGACCGGCCCACAAATTTGGGTGCCCTATCCTTTCCGCAGTTTCATCGCGGAAAGGGTGGGCTCGCACAACACATCAAGGCCGGTCTTCGTGGCGGCCATGCTGTCGATGGCCGCTGTGAATGCCGACCGGTGGCGCAGAGCCTGTACTGAGCGGCGTCGAAGTCTCTCGATTTTTGAAACCGCGAAACCATAAACCTCAAGCCGAACGTGGATGGCCGCTCAAAGCCGATTGCAGATCATTTCCCACCCCGAGCGCACAATGGAAAAATGAATCAGAATATCCCGCTGCATCCCAGCCCAATCTGTCAGGGATGTCCCCGGTTCAAAATGTCAGGTATGTGGCCGGTCCGTACCACCGAAAGACACCCCCTCCCCCCCTATTTCCTGTGAAACTGTGAGACTGTGAACTCCGCATAGACGAGTGGCGCAGGTCTGACCATCTCAAACCCTCGTTTTTGTCGCCAGAAAGCTCTCGCAGAAAAAGTCCAGATATTTTGCAGTTAATTAAGTAGTAATTCTGTAACTAAACTCCACAGAATGAATATGTTCCACGTGGAACAATTTCGACCAATTCGCCGTCCTGCAACCCCGAAAACCCCGCTCATTCTCAGATCTCCACTCGACGCATTTTTGCGCGTCTCAACAAAGCAAATGAAGGGCCTCCGAACGCCTCTCTGCGATACCCTAGACTCATGCGGTTCGCATCTTCTCGTCTTCTTCCAATCTTGATTGCGGCAACGCTCTTCGCCGCCGCTCCCGCCTCCGCTCAGCAATCCCCCGACAGCTTTCGCTGGATCGACTTCCACTCCGCAAAGGACCAGAGCGTAGTCACGTGGGTCAGGCGCTCCCTTGATCCGGAAAAATGGACCGCGATTCGCGAAATCGGCGTCGAGTACGATGCGGCGCTGGTCGTCACCACCCTGCGCGCCACTCCTCAGTCGCAGCCCTCCGCGGACACATTCACCGTATGGAATCTCTCGCTCACCAGCCACGTGGTTGCGCCGCTGCTCCAGGGCGTTAACCTGCGCCTGCTCGACTGGATGCTCCTTAGCGACGGCGCGCCGCGCGAACTCGGCGCACTCTACGACAACTGCAACGAGTGCGCCGCATCGACCTTTCTGACCGCCTTTCACTACGACCTGCCGCACCATATGTGGACAGGCCGCTGGATGCGCGGCGCCCAGTCCGTGCCCATCTGGAACACAAATCCTTCGCAGGGCGTTGATTTGATTCAGGTCTACGCGGTTCTCGCCGAGCCAAACGGTCGCCAGCTTGTGGGCACATGGAACCACTTCGACTATGGCGAGGAAAAGAAGCCGGAAGACATTGTTTACCGCTACGATCTGGATCCCTTTAGCGGACTGGAGCGCACCCAAATGCTCATGGGCAAGGAAGCAGAGGCCATGAAGCAGCGCCTCTGCGGCGCGCCCAGCGTCGCCCCGGACCTGACTCGCGGGCAGGACTCATCGCTTTGCCAGCAGACCCTCAAGCCGAACCTTGCACGCAAGCCAGTTACCACCCCGCCAGCCAATAACCACGGCCGATCCGCGCCGCCTGGCGGCCGCCGCTGAGGCCATCCCGGAGATGGTCAATAGTGGACTGTCTTGCTCCCTTCGCTTCCCCTAGCATCAAGGTGAATTGGAGTGTGAAATGAGTTACTTTTCGAGATTTGCGGCATTACCTCTACTTGCCCTGGCGTCCGCGCTCTGCATGACCGGATGCCCCTGGAGTCAGAACCAGGCGGCAGCCTCTTCCAGCCAGGCCGGTTCGCAGGATCAGGCAGTGGACCCGGCTTCCGGCAATATGGCCACAGCCGATTCAAACACTTCGGCGCCCGCGCCTTCCAATGCCTCCAACTCGGGCGGCTCATACAGCCAGGCCGCCTACCAGGCTCCCAGCCAAAACTATGACCAGGGCTCGGACGATCCCGGCTATGGCGCTCAGCCTGTTGAATACGCGGATCAGCCGCCCCCGCCTCTGCCCGAATACGACCAGCCTCCCACTCCCGGCGACGACTACCTCTGGACGCCCGGCTACTGGGCTTGGGGTGATGGCGGATATTACTGGGTGCCCGGCGTGTGGGTCGAGGCTCCCTACGAGGGCGCTCTTTGGACCCCTGGCTATTGGGGCTATTACCATCACCGCTACGGCTTTTACCGCGGCTACTGGGGTCCCCACATCGGCTACTATGGCGGCGTGGACTACGGCTTTGGCTATGTAGGATTTGGCTACCAGGGCGGCTACTGGGGCGGCGGCCATTTCAACTACAACCGTTCGTACAACAATGTCAACGTAAACATCGTACACAACGTCTATGACCGCCCAATGCGCGACGAGCACAGGGGCGGCGTCCGTGTCAGCTTCAACGGCGGATCGGGTGGCTTGCAGGTCCGAGCCAGGCCCGCCGAGCTGGCGGCTCGCCACGAGGAGCATGCTCCGCCCATGAGGGCGCAGCTCCAGAACGAGCACGTTGCTGGCGGCAACCGGGCTCAGTTTGCCAATGTCAACCATGGCCGCCCGGCCAGCATGGCCGTCAACCAACCCCTTCAAGCCGATCACAATGTCCGCATGCCGGCGGAGGTCAAGGCGCGCAACCAGGCTGACGCGCAGCACCAGCAGCGCCAGGGCCAACCGATGCAGGCACAGCACCAAGGGCCGCTCCAGCAGCAACAACAGCCTGGGATGCCTCAGCAGCAACAGCATCAAATGCCTGGGAGCCAGCAGCAACAGCAGCAGCGCCAAGCGCCCGGGATGCAGCAGCCGCAACAGCAACGCCAGGCGCCCGGGATGCCTCAGCAACAGCATCAAGTGCCCCCGATGCAACAGCAGCATCAGGTGCCCGCCATGCAGCCTCAGCAGCAGCGCCAAATGCCTCAGCAACAACAGCGCCAGGCGGCACCGCAAGAGCAGCCGCGCCAAATGCCTCAGGCGCAACCGCAACAGCGCCAAATGCCTCAGATGCAACAGCAGCGCCAAATGCCTCAGCAACAACAACAGCGCCAGGCTGCACCGCAAGAGCAGCGTCAGGCAGCACCACAACCGCAGCGTCAGGCTGCTCCGCAGCAACAGCGTCAGGCCGCACCACAACCACAACGGCAAGCTGCACCGCAACCGCAACGCCAAGCTGCTCCGCCACAGCGGCAAGCCGCTCCGCCTAAGCAGGAGGAGCATCCGAAGAAGTAGCATCCTGCGGCGAATCCAAACCGGATTCCGCGGGCATCAGGACAAGAGGCGCTCGATTACTCCGCAGTCAGCACGCGGATAACGACCAGGTTCCGCACGCAGCGGGCGAGCGCCTTATCCCCTGTAGTCACAAGCTGAAGAGGCCCTTTGTCTCCAAGTGGTTCTCCCGCCAGCGTGTCGGCAACAATCACGGTTGCATTATGCAACTCGGGTGCGACCTCGGCCAGCGAGTAAACCGCTTCATAGCCATCGGAGCCTTGAGCCACCAGATAGAGCCGCAATTGCTTGCCCATCGGTTTGGCGGGAGCGCCCAACTGCTTGAGCAGGTCGATCAGGGGCACGCCTGAGTAGGCCAGGCTTGCTTTGGTGTGGCTGTTGACAACGGTCACGGTCTGATGCGGCAGCGCTGCCAGCGTGGCCGGCGTCCATTCGGCGGATTTGTCCCCGAAGACAATCTTCAAAGGCCCTGCCGGAACCGCCGGCTTGCTAATTTCATGGGCCATGCCCATGCCGCCCATCCCGCCCATTGCCGGCTGCGGCTGGCTCTGCTCCTGCGAAACTGCGCTAATCGTCGCGGCCATTAACACCGCTCCAGCCGTGAACCCGAGCATTGAAGTCCAAACTCTCAATCGCATAATGAACCTCTCCCGCCATCCATCGTATACTTAGCTCATGTCCATTGTGGGCAACATCGCCGCCATCGCCAAGGGCATGAGCATCACCTTTGGAGAAATCTTCAAACCCACGATCGTGGAGAACTATCCCGACGGGAAGGGCCCCCTGCGCGGCGCGGTGCTTGAGCCGCGCTACCGCGGCGCCCACGTCCTGCAGCGCGACGAAAACGGCCTCGAAAAATGCGTGGGTTGTTTCCTCTGCGCGGCGGCTTGCCCGGCGAACTGCATTTATATTGAAGCCGCTGAAAACACCGATGAAGTGCGCATCTCCTCCTCGGAGCGCTACGCCAAGGTCTACAACATCGACTACAACCGATGCATCTTCTGCGGCTACTGCGTCGAGGCCTGCCCCACTGACGCAATCACGCACGGCCACGGCTTCGAGCTGGCCACGCTGAACGCCACCAACCTGGTCATGCGCAAGGAAGATATGCTGATCCCGGTAAGCGCGCTGACGGCGGCAAAATAACACCCCATTCCTTTTCGAGATCGCCTCAATGTAAAAAGTCCAGCTATCCTAGAAGGTTGGCCGCGTTGCCCGTTTTTTTGAGGCGGCGCATAAGTGCAGGAGCGAAGATTGGTTGATTTTCTATCAGAACTGAAACGGCGCGTGCTGGTTTTTGACGGCGCGATGGGCACAAATTTGCAAAAGCACAACCTCACGCCGGAGGATTTCCAGGGCAAAGAGGGGTGCAATGAGCTGCTCGTGCTCTCGCGGCCCGATGTGATCCGCGCCATTCATGCCTCGTTTCTTGAGGCTGGGTGCGATGTAGTCGAGACCGACAGCTTCGGCTCGTCGAGCATTGTATTGGCGGAGTACGACCTCCAAAACCGCACCCGCGAGTTGAACCTTGCCGCGGCACGGCTGGCCCGCGCGGTGGCCGACGAACACTCCACCCCTGACAAGCCGCGCTTTGTCGCCGGCTCCATCGGACCCACAACCAAGCTGCCCTCGCTGGGCCACATCGGCTACGACGCCATGGCAGCCGCTTATCGCGAACAGGCCGAGGCGCTCATCGAGGGCGGCGTGGACGTGCTGCTGATTGAAACCTGCCAGGATTTGTTGCAAGCCAAGATCGCGCTCGCCGCTTGTCACGACGCAATTCGTGACGCTCGCGAGGGCCGCATCCCATCCACCGGCCGCAACGTTGCGCTCCAGGTCCAGATCACTCTGGAAGCTACCGGCGCCATGTTGCTTGGTTCGGAAATCGGCGCGGCGCTGGCCGTCCTTGAAAGCCTTCAGCCCGACGTGATTGGCCTCAACTGCGCCACCGGCCCTGCGGAAATGAACGACGCGGTTCGCTTTCTCTGCCAGAACTCCACGCTGCCCATCAGCGTGCTGCCCAACGCCGGCCTGCCGCAGAACGAGGGCGGCCGCGCGGTCTACAAGCTCACGCCCGCCGAGTTGGCCGCTTATCTGCGACGGTTTGTTACCGAGTATGGCGTGCAGGTAGTCGGCGGCTGTTGCGGCACCACGCCGGAGCATTTACGCGCAGTTGCCGAAGCGATGAAAGGAGTAGCGTCCGCGCCGCGCGCACTGCTGCAACAATCGGTTGCCGCCAGCGCCTTCAGTGCTGTGTCGCTCGAAGCCGATGCGCAGCCCGTCATCATCGCCGAGGAGATGAATACCACCACCCGCCTCGAAACCTTTCGCGACATGGTGCGCGCGGGCGACTACGACGGCATTCTCACCCTGGCCAAGCGGCTCTCTAGCGAAGGCTCGCAGATGCTTGACCTCTGCTGCGCCATCGTCGGCGAAGACGAGATGGCTTACATGAACGCGGTGCTCGAGATGATTGCCACCCGCGTTCCCGCGCCCATTTTGGTGGATTCAACCGAAGCCGTCGTCATTGAAGAGGCGCTCAAGCGCATCCCCGGCAAGCCGATCATCAACTCCATCAACCTGGAAGACGGCGAGAAGCGCACCAGCCTCGTGCTGCCCATGGCGCGCCGTTACGGTGCCGCGGTTATCGCGCTCACCATCGACGAGCAGGGCATGGCGCTTACCGCCGATCGCAAGGTGGCCATCGCCCATCGCATCCACGATCTGGCCGTCAACAAGTACGGTATGCGCTCCGAGGACCTGATCTTCGACGCGCTCACCCTGCCGATTTCTACCGGCCAGGAAGACTATCGTTCGGCGGCCATCGAGACTTTAGAGGCCGTGCGGCGCATCAAGCTTGAACTGCCGCGCTCGCGGACGGTGCTGGGCGTTTCGAATATCTCATTCGGCTTGAACGCTTATGCGCGCCGCGTGCTCAACTCCGTCTTCCTCAAGGAGGCCGTGGATCGCGGCTTGGATGCGGCCATTGTCAACTACTCCAAAATCTATCCACTTTACAAGATTCCTGAGAAGGAAGTCGAGTTGGCCCGCAAACTCATCTTTCAGGACCGCAGCGATGGCGACCCGCTCCAGGTCTACATGGCCTACTTCGCCAGCCTCGGCAAGGGTTCCGTCAAGGAAGAGGAAATTGAGATCGAGAATCTCACCACCGACGAGAAGCTCAAGCAGATGATTATTCGCGGCGAGCGGACCATTGGATTGGGCGAGCTAAAACAAACTCTAAATGAAACTCTTGAAGCCGCGCTCATAGCTCATTCACCGCTCGAACTGATTAATACGGTCTTGCTCGATGGCATGAAGACCGTCGGCGATCTCTTCGGCGCGCGCAAGATGCAACTGCCTTCGGTACTCGATTCGGCAGCGGTGATGAAGGCCGCGGTTGCGTACCTTGAACCGAAGATGGAAAAATCCGATGGCGGCGGCAAAGGCACCATAGTGCTGGCCACGGTCAAGGGCGACGTGCACGACATCGGCAAGAATCTCGTGGACATCATCCTTTCGAATAACGGTTATCGCGTCGTCAACCTGGGCATCAAGCAGCCCTCTGACGCCATCATCGCCGCCACGCAGAAGATCAACGCCGACGCCATCGGCTTGAGCGGCCTGCTTGTCAAGTCAACGCTCGAAATGAAGTATGTGTTGCAGGATTTGGAGCGGCTTGGCCTCACCGTGCCCGTCATCTGCGGCGGCGCGGCGCTCACCCGCAAGTATGTGGAAGAAGACCTGCGCAAGGAGTACGCAGGTCCGGTATTTTATGCCGAGGACGCCTTCGCCGGATTGCATACCATGGCCGATCTGACGTCGGACGACGCCGCGGTGCGCGAGAGCAGGGAAGCGGAAGGCCGGACCGTGAAGGTCTTTGCCAAAGGTGGCGCGGCTGCGCCCGAACAGACTCTCGTCGAACTCACGCCGGAGGGCCGTTCGCCTGTCGTGGAACGGGTAGCATCCGTTCCCAAGCCAGCCTTCTGGGGCGCGCGCGTCTTCAAGAATTACAATCTCGACGAAATCTTTCCCTACCTCAATGAGACCGCGCTCTTCAAGAATCAGTGGCAGCTCAAGACTGCCGCGCAGGGCGATTATCTGCGCCTGGTGGAAGAAAAATACCGGCCGATTCTGTTCGACCTTGAAAAGGAAGTGAAAGCCGAGGGCTGGTTTGATCCGAAAGCTGTCATAGGTTTCTATCCCTGCGCCAGCGACCGCGACGACCTCATCGTCTTCGACCCCGACGACCCCGCCCGCGAGCTGGAACGCATCAGCTTCCCGCGCCAGCAGCAGGGCCGCAGGCTCTCAATTTCAGATTTCTTTGAGCCGCTTAGCGCCGCGCAACGCGATGTTGTGGGTTTCTCCATCGTCACGGTCGGCGACGAGGCCAGCCGTCAGACCGCCAAGCTATTCGAGAGCGGCGACTTCACCAAGTACCTTTATCTGCACGGCCTCTCTGTGGAAACGGCCGAGGCGCTGGCAGAGCTGGCTCACAAACAAGTGCGCGAATTTCTCGGTATTGGAGCCGAAGATTCTCCGCGCGTTTCCGATCTCTTCCATCAGAAATATCGCGGCTCCCGCTACTCGTTTGGATACCCAGCGTGCCCGAATCTGGAAGATCAGGCAAAGATCTTCCACCTGCTCAAGCCCGAGGAAAACATAGGAGTGCGGCTCACCGAGGGCTTCCACCTGGAGCCCGAGCAAAGCACCAACTGCATCGTCGTCCACCATCCCCAGGCCAAGTATTTTGTCGCGTAAAATTTCTTGCCTCAGCCCCGGTCTATTTTGCGTAGAATTATGGCCGCTTGTGCGACAGTGGAATCACGGCTGACAAAGAGAAGTGTGTGGCCTCCGCGAACGGCTGGGGCGCGATCAGGGTTTTCCGCGCTCCCGGCCGTTCGTCTTTTTAGCGGCTCGCCTCTCGATAACGGCCCAATTCCTTGACCATCGCGCAATGCCGTCCCAGCGCCTCCACCGCGCGCTCGCCGTCCGCAGCCGAGTGAATCTGGCAATCCACATAGAAGATGTATTCCCATGGCTTGCCCTGCACCGGGCGCGACTCGATTTTGGTCATGTTGGCCCCGATGGCGGCCAATTCAGTCAGCGCCGCCACCAGCGATCCGGGTCGATTCTCCACGGAAAACGCCAGGCTGATCTTGTTCGCTTCCGGGTCGGTCACGGCCTCCGCAGCGCGTCGCACCAGGAAGAAGCGCGTAAAGTTTTCCGGGTTGTCTTCGATTTCGGCTTCGAGAATCTCGGCGCCGTAAAACCGCGCTGCCGCCTCGCTGCCAATGCCCGCAATGTGCCGGTCTTCTAACTCCACCAACTGCTTCACGCTGCCCGCCGTGTCATAGAAGGCAACAGCGTTCATCGCCACGTGTGCGGCCAGAAACTTCCGGCATTGCGCCAGCGCCACGGGATGCGAATAGACGCGCTCAATTTCTCCGGTCTCGACGCCAGCGAGCGCAATCAGATTGTGCCGGATGCGCAGCAGCGTCTCCCCCTCCACTTTTAGATCATGCAGAAGCAGCAGATCAAAGTGTTCAAGCACAGAGCCTGCGAGGCTGTTCTCGATGGGAATAACCGCGGCCTCCACGCCTCCGCTGGTTACGGCCTCAAAGACATCGGCTGACAGCGACAAAGGAACGATCACCCCGTCGGGGACCAGCTTCAATGCCGCTTCATGACTGAACGAACCGTACTCTCCTTGAATTGCAATCTTCATCTGACTGATTTCTCTTTCCTTCTCGCGGAATCTTCCGTGCCCCATCCATTCGCCTTTTTTCTGGCGAATGGGTGGGAAGGCACAAGCCTATCCGCGCCTGCTTACCGCAACCACAAATCACCCGCCACAAATGTGAAAAAGACCATCGCAATTACGCCATTCATGGTGAAAAATGCGGCGTTCAGCCGGCGCAAATCGCGCGGCGAAACCAGCGAGTGCTCATAAGCGAGCAGCAATCCCACAGCCCCGATGCCCACCCAGCCGACTGTTCGAAAATGAAACAGGACGCCGAACCAGACCAGCAGCCCCAGCATCGCCAAATGCATTGCTCGCGCCGTCCAAAATGCCGTCGTGATGCCTACTGCCTGCGGAAGGCTGTGCAGCCCGGCGGCGCGGTCGTGGTCGAAGTCCTGGCAGGCGTAAAGCACGTCAAATCCGCCCGCCCACAGCGTCACCGCCGCGGTCAGCACCAGAATCCGCGCATCCAGAGAGCCGCGCACTGCAATCCATGCGGCTGACGGCGCGAGGCCCAGCGCTAGCCCCAGCCCCAGGTGCGACCAGCGCGTGATGCGCTTCAGATAGCTGTAGCCCAGCAGCACCACAAGAACCAGCGGCGAAAGATAAAGCGTAAGCCGGTTCAGCTCCGCGCAGGCCACTACGAACACCGCAACGGCAAGCAGCGTAAAGCCCAGCACAAATTGGCGTGTCAGCAGTCCGGCGGGAATGGCGCGCGACTTCGTTCGCGGATTCGCCGCGTCCAGATCCGCGTCAGCCCAGCGGTTGAAGGCCATCGCCGCCGACCGCGCCGACACCATGGCAACAAGAATCCACCCCAGCGTGCGCCAGCCCGGCAATCCATTGGCGGCCAGCAGCACCGCCGTCAGCGCAAACGGCAGCGCGAAGATCGAGTGCTCCCACTTGATCATCTCCAGCGTCGTCCGCGTCTTAGCCCACCAGCTCGCCATCGTCAACTCCAACCCCAGTGTACTTGAGCGCATAGGCAGTCTCCTGTAAGACAATAGCCTCATGGATTCTCTGCGCATCGATAAGTGGCTCTGGGCGGCGCGCTTTTTCAAGACGCGCGCGCTGGCCTCGAAGGCCTGCGATCTGGGCCGCATTCTGTTTAACGGCCATGAGGCCAAGCCCGCTCGCGAGGTGCGCGTCGGCGACAGGCTGGCAGTGAAGAACGAAGGCGGTGAATTTCAGATCGAAGTTCTCGCTCTGAGCCAGATGCGTGGTCCCGCGGCGGCGGCGCAGGCGCTCTACCGCGAGAGCGAAGCCAGCATTGCCGCGCGGGCCAAGGCAACAGCCGAGCGCAAGGCGATGCAGCAGTTCGCGCCCTTGCCCGAGCATCGCCCCTCCAAGCGCGACCGTCGCCGGATCATCCAGTTTCGCGGCGGCGCATAACTGCTTTATTGCTCCCAATGCCCGACGAGCAACAGGCTCGCCGTTCCCGGTGTCTCTGT
>Ga0224526_1000904_pt1 | contig 11962 bp, 8 predicted proteins | sample CBST25metaG_FD_179878 | JGI IMG/M metagenome (GOLD analysis project Ga0224526, IMG submission 179878) | Peat soil microbial communities from Stordalen Mire, Sweden - C.B.S.T-25 | ecosystem: Environmental > Terrestrial > Soil > Wetlands > Peat | place: Sweden: Norrbotten County, Stordalen Mire...
GGTCGCCTGGATGGCCCTCCAGTTCCAACGCGCAGGCCATCACAAACTGCTGGTTGCGGCCTCCGGCGCCGGGCGTGCGGTCGATGGTGACAGTGACCTCGCCCACTGAGATCAGGCAGAGCCGCGGGTGGGTGGCGCGCAGTGCGTGGAAGCGCTCCAGCAGATAGCGGGCGGCGTCGGCATAGTCCCAGTCGTCGCAACTGTTGTCCACCACCGCGTGGTACCCGGCCTTCTCGGCCAGGGCGCGCGCGTTCTCCACCAGATCGTGGCTTGACAGCAGAATCTCGAAGACCGAATCGCGGAAGGCTTCATCCTCGCCGGACATGGAGACAGCCGAGGTGACGCGGCGTGGGGGAGTTGCCTCGGTCCACGGCATTCGAGGAAAGAAGGGCGGGTGCCAGACTTTGTTGCCGGGCGACTCGGGCATGTCTTCGCGCTCAAAGAACGCACGGACGGACGGCGGCAGCTTGGGGGCCAACGCGTACTTGGCTAGCAGCGCGCGTACGTCGGCAACGGTCGAGTGATCGGGCGAAGTAGGGCCGGACGAGAGTGCGTCCAGAGAGCGCAGCGGGACATCGGGCACAAGCAGGGAAACTTTGGCTGCTTCCGGTGCGGCCATCGCCAACCTCCCGCCCTTTACCGCGGAAAAGTGCTTGCGCAGAGTATTGACTTCGCTGATTGGCGCACCCGAGCCCACCAGCAGCTCATGAAAGGCGATGGTGTCGTCCAGCGTGATATGCGGGTCCAGCGGCAAGTCGAACATGGCCGACCCGCCGCCGGAGATGAGGAAGAAGATCAAGGTGTCTTTTCGGGTCCTCTTGAGCATGGCTAGCGCGGCGCGGGCTGCGGCGAACGATTCCTCGTTGGGCAGCGGATGGCCGCCCTCAAAGTAGCGAAAGCGCCAGTTGCGGTGCTTGGGCAACTGATTGGAACAGCAGATGCCGCGCAGGCCCTTGCGGCGGTTCATGCGCTCCAGCAAGGTATCGAGCATCGGGCTGGCGGCTTTGCCCAGCGCAATCACGAAGATGCGCTTGTAGCAGTTGAGATCGATCGTCGCCGGACCGCTGCCATCGGGCAAAAGCCGGTGCAGCCTGTGGTCCTCAAACCGGATGCGCCGGTCGAAGGCCGATGAGATGCTGCACGCTTCCAGAGCGCCGGTAAAGATTGCTATGGCCGTATTGTGCAGGGATTCCAGAGCGGCATCGCTCACCGGTGTCATGGCCGTTGCTCCTTCAGCCAACTGGCGAGCGCGTGCTGCATGGGCTCAAGTTGACCCGTAAAAAAGTGATCGGCGCGGGGAAGGAGCACCAGGCGTTTGGGTTCGGCGGCGGAGTCGAACACTTGCGCCAACTGTGCGGCAGGCGCGAATGGGTCGTGGTCCCCACTGAGAAACAGTTTGGGGGTCATGCAGTCGTGCAGAAATGGGTATTGAAATTTGCGGCCATCAGCTTGTGTGGGCAGCCCGAGTAAAGCGAGAGCACTGACGTTTACGCCTGTAGATCCTGACGCTCCTTGACTACAGCAAGCTTTGAGCGCCATCGCGGCGCCAAAGCTGAAGCCAACCACCACCAGCGGACGCTTGTATGCGTTTTCAAGCCAGTCGATCGCGGCCCGCACATCGGCGACTTCAGCCTCGCCGTCGTGTGTGCCCTGGCTCAAGCCAACGCCGCGAAAGTTGAAGCGCAATACCGGCCAGCCAAGTCCCCACTCCGGATCGTTGAGGGCTTTCATGGCGTGGTAGACCACTTTATTGTGCAATGTACCGCCGCCCTTGGGATGAGGATGACAGACCAGCGCCGCAAACGGCGCATCGGGCGCTCCTTCATTCAAGAGCGCCTCAAGCCGGCCGGCGGACCCGGTCAAATCCACACTGCGCAGCACGGCGGCCGCTGGGAGCAGGCCACCCAAACTCGGGCGTATTTGAGCGGGTGCTGTTGTAGTGGTCATACCACTATGCATTCTACGCTTTGCCAGGCGTTTTTTCATCCCAACCCCATGGCTCCTGTGCAGAGTCCCCACCCGCGTCGCCGACCCACGGTTGGATGAAACTGCGTCCCGCGCTGCCGCCGCTAACCTGCCAACTCGCTATCTCCGCTTCAGCGGAGGCTAACTCGCGGCATTTGTCTGAATACTCTCCTTGATTGTTCAACTTGCAGCAACATCCGAAGCTTGTTTCTTCTCACATTGTGGAATCCTTGCAAGATCGAAAAGGCGGCCTTTCGACTGAAAATAGGTAAGAGCAAACACCTTGTGCGATATTCTGACAACATCATGACCGTTCATCCTCAGCTCGACACCCCGCCGGATCAACTTGATCCCATCGGGTTTACCCGCCGCTTGTGCGAAATCGAGTCCACCACCTACCACGAGGGCGCGGTAGGCGATTTTCTGGCCGGGTTCCTCGCCGGGCGTGGCTGGGCAGTCGAGAAGACCCCCGTGGAACAGCCGGCTGAGAATGCTGGCGGAGGCCCGCGCTGGAATGTTTACGCCGGTGTGGCCGGCCAGACGCCCGATCTGGTGTTTTCCACGCACATGGATACCGTTCCGCCCTATATTCCCTTCAGTGAAGATGAGGATTTCATGTACGGCCGCGGCGTCTCCGACGCCAAGGGCATCATCGCCGCCCAGGTGGCTGCCGCCGAGGCGCTTCGCGCCGAGGGATTTCGCGTTGGACTGTTGTTTGTATCCGGTGAAGAGCGCGATTCCGCCGGCGCGAAGGCGGCCAACCTGTCGCCCAAGGGCAGCCGCTTTCTCATCAATGGCGAGCCCACCGACAATCGCCTGGCGCTGGCTTCCAAGGGCGCTCTCCGCGCGGCGTTCAAGTCCACCGGAAAGATGTGCCACTCCGCCTATCCCGAACTCGGCGACAGCGCCGTCCACAAGTTAGTTGCAGTGTTGGCAAAGCTGCTGGCCCTCCCCTTGCCGACGCTTGAAGATATAGGTCCAAGCACGCTGAACATCGGCCAGATCCATGGCGGCCACGCGCCCAACGTCGTGGCCGACAAGGCCGAGGCCCAGGTGCTGGTCCGCACCGTCACCGACTCTGCCCCGGTGCGCGCCCAACTGGTCGAGGCCGCGGGCGATCTTGCCGAGGTGGAATTCACCCTCGACACTCCCTTTATCCGCATGAGGGCCATCGAAGGCCTGCCCACCATGGTCGCCAAATTCTCCACCGACATTCCGCAGTTGAGTAACTGGGGCGAGCCGCTGTTGCTGGGCCCAGGCTCCATCCACGTGGCCCACACGCCGTTTGAGAAGCTCGCCAAGAAAGAGTTGCTTGAAGCGGTCGAGTTATACATCAAGGTGGCGAAACAGTTACTTGTGTAAGTTACACAGCTTTAATAACCTTGAAGGGAGATAACATCATGAGCGCATCCATCTATGACATACCGGTGAAGAAGATCACCGGCGAAGACGCATCGTTGGCCGAGTTCAAGGGCGACGTGCTGCTGGTCGTAAACGTCGCCTCAAAGTGCGGCCTGACTCCGCAATATGAAGGCCTGGAAAAGCTGTACGAGCAATACAAGGGCCAGGGCCTGGTCATCGCCGGTTTCCCGGCCAACGACTTCAAGGCCCAGGAGCCGGGAACCAACGAGGAGATTCAGTCCTTCTGCACTTTGAACTACGGCGTGCAGTTTCCCCTCTTCGACAAGATCACCGTCGTCGGCGACCAGAAGCATCCGCTCTATGCGGCTTTGATCGCGGCGCAACCCAAGGCGGTCAGCGTATCCGAAGTTCCCTTCCGCGAAAAGCTCAAAGGCTACGGCATCGAATCCAACCCCGACCCCGAGATACTGTGGAACTTTGAGAAGTTTCTCGTCAGCCGTTCGGGCGAAGTGGTCGAGCGGTTTGCCCCCGATACCCAACCCTACGCGCCCGAACTGGTCGCGGCCATCGAGGCGGAACTGGCCAAGAGTTAGCCGGGAGCGTACCTCATCGGTGCAATCCCCGGTCTCAAAAATCCCAGGTCTCAAAATCGAGATCTGGGGCGCCCGGTCGTTTATCCTTAACCTATGCACGAGGACGCTCCCTCAACTCCCGGCAACCCCAACCAGCTGGAACACGCAGCCTCTTCCTACCTGCGCTCCGCGATGCATCAGCCGGTCCAGTGGCACGCATGGGGCGAGGAAGCCTTCGCACAGGCTCAATCCGAAGACAAGCCCATCCTGCTGGACATTGGGGCTGTGTGGTGCCACTGGTGCCACGTCATGGACCGGGAGTCCTACGAGAATCCGTTGATAGCCGCGCTCATCAACCAGCTTTTTATCGCCGTAAAAGTGGATCGCGACGAACGCCCCGACGTGGACTCGCGCTACCAGGCCGCGGTTTCGGCCATCAGCGGGCAGGGCGGCTGGCCGTTGACCGCGTTTCTCACTCCTGACGGCCGCCCTTATTTTGGCGGCACCTATTTCCCCCCCGGCGATCGTTATGGCCGTCCCGGCTTTGGCCGCGTGCTTGAAACCATGGCCCAGGTCTGGCGCGACCGCCGCGACGAGGCGCTCGAGTCGGCTGCAAGCGTTATGGCCGCCATCGAACAGAATGAGTCCTTCTCCGGCCGTGATGGCGAGCTCACGCTGGCCCTGGTCGACAAGATTGCCGCTGCGGCCCTCAAGCAGTTCGACCCGCGCAATGGAGGCTTCGGTTCGCAGCCCAAGTTTCCTCACCCCTCGGTGCTGGACTTGCTGCTGGAAGTGGCCATGAACCGCGACCCCGAAAAGCCTGAAACGTCTCTGGCCCGCAACGCGTTCACCACCACGCTTGAAAAGATGGCGCGCGGCGGCGTGTACGACCAGTTGGCCGGAGGCTTTCATCGCTACAGCGTCGACGAGCACTGGGTGGTTCCGCACTTCGAGAAGATGCTCTACGACAACACCGAGCTGCTGCGCAATTATGTGCACGGCTTCCAGAGCTTTGTTCGCGAGGATTTCCTGCAGACCGCGCGGGAGATCGTGGCCTGGCTCGACTGCACCATGACTGATCGCGAGCGCGGCGGCTTTTATGCCTCGCAGGACGCCGATATCGACCTCGACGACGATGGCGACTACTTTACCTGGACCCAGGACGAGGCGCGCGCCGTCCTCACCCCGGAAGAAATGGACTTTGCCGCAAGCTACTGGGACATCGGCGAGTTGGGCGACATGCATCACAACCCGGCGAAGAATGTCTTGTATGTGAATTGGACTCTGGAAGAAAAGGCCGCAAACGCAGGCGATTTGGCCCAGGGCATTGACTGGGAGGCTCTCCGCGCGCAGCGTGATTCCGCGCGCCGCAAGCTGCTTGAGGCCCGCGGTGCGCGGCCCACGCCGTTTATTGACCGCACGCTCTATACCGGTTGGAATGCGATGGCCGTGACGGCTTACCTTGAAACGGCGCGCGTGCTGCGCATGGATTCCGCCCACGAGTTCGCGCTGCGCTCTCTGGACCGGCTCCTCAACCAGGCCTGGGACGGAGCCGGGGCGCTGAGCCACGTGATCGCTTATGGCGGCGATGAGCCGCTGGCCGCGGGGACGCCGGAAAGCAAGGTTCCCGGAACGCTCGACGATTACGCCTTCACCGTTCACGCCTGCATCGATGCCTGGATTGCCACAGGAAACATGAACCTTTACCTGGCGGCTGTCAAGCTGGCCGACTCCATGATCGACCGCTTTTACGACCGCACGGCCGGAGCCTTCTACGATGCAGCCGCACCCCAGCCGGGAGCTGTCCCGCTGGGTGCGTTGGGAGCCCGCCGCAAGCCGCTGCAGGACACGCCCACCCCGGCCGGCAACCCCACCGCCGTCTCGGCCCTGTTGCGACTTGAAACCCTGAGCGGACGCCAGGAATATCGCGACATTGCCGAAGATACGCTCGGTTCCTTTGCCGGGATCGTCGAGCACTTCGGACTCTACGCCGGAAGCTACGGACTGGCGCTCGAGCGGCTTCTGCTGCCTCCCGTGCAGGTCGTCGTCGTGGGTTCAGGCCCTGAGGCTGCGCGCCTTGAGGCTGTGGCCATCGCCCGCTTCCGCGTCAACAAGACGGTCTTGCGGATCGCTCCCGACCGGCTCGTTCCAGGGGGGCTTCCTGAGGCACTGGCAGAAATGCTGCTCAATGTCCCGCCGCCGGCCGGAGCGGAAGTATGGGCCCGCGTTTGCCTTGGCCATACCTGCTTTCCGCCGATTACCGACGCGGAGGCCCTGCTGGAAGCCCTCGAGCGTGCCGTCTGACCGCGCCGTCTCATTGTAGAGTCCCTGCACTGGGCCATCTTCTCAAAAACTCCAAAGCAGACTTTTCTCATGCGGCGTAGAGTATTCTGTGGACTAATTCGCAGATGCAAGTCTAAGAGAAGATTCTAACTTTCTTTCGAATCTGCCGATGAATCTGGAGCGGGGGAATGGTCTCGCGCAAGGTCTAACTTGCTACGGTTCGGTTCAATTCGGATATTGGCTGGTTGGCTGGCGTTCGCGGCAGCCATTCAAGCGCAGCAGTATGATTTTCGTGCCTATCGGCAGGCCGAAGGGCTCGAGAACCTTGCGGTCAATGCGTTGACCACAGACCGCTCCGGGTTTCTGTGGGTGGCCACGGAGAACGGCGTCTACCGGTTTCTTGGCGCCCGGTTTGAGCAGTATGGGCAGGAGCAGGGGATTGCCGAACGCGATGTCCAGGACATCTACGCGGACCCGGGCGGCATAATCTGGGCGGGCACGGACGCGAATTTGTACCGTTGGGACGGCCACCGCTTCGTCGCTGTCGGCAAGAATCCAATTCAAGTCTCCGGCGCCCAGCATTTGGCCGCCGAAGATGCGCGCCACCTGCTGGTCGTGGATCAGCGCCGCCTTTACCGGTTGGAGCACGACGCCGAGGGAAGGATGCTCTCCTATGCCCCGGTATTTTCTGGCGAAACGCTCGCCTCCATCCCGGCCCTGAGCCAACTCTCCAGTGTGAGCGTTCCCGGCGGCCAGACCATCTGGATGGGCTGCGGAAAGGAGCTATGTTCCTGGGCCCACGGGGTCAACGGGCGCGAGGGTGCGGTCGCGCAATGGGGAACGGACAAGGGCGTCCCCGAGAATGTCTGGCGTTGCGTCGTTTTGGATCACGCGGGCGCCTACTGGGCCGCGGGCCAGTTGCATCCCATCGTGGTCCTCACGCGCGGAGCCACCCGCTTCGTCGATCGCAGTGTTCCCGGCCCCGACCCGGACATTGTTTACCAGCACACTGCCCTGGTCGAAGACCGGGAGGGCCGGGTGACGGCGTCCACTGCGGAGGGGTTTGCTCGCTGGGAGGGACTAAAGTGGCGGCAGATCGGTTCTGACAACGGATTGCACACCGGCCACATCACCAGCATGGCTTTCGATGCGGCAGGTGACCTGTGGCTGGGCGGATTCGGACACGGGCTCTACCACTGGATCGGCGGAGAAGACTGGGAAGGCTGGACCGACCTCGGTGGGTTGCCAAGTGCAAACATCTTGTCCGCCTTCCCCATCCGCGAGGATCGCGTGTTGGTGGGAACTGAGAAGGGACCAGCTTGGGTGGACCCCCGCAGCGGATCGGCAGGGCCGCTCTTCTCCGGTCACAAGTGGACCTATGGACAGGTCAGCGGCATCGGCGCAAATCGTGACGGTTCCGTCTGGGCCGGAACCTTTTCCGGCGCCATACTCCGCATCGATCCCAAGACCGGTCGCGTGGACGAGACCGCAAAGCTGCCGGTACTGATCGTGGGCGCCGTCGAGGACCCAGCCGGGCGAATTTTCTTTTCCACGGCCGGCGGAATCTACATGCGCGAAGCTGGGGCTATGAACGCTCCGCCGCACCGGATTCCCGCTGCGGACGCTCTGGTCGGAGAATCCACCAGGGTCGATGCCAGTTGTGCAGCGCCCAACGGCGCCGTGTGGTTCCTGGCCAATGGCAAACTGTTTCGCGAACAGGATAGTCGTTGGACGGCTCCGCCGATCGACGGCCTCCCCAAACTGGGAGGACCGCTGCTCGATCTGGCGTGTGGCGCGGATGGCGCCTTGTGGGCGACCGGGCAGTTGACCGGAACATGGCGCTTGACGCCAAGCGGCTCAGGAATCACGGCCTGGCAGTTGCTGCTTCCCGCGGAGTTTCAAGCGCTGGCGCCTCTGTCCGTCCTGACGGATCGCCGCGGCTGGGTTTGGCTGGGGACCGATTGGGGCCTGGTGGTGTGGAACGGCCGGGAATGGCGCCACCTGACGCAGGAGAGCGGCCTGATCTGGAATGACATGAACAAGGGAATACTGACCAACGGGCTGGACGGCACCGTATGGGTGGAAACCAGTGGCGGCCTGGCCCAACTGGTGCATCCCGAGCGGATCTTCGATCCCCAGCCCCTGGCGGTCTCGATTACCGGCATGGAGCGCGGCGATCAGGTCTACCCGGCTGCGCAGCAGATTACGCTGCCGTGGGCATCTTTGCCGCTGCGGTTCCAAATCTCCTCGCCTGCCATGCGCGACCGTGGCGATCTTGCGTTTGTGTATCGCATGGAGGGACTGCAACCGGACTGGACCGAAAGCCGCGATGGCGTGGCTGTCTTCTCCGCTCTGCCGCCGGGGAAATACACATTCATGGCCATGGCTCGCAATTTGGGCCTGAATGCCTCTTCCGCCACCGTCAAAGTGCAAGTCCAGATCCTCCCGCCATGGTGGAGGAGCGACTGGTTCTATGGTCTGTGCGGCTTGGCCCTCTTGGCTCTGCTGGCAGCCGCCGACAGGCTGCGCGCGCGGAATATGCGGCAAAGAAGCCGGGAACTGGAAACACTCGTCGGCGAGCGAACGCGGGAACTCGAGGAGAGCCGCGAGCAGTTGAGCCTCCAGGCGACCCACGACGGGCTCACCGGAATGCTCAATCGCGTCGCTATCCTGCGTGCGCTGGCGACCGAGATGGAACGTACCCGAAGGGAGGGCAAAGCGCTGGTTGTGGCCTTAGCCGACCTGGATCACTTCAAGAACGTCAACGATGAGCGTGGACACCAGGCCGGCGATGAGGCGCTGTGTTGCTTCGCCGCTGCCGTTCGTGCCGCAATTCGCTCCTATGACAACGCAGGGCGCTATGGTGGTGAGGAGTTCCTGATGATTCTCACCATTGTTCCGCCGGACGCGGCGGAACTGAGATTGGCAAGACTCCATGCTTCGGTCTCCGAGCTGGAGGTCCGCGTTCAAGATGATGCGTTCACGATCAACTGCAGCATCGGCGCGACAGTCTTTAACCCATCCTCCGGGTCGCCAAGCCCGGAGTCTTTGCTCGCCACCGCCGACCAGGCCTTGTACTCCGCCAAAGCCGAGGGCCGCAACCGGGTTGTTTTCCGCCCGTCGAGTGGCCTGAATCCCGTTCGTGGCGACCAGGCCGCTACCTCCGCCAAAGCCCCTTCAGCCGATTGAGCGCCCTGCCCCCTACGCGCCGCTGAACGGACTCCCATCCTGCGGCTTGAGCGTGGTTGGGTCGGTCTGGGGAACGGCCTCCGAGCCTGGCCGATTGCCCCCCCTCACAGCCTTTCCGGAAAATGTACTGAAGACCCGGTTGGGGTCGCCGGGCAGCAGGCCGTTCTCTTCGAGGGCAAGGCGGACCCGGCGGCGAAACTCCCGAACCGGGGCGTACTGCCGGGTTGCCAGCGTCTTGAAGACCACGGGAAAGATGACTTCAGACCCCTTCACGGAATCCACACCCAGAATCTGAGGATCGGCGACAAAGACCTCGCGGAATTCCTCACTGTTGCGTATATCCATGGCAATTCCCTTCAGCAGTTTCAGCACCACGTCGGGATTTGCCGAGTAGTCCACGCTCACATTGACCGTTGCTACCGAGTAGTTCGCGCTCAGGTTGGCCACCGTCGTGATCTGCGAGTTGGGAATGATGTAGAGCGTTCCGTCCGCATCGCGAACGGAGGTCTTGCGCAGGGTCATCTCCTCCACGGTGCCGGACAAACCGGCCAGCCGCACCGTGTCGCCCACGTTGAACTGGTCCTCGATCAAGATCATGATCCCGTTCAGGACGTCCTTGACGATATTCTGAGCGGCCAGTCCGATGGCAATTCCGGCAACCCCTGCTGAGGCCAATAGAGGAGCAACATTCACCCCCAGGGCATACAGAAACTGCAACCCGGTGATCAGGCCGATGATGGCAAACCCCGTGGCGCGGACAATTCCGGCCACCGTTTTCACCTGCGCAATGCGGTCCGGACTGGCCGAGTGCCGCTCCGCCACGCGCGTCATGTGGAAGGTGATCAGTCGCAGTATCCGGCTGAGCAGAAAGGCGATAACCGCAATGACGATCAGGTGCGGCAGCCGTGTGCGGATGAACTCCTGGGTGTCGACCACCCACTCGTCCAGCACCTTGCCCAGAAACCGTCCCTCCGCAAACAAGCCCGTTCTTGACGCCAACAAAAATGGATGCATCCCAAACTCCTGGTTCTAGACTAGACTGTCCGCAGGCAGCGCCGGGATGGCCGGCCAACTCCAATTCGGTTACCGAGCCGCTCTCCCCAGCCCAGTTGCCGGACAACGCAGGAGGTTACCCCATGAGAATTCAGCGATTCCACACAACCCAGAACCCGCGTTTGTCGCCGAAGAGGGCGCTATGGTTTGGCATCTTTGCAGCCTTGACCTCCATTGCACTCGCACCGGTTGTCGGCCAGGGTCTGCTGCAGAACACCTATCCCCATCTTCCGCCCGAACTCAACCGCATTCCCGATACCAATCAGCAGAACGACATTAACGCGCAGAACGCCCAGAAAGAAAGCTTCGAGGCGGCCAATGCCGCACGCAAGAAGCAGATTGCCGAAGATAGCGCAAAGCTGCTCAAGCTGGCCACCGATCTGAAGGCCGAGGTGGACAAGACCACCAAGGATACGCTCTCGATGAATGTAATCCGCAAGGCCGACGAGATCGAGAAACTGGCCCATGATGTAAAGGAAAAGATGAAGCTCACGGTGGGCCCTGGCTGAAACGATTGCTCGTTTCGTGTGCGGCAAGCATGTTGAGTCCTCCATCGGCGTTGCCAACCAACGGAGGGATGAAACGGCGTCTAGCGCTGCCGCTAACCTGCCAACTTGCTATCCCCGCTTCAGCTGAGGCTAACTCGCTGCTTTTGCCTGAACACGCTGTTTCCGTGTAGATAGTTGAACTCGCAGCACGATTGGAATCTTGTTTCTTGCTAGTTTCTTAGAGGATGAAAGGCGATGATTACCTGCCCATTTCTATCATCGAGCCGCACCTCAAACCGGGGCCCCCAGCGACAGGTCTCGGTCGCTGGGGTGGTAAGCCGGGTGGTAAACCGGGGCCCCCAAACTGCGCGCCAGGTGCTTTGCCTCGCGCTGCTGCTCGCGGTGCCGGGTGGTGCACAGAGCGGGCCCCCGGACCCGCATGGTCAGTTTTCTCAGCCGCTCGCCCAACAACCCAGTTCTGAACCCGGCATCGGTGCTGGCGACCCCGTTTGGGAAGCAAAGCGGCTGCGCATGATGAATGCCGACCGGCAGAAGTCGATGGTCGCCGATGCCAACAGGCTGCTCAAGCTGGTTCAGGAATTGGATGCCCAGGTAACCAGTGCGAACCCCGGCTCGCTCAATGCGGATCAGCTTCGCAGGCTCGCGGAGATTGAGAAACTGGCGCACAGCGTGAAGGACAAGATGCGCACATCCCTGGCGGCAGCGCCTGTCTATCGGCCCGAGCTTTCTCCCATGATTCGATAGCGCCCGCGGTCCCCATCCGGGGCCAAAGCCGCTGTCGAATTCGCCGCTGTTCGATTACGGGAAGGGTTGTTACAATCAGGGTTGGCATTTTTTTGGAATCGGTGTTTTGGGGAGTGACGGGAATGGAACTGGCAGCTTCCAGAGCTTGCGAGCCCGAGTCGGCTGCCGTCTCAGGGTGCCAGGGCTCTCAACGGATGGTCGAAATCTACCGGCTGATGTACCTCTCCCGCTGCGTGGACGACCGCGAAATCCTGCTCAAACGGCAGCAAAAGGTCTACTTCCAGA
>Ga0224526_1000911_pt1 | contig 11887 bp, 8 predicted proteins | sample CBST25metaG_FD_179878 | JGI IMG/M metagenome (GOLD analysis project Ga0224526, IMG submission 179878) | Peat soil microbial communities from Stordalen Mire, Sweden - C.B.S.T-25 | ecosystem: Environmental > Terrestrial > Soil > Wetlands > Peat | place: Sweden: Norrbotten County, Stordalen Mire...
CTTCAGGAAGTTCTCGGTGTGCAATGGCTTGCCATTGTCGTAAACGCGGAAGATGGCCATGTCGATGTCGTAGCGCGGATAGGTGAAGTTGTCCGGATCGCCGCCAAAGAAGGCCGCCTGCTGCTCGGGCGCAAAGACCAGCCGCACATCTGTATAGATCTTGTACTGGTAAAGCCAGTACTGGCCGCCCTGGTAGAACGAAACTACGTCGGAGCGCAGGCCGGTTTTCTGCTTGCTTTCCTTTTCGATGGCCGCAATCTCGCTTTCGCGGGCCTTCAACGCTTTGGCCTCGTCGGCAATGCCTTTGGCCGCGCCCTGCACACGGGCCGTCACGTCTTTCATGCCCACCAGGACGTTCACTTCCAGATCCGCGGACTTCATTTCCTCGGCCGGCGTGGCTGCATAAAAGCCGTCGCGCAGATAATCGTGCTCAGCCGTCGAGTTCTTCTGCAACTGGCCGCGCGCCACGTGATGATTGGTCAGCAGAAGGCCGTTGGGGCTGACAAACGAACCCGACCCGCCGTCGTTGAGGCGCACGCTGGCCAGGCGCAGATGGTCCAGCCAGGCCTGCGTCGGTGTGAATCCGTACTTGGCCGCCAACTGCTTCACCGGCGGGTTGTCAAAGGTCCACATGCCTTCTTCGGCGTGAATCACAGGCCCCGCGGCGAGCAGAAAAGCGGCCGGAAGCAAAACAACGGAACAAATTTTATGAGTGAACATCTTGATTCTCCTGATAAACGTGTTTGCGAGTGAGCGAGTCAGCAAGTCAGCGCGTTGGCGAGTCAGCTTCAATTCCTGTAGGCTTGCTGACTTGCTGGCTTGCTTGCGGCAACGCCGCGCTGACTCGCTTTTAAGGCATCACCAGCACTTCGACGCCGCTGGCCGCGTCTTTCTGACGGAATACCTGCTCGGTGGCCTTCTGAAACTCTTCCGGCCGCGCGTTGGGAATGTCGGTAAAGGTTTGCGGGTTGCGGTCAGTCAGCGGGAACCAGGAACTCTGGACCTGGACCATGATGCGGTGGCCGCGGCGGAAGGTGTGGAAGAGATCGGGCATCGTGAAGTCGATGCTGGCTTCTTTACCCGGCGTCAGCGGCTCAGGCTTCTCCCAGCTCGAGCGGAATTTTGCCCGGAAGGGTTCGCCGCGCAGCAGTTGCTGGTAGCCGCCCATGCGCAGCGGCGGCTCGTCCAGGACGCGCTTGTTGGGATGCGGGGCCTCCTCTGGGTCCGGGTAGTCTTCCGGATAGACGTCGATCAGCTTCACATCGAAGTCCGAGTCCGTGCCGGAGCTGGCGACCCGGAGCCGGGGCGAGATGGGCCCGGCAATGGTCACGTCCTCTTCCAGCGGTTCGGTCTGGTAAACGAGCACGTCTGGACGGTAGCTGGCAAAGCGCTGATCGTCCACCATGTAGCGCTGCGGCACGGTGTCGGTGGTGTAGCCCACGAAGGGCACCGGATGGTTGGGGTCGCTCAGATATTCGTCCACGCCGCTGGGCTCTGTCGGCGGGTCGAAACTGAGCTTGCCGCCGGCGTGGAAGTAGAGCGTCTTTGCCGCGGCGGTCTTGGGCGGCCAGGCGTCAAGATTGCGCCACACATTCGTGCCTGTCTCGAAGACCACTGCCCTGGGCTGCGCCGCGCCTTTGCCCTTCAGGTAATGCTCGAAGAAGGGGAATTGCACGTTGGCGCGGAAGTAATCGCCGGTCTTCGAGTTGAATTGAACGTCGCCCAGGCGGAGGCCATCGCCGCGCGCCCAGCCGCCATGCACCCACGGGCCTTCGACGAGCGTCACGGGCGTTTTGGGATTGAATTGACTGATCGCCTGGAAGGTTTTGTACGGACCGATCAAGTCCTCGGCGTCGTACCAGCCGCCCACCACGAGCACCGCGCAATGGACGTTCTTCATATGCCGCGACAGGTCCCGCTGCTGCCAGTAGGCGTCATAGGTGTCGTGTTTGGCCTGGTCATTGAAGAGCCAGTTCGAGCCTTTCAGGTAGAGCTTGTCCAGGTTGGCGATGTTCCCCGCCTGGAGATAGAACTTGTAGCTGTCGGGCGTGCCGAAGTCGAAGGGAACCGTGGGCCTGGGCGTCTGTGGCTCGTTTTGGGGATAGAAGAAAGGCGCATAGAAGCTGAAGGTGGCCGACAGCATGAACGCCCCGCCGTGGTAGGAGTCGTCGCCCAGGAACAGGTCGGTCATGGGCGCCTGCGGACTGGCGGCTACCAGCGCCGGGTGCGAATCGATGATCGACGCCGAGGTGTAGAACCCCGGATAGGAGATGCCATAGATGCCCACCTTGCCGTTGTTGTCAGGCACATGCTTGAGCAGGAACTCGATAGTGTCGTAGGTGTCGGAGGCATCGTCCACGTCCTGGGGCGACTTCTTCTGGTCGATGTGCGGACGCATTTCGACATACTCGCCCTCGCTCATCCAGCGCCCGCGCACATCCTGAAAAACAAAGATGTAGCCGCTCTTCTCGAACTCCTCCGAGGGACCCAGACGCCGCGGATACTGGTCCTCGCCGTAAGGGGCGACGCTGTACGGCGTGCGTTCCATCAGAAACGGGTAAGGGCCTCCGGCCAAATCCTTGGGCGCGTAGACCGCCGTGAACAGGCGCTTTCCGTCGCGCATGGGAATGCGGAACTCGTACTTGGTGTAGTGGGCGCGGACATAATCTTCCTTCGGCGCATCCGGTCTGGACGAATCGGGCGCAGCCTGCTGGGCGCGAAGCATGGGAAGCACAAGGACAAGAACGGCCAGAACGGCCAGAGGAAAGCGGCAAGGCTTGAGCATCTTTGGCAACAATCTCCTGAGGTATAAGACTACTTTAGAGCAAAACCAGAGTAAACGTGCCCTTGGCAAGAGCCGAGAAGGTGGCTTTTTCTTGAGGAAAAAGCCACTTGAGGGCATGGCTTCTGGGTACAGCTACCCTGGTTTTGCTATAAGACCTGACCACTCCCGCAATGCAAGGAGGCCCTGAATCCCGGCAACTGCTTGTCCGTAGGGGATTCAGGGCCTCTTTTTTACTTCAGTTCCTGCCTATTTCGCGCTCTTTGGCAGGACCTTCTCCAGTTGCGCAATCTGCTGCTTCACCAGATCGGCCTCGGACCCTGCCGACGCATAGACCAGGTAGTGGCGCAGATGTTCGAGGGCTTCGGCGTACGCTCCCCGTTTGGCCAGAATCACGGCCAGCTGGTCTTCCGTCTTGGGCGCGGCAATGTGGTTCGGATCCATGGCGAGCGCGTTGAGCGCGCTGGTCTCGGCCAGGCCATTGGCGCCGATGTTATAGTTGCCCACCGCGCTGAAATACCAGATCTGCGGCGTTCCCGCGGGGTTCAGTTCCAGAGCGTGATTGGCGGCATCGGCCACATCCTGCCATCTCTGCTGGGTCGCCGCCAGGGCTGCAATATGCTCGTAAGGCGGGATGTACTTGGGGTCGCAGGCCGCGGATTTCTTGAACGCCTCCAATGCCTCCTGCGGTTTATCCTTCTCCTCGAGCTTGCCCAGGTGGTACCACGCCTCGGCAATCTTCGGATCGATGCTCAGCGCCCTCTGCAGGTGTTTCTTCGCGCTGCCGAAATTCCTGTTTATCTCGTCGGCCTGGGCCTTCTCCAGTTCTTTCAGAGCCTCCGGCTGTGCCGTGGCGATGGTCGCGCTCACCACGGAACCCGTCGCCCGCGCGTCCTGGCTGAGGGTGATGGTTCCGAGATCAGGGCTGTCCATGATGGAGCCGTTGGCAATCGTCACCACAGTCGACTGAAAGCCCTCCAGAACTGCGCTCACTTTGCAACCCACGAACTGAGATGGATCCACATGTTTCGGATCGCGCGCGGACCTCACACCCTCGCTCTCCCTGGATGAGGCACTGATGCCAAACCCGCCCTTCTTATCCGTCAGAGTGTAGTACTTCACCTTGCCGTCGCAGTTCACGACTACCGGAATCGGGTCCCAGGGCAGCTGTCCGCCCGCCACGACCACCTTTCCAATAAAGCGCATGCTCCCCACCTGCTCATTGAGGGTTTGGTCAAAATGGGCACCCGCGCCCGTCCCGGTCGCCGCTGCCGCGTTCTTATCCACGCCTGATGATCCACCCCCGTTGTTCTGCGCCTGGGCGCTGGCCAGAGAAAAAAACACTACCGCCAAAAGGCCTGATACAAGCAACTTATGATTCATGAATCTCCTCCCGAATGCCGAAATATCATTATATTCGCCGCGAGATTGGCGCGGAGCACAATTCTCGGCGGGATTCCGGGCAAGCTTCATCCAGGGGGACAATGCCGCGCCACGATCCCAGGCACGGGTTCCTGGGGGTGCGCTGGTCTGTTTTTTCCGAATCGGGATCGATGAGCATTTTTGACCGCTTCCAGGGCGCAAAAAAATGAAGTTATCTTTATGCTCCCCTATTTGCCTTGCAACTCCTTATACTTGAAGTGCGTCCAATGCGATAAGACGCTACGGAGCTTCCCCGCCGGCGGCGGTTCGCGTTGGTTCTCCACCGGGAACTGCAAACGGTTTCGGGTTTGCGGCGCACCTAAGAAGTTTGCGGCGCACCTAAGAAGTTTGCGGCGCATCTAAGAATTTGATACGCTCAGGCAATCTTTGCGCTGAGCAAAAGGAGAGTTTACATCATGGCAGAAGAAAACAAGATTAACGGTCTGGCGTGGTTTGTGGCTGGATTGGGCGTTGGCGCGCTGGTGGGGATTCTGTACGCCCCCAAGAGCGGCCGCGAAACCCGGGAGAACCTGATCAACGGCGCCAAGGAAGGAACCGAGTACCTGCGCCACCGCTCCCGGCAAGCCGCCGAACAGGTAGGCGACCTGGTGGAAAAAGGCAAGGAGCATGTGGGCGACTACGTGGATCGCGGACGCGCGCAGTGGGAAGAGTTTGTGGAGCGCGGCAAGAATCTGGTTGCCGAACAAACGGGCCGGGTGAGCGCGGCCGTTGAAGCTGGGCGCGAGGCCTACAAGACACCCCCCGTCCCCAGCGAACCCTCCGAGCTTTAAGCCGGCATTTTCACCCCGGCCGGATTCCGGTCCGGCCCGGGAGTTTACGATCTTTTGCCTGGAGTCTGCGTCCGAGTAGCGGCTTGCTGCTCAGGCTCAGGCCCCGGAGGCAACGCTCCGGCCTCGGCTGGGAGCGCTTCAGCAAACAAAATCCGAGCCCACAGATCGGCTGAACGAGAACACTTATATGCCAATACCAAGACTGGACAATCAAATCATCCTGCTCGCCTTCATTGCTGTAACCGGGCTGGCTGTGTTGCTGCAGGCGATCCTCCTGCTGGCAATCTTTTCCGCCGTGCGCAAGGCAGTCGCCTCTTTCCGGGAAGAGGCCGAGAACCTGCGCACCTCGATCATGCCCGTCATCTACGACACGCGGGATATGCTGGCCAGCACCCAGGGGACCATGACCAACATGCAAGCGTTCCTTGCCGATGCGCAGGCGTTCCTGACCCGCGTGTCGCCCAAGGTCGAGTCGGTCGCCGCCGACGTGGTGGAGATTACCAATACGCTGCGCGTGCAAACGGCGGAGATGCAATCCTCGGCCCTGGAGATGATGGAGCGGGTGCACAGGCAAAGCGACCGGGTGGATGGCATGATTACAGATTTTCTGAATACCGTCGATCGCGCCGGAGGCTTTGTGGCCGAGACCGTCAGCAGGCCCGTGCGGCAGATCTCGGGCGTGTTGAGGTCGGCCAAGGCAATTGTGGAGTCGTTGCGCGGCCATCGGAACGGCGCGCCAACTGTTTCAGGCTTTCACCGGTAACAACAGGCGCCTCTAATAGGTTTCGCGCTGTTCCTGTGCGGTTGAATTCGTGGTTTCCCACTCATTTCACAAAGAACGTGAAATGGATGGGGCACGGAGATTGCTTACACCATCCGTGAAAATGCTATAACGGGTTTCGCGCCCGAGGGCGGCACGGCGTCAAGAACGATCCAGGATAAAAGCGTCGGGGCCGGGACTGTGACAGTCCCGGCCCTTTTTCGTTGCGATGAAGCGGTTCTTCTACTGCACGTCAACCTGAATCAACTGAATCGAATAACCCGGCATGGTGTGATGCAGATGGCTGCTCACGCCGCGCAGAGCGGTTTCCACGGGAACAATCTCCTTTGGCTGCTCCATCGTGTTGGTGGCCTGCGTGCTGTGCGCGCTGAGGCTGACAAGCGTGCCCGTGGCGGCGAGCCTGACGCCGGCAAACTCGATCTCCACCGGCTGCGGAGCCGAGGAGGCGTTGACCAGCTTCAGATAGAGCCGCTTCTTGGCCGAATCCCGCGTGATGGAGTAGAAGAACCTGTCGCCCGCGCCCTGCAGCTTTGAGCCGAGAGTCTGATCCCCCAGGTGAGACGCGAAGAGCACCTGCGCGTAGTAGCTGGGCGAGCCGTAGCTGCGCAAGGCGTCGTAGCCGATCAGGTCGGGCGCCCATTGCATTCCGCCAGGATTCACGTTGACCAGCAGGGGAGCATAGGCCGCCATCACAATGATGTCGCTGTTGCGTTCGAGGCCGGTCATCCAAGCCGCATCGCCCAGAGCCGCGTCGAAAGTCGGGGTCGGCGAACCTTCCTTCGTGGCCCACTCGCCGACGAAGATCTTCGGCCCGTTGCGGTCGGTCTTGTCGTAGTGCGCCGCGTCCTCATAGAACTTGGTGGCGTGCACATAGTAGTGGTCGTCAACCACATCGGGACGGATGCCCTTCACCGGCGTTGTGGCGATCAGTTGCAGATCGGGATACCTGGCCTTGATGGCCTTGTAGAACTGCGCGTAACGGCCGTCATAACTCCCCGACCTGTCGAAGTTATCCTCGTTGCCGATTTCGACATAGGTGAGCTTGAAGGGCTGCGGATGGCCGTCGCGCACGCGGATAGCGCCCCATTTGGTATCCGCGCCGCCAGTCGCGTACGCGATTTCGTCCAGGGCATCCTGCACATAGGGCTTAAGGTCAGAACCTGGGTTCACGTGCTCCTGTGCCATCGAGTAGCCGGCGTAGACCGCCAGCACCGGCTGCATCTTCAGGTCTTCGCACCACTCCAGAAACTCCAGCAGACCGAGGCCGTCGGACGAGTGATAGCTCCACGGGCTGGGATGGGTTGGCCGGTCCACGAGCGGGCCGATGGTCTTTTTCCAGTCGTAGCGCTCGGCGATATGGTCGCCCTCCAGGTAGTTGCCGCCTGGGAAGCGCAGAAAGGCAGGATGCATCGCGGCCAGCTTTTCCATCAGGTCGATGCGGTTGCCATTCGCGCGGTCGTGATAGGTGGGCGGAAACAGCGACACAAGGTCGAGCCAAAGCGTTCCCGCGTGCCCCACGGTGATGGCGAGATGGTTGTCCGCGGACGCCTGAATCGCGCCTGTCTTCAGGGTGAATTCGTACTGCTTCCATGCCGTCGAAATCTGCGGAACGACTGCCGTGGCCACAGCCTTGCCGCTCGCATTGTTGACCAGGCTCACGGTGACCGCGCCCAGATCGCCGGAGCCTGCCTTGGCGTAGAACGAGCCCTTGTAAGTGGCGCCGGGCCGCACGGCCATGCCCCAGTAGCCCTCGTTCAGCACGCCGGCCTGGTTCCGCGGGTCGGCCTGTTTCACATCGATCCGGAGGCTGGTTTTCAAGGCATCGCTCGGGCCGGTCTTCTCATCCGCCGTCATCTGGGCCCGCGCATTGCCGTCTTCGACCTGCAGCCAGTTGAGGATGCCGGTCCAGTCGCTGCGGAAGGTGCGATTGCGAACCATCTCCGCGTAGAGGCCGCCATCGTAGGAGTAGTTGATCTCCTCGGTCATCAGGCCATACAGCGTCGGGCTGACCTTGGAGACCGGCTGGTCGGCATGAATGGTGAGGACAGCGGGCGTCGTCTGCGCCTCAACGCAGACAGTAGCAAGTAGAGCGGCGGCAGAAAAAGCCACGCCGCGTGCAAACGTTTTCAGAACCATCGAGACACTCCTCAAAAATCCCTGCCGAGCCAGTGTAACGCGGCAGGGGCTGCCCTCGCTTTTTCCGCCCAAACTTCCCGACGCAGGGATGGCGATGAGAGCAATGAATGCTATGTTTTCAGCCAACCTGATGATTGTTGGACTTTGGGCGAGCGAAAGCGGGAGCTACACGATCCAACCCCCGCCGACGACCTCGTCGCCGTCGTAGAAGACCGCCGACTGGCCGGGCGTGACGGCGCGCTGCGCCTCGTCGAAGGTGGCGAGGACCTCATCCGCGCCAGCCGGTTCCAGCGTGGCCCAGGCGGGCTCGTGCCGGTTGCGAATCTTGATTTGCACACGCATGGGCGCGGTCAGCGCGGCAATCGAAATCCAGTTCAACCCGCGGGCGCGCAGGGTGCGCGTGGCCAACTCGGCATCAGCGCCCACCGTGACCCGGTGGCTCGCCGGGTCAATCCGCAGCACATAGAGCGGCGTGGGCGAACTGACGCCCAGCCCCTTGCGCTGGCCCACTGTGAAGTTGAAGATTCCCTCGTGCCGGCCCAGCACTGCGCCATTCGAGGCTACAAGCTCCCCAGCCGTCTCCGGCAGCCGCTCGCCCTGCTCTTCCAGATACGCCGTCAGAAACTGCTTGTAGTCGTTGCCGGGGATGAAGCAGATCTCCTGCGAGTCGGGCTTTTCGGCCAGCGCCAGGCCATACTGGGCGGCCAACCCGCGCACCTCCGGCTTGGTCAGCCCGCCCAGCGGGAAGAGCGTGTGGGCAAGCTGCTCCTGGGTCAGCCCAAAGAGAAAGTAGGTCTGATCCTTCGCCAGATCTTTGGCCCGCTTCAGAATCCAGCGCCCGCGTACGGCGTCAAACTCGTTGATCGCGTAGTGGCCGGTGGCGATGCTCTCGGCGCCAATCGACCGCGCTGTATGGAGCAACTGATCGAACTTCAAATGGTTGTTGCAGAGCGAACAGGGGATGGGCGTGCGCCCGGCCAGATACTCGGCCACGAAAGGCCGCACCACATCCCGCTCGAAGCGCTCCTGCTCGTTGACGACGTAATAAGGAATCTTCAGTTGCTCGGCCACGCGGCGCGCGTCGTAGACATCGTCAAGCGAGCAGCAGCGGCCGGCCTTTGGCGCATCGTCGGAAATTCCGCACTTGCCCGCCAGCCGCGTCTGATCCCAAAGCTGGAGCGTCAGGCCGACCACCGCGTTGCCTTCGTGGGCAAGCATCGCCGCCACCGTCGAGGAGTCCACCCCTCCGGACATGGCGACGGCAATGGTTGTGCGGTTGGTCATGGGTTTCTTTCGTAAAGCGGAGTTAGCGGTGTTAGCGTTGTTAGCGGAGTTAGAATACCTTCGAGCAACTCAATGCTTTGTAACAGGGCATGACTTCAGTCGTGCCGAAACGATTGCAAAAAAAACGTGGGCTTTAGCCCCTGCCGTTGCCCGCTATGGCCGATCACTGTCGGCTAGCCGTAAATGCGGTCGATTTCTGACGCACTACATTAGTTTGGATAGAAAACCTTACCAATCTTGTAATCGATCTGGTTTCCGTCCCAGACCTTCCTTTCGAACCATACTGAGGAGACCAATGGGACCGTAAACTTCACACCATTCGTCCCATTGGATTGAATCGCGGGCAACGGATTGATTACGTCTCCGGGATCGTATACAAAAACGACAGTTCTTCTTCGAAGCCACTTAGGCAGGGCAGAATTTGCATCATTTCTGTATGCGTAGACTTCAACAAACTCTTCCTTACCGAGGGTATCGCAGTTTGTTTCTATGGCGTGAAACTCATCTCGTCCGATGTTCTTGTAGGTTGCTTCGTCAAGTTTCAAACATGCGCCAGGAACAAGGTAGCGCATGACGGGAGGCAGAGCGTAATAGTCGGCTGCGAACCGGTAGACGAGAATCAGGGCGATAATCGTTGATAATAGGATGCCGACGCGCTTCCATCTCCTGCGTGTTCGCTTCTCCATCGAGAGCTCCTATCCCGCCGTTCCCGCCGCCACCGGCGAAATCATTCGTAAATGCTCGACGGCCTCCGGCACGACCTGCAAAGCATACTCCACATCCGCCGCGGTTGCGGTCTTCAGCAAGCTGAAACGCAAACTGGCGCGGGCGCGGGTCTTGTCGAGGCCCATGGCCATCAACACATGGCTCGGCTCGGTGGCCCCGGAGTGACAGGCCGAACCGCCGCTGACGGCCACGCCCTTCAAGTCGAGAGCAATCACCAGCGCCTCGCCTTCCAGGTTGTCGAACCAGATGTTGGTTGTGTTGGCCACGCGGGGGACAAAGTTCGTGGATTCCCATGTCCCCAAATGCGAGGGACCTGGGGCACCCGAATGATTGCTGGAAAAAGAAGACGCAGGTCCTTCGACTCGCTGCGCTCGCTCAGGATGACAACCCGAAGAGTGCGCGCCATTGACGCCGGTGCCGGGAAGCGCCAGAATCCCCGCCTCCAGCCGGTCGCGCAGACGAGCCAGCCGGGGCATGGTTCCACCTTCGGGCGTTCCATCTTCCAGCGAGTGCATGGCCAGTTCGGCGGCCTTGGCCAGGCCGACAATGCCGGGCACGTTCTCGGTCCCGGCGCGGCGGCGGCGCTCATGGCTGCCGCCCACAATCAACGATTCAAGCGGCGTTCCGCGCCGCACAAAGATCGCCCCGACGCCCTTCGGTCCATACATCTTGTGAGCGCTGATGTTGAGCAGGTGACAGCCAAAGCGGCGGACGTCCAGCGGAACCTTGCCCGCGCCCTGCACGGCGTCGATGTGGAAGAACGCGCCCGCCGCGGCTGCAATCTTGCCGATTTCCTCCACCGGTTGCAGCACCCCGGTTTCGTTATTCGCCAGCATCACGCTGACGAGCCGCGTTTCCGGTCGAATGGCGCGCTGAATCTCCGCCGGGTCAATCAGACCGCTCGGCTGCGGCGCGACAAAGGTCACCTCGACGCCGCGCTCGGCAACGCGCTCGGCCGCTCTGAGAATCGCGGAATGTTCAATCGAGGTGGTGATGAAGTGGTCGCCGGGACGCAGCAGGCCGAAGATGGCTGTGTTGTCGCCCTCGGTGCCGCCGGAGTTGAAAACCACCTCGGCGTCATGGCAGTTGAAAAACTCGGCCAGCGCGGCGCGGGCGCGGTCCACGGCGGAGTGCGCCTGCTGGCCGTCCAGGTGAATCGAGCTGGCGTTGCCGAAGCACTCCATCCAGTACGGGCGCATCGCCTCCAACACCTCTGGCAGCAGGGGTGTGGTGGCGTTGGCGTCCATATAGACTCGCTTCATCGGTTCGCTTCCTTCTTCGATTGTACGAGAATCGAGCTTTCGCTCTCGCCCGCGCCATCTCTCTGACCGCATCATCTCGTACCTGCGGGTTCGTGGTTTCCCACCCATTTCACAAAGAACGTGAAATGGAAGGGGCACGGAGAATGTACAACTTCAAATGTTCAGAGACCCAATTGTAATTTTATAACTCGCTTATTTTATGAGTTTTACATCCGTGATTGCCCTTGATGATCCGCGTCTTGCCGTTTTTCCACTTCCCTTCGCGTCCAAGCATCTGTCATACTTGATTGTGCCCACCTGGTACGTCCATTTCAAAACTACATTCAAGAGGTTGCATCAATGTCGGCAAAGTATGTCTTTGTGACGGGCGGAGTTGTGTCCAGTTTAGGTAAAGGTCTCGCGGCGGCTTCCATCGGCTGCCTGCTTGAAAGCCGCGGCCTGCGCGTCAATATGATGAAGTTCGACCCTTACCTCAACGTCGATCCGGGAACGCTGTCGCCCTTTCAGCATGGCGAGGTCTTTGTCACCGACGACGGCGCCGAAACCGACCTCGATCTGGGCCACTACGAGCGCTTCACCCACGCCGTTCTGACACGCGACAACAATTGGACCACCGGCCGCATCTACGAGCAGATCATCATGAAGGAGCGGCGCGGCGACTACCTGGGCAAAACCGTCCAGGTGATTCCCCACGTGACGAACG
>Ga0224526_1000919_pt1 | contig 11852 bp, 12 predicted proteins | sample CBST25metaG_FD_179878 | JGI IMG/M metagenome (GOLD analysis project Ga0224526, IMG submission 179878) | Peat soil microbial communities from Stordalen Mire, Sweden - C.B.S.T-25 | ecosystem: Environmental > Terrestrial > Soil > Wetlands > Peat | place: Sweden: Norrbotten County, Stordalen Mire...
GCGATCCTCCATTGCGCAGGTTGTCCAGACGCTGACCGAAGCCGGCGCCATGAGCCACACGATCATTGTGGCCGCCTCGGCCTCCGAGCCCGCGCCAATGCTTTACATCGCACCTTATGCGGCCACGGCCATGGGCGAGTTCTTCCGCGATTCGGGCCGCCATGCGCTGGTCATGTACGACGATCTTTCCAAGCACGCCATGTCCTATCGCGAAATTTCGCTGCTTCTCCGCCGTCCACCGGGCCGCGAAGCGTATCCGGGCGACGTCTTCTATCTGCATTCGCGCTTGCTCGAGCGCTCGTCGAAGATGAGCAAGGAAAAGGGCGGCGGCTCGCTGACGGCGCTGCCGGTCATCGAGACCCAGGCGGGCGACGTTTCGGCCTACATTCCGACCAACGTCATCTCCATCACCGACGGCCAGATCTTCCTGGAAACCGATTTATTCAATGCCGGTGTCCGGCCGGCCGTCAACGTAGGCCTTTCGGTTTCGCGTGTCGGCTTCTCGGCGGCCATCAAGGCGGTCAAACAGGTGGGCGCCACGCTGAAGCTCGATCTGGCGCAGTATCGCGAACTGGCGGCCTTCTCGCAGTTCGGCTCCGATCTTGATCCGCTGACCCTGAAGCAGTTGAATCGCGGCCAGCGCCTGACGGAATTGCTGAAGCAGCCGCAGTTCCATCCGCTTACCTGGCAGCAGCAGGCCGTCATTCTTTTCGCTGGCACGCAAGGCTACCTGGACGATATCCAGGTAACCGACATCAATGCTTACGAAACCGGCCTCTACAAGTACATTGAAAGCGCGCAGACCGCGCTGATCGCCGATCTGACCCAGAAGAAGGCCTTTGACGACGATCTGCGCACTCGCCTGCATGCGGCGCTCAAGGAATACACGGCGAACTTCATTGCGGAGTTGGCGGCGGCAAAAGCGTAGAGGCAAGCTGACAGCAAGCAGCGAACAGTTGACAGTCAAGACTTGTTGCTGAGGAATACAAGCTGTCAACTTTACGATTTTGGTTTTTAACTGTTAGCTGTCAGCTGATAGCTGACAACTGGAAAGACTATGGCAAACGTACTCGATCTACGGCGGCGCATCCGCAGCGTGAAAAGCACGCGGCAGATCACCAAGGCCATGAAGATGGTCTCGGCGGCCAAGCTCAGGCGCGCGCAGGAGCGTGCCCTGGCGGCCCGGCCCTACGCCAAGATGATCACCAGCGTGCTCGAATCGCTCACCAGGCGCATCGATCTTTTTGATGAGGCCACAGGCAACCTGCGTCATCCGCTCTTCATCACGCGCCCTGAAAAGCGAGTGCTGCTGATTGTCATCAGCGGGGACAAGGGCTTTGCCGGCGCCTTCAACGCCAACATCTTCAAAACGGCCTTCCAGTTCATCGACGGCAACAAGGACAGGGAGATCGACATCGAAGCCGTGGGCCGCAAGGGCCGCGACCTGATGCGCCGCCACTATCCCGAAGCCGTCTACACCGAGCAGACCGACGCAAGCGGCAATGCAACCAAGACCCGCGTGCGCAAGGCGCCGGTCGAGGTTACCGGCGATCATCCCGGTATGCTGCTGAAGCTCGAATCCAGCCGGGTGAATGAGCTGGCGCAGAGCATCATCAGACGCTACGTGCGGGAAGAGATTGATGCGGCCTACATCGTCTACAACGAGTTCAAGTCGGTGATTTCGCAGCGTCTGGTGGTCGAAAAGCTACTGCCGCTGATGAAAATCGGCATTCCGCAGATCACCGGCGCAACCGAGCCGACCAAAGCCGAGCTTGAGCGCGCCGCCGAGGCCGCTCTTTCGGCGGGCATCGCCATCGAGGCTGTTGACACGGGCGAGGCCGACGAGGAAGCGCGTAAATTCGGCACCGCGCAGGTCGACTACATTTACGAACAGCCCAGCGAAGAGCTTTTCGCGGGACTGATCCCGCAATACGTCACTTCCATGCTGTACCACGCCATGTCGGAGTCGGTCGCCGCGGAACATGCGGCCCGGATGACGGCTATGGATTCGGCGAGCAACAACGCTTCGGACATGATCGACTCCTACACGCTGCAAATGAATCGCGTGCGGCAGGCGGCCATTACCAACGAAATCATTGAAATTGTCAGCGGCGCGGCCGCTGTCTAATACTTCAGAAGGCAGACAATGGCAGAAAACATCGGCAAGGTCATCAAGGTTTCCGGTCCCGCGGTAGATGTGCAGTTTGAAGAAGCAACCATGCCGCCCATCTATCAGGCGCTGCGCGTCGTCAGCGAGGGCTTCGACGTGCCCACGCCCATCAACGTGATCCTCGAGGTGCAGCAGCAGTTGGGCGAAGGCCGCGTGCGCACCGTAGCCATGGAAGCCACCGACGGCATGGTCCGCGGCATGAAGGCCATCGATCTTGGCGGCCCCATCAGCATGCCAGTAGGCCGGCAGACGCTGGGCCGCATCATCAACGTGATCGGCGAGCCAGTGGACAATCTGGGTCCGGTGGGCGAGAAGACGCGCATGCCGATTCACCGCCCTGCCCCGCTGTTTGATGAGCAGTCCACCCACGAGGAGATGTTCGAGACCGGCATCAAGGTCATCGATCTGATCCAGCCTTTTTTGAAGGGCGGCAAGATCGGCCTATTTGGCGGCGCCGGCGTGGGCAAGACGGTCGTCATCATGGAGTTGATCAACAACGTGGCCAAGAACCACGGCGGCTATTCGGTTTTCGCTGGAGTTGGCGAGCGTACCCGCGAGGGCAACGATCTTTGGCGCGAAATGACCGAGTCGGGCGTCATCAAGCCGGGCGACTTTGCGGACTCGAAGTGCGCTCTAGTCTACGGCCAGATGACCGAACCGCCAGGAGCCCGTCTGCGCGTGGCCCTGAGCGCCCTGACCGTCGCCGAGTACTTCCGCGACGTCGAGGGCTCGGACACGCTGCTGTTCATCGACAATATTTTCCGCTTTACCCAGGCCGGCTCTGAGGTTTCCACGCTGCTGGGCCGTATGCCTTCGGCCGTGGGCTACCAGCCCAACCTGGCCACCGAAATGGGCGAGTTGCAGGAGCGCATCACCTCCACCAGCAAGGGCTCCGTCACTTCCGTGCAGGCCGTTTACGTGCCCGCTGACGATTTGACCGATCCTGCTCCGGCGACCACCTTTGCCCACCTGGACGCGACCACGGTGCTGAGCCGTCCGCTCTCCGAGCTGGGCATCTATCCGGCCGTCGATCCGCTGGCCTCAACCTCGCGCATTTTGAGCGCGCGCATCGTCGGCCAGGAGCACTACGACGTGGCCCAGGGCGTCAAGAAGATTCTGCAGCGCTACAAGGACTTGCAGGACATCATAGCCATTCTGGGCATCGACGAACTCAGCGAAGACGACAAGATGACCGTGAATCGCGCCCGCAAGATTCAGAAGTTCCTTTCGCAGCCGTGCCACGTTGCCGAGCAGTTCACCGGCATTCCGGGCCGCTACGTGAAGGTTGCCGACACGGTGCGCAGCTTCAAGGAAATTCTTGCTGGCAAGTACGACGACATTCCCGAGCAGGCCTTCTACATGAAGGGCCCCATCGAGGACGTGCTGGAAGCCGCCGAGAAGATGAAAGCAACGGCGTAAGAACAGCTTTCAGCCTCCAGCTTCTAGCCGTTAGCTAGGAGCTGGAGGCTAGAGGCTAGAAGCTAAGGTATTTATGGCAGACGAAACAAATCAACTTCGTGTACGGCTGGTCACTCCCGAGCGCACCCTCTTCGACGACTTGGCCACGACGGTCGAGCTGCCCGCAAAGAACGGGTACATGGAAGTGCTTTACGGCCACGCGCCGCTGATGGCCGAACTCGGCGCTGGCGACGTGATTGTGCGCGGCGTAAAGAGCGAATCGGAAGGCGAAAGCGTCTCCCGCTACAACGTCAGTTGGGGCTTTGCCGAGGTGCTGGGAGACCGCGTTACCATCCTGGCCTCCGATGCCCTCAAGCCCGATGAGATTGATGTGCCTCGCGCCCAGCAGCAGCTCGAGCGCGGCAACAAGGAGTGGAATGAGGCCAGCGACAGCGAAGCCGCCTACACCGAAGCCCTCCGCGTCATCTCCGAAGCCGAAGCCAAAATCGCCTCCGCGGCGGAAAAACAGTAAAAATCCTTTTAGCAAGATTGCTGTTTTACACAGGACGGCCTTGCTCCCACGAGCAGGGCCATTCTTTTTTCGGATTGCCCGAGCAATTTACTGCTTCAGAATCCAGCCGGCGATCTTGTCCAGCGCGACGGGCGATAGGGTCTCTTCAATCTCCGCGTACTCGGCGGGCGAGCCGCTCCTGGCCATCTGGAAGAGATGGTTCAGGCCGGGCAGTTCGTCGATCTCGAAGTGCTTGTTTCCGCCCTCTTCCAGCGCCTTGCGAATGGCGGGCAGATTCTGCGCGGGCGGCACCTGCAAGTCCTTTTCGCCGTTGAGGACCAGCACCGGGCAGGCAACTTTGCGCAACGCCTTCGCGGGATCGTAGACGAGGAAGAATCGATACCACGGCGACAGAAGTGCCTGGATGGATGCGCCGATCTGAGCTTCAGGCACCCCCATGGCCGCCAGTTTTTCGCGCAGTTGCTTGTCGAGCGCGGCCCTGTCCTTTTCTGTTTCCACCAAGGCCAGTAGTTCACGCTCCTCGCCTGCATTCTGCGCTGCCATTTCCTTGCCCACGCCAGCGGCCTCGTCCAGCAGCCGCACTTGCTCCACGGTGATCTGGTCTCCCGGCACGCCGTCTCCGGCCATCATCACGACAAACGCTACATCGGAGTTTCTGGCGGCCACCATCGGCGCAACGACGCCGCCTTCGCTGTGGCCGATGAGACCGATCTTGTGCGGATCGACTTCCGCGCGCGTCTTGAGATAGGCCACGCCCGCCTCGGCGTCGGTAACAAAATCGGCCGTGGTGGCATTGGCGTAGTCGCCGGTCGACTTGCCGATGCCGCGCTTGTCTGCCCGCAGCACGGCAATTCCCCTGCGCGTAAGAAAGTCGGAGAGAACCAGAAACAGCTTATGGCCGAAGAGGTTTTCGTCGCGGTCGTGCGGCCCCGAACCGGAGATCAGCAGCACGGCGGGAAACGGCCCCTTGCCCGGCGGAATGGTCAGCGTGGCCGCCAGCGCATTGCCCGCGGCCTTGTTGGCGTAGGTCACTTCCTCTTCGCGATACGGGTAGGGCTTAACGGGAGTCTGCGGGCGGCGGGTTTGCAGCCCGGCTTGATCCTTGACGCGCTTAAAGTTGAGCTCCAGCGGCTGCCCCTGCGACCATGTGCCGTCGATCGCCGTCGCATCCTTGTTGATCGTGCCTTCGTAAGTTCCATGCACGGCATCGATGGTGAGGCTGAGCTTGGAATCCTTGAGCGAGATTACCGTGACCGGGATTCCATTGGCGCCCTGATCAACACTATCAATGGTCGCGGTAAGGCCGCCGTCCTTGGCAGCGACGACGTGTAGAACAAGGCGAAGCTGCGCGCCGCCAGCGCTCAGTGTACCTTGCCAATCTCCGGCGATCTGCGCCTGCGCCCGGCAGAGCGGCGAAAAAACCATCAGAGCAAGCGCGATCAGGGACAGTGTTTTCGCGATTCGGTTTTTCATCGGTCTCCTATTCCGGCAACGTTGGGAGTCACAGGAGAAGTGGGTTTTTCTGCCCGCCCAGAATACACCCGCAGACACGGAAAACTGCGGCAAACTTTCCTTTCCTCTGGGCAATCCGCGCCACAAACGCATACAATTCTTCAAGAGCGAAAATGGCCAAGACGAAGAATCAAATTTTCGAAGTTGCCTGCCCGGATTGCGGGGCGATGCTGAAGATCGATGCGGCCACCGGCTTGGTGGTGAGCCATACCCCTGCGCCGCAAAAGCGCGTCTTCGAGGATCTGGAGACGGCGGCTCAGGCCATGCGCGAACGCGACGAACGCAAGGAGTCGCTCTTCCGCCAGTCGGTCGACGCCGAGAAGAACAAGGAAGACCTCTTCGAAAAGAAGTTTGCCGAGGCCCTGCGCAAGGCCAAGGACGCCCCCGAGGGCAAGCCGATGCGCGACTTCGACCTGGACTGAAGACGCGCCGCCGCATGGGACGCGATTTAGAGTGATACTGGATGCACCGTGCCCTTGACCGCTGGAACCGCGGCGTGGGGGCAGGAGGAGAAAACATGGTGGTTGTTCCGCTTTCAAAACCAGAGGATGCTTCTCCAACAACGCCGGCGACTGTCGAGTCCGAAGCCACAAGCTGGATCGGATTTGCGGCTGGTGGAACGCTGGTAGCTGGCGGCTTGCTGCTGCTGGCCGGCGAGCGCAAGGCCGGAATGGTGGCTGCGGCCTCCGGCACGGCCCTGGCGCTGCTCGACCAGCAGGAAACGCTTTACTCCTGGTGGAATGCGCTGCCCGGCTACATCGACCAGGTGCAGAACGTCCTTGGCAAAGTGCAGGACACGGTCAACGATGTCGCCGTCAAGCGCGAAAAGCTGCGGCGGATTCTGGAGCGGTAAAATCCTGGCAACTCGCTCAGCCGCTGCGGAGGGACATCCATTTTGGCTGCCAGATCAGATCCATCTCGACCCGGCTGATGGCAGCGACGCCGCCCAGGCGCTCCTGCAACTGCTTGAGAATGCTGACGCTGGAGGGCGACTCCGGCGTCGCCAGTGTCATGCGCAGCAAACCCACTGGCGAGGCGCGGCGGTCGTTGGGGCCGGGTCGAGGCCGGTCTCAATCCCGTGAACCAGCCCCAAATCCACAATGTTCTGCTTGGTTTCCGGTTCAATGCAGTCGCGCAAAAGATCGAGAATGTCGGCTTCCGAAAGCATTCCTTAGTTTTTCCGCTCGACTAGATAGCGGGCGATGGCCTTCAGCCCTTCGGCGCGGCTGCCAAACGGCTCAATCGCGGCAAAGGCTTCCTCGGTCAGGCTTGCGGCGTCGCGCTGGCTCTGCTCGATGCCGTAGACGGCGGGCCATGTGGCCTTTTCCGTCGCGGCGTCCTTGCCTGCGGTCTTGCCCAGATGCGCCGAGTCCACGGTCAAATCCAGCACATCGTCGACAATCTGGAAGGCCAATCCGGCCTTGCGGCCAAATAAATCCAGCCGCGCCACGTCGTCCGCCGTTGCTCCGGCATAGACGCCGCCAGCCACCACGGCAACCCGGATCAGCGCGCCGGTCTTGGCGCGATGAATGGCGTTGACCAGCTCCGGCGTGGGCTTCAGGTGCTCGCTTTCAATGTCCAGCACCTGACCGCCGATCATGCCCTCAACAGTGCCGACGGCGTTGGCAACAAGGCCAATAATCTGCACGGTGGCCGCGGGCGGCGTGTCCAGCCCGGCCAGCACCTCGAAGGCGCGGGTTTGCAGCGCGTCGCCGGCCAGAATGGCGATAGCTTCGCCAAAGGCCTTGTGGCAAGTCGGCTTGCCACGGCGCAAATCGTCGTTATCCAGAGCGGGCAGATCGTCGTGAATCAGCGAATAGGTGTGCAGCATTTCAAGCGCCGCGCCCAGCCGCTCGATCCCCTTGGGTCGCGCACCCGCAATGGTGACGGCTGCCTGGTAAGCCAACAGCGGACGGAGCCGCTTGCCCCCGGCAAAAACGGAATGGCGCATGGCGCCGTGAATCGAAACCGGCACGGTCGTCACGCTGGGAAGCAACTCCTCCAGCGCATGATCGGTCAATTCCGCGGCTTCTTGCTTCAACAATTTCGCATCAGCAGACATGGACTCATGATAAATGAGGGCTCAAAGTTTTTCGAGCTTTCGTTCCACGAGCCAGAGCCCCAGCAGCAGCAGCAGCGCGGACACAGCGCTCAGCCAGCGCCCGGCAATCACGTCCGGCGTGGTCGTCCAATCGACAGCCACGTCGACCCTTCCCTGCGCCACCGGGACAGCCATCAAGCCATCCTCGCGCGGCGGCAGGTCGCCAACGGCGCGGCCATTCACCCGAAGCCGCCAAGCCGGGTAACTGCGCAGCCGCAGAACCAAATAGCCCGGGCGCGAGACAATCGCGCTGAGCCGCTTGTGCTCTGGCCCGCTGGATTGCCAGCTCATCGTCGCCGCGCAACTTCCCTGCCCCGCCTGCCACGCAGGCGCTGTCTCGTCCGACGCCGAGTCCTTGGAGACGCCCAGCACCGTGGCGGCGTCGCTGACCAGGCAGGCATCCGGCAGTCCGGTGGCCACAAGGCCATTGTCAGCGCCGATGGGTTCGTACTCGTAGGTGCCGATGAAGCCCTGGCCCGAGCCGTAGGTGCTCAACATCCCCGGAACGGAGTCTTCGTCGTCGCACCCCTGGTAAAGATTCCGCGCCGCATAGCAGGTCATCGCCAGAAAAGCCGCGCCGCAGACGAGGCCCACGGCAACGCGCCGCCAAGGCCGTGCCGCTTCACGAGGCCAGACCGCAGCGGCGAGAAAAATCGCCATCGGCGCTTCCACGGCCAACAACCAGCGCCAGGGAAATTGCAGGAACCGCAGCTCCGGCAGCAGATTCCAGAGCCAATGCGAGACCGGAAACTGGAGGAAAAGAACGGCCGCCGGAATCAGCGCCAGAGGAATCCACCAGCGCCTTCCTGCCGGCAAACGGCCGCGCAGCCAGCACACGAGCAGACCGGCCAGCGCGGCGGCAATCATCAGAACGGCGACCATCGACACCGTGTGCAGCACGGCATCGTGCAGCGCCAGCGAAGGATCGGTATGAACGGCAAACAGCCAATTATTTTCCAGCGTCTGCCCAGGGTCCTCGGTCACCTGATGAATGTCCACCCAGCGCTGCTCCCAGGCCGCGGGGACCAGATAGAGCGCCACGAGGCCAATACCCAATCCCGCGCCAACCGCCGAGCGCAGCACAGGCGCCCACGACCGCGCCAGCAAAGCGCCGATCAGCGCCACGGCGGCGAGCAGGTAACAGGCCATCACGCCGACCGTCGGATTCGAAAGCCATGCACCCGCAATGGCCAGAGCGAGACCAACGGCCGAGCCATCCAGGGCGCGCCGGAGAACACTTTCAGGGTTGGCACAACGTAGAAAAAATCCAGCTGGACGGCTTTTCTTTGCGAGAAAAACCGATCGCGTTTGTTGGCCTCCAAAACTACAGCCCTGAAAACACTCCAGGCTGCCGCCGGAGACCTTCCGCTCGCGGAGCGCGAACAGCAGCACCAGCGGAATCCACAGCCCGCCTGCCAGCTCCGCGAAGGCCGTGCGCTCGTAGGCCGTGAAGAGCGCGTAGCCGGAAAAAAGCGCCACGCACCCGGCCAGGGTGGCAGCGCCCTCCCGGAGCGCCTGCCGAGCCAGCGCCCGCGTGGCGAGGCCCGTCCCAGCCAGCAGCAGAAACGTCAGCGCCACGGGCACCAGCGTCCAAGGCAGCAACGCGCCCAGCGCCGCGCCCAGCATCCAGGTCAACGGAGAATAGAAAACGAAGCGCGGCTCGCCCGCGCCGTAGTTGGCGCTCGCGGCCCAGTGCGGATACGGAATCCCGTGCCGCCAACTGCTCAGGCAATCGAACCAGGAGGCCAAGTGGAAGTCGAAGTCGTGCCCGCAGGAGTTTCCGTGCGCCAGTTGCGGCGCAACGGCCACCGCCGCCGCCAGCAGAATGACGGCCGGACCGACAAAGCGGAGCCAGCGCGATCGGATTGTGGCCTGTTGATTCTCCATATTTTCCTGGTATTCGGGTGCCCACCTTCGACGACTGGGTGCCCCACCTTCGACGCAGTCTTATCGCGGCTAAGGTGGGATATCGACAACTACAGCACTTTATGGCTTTTTACAGCTCTTTATAGCCTTTTAAAGTACCTTACCGTCCTTTACAGCACTTTACAGCTCTCGGACGCGACCGCAGCCTTCTCCCGCAAGGCTGCGGTCCAAAACGACTCAATCTCAACAATGCCACGTTCGCCTGTGGCATAGTGACGAAAACTCGACCACGGCCAGTCCTCAGACTCTGCCGCCAAACCGCGCCTCACAGGATTGCGGTGAATATATCGCAGCTTCTCGACGTGCTTGCGCTCGGTGAAGACATTGAAATCATAATAGCGGGCCTGCCAGAAAGGTCTCTGGGTTGACCTCTTGGCCATAGATAGTTTGAGAGCATGAATGGCCGTTGAAAGCGATTTTTCTGCTGGTTCGCTTACCAGCAGATGCACGTGCTCGGGCATCACGACGTAGCCCATCACGCAGAACCGGTAGCGCCGTCGAGTCCGCTCCAGAGTCTCTTCAAACAGAGTCCGCGCGGAAGCCGAAGCCAGATGCGCACCAAGACGAAAACAACTGAAAGTGACGAAATGAAGATCTCCCGCGTGTTGGTACCGCTTGAGGCCTTGCGTCATGCGATTGATTGTAGCTCGGACGGGAAAGATCTGTAAAAAGCCATAAAAGGCTAAAGAACTATAAAAAGCTATACATCGATAAAAAACTGTAGTTATAAATATCCCACCTTGTATGTTTCGTTCAGAAGCGTGACGATGGGTTGCGTTTCGGCGGAGAGGCCGTACCCACCTGAGGCCAGGGAGACCTGAGCCTGTTCCTAAGAGCGGCCCCCGTCCCTCTCTTTGCACGCCGTGGAGAATCGGAGGCCTTGTGAGCCTGCATGTTCAAGGTCGGCGAGAAGAGATGAGCCCGTGGATGCGGACTGGGACGGAAGCCGAGACTTCATCCTAACGTCGGAGAAGATCGATGAGCAAGCTGTCCAAGGTATTTCAGGCAACCGTATTCTGCGGCATCGACGTGAGCGCCGAGAGTCTGGCCGTAGCCGTGCAACAAGAAGATCGACCGCTGGAGCAGCGGGAGTTCGCCAACTCGGCCGGCGGTCATAAGGCGCTGATCGCATGGCTGCACAAGCACCAGGCGCCAGCGCGCGTTTCGTTGGAGGCGACCGGCATCTATTCGCTGGATCTGGCCATGGCGCTGGATGCGGCCGAGGGGATCAAAGTGGCAGTGTTAAATCCCAAGGCGGTGAACCGGTTTGCGCAGTCGCTGCGACGGTCGAAGACAGATCGGGCGGATGCGCAGGCACTGGCCGAGTACAGTCTGCGGATGCCCTTCGTTGCTTGGCGAGCACCACAACGAGAGGGACTTCAGTTGCGCACCATCAGCCGCCACATCGCTGGGCTGTCGGTCGAGCACACGCGGGAGATGAACCGCCTGCATGCGGCCCTTGAATCGGCGACAACCCCTCGTTGTGTGGTCGAAGATCTGAAGCGTTCACTGGCCTCTGTGCAACGGCGCATGGCGAGACTGCGGCGGGCAGCCAGGGCGCTGGTCGACAGTGATGACGCCATGCGCCGGCGGTTCGCGTTGCTGATCGGCATGCCCGGCATCGGCGAGATCAGCGCGCTGCAACTGCTGGGCGAACTGGCGCCGCTCTCGCCAGAGATGTCGGTGCGTCAGTGGGTGGCGCACAGCGGACTCGATCCCGCGCATCGGGAATCGGGCAGTTCGGTGCACAAGCCAGCCCGTATCAGCCGTGCCGGCAACCGGCATCTGCGCCACGCGCTTTATATGCCTGCGTTGGTGGCGGTGCAATGGGACCCGCACATGAAGGCTTTCTACGAGCTGCTGCAGAACCGCCACAAGGCCAAGATGCAAGCGCTGGTGGCGGTGGCGCGCAAACTGCTGCACGCGATTTATGGCATCTTCAAAAGCGGAATGCCCTACGACGGCAGAAAGCTCTTTCCGCAGCTGGAAATCCGATAAACGCTACAATCGCCTCATCCAGTGAAACGGAAGCTGGCTCTGCTGGGAAGCAACCATGCCTAGGGATAACTGGATGGGCTCATCCTGACGATGAACCAGGGGCTGGGCGGGGAGTTCCTCGCCCAGCCCAACAGGTATCGGAGGGATAGACCCCCATGCCTTGAAAATCCAATCCTCCCTCACCAAAAATCTTGACTCCGAAGAGAGAATCTTAG
>Ga0224526_1000926_pt1 | contig 11817 bp, 9 predicted proteins | sample CBST25metaG_FD_179878 | JGI IMG/M metagenome (GOLD analysis project Ga0224526, IMG submission 179878) | Peat soil microbial communities from Stordalen Mire, Sweden - C.B.S.T-25 | ecosystem: Environmental > Terrestrial > Soil > Wetlands > Peat | place: Sweden: Norrbotten County, Stordalen Mire...
AGTTCCACCAGTTCATGCGCCGGCACGGCGCCGCAGCGCTCTGTCGAGAAGGGACCTTCTTCCATGGCATCCGTGGCCTCGATCATCCTTCCGCCTACGTGCGCCGAAATGCAGATTCCTCCGCCCAGGTGAGCCACAATCAGGCGCAAATCGGCGTAGGAGCGCTTCTGTTCGCGCACATAGCGCCGGGCAATGGCCTTCGAATTCAAGACGTGGCAGAATTGTCCGCGTTCCAGCAGCGCCATTCCGGACAAGCGCGCTTTCGCGGGCTTCTCGTTGGCGCTGATCGGATCCACGATGTAGGCTTCCACTCCGCTGGCTTGCGCGAAGGCGTGAGCGAGAATCGCGCCCAGATTCGAGGCGTGCTCTCCGCGGGCCGCCTGGCGCAATTCTTCCAGCATGGCGTCATTTACGCGGTAGACTCCGCTGGAGAGCGGACGCAGCCTTCCTCCGCGGCCGGCAACAGCGCTAAGGCCCTCCAGCGTGAAGCCGTCCCTCTTCAGTTCGCGCTCGATCAATGCGTGGCGAAAGGCCTCTTGTTCGAGGATCGGATGGCCGCGAAAGGCCGCCATCTCTTCGTCCCCGTGGCGAAGAGTCCAGACCTTTTCGGCGCGCGCGTTCGTGAAGAGGCCAAACTTGGTCGAGATCGATCCCGGATCGATGGCCAGAATTCTGAATTCAGCGGCTCCCATAGAGCACTCCCAGGGCAATGGCGTTCAGTTTGTCCTCTGCGCTTTCCACGCGCGAGGGGATGAGAATCGGAACTTTCGCTCCCACCACCACATGGGCGCAATGCGAGCCGGCCATGTAGAGCGCGGCCTTGCCCAGAATATTGCCCGCCTCGATGGTCGGCGCCACCATGCAGTCTGCGCGGCCAGCCACGTCGTTGTCTATTCCCTTCGCTTCTGCGGCCGAGCGCAACAGGGCATTATCCAGCGCCAGGGGGCCGAAGACATCGGCCGCGCCAAATTCGCCGGCCAGGCCCATCTCCGTCAGCGCGCGCGCATCCACAGTGGAAGGCACAGCCTCGGAGACCGCTTCCGTAGCGCTCAGCAGGGCAATCCTTGGCCGCGCGAAGCCGAGCGCGTGCAGCACGTCGATGGCGTTCAGCACAATCTGCTTTTTCTGTTCGAGATTGGGCGCGACATTCAGGCCGCCGTCGGTAATGGCGACCAGCCGCCGCTCGCCGCTGAGCACGTCCTCATAGAGGTTTACGTCGCTCAAAAGCCTTCCAGTGCGCAGTCCGGCGCTCTTGTCGAGCACGGCATGGAGCAGCTCATCTGTTCGCAGATGCCCTTTGAGGAGAATGTCAACGGCGCCGTCGCCAGCCATCCGCGCGCCCACGGCCTCCGGCTCGTCTGTTGCGACAATTCTGGCTGCGCCGAGCAGTTCATCCAGCCCCAACGAGGCGGCTTTGGAGCGAATCTGTTGTTCGTTTCCGAGCAGCACCGGCTGCGCCAGGCCGAGCTTCAATGCGTCGGAGACCGCGGTCAGAACGACGTCATCGTCGGCCATTACGATGGCAAGGCGCTTTGGCCCCAGCGCCTGAGCGCGAAGGCGCATATCGGCCAGGGAGCGAATTGGTCCTGCTGTGCGAATGGCCTCTGTGGGCAAAACAATTCTCCTTGAAACCGGATGCGCTAAATATTTGATTCCTGAAACTGGCACCCGACAGAAGAATTGTAGACGGACTGTTGGGGGGCGTGGTCTCGCAGGTTCCAAAAGTGGAACGGTTCGAAGGCGCAGGCTCTGGGGAGCCCAATTCTGTTCTGGCCAGATATGGGACAGACGTCCTTCGGCAGCTGTTCATCTGGAGGGAGCAGAGGCCTTCAGGCCTCTGAATTCATGCTTGCAAGATCAGCGGCTTTAGCCGCGGAGATTTAATTGGAAACAAGGCCCGGGCCTAAAGGCCGCGATATGCCAATACGACAGTTCCAGGAGCCTGAAGGCTCCTGCTCCCTCCGAAAAGGCTAAAGCTCCCCATCCTTTAGCGATCGCTATCGGCACGACTGAAGTCGTGCCCTGACACGAGGCAGGTTATCGAGAAGATCAGCACGAACCAATCGAGGTTCGTGGTCTCCCACCCTTTTCACAAAGTGCGTGAAAAGGATGGGGCACCCGGCTGGTCTATCCACCTAGTGACTCGACTCTAGATCAAACCACGCCTGAAGCTCCTCGAACCGAGATTCCGTCATATCGGTTGCCCTATTTGCCCAAATAAGTGGCATAATCGATCCACCTATCCACATACTGGCCATAAAGTCACAGTCTGTTTTACGATAAGCAACCCATTTATCTTGAGCCTCGTTAAGCGATGACATTAAACTAACCTCTTTTGGCATAAAATCCGTATGTTTTGAATCGCAGTTCGCTAAGTATTCCCGAATCTTCGACAACAAGCAGTCCAAATCCGCCTGAGCATTCTTGAGCCTCTCACCAGCTGCAATATTCATTCCCGTCTGCGTAAGCGGCATAAGCCCGTATTTTTCTATGCTTAATATAGATTCAAGTGCTTTGGTGAATTTGAGAGCATCATCTAAAAACCCGCCAACCTCGTCGTCTGAATAGACGGTTTTTTCAGGCATCTCATGGCAAAGAATGTGTCTGATCTTGAACAAGCGACTAAGCCGTTTATTCAGGCCATCATAGTTTGAAATTATCGGTATAGACGGTTCTTCCTGTATCTCTGTACGCCATCTGTCAACGGCACTCATGAGCAGTGGACGCAATGGCTTTGCAAGGAGAGTCTCGAAGTGTTCGATGATTTGGCCGAAGGAGTTCACAGAAACGCTGTGTGCTACGATATCGCCGAGTGTTATGGCTCGTCCTTGGACATTCTGGACTATCGCAAAATCTATCTTAATGTTCTTCGAGAGCTCAACTGCCCTGTCTGTAAACTGTTTTGCGTGATCAATAAGGCTAGACATCTCATGTCTAGCTGATACTTCAAGAATTGTGACAGCACGAATTAGGTAAAAGTCAGGCGTCGAGTTGTCGTCCTGTGCAGTTTTGCGCCATCCCTCACCAAGATTTCTGAGGTCATACGAAAACATTCTGTTGCCCTGCAAATCTCTCTTCTTGATCTCTATGATCTCGTCCGCACGATTTCGCATACTCGTTTTTCCCTTATTTTCAGATAAACAAAATCCCACGCTCCATCATCGAAACAGCCACCATCAGCCTGTCGCCGGATATCCCAGGTCTCGATTTTTGAGACCTGGGAGTATCGCCGGACGCGCAGTCCCTATCCCTTGCGGCTGCGGATGGCTTCTTTGGCTTCGGCCGGGCCGGAGGCGGGGACTTCGGGCACATCGACGTTGGAGTTGCCGATGTTCAGCTTCTTGCGCAGCTCGGCGTCGATCCGGCCATAGATTTCCTTGTTTTCCTTGAGGAAGGTGCGGGTGTTTTCGCGGCCCTGGCCGATGCGCTCGCCGGCGTAGCTGTACCATGCGCCGGACTTCTCGACGATGTTATTGGCCACGGCCTGGTCGAGCACGTCGCCTTCCTTGCTGATGCCCTCGCCGTAGATAATGTCGAACTCGGCCTCGCGGAAGGGCGCGGCCACCTTGTTCTTGACGATCTTGACTTTGGTCCGGTTGCCTACGACGGCGTCGCCATCCTTGATGGCCGCGACGCGGCGGATGTCCACGCGGACCGAGGAGTAAAACTTCAGCGCGCGGCCGCCGGTGGTGGTTTCCGGGTTGCCGAACATGACGCCGATCTTCTCGCGGATCTGGTTGATGAAAATCAGAGCGGTGCGGGACTTGGAGACCGTGCCGGTCAACTTGCGCAGGGCCTGCGACATGAGCCGCGCCTGCAGGCCCATATGGGAGTCGCCCATCTCGCCGTCCAACTCGGCCTGGGGCACCAGAGCGGCCACGGAATCGACGACCAGCACGTCAATGGCGCCGGTGCGGACGAGGGTTTCGGTAATCTCCAGCGCCTGCTCGCCCGAGTCGGGCTGCGAAACCATCAGGTTATCAATGTCCACGCCCAGCTTCTTGGCGTAGGCGGGGTCCAGAGCGTGCTCGACGTCGACAAAAGCCGCCAGGCCGCCCGCTTTCTGCGCCTCGGCGATGATTTGCAGGGTGATGGTTGTCTTGCCCGAGGATTCCGGACCGTAGATTTCCGTAACGCGGCCGCGCGGGATTCCGCCCACGCCCAGGGCGGCGTCAAAGCTGATGGAGCCGGTGGAGATAACGGCGATCGGCACCAGCGCCTCTTTGGACCCGAGCCGGACAATCGACCCTTTTCCAAACTGTTTTTCGATCTGTGCAAGGGCAAGTTCTACGGCTTTGGCGCGGTCATCGGCAATCGCCATTTTGGGGGCTCCTCAAAGAATGCTCGCCCGCACAGCTTCTTCATTTTTGCGAGGAAACGGCGCGGCGGCTTGGATTTGATTTCGATGGGATTGTAGCAGGACTGAACAAACATTGACAGTAAAAAAAAGCGAACAAACGGTGAAGAGGAAAAATGACGATCTATGACCGCCAAATCCTTTGAAAATCCACCAGTGATAAGATTCTAGCCAGCGAGGAGCAGCGGCTATGGCAAACCAACCAGTCAACGGTCAACTGTATGGCCCTGGAATCACACGGATTGCCGTGACCGGATTCAAGTCTCTGGCAGAGAAAACCGATGTGGAGATTCGTCCCTTGACCGTTCTGGCTGGAGCGAACAGTTCGGGGAAGTCGAGCCTGATGCAGCCGCTGCTGTTGATGAAGCAGACATTGGAAAGCAGCGTCATCCCGGCGGGTCCTTTCTTCTTAAAGGGGCCGTACACCCGTTATACGGATACAAAGCAGTTTCTTTCGCGTATCGGCACGGGCGGCAAATCCCTAGATCGTCTTGAGGTTGACTTTAAAATCGGGACGAGGATGACAGCAGGGATGACGTTCGCCGTCGAGCCCAATGGCCTGTTTAATGTCATCGAGACGCGAGGATCGCAACTTGGTGCAGAGATGCCAAAGCCATGGAGTATCGAATATGATTCTTCATCTGCACACATAAGTTCGCTTGACCTCCCATGGAAATTGGTGAGCAATTTCACCGGCTATGCTGAAGCTGTCGTAGAATATCACGCTGAAAGATATAAGTATTACCTGCGTATTCAAGCTTCTGCACCTACAGTCGCAGGTTACTTGAAGTCTCAACCATACGACTTGCTGGAAACTCTTGCGCTGAACTTTGAGATTCGCAGGCTGGTTCATATTCCTGGGCTTCGAGGCGATCAACTCCGCAAGTGGCTTTTGGCAGAAGTTCCGTCTACGAATGTGTATGAGGGACCGTTTGAAAGCTATGTGCCAAGTATCATAGAATACTGGCAGCAAACCAATCCACTTATAGGCCCATCGATAAGCGAACTGAATGCTGCGTTGAAACTTCTTGGTTTGGCTTCGAGTGTACGGACGCTGAGGCTGAACGAGTCAGAAGTCGAAATGTGTGTGCCAAGAACATTTGATTCCGGTGACGGCGACTATGTGAATGTTGCCGATGTTGGATTAGCTGTTTCTACCGTTCTTCCGGTATTGGTTGCATTGATTCAAGCAGATCCTGGTCAGCTGGTCTATATCGAACAGCCCGAGCTTCATCTGCATCCAAAGGCACAGGTGTTGATGGCAGAACTATTGGCGGACGCGGCCAATCGCGGGGTTCGGCTCGTAATTGAGACGCATAGTTCCCTCTTGCTGCAAGGCATCCTGACTTGCGTTGCAAAAGGCGCAATTACTCCCGATAAAGTTGCCCTGCACTGGTTCACACGCAATGAAGATGGCGTTACAAAGGTGACAACGGCTGACCTTGATGCGCAGGGTCGGTTTGGAGACTGGCCGGCAGACTTCGACAGTGTAGAAATGAAAGCCAGCAACGATTACCTGGATGCAATGGAAACCAAGTCGATAGCGAGTTAGGCATGACACGCAAGAACGGCAAGAGACTCGTTATTGACGCAAATATCGCGCATTCTGCCGGTACCGGCGAAGTTCCATCCTCGCGCTATAGCAGAGAATCCCTGGCGGCAATTCTCGCCGGGGAATACACTGTGGTATTCAATCGATCGCTTCTTCAAGAGTGGAAGAATCATTTATCAAGATTTGCGATGATTTGGTGGCGATCAATGGCGGCGCAAAAGCGAATCGAAAATGCAGAGGGAGAAGAATTTGCGCGCCATCTCGATCGGGCGTGTGCTTGTCTTGAACATGACCGATGGAAAAGCGATCTGATTAAAGACTTCCATCTTGTCCAGTCCGCACTCGCTTCCGGCCAGACGATCATCTCGAATGAGAGAAACTTTCCCGTATTTGTAGCAACTGCATGTCACTCAGTCAAAGAACTTGCTGCGTTGTATTACGCCAATCCGGCCACAGAAGGGGATGTCTGCATTTCCTGGATCACGGACGGAGCAGAAAAAGTTGCTGATCGCCGTATCGACATCTGGGCCGAGAATCATCCGAGAATCGATGGCTAGTCTGTCCTTTGCGGGTTCAGACGGTGTAAGCGCCGATGCGGGTTTCTTTGGCGGTCAGGTCGTCGCATTTGCGGTCCAGGGTCTCGTATTCCTGGTCGTGGTCCTTGCGGAAGGCGCGGAAGGCCTCTTCGCTGGCCCAGCGGTCGATGGTGAGGTAGTTTCCGGAAATGTAGGCGTCGCGCAGTAACTCCGTGCCCTGGTATTCGGGCGACGTGCGGAACAGTTGCGCCCATGCGCCCTCGGGCGAATAGGCGGCCTCAAAGCCGGCGACCTTTTCCTCGGCAATCTCGAATTGCCAGACAACGACGAACATATATGGCCTCGATCTTTTGTCTTTATGGTAGCGCAAGGGGATTGCGCAGGCGAAGTGCCGGAAAATTCCGCTATTTCAAGGGCACGGCGCGGCTTTGCCCTGCCGGCAATCTTATCCTGGATTTCCAGCGCATAAAATGAGCGAAATTCTCAGATTTTTTGCAGGTTGGCGAACTTTTCCATCAGCTTCTTCATGCCGTGGCGGGCGAACAGAACGGTGAGCTTGGCGTCCTCGCCCTCGCCTTCGCGCATGAGCACAGTGCCCTCGCCGTACTTGGCGTGGCGGACGCGCTGGCCCTTCTTGAGATTCGTAACGCCGCTGGGTCTGGACAGTTCCATGGCGGGACGGGGAAGCGAGCCGGGCTTGCCGTGGCCCGCCGTTCCTCCGAAGAAACGGGCGATATTGTCAATGGAGTGCGGCGCTTCAGCGCTTTCCTTTTCCGATGTGGGCTCTTTGCCGGGTGAAGAAGTCTTGGCCTTCGAAGTCATCCAGGGAGCGACAAAGGGCTTGGAGGAGTCGCGCTTGGAACTGGTCCCGAAGCCTCTGTTGATGCCTGGGCTGGCGGGCAAGCGTGGGACTTCCTGGCTTTCGTCTTCGTAGTTGAAGTGCCGGTCACCGAAATCTCCGGTCTGGCCGGGGCGGCGGGATGTGCCGAATTTCGAGCCCCCTCCGTAGGAGTTCGAGTAGCCGGCAGCCGACCAGGCGGGAGCAGGCCCGCTCAGATTTTCGATCAACTGGCTGGGAACCTCTTCGAGGAAGCGGGAGGGGATGCTCACCTCCTGGGCGTCGTTGCCGTAACGGCGGCGGTAGATGGCGCGAGTGAGAATGAGAGAGTCCCTGGCGCGGGTCATGCCCACGTAGCAGAGGCGGCGCTCTTCTTCCAGTTCGTCGGGATTGTTCAGTGTGCGTGAGTGGGGAAAGAGGCCCTCTTCGAGGCCGGCGAGGAAGACGAGCGAGAATTCGAGGCCCTTTGCGCCGTGGAGGGTCATCAGGGTGACGCGGGCATCTGGATCGAACTGGTCGGTGTCAGAGGCCAGAGCCGCGTTGTCGAGGAATTCGGCCAGGGTTTCGCCGCGAGTCTCGGCGTCGCGGGCGGCGTTGGCCAGTTCCTTCAGGTTCTCAATGCGGCTGAAGGCCTCTGGCGTGCCTTCGGTTTCCAGGGCCTTGATGTAGCCGGTGCGGTCGATGAGAAAGCGGATCAGCTCGGGGAGGGTGGCGGCGTCGCCGGGAGTGCGAAAAGCGCTTTTTTCTTTTTGCGCCTCTTCCGCGATCTCTTCCGGGTCAGATTCAAAATCGGGGTTGGGAGGGGCTGGTTTCCTTGCTCCCGCGCTTTCATCCTCTGAATCGGCCTCAGCCTCTGAAGAAGCCCCAAACTCGAAGCCCGTGTCGGCATCTTCATCGGATTCGGCAGTGGCGGCCACGTCGGCGGAGAGCTTGCCGGCAAAGTCGGGGTCCGTCATGGCCTGGGCGTCGAGGATCAGTTGGCGGAAGGACTCGATGGCCATCAGGGCGCGGTTGGGGATGAGGCGGTTGGCGATGGCGGCGCTGAGAGCGTCCCAGGTGGATGCGCCGGTTTCCAGCGCGAGGCGTTCCAGGGTTTCCAGCGTGGTTTTGCCGATGCCGCGAGTGGGGGTATTGATGACGCGCTGTAATGCCATGGAATCGTGCGGGTTACGGATGAGACGCAGATAGCCGAGCAGGTCCTTGATTTCGGCGCGCTCGTAAAAGCTGAAGCCGCCGACCATGGTGTAAGCGATGTTGTAGCGGCGTAGCGCCTCCTCAACCAGCCGGGACTGGGCGTTGGTGCGGTAAAGCACCGCGCAGTGCTGGACCGCCCCTCCGGAGTTTTCCCCTTTGGCTGGGTTGGACTCGCGGAGAAAGGCCCGAATGCGATCGGCAATGAAGAGCGCCTCGTTTTCGCCGTCGGGTGCTTCATAGTAGCCGACCAGCGAGCCGCCCTGGCGGTCGGTCCAGAGCTTCTTTCCCTTGCGCTGCAGGTTGTTGGCGACCACGGCGCCCGCGGCCTCCAGAATCGTCTGCGTCGAGCGGTAGTTCTGCTCCAGGCGGACGATGCGGGCGTTGGGAAAGTCCTTTTCAAAGTCGAGAATGTTGTGAATGTCTGCGCCGCGCCAGGAATAGATGCTCTGGTCCTCGTCGCCCACGGCGCATACGTTGCTAGCCTTGCCGGCCAGCAGCCTCATCAGTTCGTACTGGGGGCGATTGGTGTCCTGGTACTCGTCGACGAGCAGATAGCGGTAGCGGCGCTGGTAGCGCTCGCGGGTTTCCCCGGAGACCTTCAGCAGGCGGACGGCTTCCAGCAGCAAGTCGTCGAAATCGAGGGCGTTGCACTTGCCGAGCTCAGTTTTGTAGCCCTGGTAGATGTGGGCGATGCGCTCGCTGTTGGGGTCCTTCGAGGAAAGGTAGAACTCCTGCGGATCGACCATGTGGTTCTTGGCCCAGGAGATTTTGCCCAGTACGGTGCGGGGAGTGAGCTGCTTGGTGTCCAGCCCCATGCGCTTCATGATCTGCTTGACGATGGCCTGCTGGTCGTTCTCGTCGTAAATGGCAAAAGAGCGGGTCAAGCCCTCGCCGTTGACCCTGAGGGCCTCGACGTCGCGGCGCAACATGCGGACGCAGAGCGAGTGGAAGGTGCAGATCAAGGGCTTCGCCAGCGATGAGTGGTCGAGCTGCCGATTCACGCGCTCGCCCATCTCCTTGGCGGCCTTGTTGGTGAAGGTGACGGCCAGGATGGAGTCGGGCGCAATGCCTTTCTCGGTGATGAGCCAGGCGATGCGGCTGGTGATGACGCGGGTCTTGCCCGAGCCAGCTCCGGCCAGAATGAGCAGGGGGCCTTCAGTGGCCTCGACGGCGGCGCGTTGTTCAGGATTCAGATTGGCAAGTAACGGCTGCAAGGGGCAAGTCCAGGTGGGAAGGGTCCTGAGTCTAGTGTAACGGCTGGGGCGGTTGAGAGAGCGGCGTGCTCGCTCTGGCGGTGCCCGTTGAGTGCGCCGGCGGTTTCCTGCTATGCCGACTGTTGAAGAGAGAGTAACTGCCGAGTAGCCGGTGATCAGCCCGGAACTCCAAAATTCCCAGGCTTGAGGCTCGAATAGCGTATTGGCGGTTTTGCGTAACGCGAGAATCATTCGGGACAGCATGGGTGTTTATTGAAACCAATCGTCATTCAAGACTGCTTAATCGACCTTAGTTACGGTTTCTTCCTGTGAGTCCTTGTACAGGAGAACACGAAGCGCCATTGCGTATCGCGGCGGGTGGCCCAGGTGCCGGAAGAAGTGAGAGCAACCAATGAAGATGGGTGCCCCAGGTGCCTCGCCTTTGGGCACCTGGGAGAGCACAGACCCCGATCCGGGAAAGCTCAAAAATCTAACTCCTCACAGATCTCTCGCGAAAAGTCGCCGAGGCTTCGCCATTAAGTTTCCGCGCAACTCTGGGTGGTTGGCCCCGGTCCCTTGCAGTTGGGGACCGGGGAGACATCCAAACCGCAGATTACCACTCGGTAAACAGCATAGAGACAGCTGGTCGGGAAACAGAGGCCTCCGATCCTTCTTATGAGCCGCTTGCAAAATTCAAAAGTGGAGCGCGACTGGCGTCAGGGTTTGCAACAGCCAAAGTTGCTTGCAGATCATTTTGCCGCCTCGGCGCACAATAATTCTCGGGAGCGCTTTTCCCAATCGTCCTCCTTCTGCTGCAAAGGCGTTGCTAACTCCTTATGCTGGACAATTTTGCAGGCAACTCCTTTGTTTTGAAGATTTTACAGCGGAACACTGCCTGTAAGCTGATGAAAACAAGTATTTTACGCCCAAAATACGGGTGGGGGGTAGGCCGCATAGAACGCCACTACGCCCCTCGGAGCAAGCCCTGACGCCGAAGGGGCAGCGGGACCCGTAATGCCGGTTTCCAGGTAGTTTTGCCAGCGGCTCCTTCTTACGATTTGTATTTAGCGAAGCGTGCGGCAGAGGCTCGTGGCAGCATTCGCGAATGCCTGCGAGACGGTCCTGATTATTTCTCCCATCCGCGCCTGCCGCGACCCGCGGGATGACAAGTTTCTGGAAGTGCCCGTGCATGGCCGGGCCGATCTGATTGTGACCGGCGACCGGGACCTGCTCGACCTGAATCCCTTCCACGGGGTTGAGATTCTCACGCCGGCTGAATACCTGAAACGCGAGTAGATTGAATACTGCGCGCTATCCTGAAGAGAAGATGAATTCTTCAGCTAAGCGAGAAACTCCCGGCAACAAATCTTCTTCGCCGGCGCGAAAGCCGGCCTGCCGCGTAGCGGTTTACTGCGGATCAAGCGACGGAAACAATCCTGCGTATCTGGCCGAGGCGCGGGCGCTGGGCGCGGCGATTGCAGCCGCCGGGCTGGGGCTGGTTTATGGCGGGGCCAACGTGGGGTTGATGGGCGCGGTGGCCGATGCGGCGCTGGCCGGCGGGGCTGAAGTGATTGGCGTGCTACCGGCGGTGCTGGCCGGCCGCGAGATCGCCCACGAGGGGCTGACCGCGCTCGAATTTGTTCCCACCATGCACGAGCGCAAGGCGCGCATGAGTGAGCTGGCCGATGCGTTCCTTGTGCTGCCCGGAGGCTACGGCACGCTCGACGAGTTGCTGGAGGCGGTTACCTGGGCGCAACTCCGCCTGCACGCCAAACCCTGCATCCTGATCAATACGGCCGGGTACTGGGATGGGCTGCTGGCCTTTCTCGACTCCGCTGTTGCCGCGGGATTTCTGAGGCAAAGGAACCGGGAGCTAATGCGAGTGGTTGCCGATGCGAATGAGGCGGTGCGGATGGTGGTTAATAGCTGACGCTAGAATCCAGTTGGCGGACATTCCATTCTGATTAGCCGGAAATGTTGAGCGTGTTTTAGAGATCGGCAGCCGCGCATTCCAAAAAAAATTGGGATTAATTTCTCCGCCACTCGAACAGCCATGCCCCCTGCCGCCTCTCAGTAAATGGAGGACAATCTTGGACGACCGCACGCACGAGACGCTCCTGGTTCTTCGCTCCCAGTGCGGCGACAGA
>Ga0224526_1000930_pt1 | contig 11789 bp, 11 predicted proteins | sample CBST25metaG_FD_179878 | JGI IMG/M metagenome (GOLD analysis project Ga0224526, IMG submission 179878) | Peat soil microbial communities from Stordalen Mire, Sweden - C.B.S.T-25 | ecosystem: Environmental > Terrestrial > Soil > Wetlands > Peat | place: Sweden: Norrbotten County, Stordalen Mire...
GTCCGACCGTTCTAACATGCAGGCGAACACCCAAAGCCCCAATCGAGCAAACGTGGTGCGGCTCTTGGCGAGTCACGGGCAAGCCGGAACTTATCCGTCCATTCGTCAGATCAGTACCCACAAACGCCGATGTCGCCCGGAGGGGTTCTCGAATGACGGGAAATCTCCGGTTCGTTCGTCGAAGGGGGCGGCGATGGAGCGGGTGTTGGGCACAATCTGGTGACGGGCGGCGCAAAATTGTGTGCCGGGGAGGCGCAACATCGGGATGCGGCGGGGCACAGGTATCCCCAAAGGCACAATGCGCAACAAAATTAATCGTGCGGCGGATTGACTCATTAGGCCGTTAGAGCTACTCTCAAGCGCAGATACCCGATTTGGTCGCCAACACCATCCCGCGGTTTCGCCTCAGAGCCCAGAGCTTAGGCTCGGGCTTGGCTCATGTCCGCAGGTTCCCAGCAAGAACAATCGAAATATCTGCAAGCTGGTTCTCCGGGGCTGAAGCCCGCGCTGATTTTGGCGACGTTGCACGGGGGTTGAAACCCCCGTCTCCCTCCGGATTGGGGTCTTGCGCGGGGGCTAAAGAGGCTGCGGAAAAGCTTGGAAATTCGTGCAGAATTGGCGAGAAGCGTCCCTCAGCGGCTAAAGCCGGGGATTTTTTTGTTGCACTAACGGCACGACTGAAGTCGTGCCCTTTCAAAACCTTTGCTGGCAGCAGAGTTTTTCCGCTGTCTGTGAAGCCCCGGGGTATTTCTATTGCTTTTACGGCACCCTTCGACTTTGCTCAGGGCAGGCTATTGAAGCCGTGCCCTTTCAAAACCTTTGCTGGCAGCAGAGTTTTTCCGCTGTCTGTGAAGCCCCGGGGTATTTCTATTGCTTTTACGGCACCCTTCGACTTTGCTCAGGGCAGGCTATTGAAGTCGTGCCCTGACACGTTCGGGAGCAGGAATCGAGTTTTTCCGCAGCCTGTAAGGTCGCGCCCTGACACAGCGCGGAGTTTTCCCGCGGTATATTCATCCATGCCGGTCTCGGCCGCTTCGAGCCGCAGCCGGTTCACCTCAACCCAGCAATGCCGCACTGGAGGCCGCCGATTCCTTTGAAGATCGCTCTGGAGATCACGCCCAACCTTGAGCCCTTGTTTGGGACTCGCGATGAAAACCTCAGGCTGATGGAAGACTCGCTTGGCGTGCGGATCGATCTCCGCTCCGATGCCGTGCATGTGGAGGGACCGGAAGAGGGCGTGGCGCGCGTTCAGCGCATCTTCCATGACTTCGAGGCGCTGCGAAAGCAGGGCGTGAATCCGCACAATGGGGAACTGAATGGATTGCTGCGCCTGGTGGTGGCCGATTCCGCCACCACGTTGCGTTCGCTGGCTGACAGCGGCAAGCAGCGTTCAGCCGGGGTGAAGAGGACGGTCCAGCCGCGCTCCATCAACCAGCGTAAATATGTTGAGGCAATCGAGCAGAACGATATGACCTTCGGCGTGGGCCCGGCGGGCACCGGCAAGACCTATCTTGCTGTCGCAATGGCCGTGGCCGCCATCAATGCAAAGAAGGTAAGCCGCATTGTTCTGGTGCGGCCGGCGGTCGAGGCCGGCGAGAGGCTGGGCTTTTTGCCCGGCAGCTTGCAGGAGAAGGTGGACCCCTATCTGCGCCCGCTCTACGACGCCCTCTACGACCTGCTCGAACCGGAGAAGGTGGACAAGATGCTGGAGAAGAACGTCATCGAGGTTGCGCCGCTGGCCTTCATGCGCGGGCGCACGCTCAACGACGCCTTCATCATCATGGACGAGGCGCAGAACACCACCATCGAGCAGATGAAGATGTTTCTGACGCGCATGGGCGCCAACTCGAAGGCGGTGATTACGGGCGACATCACGCAGATCGATTTGCCCAACCCGCGCAAGTCGGGTCTGCTGGACGCGATCAATATTCTCGATGGGGTTGAGGGCATTCACTTCTGCCACTTCGAGGACTGCGACGTGGTGAGGCACGCGCTGGTGCAACGAATTGTCCGCGCCTACGAGTCAGCCAAGCCGCAGCAGCAGGAGTTGCCGCTGGCGATGGGCGAGGGCATCGAAGTGGGGGCACAGTCGCGCGGAGGCCGGCCGCAGGCGCAAGGGCAGCATTTGGCCAAGCCGCAATAATCTTGCGTTTCACGTAGAATGGAAGATGAATCGGGGCCGCGCACACTGTGGCCCTGGGCATGATGATCCTTCTCGACCCAGAATTGGAGCCCGAATCACCCCATGGACGAAGACCTGTCCATGGGGACCCCGATGCTGCCCCCGCTGCGAAAGTAAACGCGGCCAAGCGGACGGTTGCGCCCGCAGTTGCAGCCCCACAGAAAGAGCTTCGTTTGCCTTCGGCGCGCACGCTGGCCCGTTTTTTGGCGGCTGCGCAGAAAGCAGTGCGGTTGAAGGGGCAGGTCACGGTGCTGCTGACCACCGATGCGGCGATTCGTGGGCTCAACCGCAAGTTTCGCGGCAAGAACAAGGCCACGGATGTGCTGTCGTTTCCCGCGGAAGGCTTGGGAGCTGAGGGAATTGCAGGCGATCTGGCGATCAGCGTGACCACGGCGCTGGGTCAAGCCGCTGAGCAGAGGCATTCGCTCTCCACTGAGATCAAGGTGCTGATTCTGCACGGACTGTTGCACCTGGCCGGCTACGACCATGAGGCCGACGACGGCAAAATGGCGCGGCGGGAACGGGTGCTACGCGGGCGGCTGGGATTGCCGCAGGGGTTGATTGAGAGAGCCGGCGCGGCAAAGCAGGGCGAGAAGAAGTTTCCCAAGAAGCATCCCTCAGGGGCTAAAGCCCAGGTTCGAATAGCGCCATTTACGGCACGACTAAAGTCGTGCCCTTTCAAAACATCGGACAACGGGGACTGCGGTGAGCTGAGGCCGCGCGTTTCCAACGCAGAGCTGCGCGCTTTCAAGGCAGAGTCGTGGCCTTTCAAAGCGGAGCCGCGCGCTTTCAAGGCAGAGTCGTGGCCTTTCAAAGCAGAGTCGCGCACTTTCAAGGCAGAGTCGTGGCCTTTCAAAGCGGAGCCGCGCACTTTCAAAGCAGAGTCGTGGCCTTTCAAAGCGGAGTCGTGCCCTTTCAAAGCGGAGCCGCGCACTTTCAAGGCAGAGTCGTGGCCTTTCAAAACAGAGCCGCGCGTTTCCAAAGCGTCTAAGCCTCGGGCAAAGGCCAAACGGCCATGAGCACGCTCGCCATTCTGATGGTTCTGTTGCTGGCCGTGGTCGAGACGCTGGCCTCCTACATCAGCCGCGTCTACTCGGAGTTCGGCAAGATTCTCACGCACGAAATCGAGGAGAACCTGGATGCGTGGGAGGAGCTGGTTGAGCCTCAACTGGGGCTGAGCCGGGAGCACGCCGCCATCTCCGCGGCCGTGCTGCAGCAACTGGCGCTGGGCATCATCGCGCTGGAGTTCGGCGCGGTTCTGTTCGATCGCGGTTCTCACCAGGGGCGGCCTTCTTACGCTGAGATCGCCCAAGCGGTTCTCGGCGTGGTGCTGGTGGTGATCTTCTGCAACCAGCTTCTGCCTTCCCTGCTCTTCAACCGCACGCGGGGCCGCTGGGCGGGGCGGCTCGTCTGGCCGATCCGATTGCTGCTGTGGCTCATGACGCCCATCACCGTCTTTGTGCGCTTCTTTTTCTCTGTGGCGGAGCTGGCGGAGGAGCCTGTAACCGCCGAGGAGGAGGCTGCGGTCGATGTCGAGGCGCTGCTTGAAGCCGGCGAAGAGGAGGGCATTCTCGAGGAGAGCGACATCGACCTGGTCCGCTCCGCCGTCGAGTTTGGCGACAAGCTGGTCCGCGAGGTGATGACCCCGCGCCCCGCGGTTTTTGCCGTGCGCGATTCGATTACCCTCGAGCAATTCCTCAACCAACTGCGCGAGCACAACTTCTCCCGCGTTCCGGTTTACGCCGGGTCGCTGGACAACGTGACCGGCATCGCGTTTGCCCATGACCTGCTGCAGATTACCGATGAAGAAGCTCGCACGCGCATGGTGGCCAGCATTCAGCGGGAGGCGGTTTTTGTGCCCGAAACCAAGCGCGGCTACGAGCTGCTGCGCGAGATGCAGCGGGAAAAGCAGCACATGCGCATCGTGATCGACGAATACGGCGGCGTCTCAGGTTTGGTGACCATCGAGGATTTGCTGGAGCAGATTGTGGGCAACATCCGCGACGAGCACGAGGTTGAGACGCCGATCGAAGAACCGCAGCGCGAACCGGGCGGAGTGTGGGTGGTTCCCGGCGGCTTTCCTGTGGATCAGCTCGCCGATCTTTTCGGCGAGGCGGCTGACCTGGGCAATCTTTACGAAGCCACAACGCTCGGCGGCCTGGTGAGCGAAGTCGAAGGCCGCATTCCGCTGCCCGGCGAGATGGTGCTGCTGGAACCGATCGGCTTGCGCATGGAGGTGGTTGCGTCCACCGACCGGCGCGTGGAGCGGCTGCGGGTGTTTCCGCCGGCGGTTGCCGCAGCCGAGTCTTCCTGATTCTGTGCGGCTTCGAACCTCGCCGCGGGCCAATTTATAAACGGAGCTTGCCGCAAGCTTTCCACGCGCGCCATTCTTCTGCCGTGATTTCCCAACGCTCCGAGGGCAGGCGGCCGGAGACGTAATCCCGATCTTCCAGACCCACCAGGCGCATTCCCTGCTTTTCAGAGATGCGTCGCGATGCGGTGTTGGCGATTGCCTTGGCGACCCTCAGAACCGGGAAGCCGAGCGAGTCGAACCAGTAATCGTTGGCCCAGGCAGCGGCCTCACTCATCAGACCCTGTCCGTGCCAGGGCAGGCCTAGCCAGAATCCGCGATTGGGACCGTCGCCTTTCGTGAGGTTGATGACACCGATGAGATGAGATGGGTCGTTGCGCAGGCGGAGGCTTCAATGCCAGGCGTCGCCGCGTTCCCGCTGGGGAATCGCAACGTCCCTCAAAAACTGGATCGCGCCATCCGCCGGGTAGGGCCAGGGGATGCGGTTCAGCATGTACTTCACGATCTCCCAGTGGGGAAAATGCTCCTGAATCTGCTCCGCATTGGCAATCTCCAGCGGGCGCAGGATCAGGCGTTCCGTTGTTCCCTCGTGGGTCATGGCGAAATGATAGCAACGCGCAACCAGCCAATCCGCGATAATAGAGGGGTAGGAGAATGAAAAGCCTTTGAAATCTGGATTTGTCGCGATTCTGGGCCGGCCCAACGCCGGCAAAAGTACGCTGCTGAACGCCTTGATCGGCGAAAAAGTGGCCATCGTCTCCGCTAAGCCGCAGACCACGCGCAACCGCATCGCCGGGGTGGTGGAGGTGGCGGCGCACAAGGGTCTGCATCAGGCCGCGCAGATTGTCTTTGTCGATACGCCCGGCGTGCACAAGCCCGGCTCGCACCTGGATCGCCGCATGTTGCAGGAGGTCTACGAGGCTCTGGAGACACGCGACCTGGTGCTGGTGCTGATGGACGCTACGCGGCGGGTGCAGTTGGAAGAGGCGGCGGCGCCGCATGTTGATCCGGTGGGTGAAGTCGATTGCCAGGTCTCAGAATCGAGGCCCTTCGACAAGCTCAGGGCAGGCTCTGGGGCACCCGGAATGTTGGACACACCCGGTGTTGCTTTAGCTGGGAAACGCGAGCGCACCAACTGGGCCAGCGAGGACGAGTTTCTGTTTGGCCTGATTCGCAAGCTCGACTGCCCGGTCTTCCTGGTGCTCACCAAGATCGATCTGGTCCCGAAAGACCATCTGCTGCCGCTCATCGACACGCTGACCAAACAGTTCAACTTTGCCCAGATTATTCCCGTGAGCGCACGCAAGCGCGACGGTCTCGATATTCTGGTGCGCAAGATCGTCGATGCGCTCCCGGTAGGAGAGCGCTACTACCCTAAAGACCAATATACCGATCAGCCGCAGCGCTTCATGGTGGCGGAGCTGATTCGCGAGAGCATTCTGGTGGAGACGGGCGAAGAAGTTCCTTATGCGTCTGCGGTGGTGATTGAGCGATACGAGGAGCCTGCGCCCTTTGTCCCGCGCAAGAAGGGTGCTGTCCCTGCCCGCGCTCCGCTTACCCGCATTGCGGCGGCCATCTACTGCGAGCGCGACGGGCAGAAAGCAATTTTGATCGGCAAGGGTGGCGCGAAGCTGAAGGAGATCGGCACCGGCGCGAGGCGGCAGATCGAGTCGCTGCTCGGGACCCGCGTGTATTTGGAGCTGCACGTCATCGTCGAGCCCAACTGGCGCGAGTCCAAGGCCTTTGTCGAGTCGCTGGATTGGCGGAATCAGTTAGAGAGGCTCGCCGGCGATCAGATTACCGAAAAGCATCTGGGCGAAGAGGAGTAATTTGCGCTGACCCCTTGCAGCAGGAGCTCTACGCTCCCCGCACCTGGCCGCGACCACTAGCTTTCACCGAGTACATGCGCGTATCGGCGACGCCGATGATGGCATGAAGGGTTGCGCCGTCCGCGGGGGCGGTTGCCACGCCCATGCTGGCGCTCACCTTCAGGTAGAGCCCGGCCATAATGGGGAAGACGGTTTGCTTCAGTGCATGGAGCAGATAAGTTGCCTGGGCCAGCGCGTCCTTCCGGCCGGTCTCCGGCATCAGAATCACGAACTCGTCGCCCCCGTAGCGAAAACAAAGGTCCTTAGGCCGGTTCAAGCTCAACTCCTGGAGCCGGCGGCCGGTGTGGGCCAGCAGTTGGCTGCCCACCAGGTGGCCGTGCTCGTCGTTGACCAGCTTGAACTGGTCCAGATCGAGGAATGCCAGGCTCACCGGCAGCCCCAGGGAGCGGCAGCGGTCCAACTCCCGTCCCAGCACATCGTAAAGATGGCGCGCGTTAAAGAGGCCGGTGCAGTCGTCGATGATGCTCAACTGCTGGATGCGGGTCACGTCGCGCGCATTCTCGATTGCGATGGCCGCGTGGTCGGCCAGAATGTGAAGGATGGCGATCGTATAGTCGGTCATCTGGTCGGAGCGCGGGTTGAGAATTTCGATGACGCCGTGGGTGCCTTTGCGCCCGCGCACTGGCATGGCAATCACCGAGCGTACCTTGCGCGGCTTGGAGGGATACTCATTCCTCACTCGCGGATCGTGCTCGGCCTCGGGAACGATCAGCGTCTCGCCGTGCTGGGCTACCCAGCCAGCCACGCCCTCGCCCACTTTCACGCGCAGATCGCCAAGCGCCGCCTGCTCCCCGCCGGCGGCGATGGCGTAGTAGAGTTCCTGAGTCGCTTCGTCGAGCATCAGCAGCGTCCACAGTTCCGCCTCGATGATCCGCTCCATGTGCTCGAGGATGGTGCGCAGAATGGTGTCCAGGTCAAAGCTGGACGTGAGCGACCGCGTCAACTGGTGGAAGACCAGCAGGTCCGTGAGGGGGATGCGGTTTTCCTTCTCGTCCGTCATCGGTGGACCCTGGGGTGAAGTCTTTCCAGCATTCTGTCACACGGCGTTCAGGCGCGATATCAAAAAAACGCAACTCAACCGCGGCGGGGCAAGACATTGCAAGGCTCGCGGGCGCCTCATTCTGCGAGCGGTTTTTGCTCGAAGGGCGGCAAGCCGGCCGCGGCGAACCATCGTCAGCCGCCGATATGCACCATCGACCGCGAAGGCTTCAGGAATCCGGGTTCACCGATGTGATGGCGCGCTTCCTTCCCTTCGATGGTACGGAAAATGTAGTCGCGGAGTTCCTCGTCGCTTGCCCCGGCGCGGAATCGCCCATAAAGGTCGTGTTCCACTTGCGAGAACAGGCAGGTGCGGATCTTGCCGTCGGAGGTGAGCCGCACCCGGCTGCATGCTCCGCAAAAGGCCTGGCTGACGGGCGCAATAATGCCGATCTCACCCACGCCGTCGGAGAATGTATAGCGCCGCGCCGTCTCACTGGCGTCGCGCGCCGGCATGTCGATCAACGGCAAAACGCGGCCGATGCGAGCGACGATCTCTTTGAGCGGTACCACGATTTCGGGCGACCACAGGCGGCCTTCTTCCAGCGGCATGAACTCGATGAACCGCACCACGACGTCCTCTTCGCGCGCAAACCGGGCGAAGCCTTCAATCTGGTCATCGTTGAAGCCGCGCAGCAGAACGCAGTTGATCTTGAGGGGCGTAAGCCCGGCGGCCCGTGCGGCGCGAACGCCCCTGAGCACAGTTTCGAAGCTTCCGGGAACGCGCGTAATGCGCTCGAATGTGGGCGCGTCCACGGCATCCATGCTCACCGTTACGCGGTCGAGTCCGGCAGCTTTGAGCGGCGCGGCAAGTGTGTCCAGCAAGTGGCCGTTGGTGGTCAGCGCCAGGTCCAGCGGCTCGTCCCAAAGCGTGCGCAAACCAGCCAGTTCCCGCACCAGCTCAACCAACCCGCGGCGCAGCAGCGGCTCACCGCCCGTCAGCCGCACCTTGGTGATGCCCAGGCCGACAAAAAGCTTGATCAGGCGCAGATACTCTTCGATGCTGAGCTCGGGATATTGCGCGCCAAACTCACCGGTGCGGCAGTAGACGCACTTGTAGTTGCAGCGGTCGGTAATGGACACGCGCAGATCGTGAATGACCCGGCCCAGGCTGTCGGTCAGCCGGGCGGGCGCGGTCAACGTGGAAGGATTTGGGGAAACAGCAGCCATCGACAACTTCAAGGCTATACCGTTTTTTGCGGTTGTGCGCAATGGCGCGTGGCCGGGTAATGGAGACAGGCCCTAGTCCAGCCGCGGCGTGCCTTTGCGCAGCGCAATTCCCGCGATGCCGAAGACCACGATGATGGCCAGGGCGATGGCGAAGTAATACGCCATGGGATGCGCCCAGCCCGGCGAGTACGTCAGGTCCTGGCCCACCCAAAGCAGCAGGATGGCGGCGATGACCGCAAACTGGCCCGCAATCACCAGCAATGTGTGGCCCAGGTCGCGCCGCTTGTCCAGCGCCTCCACCTGGTCGGGGGTCAGGTTGCGCTCTTCAGGGGGAAGCAGGGAATTTGCCATCGATCTAGACCTCTCCTTGCGGAAGCTCCGTGTGACCTCCGGGGCAGCCGCGCCTGTCTTCGATTCAATCACATACCGGCTGGGCTGCGCCAGTGGTCCACCCGGAGGATCGCGGGTCGTCCCGCGAACTGCCTGCCAACCGGAAGCCCGGCCTCTACAGAACGCAACGGCATTGGCCGTTACCGATTTCCTACCCGCCGCGATGACCATTGAGCGATCCTGGTGGAGCGCGACGTTGGCACAGATTCCTATGCTGGCCCATCGCAGGCCGGGTTCACCGTAGCTGTTTACCGAAGAGTAAGTGACGGTTTGGCGACCAACCAGCTCGGGACGCAGCGTCACGGCAACTCGATTTGCGTTGGGACTATAATCCGGCATGCTTAAATCCTATCGAGCACCGGCAGGATGGTTGTGCGCCCTACCGCTTTCCATTTTGTGCCTTACGGTTAGCGGAGTTTGCCAACAGAGCAGCCCAGATTCCAATTCATCGTCACCCGATCCCAAGGATTTTCTTTTGGCTGCTGCAAATGCGAACGGACTCGCGAGACTAAATCTCACGCCTTGGCACATCACGATCAGTTTTGATTCCAAGGATGGTCGCGGACGTCCTTTATCGCAAGGGACCTTTGAGGAGCTTTGGGCGGGTCCGGACAGGTACAAGAGAATATTCGCAACGAGCAATTTCAATCAGGTCGAATATGTGACAAGCGCCGGCATCCGGCGCACCGGCAGTCCGGATAGCGCACCGTCTGAGCTGATGGAGATCGTGGATCAATTCATCCATCCGATTGCAATGGATAAGGATTCGATCGATGCTGCGAAACTCCAGATGGGTGAGCCTTCAGCTGGCGGCACAAAGCTTGTATGCGTAGTGGTATCGCAACCACCGGAACCAGTCACGGCGATACAAGCCTTCTTTTTGAAGGGATCAGTCTCAAATGAGACCTATTGCACGGACGAGCACTCGCCGATCCTGCGTATTCAGGTTTCCGACAGTCGGAATTCGAGGTACGTCCGCAACAGCATCATCAAGTTTCAGGATTGCTATTTGCCTCAGACAATCGAAGAATACGGGGCCTCGTCGCCGGCTCAAAAACCAATGCTCACTGCGAAGCTTGAGAAGATCGAATCACTCAGTTCCATCGACGATGCACAGTTTACGCCGCCAGCGGATGCGGTTCCACCGCCGAAGGTGATCGCGCTGGATGTAAGAGAAACAAGTCGGCAGCTCCTGCACCATCCTTACCCCGAATATGATTTTCTGTACCCTGGCGAACACAGGTCTGAACATTTGGGTGGACTCGTCATCATAGCGCTGCAGATCCACACGGATGGGCATGTTTCAAACCTGCGCGTAGTCGGCGGCCCTCAGACGATGCGGCAGGCCTCGCTGGACGCTGTGAGGAACTGGACCTACAAGCCATTTACACGGGACGGTGAGCCGGTGGAGGTAAACACAACCGTAACCCTTGTTTACTCGTTGACCCGTTAATTCAGTTGGCTGGATAGCAGATAATCCGGCAAGATCTGCGGACGCGAGATCGCAGTGGCGGGTCACAAACGGCATGGGGCATCAGGGGCGATCACCTGCGCCGCTTGGGCAGCAACGATTCGGAGAACCACTGATAAATCGGATGTCAGGAATAGGGCGCCAGCTACAGCCTGGAACGTGCTCGGCTCGAATTGCCGGCGAGCGGCCGGCAACGCGCACTCAACTGAGCGGTAACTGAAAAACGATTCGCGATTCGTCCTGGCGCGCTATTTCGGCATTGCAAATATGGCGGGGTCGATCGTCTTGTTCAGTTCCACTTTTTTCACCGCAATGGTCAGCCCGAATTGTCCGCCAAAATCCACGTCGATGGCATAAGGAATCACGTAGCCAAGTTCGGTCTTCCGGTAATCGGAATACTTGGTGGTGATGTCCACATCCTGGTCCTGCATCTTGCCCTTCGACGTCACAGATGTAATAAGATAGGAAGTCGAGTCGATGAGGTAAACGGCTTCGACATTCTCCTTCGAAGTTAATTTGATCTTGTAGGCGCCTCCGTCCTTCCCAAGCAACTCGACTTTGCTGCCCTTGGCAGCATAGTCATAAAGTGCGCCGCCAATGTTGATTTGAGCTTTACCCGCGTTGTAGACGTCATCCGGCATGGGCGTGGCAGTGGCCGCGCCTGCCATGGGATTGATGGTCCAGCCGCCTTTATCGGTGTAGCACTGCACGATCTTCGTGCCATTGAAGTCTGTCTCGCTCTTGTAGCCGACACCGTTCACGATGGTCGTGGTACTCGGATTCTCGCCTCCCATCATCGTGATGGAGGTCTCCATATACACCGATTTCACCTGGCTGATCGCGTCTTTGCCCCCAATGGCTGCCACATGCTTGCTGACGATTTCGCCGGCAGTCTGCGCACTCAATGAAACCGCGCTTGCCAGCGCTGAAACAACCAATATGCCTTGGATGAAGTTCTTCATTTTGCTTCGTTCCCCTTTCGCGCGCTCTCAAAGCACGGTTCCTCATGCGGCACCAGTGTAGACCAGGAGCCCCGCTCGTCTTTGAGAATCTGTCCAGAAACTGCCATTCTCAAGGCTGTTTTGAAAGGGCGCGGCTTCAACCGCGCCGTAAAAAGAAACAAGATTCCGATTGTGCTGCAAGTTCCACAATCCACACAGGAACAGCGTGTTCGGGTAAAAGCGGCGAGTTAGCCCCCGCTGAAGCGGGGATAGCGAGTTAGCAGGTTAGCGGCGGCGGCGCTAGCTGCAGTTTCATCCTCCGCGGGTCGGCAACGCCGGTGGACGACTGACACGATCAGGAGCCGCAATCGAGGAAGCGGTTATTATGCACAACGCC
>Ga0224526_1000951_pt1 | contig 11670 bp, 8 predicted proteins | sample CBST25metaG_FD_179878 | JGI IMG/M metagenome (GOLD analysis project Ga0224526, IMG submission 179878) | Peat soil microbial communities from Stordalen Mire, Sweden - C.B.S.T-25 | ecosystem: Environmental > Terrestrial > Soil > Wetlands > Peat | place: Sweden: Norrbotten County, Stordalen Mire...
TGGGGCGCTCTGACCGGCTCCAACTACCCGCCGCTGCCTGGTGACTTCCACGGACCATACCTGGAATTGCGGGCCTATTTCCTCTATAACATGGAGACGCGGCGATAAAGAAAACGGAAAAGCAGCCCAGATTTCCGCCCGTCATTCTGTTCAGGTAGTGCTTGCCAATGTGTAACTTTCAGGTTACGATTGGACTAGGTCAGGAGCGATTGGCCGACGTGCAAATCCTGCGCACCAACGAATTCGCCGTCTGGCTGAGTGCGCTCAAAGACCGGCAAGGGCGCGCGAAGATTCTGGCGCGGATTGACCGGCTTGAGGATGGAAATCCAGGCAACACGCGGGCCGTGGGCGCGGGTGTGGTGGAGATGAAGATCGACTTTGGGCCGGGCTATCGCGTCTATTACATTCAGCGTGGCGGGATTGTGATCGTTTTGCTGTGCGGCGGAGACAAGAGCACGCAGGAGAACGACATTAGGCGAGCCAAGACGCTTGCCGGCTTGCTGAAAGAAGCGGGGTGAAAATATGGCAATCGAAACGATGCCTTACGATGCGGCCGAGTTTCTTACCGATGAAGAGACCATTTCTGCCTATCTGACCGAGGCGCTGGAGAGCGACGACCCGCGAATCATTGCCAAGGCGCTGGGGGCGGTGGCGCGTGCGCGTGGTGGAATGGCGCAGTTGGCGCGCGACACCGGCATTGCCCGCGAAGCGCTCTATCGCGCGTTGAGCGATGCCGGGAATCCTGAGTTGGGAACGGCGCTCAAGGTGATGCACGCGCTCGGGGTGCGTCTTTCCGCCTCGCTGGTGGCCTGATCTTTCCGGAGTAGAGAAAAAACTTCCGCATAAACGGTTTATGGCATATGAGGGCCGAGTAAATCCATCTGAAAAGGCAGGTCGCGCGGCTCTCGAATCGCGTCGGACTGGACATATTCACAAGCTGGAAGGCGTCGTGACGCTGCGGGATGTGTTCGATTCCTATGGCGTCATCAGCTTGGGCTAGGAGTTGCCTGCTCTCCAGAGAGAGACGCGGTTCGATAAGGCAGAAAGACGGAGAATGTGGTTCCACAGGCGCCTGCGCGTTGCATGCTCCACGCCCGCACGTGGCCGTGACGCCGTTCCGCCAATTGCGCCACAACCCACAAGCCGAGCCCGGTTCCGGTGTCGGTCTTGGTGGTGAAAAACGGCTCAAAGCTGCGTCGCATCGTCGCCCGGCTCATGCCCATGCCGGTGTCAGCCACCGTTACCCGCATCCCCAGCGTCTTGCCATCTCGCCAGTCACGCGAGGGCTGCACCCGGATTACCAGGCGTCCGCCCTGCGGCATGGCGTCAATGGCGTTTGACACCAGGTTGGCGAAGATATGATGTGTCTCGTTGGGCATGCATTCGACCTGTTCTTCCTTCACCACGCGTATCTCGGTCGCGATTCCGGTGCTTCGCAGCTTGGGAGCGAACAGCGCCAGCACCACGGAGACAACCTCCGAGAGCTTGGTGAGAACCGGCGCGCCTGACTGGCGATGAAACTTCAGCGTCTGCTGCGCAACCAGCGAAATGCGCGTCAGCCCTTCGAGCGCGATGTGGGCATACGACCGCACCACCTCGGTTGTATCGGCGGTGGAGATCAGGTAGAGCAGGTTTTCCACCGCCTCCAGCGGATTATTGATCTCGTGCGCAACCGCGGCCGCCATCCGTCCGGCAACCGCCAGCTTTTGCGTGCGCAGCATCGCCTCTTCGGTCATCTTGCGCGGAGTGATGTCGGACAGCACGCCCACCACGCGCGCCACCTGGCCTTCGCTGTTGCGCAGGTATTTGGCCTGCGATTCAATCCAGCGCACCGATCCGTCCGGCCAAAGAAGGCGATATTGCTGGTGGTAGTGCTGCCCGCCTTCGCGGGTTCGCTTCAATGCTTCCCTGACGCCTTCCACGTCCTCCGGATGAAGCCAGCTATGCCAGAGCTCTGGTGAAGGAGTGACGCCGCCCGGTTTGCGGCCGGCAATGCGAAACATTTCATCGGACCATTGCGTTGTGCCTTGCTCGAAATCCAGCACCCACAATCCCATGCCGTTGCCGTCGAGAGCAATCTGCAGCACCTCGTCGCGGCGCCGCAGCGCCTCGCTGATGCGCACGCGCTCTTCTGCCATTTGGCGTTCCGCCTGGGCCAGAATCAAACTTCTTTGCAGCTCCTGGGTTTTCAACTGAGTGCGCTGCTGAGCCAGCCGCCGTATCGCCCAGCCGAGAAAAATTGAAAATAAAAGAAAAGACGCCACCCGCACTCCCTTGGGTGCGTTTCCGTCAGGGAATTGCACCTGAGCCTGAACCGGGAGCAAGTTGATCAGGACTGCTTCGGCAAGGGTGCAGAACAAGCCGCCCCACATCCCCAGGAACCAGACGCTCAGAATGATGACTGGAAAGGCAAGCGCCGCCGGATAGACGCGCAGCGGCACGATCGCATAAGTCAGCAACTGGGCAAGGCAGGCGACGCCGCATCCCAGCAGGCCGCGAACAGCCCGAGGCCATCGTTCTGCGTCAGCGGCGGTGGGAAATCTCATGAGCTTCATGGCGTGCTAGCCCGTTTGGCCGCGGATGCCTGTTGCGCAGTGAACCGCGGCAGAACTTGATTATTGACGATAACCGCCTCAGAGCAAAAAGGAAAGATGAAACATGCGTTTTCGCTCGCAGCGCCATCCGCAGGGGTAGTGTGAACAGGCTCTAGCTGTTGCCGGCGGTGATCGTCTCCAGGCCATGGCCGTGCGGGCCGAGTTCTCTTTGCCGCAAAAGAAACGCAAACAGCATTCCCAGCAGGCCCAGAATCGAGAAAATCCACATCCCCATGTGGTATCCGGCGGGATTTGTGGCGCTGGCGTGGCTATGGTCGTTGGCCCAGCCGATGGCCAGATTAAAGCCGAAGAAGCCCATGTTCTGAACCACGGTCATCAGTCCGTAGGCCGTGCCCAGCTTGTTCTGCTCCACGATGTAGGCCACCGAGGGCCAGATCACCGCTGGAACCAGTGAAAAGGCTAAGCCCATCATGGTCATTGGGAGATAAAGCGAAACCTGGGTATGGGTAAAAGCCATCATCAGATAGACGGGTACCAGCAGCACCGAGCCGAGCATCATCAGCAGGGCGCGCTTGCCGACCTTGTCAACAAACAGGCCGAGCAGCGGCGTACCGACCATCGTGGAAATGGTGAGATTACCGATAATCGTTCCCGCCATCTCGCGGGTCGTGCCGTGCGCATCCATGAAGAATTTGTAGGCAAAGGTTTCAAAAGGGAAAATCGCCGAATAGAAAACCACGCACAACGCCACGATGAACCAGAAAGACGCTCCAAAATGGAATAGATCGTTGAAGACGACCTTGTCGGTCGGCCCGGCTGCCCCAAGTTCATAGTTTTTCTCCGCGTAGGCCTCCATCACCCAGTAAATCAGCGCCCCGATCACGCAAAGGGTGGCGAAGGCCACGGAGATCAACAGCGGTGTGCGCCAACTGGAGTAGGCGAAGCGGGCCCAACTGGGCGAACGCTGGGCCAGTAAAGTTCCGGCGCGGGCAATCATCAGGTTGATGCCAAAGGCGAAGCTCAGTTCCTTGCCGCGGAACCATTTTGCGATGGCGGTGGTGACGGCGACAATCAGCGATTCCGCGCCGATGCCGAAGATCAGGCGTCCAGCGGCCATCAGGAACAGATGGCCGGAGAGAACGGTTACGACTGCTCCCAGCAGGCAGGTCGATCCAAACAGGAAGATTGCCTTGCGCGCGCCTATGCGGTCCACAAGATAGCCGCCGATCAGAACCATGATCAGATTAGGGAAGCTGTAGATGGCCTGGAGCAGCCCGATATTGGAGTCGGAGAAGCCGAGCTGTTTGCTGAGCAGGTCGGCGATGGGGGCGATGCAGTCGTAGACGTAGTAGTTGCCGAACATGGCCAGGCTTACGAGAACGAGTACAACCCAGCGGTAGGCAGGCGGTGGCAAACGGCGGGACAGATCAGGCATGAAAACGATTATCCTCAGGGCGCGGCAGCGCTGGCGATCCTGGAGTGAAAGGACGCAACCCCTGAAGATAGCAGATTGGGGCAGGAAATGGCTCTCCTACTGGCGGCGCGGGGCGGGAATGCCGGATGAAATTGGGTTTTCCCAACTTTCCGCTGAAAAAGCGGAAAGGATGGGGCACGGTGCGCTCGCCTTGATTCACGCAGGATACAGATTGGGAATCTAACCTGTTTTAGGATATTATGGTTTTTGGAGCGACAGAATCGTGGCCTATCAATCTCCCCTCAAGTGGGATGATCTTTCGTTTGATCCAAGCCCCTTCATCAAAGATCAAGCCAGGATCAGTCCGGCCTATGCATCAAGCCTCGGAGCCTTATACGCCGATGACTGCATGGCGATTCTGCCGTGGATCAAGGATGATGTCATCGATACGATCTTTGCCGATCCACCATTCAACCTCGGGAAGGAATATGGAGATCACTCCAATGACTCTCTCACAGAGCAAGCCTATTTAGATTGGTGCCAAAAATGGGTAGCGGAGTGCGTTCGCACATTGAAGCCGGGCGGCTCTTTCTTTCTCTATAACCTTCCGAAATGGAATGTGTTTTTAGGTGCGTTTCTCTCCAGCATTGGCATGGAGTTTCGTCATTGGATTGCTGTCGAAATATCCGCCTGCATGCCGATTCCGGGACGACTGCATCCCTCCCATTACAGTCTGCTTTATTACTCAAAAGGAAAGCCAAACACCTTTCGTCGAATTCGCACGCCCATCCTTCTGTGCCGCCATTGCGGTAGGGAAATCAAGGATTACGGCGGCCATCGCGACGCCATGAATCCCAACGGAGTAACGCTCAAGGATGTTTGGACGGATATTCCGCCGGTGCGCCACTGGAAGTACAAATCGAAGGATCGCCGAGCGAACGCACTTTCCACCAAGATTCTTGACCGCGTGATTGAGATGTCGACGCTGGCTGGCGATGTAGTGCTTGATCCATTTGGGGGAAGCGGTACGACCTTTGCCGTCTGCGAGAGGAAGCACCGTCATTGGCTTGGTGTAGAGATCGATTTTGCGGATGAGATCGTTGACAGGCTTGAATCCGGTCAGATCCTTTCCCATAAGAACGACGATTTTGTCGAGCGTTAAGCCAATGCCCTTCCATCCGTGCCTTTGGGGATTCTGGGCACATCTTTGCTGACGGCATCCTGCTCAATAACGACGATCTCAAGAACCCCTTCGCGAATAGGTACGGACCTCCATAGAGCGAAGTAAGGTTTAAGCTCCTGAATATTTCCGATTCGGTCTGTCAGGTAAACGTATAGTTTCCTTGATGGCACAACAAGCACGCCTGCGGATAGGACTCCCGTTTTCAGGAGCAGGGTCAGCTTATTCATAGACCGATGAGAGGAAGAAATATTGCCTGTTTCCCACTCCACGGCAATCGGCTTTTCAGGCCCCGGTAGAACCGCGTCAAAGTCGCCAAGACGTTCATCCAAAGCGTTCTTTGCTTTCCCTTCAATTGTCCATCCGTCCGCTTTCAGCGAATGAACGAATCGGTCACGAATGGGTTTGACGCCGTTCCCTTCTCCTCGTCCCTTGCCGCTCTCAGGATAGATCGTGAAGGAGCCACTTCCCACAGGCCATTCGCATCTTCGGATGGCGGTGTGTATCTGTTCGCGAGTCCTCTTCCAATGTTCCGAGGTGGCATAGGCGCCACGGCTCTTTAGCGTATAGATATTTACGATCTTCATGATCCCTCGCCGCAAAAGCTCTTCAGGAATTCAACGGGATCAATACCAAGGGCACGGCAAACCTCGCAGAACTCGATCACATCGAGCCTACGTTCGCCGCGCTCATATTTCGACACGAAAGATTGAGGGCGTCCGAGCCGGAGGGCCAACCCTGCTTGGGTAAGGCCTGCGCTCTTCCTCGCCTGAATGAACTGTTCCCGTAACTTGGCTTCTTCGTCGATTCCCACTGATATTGATCCGTGGGAGAAGGATAAAGCCCATTTTGGGATATACCAAAATGGGTTATTGCTTGTGCGAGGGGGCTTCGGCTCCCTCTCCTTCATTTCTTCGCGTCTGCCTTATTCGTTGGCGGCGGAAGAAACTTCGTGGAGCCAGCCGGGGGCTTTCAGCAGCTCGCGGGGACGGGAGCCGTCGGCGGGGCCGATGAGGCCGTCGTTTTCCATCAGGTCGACGAGATGCGCGGCGCGGCCGTAGCCGATGCGCAGGCGGCGCTGGAGCAGCGAAGTGGAGGCCTTGCCGAACTCGAAGACCAGGCGCACCGCGTCGTCGAAGAGGGGGTCGTTGTCGTCGGAGTTGGGATCGGAGCCGTCCACCTGAGGGCGGTCGTCCTTGGGCGATTCAAGGAAGCCTTCGACGTACTCGGCCTGGCCCTGCGCCTTCCAGAAATCGACCACTGTCTCGGTCTCCTTTTCGGTGACATAGGGCGCGTGGAGGCGGATGAGGCGGCTGGTTCCGGGCGGCAGAAAGAGCATGTCGCCGCGGCCCAGCAGCGATTCAGCGCCGTTGGTGTCGAGGATGGTGCGCGAATCGACCTTGGTGGCCAGGCGGAAGCTGATGCGGGTGGGAATGTTGGCCTTGATGAGGCCGGTAATGATGTCCACGCTGGGCCGCTGCGTGGCGAGGATGAGATGAATGCCGACGGCGCGGGACATCTGCGCCAGGCGCGTGATGGATTCCTCGACGTTGGCGCGGTCCAGCATCATCAGATCGGCCAGTTCGTCGATGATGATGACGATGTAGGGCAGTGGATGCTCGTCTTCGTCGTCGAAGAGCGAGGGCGTGGCGCCCTCGAAGAGCTTGTTGTAATGGTCGATGTTGCGCACGCTGCGGCTGGCCAGCAGCTTGAGGCGGCGCTCCATTTCGCGGACGGCGTTGCGCAGAGCGTTGGCGGCCAGCTTGGCCTCGGTGATGATGGGCGTGAACAGATGCGGAATGCCTTCATACATGCCCAGCTCAACGCGCTTGGGATCGACGAGGATGAGCCGCACCTGCGCGGGCGTGGTGCGATAGAGCAGGCTCATGATCATGGCGTTGATGGCCACGGATTTGCCGGAGCCCGTGGAGCCGGCGATGAGCACGTGCGGCATTCCTGCCAGATCTGCGATGCGGATGCGGCCATTGATGTCCTTGCCCATGGCGATGGTCAGCCGCGATTTGGCCTTATTGAATTCCTCCGCCTCGAGGCAGTCGCGCAGGTTGATGATTTCGCGATGGCGGTTGGGCACCTGGATGCCGACGGTGTTCTTGCCGGGGATGCGCTCGATGAGGATGCTTTCGGCGCGCATGGCCAGGCAGAGGTCGTCGGCGAGGCCTGTGACGCGCGAGTATTTGACGCCCGCCTCGGGCTTGAACTCGTAGGTGGTCACCATGGGGCCGGGATTGATCTGAACGACCTGGCCGCGCACATCGAACTCCGCGCATTTCTCGACCAGCACCTTGGCTTCTTCGCGCAGTTCGTCCTCGCGGATGGCCTGAGGGCCTTCGCTGGGATTCAGCAGCGTGGTGGGCGGCAGCTTGAAGCCGCTGACCTGCTTGGGCGCAACGGGGGCCGTATGCAGTTCAGCGTCAGCGCGTTCGCGAATGGCAATCTCTTCACTGGACGGAGCGGCTGGGGCGGCTGCGGGAACGGGAGACGGAGCCGGAACGGCTGTGGTGGTGGGCTGAAAGGCGGCCCGCGCGGCGAAGGGCTCAAAGCGGGTGACGCCGGGGCGCGCATCGATCGGGCGCGGTTCCACAAGCCGAGGGCCCGCGGGAGCGGATTGCGCCGGCGCAGCGCTGGAGGCGACCGAGGATGTGACGGGAATTGGCGCGGGCGGCGCCGGAACAGGCGTCACGGCGCTGCGCTCCCAGATGCTGGGCTTGCGCGATGCTTCCTGTTCGGCATCTGCATCCGCGGCCGACGGAATGGCGCGCTGATAGGCAGGTATGTCTTGCGGGTCGATTTGCGGCGCGCGGCGGCGGTGGAAGAGGCGCGCAAAGAAACCGGGACGCTCCTCGACTTCTTCAAAATCCGTGTCTGGCAGAATGCCGGGAATGAGCGGCTCGCCCGTTTCCGGCAGGTTCTCCAAATCGCGCTTGGCGAGACGCTCTTCCCGAAGCTCGGCGCGCTCTTCGCGCCAACTGCGCCAGCGGTCATGCAGGCGGCCGGCCTGCAGCCAGCGGTTGCCAACGCCCTCCTTGATGGCCCAGAAGCTGACGGCCGAGGCAAAGTAGAGGCCCGCGGCGGCCAGCACGCCGGCCACCAGCCATGCGCCCTGGATGTTGAGATAAGTTACGAGCAGCCCGGCCATGAGCTTGCCCACGACGCCCTCGACCGGCAGCGCGCCGAGCCAGAGCCAGCGCCAGGGCAGGAGCCCGAAAAGAGCGGGAACAAAGGCGAGCGACAAAACGGTGCCGATCCAGCGCAGCCACGCCGAGCCGCCGGGACGCGAACGCATCCACGTCCAGCCGAGCCCGCCCAGCCACAGGGGCAGGAAAAAGGCCGAAACGCCGAGAGCCTGGAGAAGAAAGTCGCCGAGCCATGCGCCAACGAGGCCAGCCCAGTTGTGAGGCTTGGCCACGCTGCTGGCCGTGTTCCATGAGGGGTCCGAAGAGGAATAGGTGGCCAGCGCGAGGAGGAGAAGAAGCGCGGCCAACAGCAGCACCGTCCCCAGAAAGATGTTCATGGGGCGGCTGCGTGTCGGCGATAGGACAATGCGAATAGGTTTCATAGCGTGGGCGCTCCGCCTCGCGTGCCGCTCCGGGGGAACCTGCCGCGAGCGAGCTGATCGAGCAAAATCAGGGTTGCCGTCCGAGTGGTGAACGGATTCGAGTGGCATTTCCCTCAAGGAAAAGCCAAGATGCAGAATCTCGGTTCCGCTCAAAGCCCCTGATTTTGCTCTGAAGCGGACGAAGAGTCCCAGAGCTATTTTCATTATCCCAGCCGGGGAGGCGAACTTTGAGCAAAAGTGGCCGGGAGGAACCTTGCTGTGGACCCCCAGGGCGGGTCGTTCCTGGTCCAACCCGGTCCAGGAAAAAGTGCGGCGTTGAAAGGGCATGGCTGAAAGGCTGGGAATGGTAGGCCAGGGCTTCACAGGTTGCGGAAAAGCTCCTGATTCTCGGTTCATGTTGCCGCCGATGCGGATTTTTCGCCGCTTCGGTTCGTTTTCGCCGCAGATTTCTGCCTTCGTTTTGCCTCTGGAGGCCGTTTTACCGGCTTCCAGGCGCAACTCCCAATCACTCCCCTGGATCGGCGAGCACTCGTCCAGGACGGCGCAACAGGGTGGTCACGGCTTCGGCGGTCATGGGGCGGGCGAAGAGATAGCCCTGGCCGAAGCGGCATCCCAAATTCCGCAGCAAACGATACTGCTCTCGTGTCTCGATGCCCTCGGCCACCACGTTCATTCCCATGACCCGAGCCAGTTCAACGATGGTGCGCACGATCTGCAACGATTGATCGCCCTCGGTCATGCTTTGCACGAAGGAGCAGTCGATCTTGAGCAGGTCAAAGGGATAGGAATTGAGATGATTGAGGGAACTGTAGCCGGTGCCAAAGTCGTCCATCAACAAGGAAACGCCCAGCCTGCGCAGGCTGCCCAGCACGTCCAGGGCAGTGCGCATGTTGAGGATCAGACTGGACTCAGTCATTTCCAGGCCGAGTTGACTACTGGAAATGCCGGATTTGAAAAGCAATGCCTCGACGTGATCGGCCAACCCCACGCGGGAGAACTGGCGGGCGGAAAGGTTTACACAGACGCGCAGGGAACCGTAGCGGGGATCCTCGCGGCACCAGGCCTGAATCTGGTTGCAGGCCTCGGCCAGCCCCCAGTCGCCAATGGGCAGGATCAGCCCGCTTTCCTCGGCCAAGGGAATGAATTCAACGGGAAGAATGAGCCCCCGCTCTGGGTGGACCCAGCGAATCAGGGCTTCGAGGCCGACTATCTTGCGCGTAACCAGATCAATCTCAGGCTGGTAATAGAGCACAAACTCGCGCGCTTCAAGGGCATGACGCAGGTCGAGCCTGGACGGCCAGGTCGCATGGCTTCTTGGAGCGCGGAGCCGCGGCAGCTTGTGGCCGGTAATCGTATTGTGCAGTTTGCGCAGCTCCAACTGGCTGGAAGCCATATCGGCCAGGCCCTGCAGCATGTGAAGCTGGTCGGGCGTCATCCCCTCCCGTATCTCGTGAAAGAAAAGGGTCAAGGTTCCAATAATCTTTCCGTCGGAGGAGCGCACCGGAACAGCGGCAAAGGAACCAACGTTGAGCTGCTTGAAGAGGAGGCGGGGTCCCTGGGACTGAGGAAGTTTGGAAATGTCCGGAATCACCACCGGCCCATCCGCAGCGAGCACCATGTCAAAGATGGAGTCCTTGCGGGGCAGTTCACGGATTGGCTGGCCCCAGTACGACTTGGCCCATACACGGCCCTCGTCGCCAAAAATAAGCCCAGCCGACACTGCCCGAAAGTACTCGCCGGCCAGCCGGGTGATGGTGTCATAGCTCGGTTCCGGCGGGGTATCGAGAATCCCCGTCGCGCTGAGGGCAGCCAGCCGTTCGGCCTCCTGCTGGTGATCGAACCTATCAGTTTCAAACGCCGCGTCTGCCATCTTCACTCCGGCCCGCTAAAAATATTCACAGCGTGGTCTCAGCCGGGGACGGCCAGCCCACCGCGTGCGTTCCAACCGTGCAATGGGCCTAAAGTCTGCCCTCCAGCCTCTCCGCGCTCAGTTTTCGCGGTTCCAGCCAGGAAAAATCGCCCGAAGGGACACGTGGTTCATACCTATTCTCAAGTAATCTTACCCAACTATAACCTGTGACGAGCGGCTTCTTCCTCAACAGGTATCCTCATTGACAAGTATTCGACGCCACGGCCGAAAGATCCCGGGAGCACAGTTCCAGGTTTATGACGATACGGATCGGCACGGATGCTTCCGGCAATCCGGAATTCGGGACGAGGGATGCAACCTTTCGCGCTTTCGCGCATCTCAATAAGTAATTAGCAGAGGCTTCCCCGAAACACCTCCCACCCAAGAAAGGTATCCAGTCCTTCTTGAAGGTTCTCCACGAACCTCTTCTCAAATTCCCCTCAGGACCTCCCTCCTTTAATCGCCTCTCGAGCGGGCCTGCCGGAAGGCAGGCCCATGCACTCTTCTGCCAAGGAAAATACAGCATTCAATAGATATCCACTTTACAATGGAAGCCAGATGCGCTCTTCTCCCACTCCAGGCGTTCACTCCAAGCAGGAAATCCGGGCGATCGATGCGCTTTTCAAGCAGGCGGGCCTCGTGCGCAACCTCCGCGGCAAGGCCGCCGGCGTGACCCGCCGGGTGCGTCTCGAACGGGCCGACCAGCGGGAACTCACCCCAGCCGCGCCCGTTCCCCGCATAGCGCGGAATGACGTCGAGTGGCTGGCGGTTCCTGCGTGGGAAAAGAGGAGCTGGCTCATGCACGGCTTCAGCACCCGCCGGGGCGGCCTCAGCCGGGCTTATTGCGCTGATGAGGCGCCGGGCGAGTTGAATCTGGGCTTCACGGCCGACGACGACCGGGAGACGGTGCTGCGGAATCGCCGCCTTCTGGCCGAAGCGATCAGCGGCAAGGCGTCGACGCCGCTGGTGACGCTCAAGCAGATTCATTCGAATCTGGTGATTCTGGCAAACGCCGCGGACGCGGGCCGCGATAAG